>Ga0070741_10000809_pt1 | contig 104534 bp, 91 predicted proteins | sample Coa_R1_4_FD_66440 | JGI IMG/M metagenome (GOLD analysis project Ga0070741, IMG submission 66440) | Surface soil microbial communities from Centralia Pennsylvania, which are recovering from an underground coalmine fire - Coalmine... | ecosystem: Environmental > Terrestrial > Soil > Unclassified...
TGGCGGGTTTCCTGTACAGAATTTGGAGTTATTTTATCCATAATTTCGTCGTTGCCGATGCGTTCGCTGAAAGGGTTCCGGATATGCAGTTTCAATATACCTCTTACATACTTCCATTGATCGTAGCCGCGATCATTTCGAGCTTGGTTGCGATTTATTCATGGTCGCGGCGTTCGTCGCTGGTCAGCGCAGCTGCCCTAGCCTTCATGGCCGCGGTCATTACAGAATGGTCCCTGGGTTATGCTCTGGAGATTGCAGGCGCAAACATCGAGACGAAATTATTCTGGGGGAAAATTCAGTATATTGGAATTGCCGTTGCTCCTTTGGCCTGGTTTGCCTTTGCTGTCACTCATTCCAATCGTGAAAAGAGCCTGACAACTCGCTCGATTCTACTTTTAGCGATTGTCCCGACTATTACGGTGCTTCTCGCTTTGACCACGGAACGACATGGTCTGATTTGGAGTGAGTTTCATATTGAGCAGGCCGGCGACTTCTCTGTGCTGGGTGTTTCCCATGGGTTATGGTTCTGGGTTCATTCGGCCTATTCTTATGTTTTGTTGCTATGGGGAACTGTTGTTGTCATTCTCCGCTCCATCTGGCGTAAGCGAGGATTGTATCGGCGCCAGGCCGCGACTATGCTTGTCGCGGTGCTTGCGCCGTGGATTGGCAACGTCATATATCTTTCCGGTCTAAGTCCTATCCGTTTCCTGGATTTGACGCCCTTCGCGTTTACCTTTTCGATTGCCGCTCTTGCGTTGGGAGTCTTTGGATTTCAATTGATTGACCTGGTGCCTGTTGCACGGGGCACGGTGATTGAGGAATTGAAGGACGGCATTATTGTGTTGGATGCGCGGGGAAGCATTGCGGACATCAACCCATACGCGCAAAATCTGCTTGGGCTATCGGCTTCGCAAGCGATTGGAAGACAGGCTTCAGATGCATTTGCTCCGTGGTCGAATTTTGTGGAACGTTATGCCGGCGTCGCAGATACCCTGGATGAAGTTACGGTTGGTGAGGGCGAGTCTCAGCGCTGGTTCGAAATGCATTTGTCATCTTTATATGATAGGAGAAAGCGCTTTATTGGCCGGGTAATTACCCTTCATGAAATCACTGGCCGCAAACGCGCTGAGGCTCTTGTGCAGGAGAGTGAAGCCCGCTATCGGCAACTTGTGGAAAATGCAAGCGATATCATTTATCGTATCAACCTGGACGGGCATTTCACCTATGTGAACCCACCCGCTCTGCATCTCATGGGGTTTCGTACCGAGGCAGATGTGCTTGGAAAGAGTTATTTGGATCTCATGTTGCCCGAGTGGCGTGACAAATCGAAGCGATTTTACATGCGCCAGTATCTCAGCCGGCAGGCCAATACATATTATGAGTTTCCGGCCCTGACTGCGAACGGAGAGGTGATTTGGCTGGGACAGAGCGTGCAGGTAATTGAGGAAGGCGGTCGAGTTGTCGGCTTTCAGGCCGTGGCGAGAAACATCACCGAGATTAAGCAGGCACAGGATGCATTGGAAATTGCCCGCGACCAGGCGCTCGAGGCCAGCCGCCTTAAGAGTCTGTTGCTGGCAAAGGTCAGCCATGAATTGCGGACGCCGTTGTCCGGAATCCTGGGATACGCAGAACTGTTGCGCGCAGATGCGTTCGGTGATCTTACTGAACGCCAAAAAGGCGCCATTACCCACATGATAGACAGCGCGCAGTACCTTAATGAACTGATCAATGAGTTGCTGGATGAGGCTCAGTTGGAAGCCAGGTCTCTTGTCCTTCGGCCGGACTATTGTTCGCCGCGCGCCATCCTGAAAAAGGTCGAAGCCAATATGATGGTCTTGGCGCGCGCGCGTGGCCTGGGCTTTTTTGTCGAGATTGATCAAGCCTTCCCTGAAACCATCTATTCGGATGAAAGACGCTTGCAACAGATATTGATCAACTTGATTGGTAATGCCATCAAATTTACTGAAGCTGGCGAGGTGCGCGTGAACATCTCTCAGCCCGACCCTCAGCATTGGCGCATAAAAGTTGCTGATACGGGCGTCGGCATAGCCAAGAGTGACCAGCCCGCTATCTTTGAGCCCTTCCACAAAGTGGATAATTCCATGACGCACTATAATCGCGGTGCCGGCCTTGGGTTGTCCATTACCAAGCAGCTGGTTGATTTAATGGGAGGTAGCATCGCCCTCGAAAGCCACGTGGGGAGGGGTAGTACCTTCACTGTTTTATTGCCGCTTATTGGGGTCCCGCCTGAGGGAGATGGGTCTAGGCCGTTTGCATTGATTGTCGAGGAAGACCCGAAACTCGCGCATATTTTTACGACCATCCTCAGAGAAATCGGCTACAGAACCGAAATTGACGCACTAGGGGACCAGGTTTTAGACAAGTTGTCTTCTAAACGCCCTGCGCTCATCGCCCTGAACCTTCACATGCCTTTGGTAGTTAAAACGAAGATGCTGGATCAGATCCGTTCAAATACGCGTTGGGCCGGAACGCCGGTGATTGTGATGACCAATGACCCCCAACTTGCACAATCGCTCGAAGGGCAAGTGGAGGCTGTACTGACCCAGCCGGTCAGCTTCGCCCGATTCACAGAGATCGCTATTCGTCTGGTCTCAGGCGAAGCCTCATAACGTCTTTTGATTATAGAAGGGAAGACTGCCATGCCCAAACCGCTCGCCTTTGTCATTGAAGATGATCCGGCCCTCAGTGAAATTTTTTCGATTGCTCTCCAGAATGATTTCGAAACCCGCACGATTATGGATGGCGACGCGGCGCTCGCACAACTCGCACAAACTGTGCCCGCGGTGATTGTCCTGGATCTGCATCTCCCTAACATTTCCGGCGCAGATGTTTTTGCCAGAATCCGCGCCGATGACCGCTTCGCCAACACACGTGTGATTCTGAGCACGGCGGATGCAGTCCAGGCAGAGATTTTGCGCGAGCAGGCTGATTTCGTCCTGCTCAAACCGGTCAACCCGCTTCAACTGCGCGATCTGGCTTCCCGTTTGCGCTGATGTCCGTGATTGGTCCGCTGAAAATAAGAGGACAATGTTCGCTTGTCTCATTTTGACTCGTGTTCTCAGCCTCGCGCGCCAAATTGAAATGACTGCGAAAAGTGCGTCGCACCAAACCGACAAGTGAATCTGCTAAACGAAATATATCCTGTCTTTTGGGCGCGCCCGTTATAGAAGGGTGCAAGGCGCCCTCTGCTCACATCCCCAGCCACTTCCCGGCCTCGCGCGCCAAATTGATAGCAGGCCCCTGCCGCGCGGTGCAGGGAGGCAGGGATTCCAAGAACAGCCGCCCGTATTGCTTGGTCAACACACGGCGATCCAAAATAGCGACCACGCCGCGGTCAGAGGCGGTGCGAATCAGGCGGCCAAATCCCTGACGGAATTTCAAAATGGCTTCGGGCAAGTAATATTCGCTGAATGAATCTTCGTACATCTCGGAGCGCGCCGCGATCAACGGATCGGTGGGAACGTCGAACGGGAGTTTCGTGATCATCACAACCGACAGGGCCGCGCCGGGCACATCCACGCCTTCCCAAAACGAACGCGTGCCGAGCAGAACCGCGCGGTCCGTGGATTTGAATGATTCCAGCAAGGCGTTCGGCGACGCGCCGTCACCTTGTTCGTAGACAAAAATATCTTCGCGCGCCAGCGGCCCCGTGATAGCCTGCGCGGTCTTCTTCAATGCGGCGTAGGATGTAAACAGAACCAGCATCCGCCCGCCGGTGGCTTTGGCTGTGGAAACGATGGCGCGGTCGAGTGCTTGCTGATAACCGTTGATGTTCGGCTCGGGAATATCATTGGCGATATAAAGCAAAGTCGAACTCTCGTAATCATACGGCGAACCGAGTTGCATCTCGTCCGCTTCGTCCGCGCCGAGGGTGTTGCGCAGATAACCGAACTCGCCGTGCGCGGTCAGCGTGGCGGAGGTGAGAATAACCGATGACTTTTCGTGCCACAAGACTTTTTCGATCAGCGGCCCGACCCTCAGCGGCGCGGCGTTGAGTGACAATTTGTTTCCGTTTGGGTTGACCTCGATCCAATACACCTGTCCCTCGTTCGGCGCGCTGATCATGCCGGTCACGTTCATTTCAGCCTCGGCTAGTCTGCGATAAACATTACTCAAATCGCCGATCACATCTTCGAGTTCGTCGTGACCGTCCGCGAATAATTCCGAGCAGGCTTTGTGTATCTCTTCGATGCCTTTTAGCAAAAGCCTGGCCGTCTCTCCAGCGGCATCCCAACTAATTTCCACTTCATTCCAGCCGGGCATGGCGCGCGTGGCGGGCAGAACTCGCATCTGCCAGTTGTAATTGCTTTGCGGCTGTCCCTCACGTTGAAGTTTGGCAAACTCAGCAGCGGTGGTGAAAAACTCGCGGTTGAGTTGTTCGAGACGGAAGGCGCTGTCGGTGGCGCGGCTGACCTTTTGCTGAAGCAGGCCAAAGTCCGAGGGACGAAGCGTTTGGCGAGTCTCGCTGAGCACGCGTCCCAGAATCCCTGCGTTCGATCCGCCGATCTCTTTCATCAATCGCTCGAGATCGAATTGGGTCAAACGAAAAGAAAGCGCGCTGGTCGTGGCTGACTCGAGATGATGACCTTCGTCAATGATGAGGTGCGAATAATCGGGCAGGACTTTGCCCTGGGCGGCGATGTCCGAAAGAAGCAGCGCGTGATTAACGACCAACAAATGCGCGGATTGCGAGGCGGTTTTGGCGCGATGAAACGGGCACGCGCCGCCCGTGCGCTTCAAACATGTTTCGGTTGTGCAGGCATCGTCCTCCGCCGAAAGTTTCAGCCACACTTCGCGCTCGACGGGGCCGTTGAGATTGAGCGCGTTACGGTCGCCGCTTTGGTCGGTCAATTGCCATACCATCACTTTGGCGAGCACGCGCATCTCGTCTTCGTTGCGCGGGCCGAAATGTTTCAAATTATCCAGCCGACGCGGGCAGAGATAATTGGCGCGGCCTTTCATCACCGCCGCGCGCAAATCGAGATTGAGCGCGGCGCGCAGATCGGGAATATCTTTTTGGATCAATTGGTCTTGAAGATTGATCGTATTGGTCGAGACAACGACGCGCGTATTATTTTGGATGGCGAACAGCGCGGCAGGCACGAGATAGGCAAACGATTTGCCCACGCCGGTTCCGGCCTCGACCATTAAATGGTTCCCGTTTGAAAGGGCTTTGGTTACAGCCCTGAGCATTTCCACTTGCTCCGGTCTCTGCTCGAAGGATTCGAAATATTTTGAAAATGGTCCGCCGTACTCCAGCACTGATGCAACCTCATCGGCGTCGAGCGGAGTTGGTGTTTCAGGATTTTCCAGCGGCGGATATTTCGAATCATCGAACCATTGCGCCGCGTTCTTCTTGATTTTTTTGACTTGTATGCCCTCTTTTGCTTTTGCTTTCAGAATTTCCTGAAACACATAACTGGCGTTCCATACCAATGGCTCGCTCAAGCGGACGATCTCCGCGACCAAATCGAGTGGTAGTCCGCGCGCGATCTCATACAGGCGATTGAACGCGGCCATTGTGACTTTGGCGTCGTCCATTGCTCTGTGCGTGGCGGGCAGGAGAATTCCCAGTTCTTTTCCGAGTGAACCGAGGTTGTATCGGCTGGCGGTTGGGAGCAAAACCGCGGCCAGTTCGTACGTGTCAATGATTTCGTTGAACGCGAAGGGGATTTGCTTTTGCAGGAAGCCAACATCGAAACGGACATTGTGTCCCACGATGGGCGCATCGCCAACGAAAGCCTCCAGTTCATGGGCGACATCGCGCACGCGCGGAGCCTGTCTCAGCATGGCATCGTCAATGCCGGTCAGTTGTGTGATGAATTCGGGGATATGACGATTCGGATTGATTAGCGATGACCACTCGTCTTCGACGCGATTGCCTTTGAATTTCACCGCCGCAATCTCGATGATCGAGTCGCGGCTTTCGTCGAGGCCGGTGGTTTCGATGTCTATGGCTACAAATGATGTCATGAAATGAACGACTTTGAAGGAGATTTTGGAATTAGAACAAGTGTACCATAGAATAATAACACGTCATTGCGGGGGTGCATAACGCTTGAAACAATCTCCAAACTTAGCAGGGGATTACTTCGTCGTGCCCTTCGAGCATTCCTCGCAACGATGTGTCAGGGTTATTTATTCCTGCGGCAGAACCGACTTTATCTTTTCTAGCGCTGGCGATCCCAACACTCGTCCCTTTTGACGGAGGAACTCCTTGAGTTGCTTTATCTTCAATGCGGGAGCGGGCGCGTCGGTCGTGTCAATTTCAACTTGATCGGAGGTGAATACCAGCGCGCCTTGGATTTCGGGAATCTCGTTTTCGTCCATCTGCTTCGCAAGATATTTCTTCACGGAGTTGATCTGCGATTCCATTTCAAGATCGGGGCGGCCAATGCCTTCCTGGCCGAAGATAGTCATGTAAGCTTGCATGAATCCGCCGCCCGTGAGTCGCCAGCGATTCTTGTAATAGGTCACCTTGCCGCGCTGATGAAAGGGGAGTAATACCCAGACCCCTGCCGCGCCGACATATAGATGGGAAGCGGGCGTTACAAAATGATAAATCGTATCTTCGTTGGATAAACCTTTGAGTGCCGTATCCAGTTGTTCATCAATGCGCGGGCTGCGTCCCCAGCGGTTGGAAAAATACATGCCGATTTGCGTCATGGTGAAGCCGACAACTAATGCTATGATGGAATATGTGAGCAAGTCCACGCGCGTGAATGAGATGTACATACCCAAACCAAGCACGGCCAGCGCGCCAAGGCTAAGCCACTGACCAATCCTCGCATTGCGTTGGATCATCTTTTCGTTTTTGATGGTTTTCATTTTTGTCCCATGTAGTAGCGACTTAAGTCGCTATTACGAAATTATCTCTTCAAACTTTCTTCAATCGCAGATTTCATTGCATCCAAAACCTTTGCCTCCGCGGCATTCTTCGCCACGCGTATCGCGTTTTTGATGGCGTACGCGTCCGAGCGGCCATGCCCGATGAAGACCAGTCCGTTTACCCCGAGCAGGGGAGCCGCGCCTTCTTCAGACGGATCGAGCAGTTTCTTGAGTTGACTGAGCGCAGGCTTAACCAGCAATCCGCCGATTTTCGTCATCAGGTTGCCGTTCTTGATCATCTCGCGGATCTTATCCACCAGCAGTTTAGCCACCGCTTCGTCGGATTTCAGCATCACATTCCCAACGAAGCCGTCCGTCACCGCCACATCCACTTTGCCACCGATCACTTCTTTGCCCTCGACGTTTCCGAAATAATTAAGCCCCGATCTCTTGATCAATGGCGTCGCAGCCCTCACCAGCTCATTGCCTTTGCCTTCCTCCTCGCCATTGGAAACGATCCCCACTTTTGGGTTTTTCACGCCGCGCACTTTTTCCGCATAGATGCTTCCCATGATGGCAAATTGCAGAAGATTTTCTGGTTTGCAGTCCGGGTTCGCGCCGATATCAAGCACGATGCAGATTCCCGTCGCGGTTGGGAATGGACCAGCCAGTGCGGGACGATCCACGCCGCGCAGGCGGCCAAGACGAAACAGCGCGGTGACCATTCCCGCCCCGGTGTTGCCCGCGGTGACAAAAGCGTCCGCTTCTCCGCGCTTGACGAGGTCAATGCCTACCGCCATCGAGTTTTTCGCGTCCTTGTGCCTCGCTTTGAAAGCCAGGTCCTCGCCTTTATCTTCCATCGTCAGCATTTCAGGCGCGTGGACGATGCGGATGGGCAAACTGCCCGGGTTTTGCGCGCTGAGCACAGGTCTGATTTTTGATTCGTCGCCCACTAAAATGATTTCAACACCATATTCACGCGCGGCCATCACCGCGCCTTCCACATCCGGAGTCGGATAATTATCGCTCCCCATCGCGTCCACAACAATTCGAGTCATAAGTCCTCCGCGATGTCACTCTGAGGGCGCATTGCGCCCGAAGAGTCTCAGTGAATTTGAGAGACCCTTCGCTATGCTCAGGGTGACATTGAAATGTTTTGCTTGACAAGCAAAGCAAGCCGATTATAATACGGCCTGCTTGCATCAAAGTGTTTTGTTTTGCGCTGGTGCTGGAATTGGCAGACAGGCATGGTTGAGGGCCATGTGCCGCAAGGCGTGAGGGTTCAAGTCCCTCCCAGCGCACACAGAGAGTTGCAGTCTTCATCGAAAATCCCCGAGTACTCGGGGATTTTATTTTATGATTCGCGTTGAGCGGAGTGGTGTGTAGCGTTACATAGTTGAAGCGCAAAGCGATGTTCGGATGCCCTTCGGCTTCGCTACTCAGCGCGAACAAATACGCGAGTTATTCATGTCCGCCGGAGCGATAGCGATCAATCAGCGCTTTCGTGCGCGGATCTTTGGGCGATTTGAAAATAACTTCAGGGGTGTTTTCTTCGATGATCTCGCCATCGGCCATGACAACCACCCGGTCGGCGACTTCGCGCGCAAAGCCCATTTCATGAGTCACAACCAGCATGGTCATGCCTTCCTGCGCAACTTTCTTCATCACGTTCAGCACCTCACCGATTAATTCCGGGTCCAGCGCAGAGGTTGGCTCGTCGAACAGCATCACCTTCGGTTCCATAGCCAGCGCGCGCGCGATGGCCACGCGCTGTTTCTGTCCGCCGGAGAGACGGTTAGGGAACTCATCCTTCTTAAAGAGCAAGCCGACCCGATCCAGATTCATCTCGGCAATTTGCACGGCCTTTGCCCGATCCATGCCCTTGACGATGACAGGCCCCTCGGTGACATTGTCGAGCACGGACATGTGCGGAAACAAATTGAATTCCTGAAAGACCATGCCGGTTTTCAATCGCACCTCGTGCACCAGCTGACGATGTTCCTTGCCTCTGCCGCCTGCTTTGACAACAAGTTTATCCACCTCGATCGTTCCAGCGGAGGGTTCCTCCAGGAAGTTGATGCAACGCAAAAGCGTGCTTTTCCCCGAGCCGCTCCGTCCGATGATGCAGACCACTTCCATCGGTTTGACTTCGAGATCAATTTTCTTTAAAACATGCAGGCGGCCAAAGTATTTATCGAGACCTGTGACTTTGATAATGCTCGACATGTTAACGGTCTCCTTTGGATAATGTAGCTTCCAGCCGGCTTTGCAGGGCGGTTAGGATCAATGTCATCACCCAATAAAAAATGGCGGCCATGATGAGGGCTTCAAGATTATGGAATTGGGCGCGTCCAACTTTCGTAGCGCGCCACATCAGTTCATGGACAAAGCCTGTCGCCGCGACCAGCGCTGAGTCTTTGGTCATGGCGATAAATTCATTTCCGGTGGGAGGGATGGCGAAACGCAATGCCTGCGGCAGGACGATGCGTTGCATGGTTTGTCTCGGAGTCATGCCGAGGGCCATAGCCGCCTCGCGCTGACCTTTTCCCACAGACGAAAGCCCGGCGCGGAAAATCTCAGACATATACGCGCCGTAGTTGAGGCCGAGGGCGACCACGCCGGCCAACGTTCCGGAAAGAACGATGCCGAGTTGGGGCAGAGCAAGGAAGAAGAAGAAAATCTGCAAGTAGAGCGGAGTGCCGCGAATCAATGAGACATAAAAAGTGCTGAGCGCATAAATCGGCGGGTTGGTGGAGAGTCGCCCCAAAGCGGCCAGCAGCGCCAACACGGTGGCAAACGCAATGGACAGGAATGAAATCTTGATAGTTTCCCACAGACCGCCCGCGATGAAACCCATATTTTCTTTTATAAAGTTTTGGTCAAGGTTGATGGTCTTTATTGAAAAACTGCCAATTGCTATGTCGTTACCGCTAAACAGGAAGATCAAAAATAATAGCAGGATTCCCCACGACAGCCCAACATTCGTGCGAAATTGCCTTTCTTTGCGTTGTTGGGCTTGATAAAGAAGTTCGGCCTGCGATTTAGGCTCCGCGGGTTCGCGCTGAAAAAGATTCATCGCTTTTGCATCCTTCTCGAATGAAATAAAGGGAAGCGACTATTCGTCGCTTCCCTTGGTGATGCGAGAGTTTAATGGGTGGGCGCTTGTGTGAGGTCTGCTTTGAACCACTTGTTGGAAAGTGCGGACAAGCGGCCATCGCTGTGCATGGCGGTGAAGAGTTTGTCCACTTCCGCGCGCAGAGAATCAGAATTCAGCGTGGAGGCCTTATCGAACGCGGCGGCCAAATCTTCAGAATAGACCGGATTGCCGAGTTTGACGACGGGCATGCCGGCCGCGATGTTTGCATCCACAACCGTGGCAGAGGTCACATAGCCGACGAAATCGGTGCGGCCTGCGGCAATGGCCTGCGCGCATTCCTGATCGGTTTCAAGTGTTACGACCTTGACGCCTGCGGGCGCCTTGGCGTAAATGGATGATTCGGGTAACCCAAGGCCGGTCATATCGTTATTCAACCAGGATTCATACGTAGTGGCTGTGCCAGCGCACAACGCCTTGCCAGATAGCTGGTCCAGAGAGGTAATGCCTGAATCTTTGGCAACAGCAATAACCGCGGGGGTGTAATAATACGGGACGCTGAAGTTCAGAACCTTCTGGCGCTCGGTTGTGATGGTCATCGAGCCAACGCTGATGTCCCATTTATCGGCCCAGTTACCGGCAGTGATTGCGTCCCATGACGGGGTGGCGAAGCAGGTCTCGACGCCGAGGTCGTCGCCGATGGCTTTGGCGACGTCTACATCGAAGCCCTGCATTTCGGCGGTAGTCAGGGCATCAGCAGGGCATTTAGTGTTATCGGGTCGTTTGCCTTCTGTGTTGAGGAAGGACTGAGGTTCGTAGTTCGGGTCGGTCGAGACCAAGATATAGCCGCGCGCTTTGATGGCGCTCAACAAATCCTTGCCTCCGCCGCCAGCGCCTCCACAGGCGGCGAGCAGAAGTGACGCGGCGATCGCGACGACCAGAACGATGTACAGCTTCTTCATGGTGTTCTCCTCCAAATAGAAAGTTTATGTTTGGTTTTTGTTCAATCGAATGCGATGGGGTTAAGTGGGAGAAAACACCTCCTTTCGCGGGCGAAAGTTATTACATTGTAAGCATAGACCAACTTGCCGATTTGTGCAAGAGGCGAATGGATTGAATTTTCACCGATAAGGTATATGAAATGGAAGTGGTACAATACCCGCTGTATTTTCGCATCGGAGGCCTCATGAAGATCATATTTCCTTCGCCTGAATGGCTGAACGCGCTTCATGAAAAATTGAACAGCGATGCTCATTACAATCAAATTGCGAAAAACTGGGAAGGCGATCTTCTGTTCGATATTCGACCCGCCGGGTATCTGCAACAGCCGCTGACGATGTATCTCGATCTTTGGCATGGAAAATGCCGCGGGGTGGAATATGCGCCTGACCCCGCGAAACACACCAAACCGACTTTTATCCTGCGTTCGCCTTATAATAATTTCACGGCGATTCTATTGGGCAAACTCGACCCGATGACCGCCATGATGACCAGCAAACTCAAAGTCGAGGGTAGTCTCGGTTACATGATGCGCAACGTGCCCACGGTTCTGGACTTTGTCCGTTGCGCGCGAGAGATTACGACAGATATACTTTGACCCGCCTCGCGCAGTGCGACGCACCCTCATCCTTATGCAACCCATACTCAAAATTGATTTATCTACCGGCAAAACAGAACAATATAAAATTCCAGAAGAATGGGAACGGGCATTCCTGGGCGGCGCGTCGCTGGCGGCGCGGTTGTTGTATCCATATCTCACGAAAGAACTCGATCCATTCTCGCCCGAAGCGCCCCTGCTTTTTATGAATGGGCCACTCACGGGCACCTCCGGCCCAACAGTGGGTCGCTTTGTTGTATGCGGTAAAAGCCCGGCTACTTTGCAATGGGCAGAATCAAATTGCGGCGGGTTCTGGGGACCTGAGCTTCGCTTTGCAGGATATGATGGTCTGTGGTTAACGGGGAAGGCTCAGGCGCCCGTCTATCTTTGGATTGACGATGGCCGCCTCGAGGTCCGGCCTGCGGCGGCCTTGTGGGGCAAAGATACATACGAGACTCAGGAACTTGTCAAACAGGAAATCAATCAAAAAGGAATCCACGTCGCGGTGATTGGTCCCGCGGCAGAAAATGGGATCCTGTTTGCTGGAATCTATTGCGATCATGGACGGGCCGCGGGACGCACCGGACTCGGCGCGGTAATGGCTTCGAAGAACTTGAAGGCGATTGCCGTGCATGGATCGAATCAATTGCCGCTCGTTCACGCGGGACCGTATGCCGGGTTGCGCTCCGAATCCAATCGCGCGCTGAGGCAGGACAACGAAGCGCGCGTTTTGCACGAAGTGGGCACGGCGGGCGCCGCGGATTATTCGGAATATCTCGGCGCTTTGCCTGCCAGGTATTATCACCAGGGCGGATTTGGAAATGTGGATAAAGTGTCCGGCTCGACGATGGCCGAGACGATTCTCGCGGGGCAGAGTGCGTGTCACGCTTGCGTGATCGCCTGTGGACGCGTTGTGCGACTCGAAGATGGAGCAAAACGCAAAGGTCCGGAATATGAAACGGTTGTTTCGTTTGGGCCGAACTTGTTGATTGATGATCTGGCCGAAGTTACGCGGCTTGGCGAGTTATGTGATCGTTATGGCATGGACACGATCAGCACCGGCAACACGATTGGCTTGGCTTTCTATTTATTTGAAAAAGGAATCATTACAACAAAAGATACTGGTGGTCTTGAGCTCAATTGGGGAGACGCAGTGGCTGTGCGGCAATTGGTCAAGATGACGGCGCGGCGAGAGGGGATCGGTGAATGGATCGCGCAAGGCTCGCGGCGATTGGGCAAACATTTCGGCGTGGAAGAAGAAGCGGTGCAAGTCAATGGACTTGAAGTCGCGTATCATGATCCGCGCGGTGTTTCAGGCATGGCGCTTTCGTACGCTACCTCGCCGCGCGGCGCATGCCACAATCAGTCCGATTATTTCTTCGTGGATTGGGGGCACACCACGGCTGAACTTGGCATTGAGTATTTTTCGCGTCACGCCGACGCGGAGAAAGCCCCCAATGTGGCGCGTCACCAGAACTGGCGAACGGTCTACAATTCCATGGTCATGTGTATTTTTGCGAATGTTGCGCCGCAGATGCAAGTGGACTTGATTAATGCCGCGTGCGGATACAACTGGACCATCGAGGATATGATGCGCGCCGGTGAGCGCGGCTGGACTATGAAGCGTGCGATCAATAATCGTATGGGTCTGACCGCCGCCAATGACAAACTGCCGAAGGCTCTGCTGGAACCATTGCCCACTGGCGGCACGGATGGATATGTCCCTGATATTCAAGGGATGCTCTATGCTTATTATGAAGCTCGCGGCTGGGATGAAAAGACAGGCTATCCGACCAGGGAAAAACTTGCGTCGCTTGGCCTGGAAGACGTCGCGAAGGATTTGTGGGCCTGACCGTTGACCATGCACCATGGACGATGAATGCAAAAATGGTCTATGGTCAATCTCGTCAATAGTCTGATTTTTTAAATGCAAAACGATGATCTAGAGGAAATATGAAACTCGTTTCTGTTGCAGAAATGAAAGCCATCGAAAAAGAAGCTGATGCGAACGGCTTGTCTTATGCTCAAATGATGGAAAACGCCGGACAGGGACTCGCCGAAGTCATTCAGGAATTGCCGATCGAAGATTCCGATCGCGAGGTCTTCGCGCTGGTCGGGCCTGGAAATAACGGTGGGGACGCGCTGGTTGCTCTTTCGCATCTGGCCGCGGATGGGTGGCAGGCGCGCGCATATTTGATCAAACGGACAAAAGATGAACTAGCCAAACGATTGGAGGGAGCAGGGGGCGAACTCCTCTTTGCAGACGAAGATAAGAACTTTCAAGACCTGAACGCGTTTATTCAAACAGCGGCCATTGTTTTGGATGGCGTCCTTGGAACTGGAGTCAAACTGCCGTTAAAAAGTGATGTTGCGAACGTATTGGCTGAGGCGCAGGCGATTCTGGATGAAATGGATGAAGCGCCATTTGTCGTCGCAGTGGATTGTCCGTCGGGCATAGATTGCGATACAGGCGAAGCCGCGGCTGAATCCCTTCCCGCCGACTTGACGGTGACGATGGCCGCGGTCAAGCAAGGGTTGCTCAAACTGCCGGCCTACGAGTTGATCGGAAATCTTCAAGTTGTGGATATTGGCCTGCCCGAAGATTTGCCTTCGTTGAACTCAGTGACAACGGAAGTTGCAGAAGAAGATATGATCGCCGCGCTTTTGCCGGAACGTCCGCTGGATTCGCACAAGGGCACGTTCGGCGCCTCGTTGATCGTGGCGGGGTCGGTCAATTACACGGGAGCCGCGTTGCTCGCGGGGCGGGCCGCGTATCGAGTCGGCGCGGGCCTGGTCACGATGGCGGTCCCCTCCGAACTTCATACCGCGCTGGCGGGACAATTCCCCGAAGCGACCTGGGTGCTGTTGCCTCATGAATTAGGCGTCATTTCTGAAGATGCCGCGGAAGTATTGGCAAAAAATCTGGAACGCGCTACGGCTATATTGGTCGGTCCGGGTTTTGGAACGGAAGAAACAACGAAGGACTTTCTTCAAAACTTCTTTTCAGGAAAAACCCTGTCAAAGAAGAGCACAGCGCGTGTGGGTTTCATTCAAAATGAAAGTGAAGAGAAAAAAGAAGCCAATGGCGAAATTCCGCCCGTGGTCCTGGATGCAGATGGATTGAAACTGATGGCGAAGATTCCAAATTGGCACAAATTACTTCCCGCGCCCGCGGTGCTGACTCCGCATCCCGGCGAAATGTCCGCGTTGACCGGTTTGTCAAAAGAAGAAATCCAAAATGATCGCCAAAAGGTTGCCAGTCAGTTCGCGAAAGAGTGGGGACACGTTGTGGTGCTCAAAGGCGCGTTCACTGTGATTGCGTCGCCCGATGGCCGCGTGACTGTAATTCCTGTGGCCTCGCCCGCGTTGGCGCGCGCCGGAACCGGCGACGTTCTCGCGGGACTGATAGTCGGCTTGCGCGCCCAGGGCTTGGAGGCGTTTGACGCGGCGGTCGCGGGCGCGTGGATTCACGCGCAGGCCGGTCTCTACGCGGCGGATGATTTGGGAACAACCGCCTCGGTGTTGGCGGGCGATGTGTTGAATTCGGTTTCAGATGTGTTGAGTGATTTGGAATAGATCGGGTGATTAAGTAAAAGCAGGGACACAGCGTCGCCGTGTCCCTGCTTTGTTTGCATCTTATCTAGCTCTTCAAAAACTCCTCCAACGCTTCCTTGCTGATGCGATAGGACTTGCCAACCTTCTTGGCTTTCAGGCTACCGTCCTGAATAGCGGACATTACATCATCTTCAGTGACCTTCATCGCGGCCGCGGCTTCGGAAGGGGTCATTACATCTGGAAGCGCGGCTTTGGCTCCACCGCCGCCTTGCGCCGTATTTTGCATTCCGCCCTGCAAGGCCTGTCCCATCAAATTGCCGATGCCCATTCCAGCGCCGATACCAGCCGTGAGACCCGCGCCGCCGCTGGGGTTGCTCGCCGCGTCGCGCATCGCATCTGCGGCCTGCAGTTGAGTGTAGGTCGCCATATCGAGCATGCCCATGTCGCGCAATTCCTGAGCGGACTTGTCGGATGGCTTCAAGTTGCCGACATAGAAAGTCTTGAGTGTGAGACCGAGAGCCGCGAAGTCGTCTTGCGCCTTTGCGCGCACACCCGCTCCGATTTCCTCGGTCAGGCCGATGATCTCAGGCACGGAATGCTTCGCGCCCGTTTCACCCAGCACATCTTGTAACTTCGAGAGCAACATGGTGCGGAGACGATCTTCGATATCAGAGGTGCGATACGCGCCCTGTGTGCCGACGATCTGGGTCACGAATTGTTGCGGGTCTTTGACTTGGAACGAATACGTCCCGAAGCCCTGCAAGAGCGCCACGCCGAGTCCCATGCCGGGGTTGCGCACGATGATCGGTTGCGGCGTGCCCCATTTCTTATTGGCGAATTCCTTCATCGAAACAAAGTAGACTTCGGCGGGAAAGGGTGTGCGATCGTTGAAGGCCTTGCCGATGAAATCAATCAGCATCGGGATATTGGCGGTTGCAATCGTATGCCGCCCGGCTTTGAAGACATCCAGCGCGTTTCCGTCGCGGAAGAAGACCGCGGCCTGCGCCTCGCGCACGATCACCTGCGAGCCGATGCGGTAATCTCCGATGGAACTATCGTCGGGGAAGCGATGGACGATCTCGTCCGTCATTTCATTTGGATACTCAATGACATCAAAAATCCTGGCCATGTTAACTCCTCTTTTCTGGTTCTAACGGTTTGATTATAGCCGATGGGCTGTACGGGTCAAGAACCGTTTGTCTTATTTTTATACGCACAGACCATCCTGTCGTTGCGAGGAGCCCTGAGCTTGTCGAAAGGCGACGAAGCAATCTCCTCGATGGGAAAATTGCCACGCGACTCTGGCGCTCGCAATGACGTTAATCCTTCATCATCTTCCCCGTTCCTTTATCACGGAGCATTAAAATTTCGGCCATGATGCTGACTGCAATTTCCTCCGGCGTCTCGGCTTGCAATTCGAGACCCATCGGCGAATGCACGCGCGCGATCTTTTCTTCCGGGACCCCCTTTTCTTTCAATGCTTTGACGGTCGTTGCCCATCTGCGTTTCGATCCGATGACGCCGATGTAGGCCGCGTTTGTCTCGAGCAGATTTGGCAAACCCGCCGCGTCCACCCCGGACCCGCGGCTGGTCACTACCAAATAAGTCTGGGGCGTCACTTTGAGTTGGTCCGTTAACTTCTCCATCGGGACAGGATAATACTCGTCAGCGTTGGGAACGGATTCGGGGCTGCAGAACTCCGGCCTGTCGTCCGAGACTGCGACGCGGAAACCGAGCCACTTCGCGAGGTGAACAACGGCCTTGCCTACGTGTCCCGCGCCGATCACAACGATCATTGGGGCTGGAAGAATCGGTTCCACAAAGACCTCCACTTGGCCGCCGCACACGCCGGGGTCGCCGCGTGAGGGGTCGGACATGTTGTAATGAAGCAGTCGCGGCTTGCCGTCGCTGATCGCCATCCAGGCCTCGTCGAGTACGCGGTGTTCAAGATCGCCGCCACCGACCGTGCCGATGAATTTTCCATCGGGATAAACCAGCATTTTACTGCCCACATGCCGCGGCGTGGACCCTTCGCTTTTCACCACCGTGCAAAGCGCGGCGGGTGTACGATCTCGTTCGAGTTCAGCAAGAGCCTGATAAATATCTTGTGTCATTTTGGTTTTTCAGCGTTAATGAGGATACTGTCGGTAATCGGGAGGAATGCTCGCCAGCCTCCATCGTCAATTGAACCAATGACTCGAATTGCGCCGCCCGCGTTCGAATCCCATAGCACAAGGACTTCCAATTGATATTCCTTTCCGCTTGCGCCTTTCCTTATGCAGTAAAAATTTTGATCAATGCTTTGTGCAAGGTCTCCATAAGGTTTTGCTTGGTACGTTTCAAGTTCCTCGGAGAGGACTTGCTTTGCTTCTCTTACATTCATGGTCGGAGTATTGTAAATTTTATCCGATTTTGCCATGTCGTTGCGAGCCGCCTGTTTTGGCGGAGGCGCAATCCCAGCACCTGCGGTTCTGGGCAGGTGTATTGCGCAAGAGCGACGAAGCAACCTTCTCGCATATGCGGAGATTGCCACGCGCCTTCAGCGCTCACGATGACATAGATCACGGCCCCCACTGTGGCTGCCAGTCCGGTTCGGGGTTGGTCGTCAATTGACGGGTCGTGTGCCCGTTGAATTGCATGATGAACAAATCGGCTTGGTTATTGTTGCGAAGCGAATTGTAGACGATCCACTGGCCGTCAGGCGAGTAGGCCGCCGCGGCGTTGTTCCCGCCAAAAGTCAGTTGTGAGGCGTTGCCCGTGTCCACATCGAGACGATAAATCTCGCGCGCCGCGACGGGCCCCGCAAAGATCAAAAGGTTTTTTCCATCCGGCGACCAACTGAGGCTTCCGCCGATGCCTTCGATTCCGTGAGAGATTTGGCGCGGCGAAGACGGATTGTTTACGTCCAGCAGGAAAATTTCATATGCAAACAGCAGGTTGACCGACATGGCAAAGGCGATGGTCTTTCCATCCGGCGACCAGGCCGCGCCGACGATGCTCTTGTCGCTCGTGTAAATGGGATGCGGATTCTCGCCGCGGCTTCCCATCACCCACAGCGCGGACTTTCCATCTGAGGCTTTGTTGACGAAAAGGATTTGTTTTCCGTCCTGCGAAAAATCAGGCGAGAAGGAGTTGCCGAGATGGCTGGTCAGTTGTGTAAAGGTTGAAGTCGCGATATCGAGCAAATACAAATCGAAATTGTCGTATTTGTTTGAAGCGAAGACAATGGATTTGCTGTCCGGTGAGATGGCGGGGTAATAGTTATTGTTTACAGTGTTCGTCAACTGTTGCAGATTGCTTCCATCGGCGTTGATCATGCAGATTTGGTTGTAATCGCCGCGCGTGCAGGTAAACACGATGTGCCCTCCGTGAATGTCGGTGGGAAGCGGCAGGGGCGTGGGCGAGGGTGTGACAGTTGGAACTTTGACCCCAATCGGTTGCAGAATTTGTTCGGTGAAGAACGAGGGAGGCACGAACGAGAACAGCGCAATGATAGCCGCGATGACGACCAGGCTGATGGGCAGGACGGGCGCGCGCCGCGGCTTTCTAAAAAGAGTGGGTCGCCGTTTGCCTGAATTGTATTTCATTGATTCTGTTCAGCGAGGATAAGTCGTGCCCATCTTTTAGCCGCGGTCGGTGAGTTCTAGGAGAATTCTCTGGCCTGAACCCGAACGCGGATGGCTTCGACCAGCGCGCGGATATATTCCATGCCTTTTTTGGTCGGATTCTTTTCGTAATGTTTCCAGCGGCGGGATTCAAAGAACAGGCAGGTGCGCAGATCGGTAAGCGACTGATTAAGCGCCTGCCGGCCGCGATATAACTTGACTCCCTGATCGGCCACTTCGCGGCATTTCTTGAAGGAACCCCAGTGTTTGTAACCGTTAAAAGTCAGCGCGAATGGCTCGATCTTCTTCCACGTCGCGCGGGCGGAGGGAACATCTTTTTCGATCAGTTGGGTGTTGGGTATGGTTTCCATTTTCATACAAGTTTCTTGATGAGTTGTTTGAGAAGCGGAAGATCATCCTGAATGGCATTCCAGAGCAGGGCGGTGTTGACCTCGAAATCTTCACGGACGATTTTCCTGCGGGCGATAATCGTCTTCGCCCAGGGCAGTTTGGGGTGCAGGCTCTGGAATTCAGTTGAAATGCTCCGCGCGGCTTCGTCCACGACTTCGATCTGGCGGACGACGGCATCCTGTACCATGGGACGAGAAAGAAATTCACTTTCCGACATGCCGCGTGTGTAATGCTCGATCTGGTTGATGGCGATCAGGATATGGCGCAGATAGGCGTTGTCATCCTGTTTCATGGAGGATGACCTTGCTCATTTTCGCCGCGTGGCTCTTCCTGGCAGTTTCATGCATGTCTACATTGTACCCTACTGCGGACGGGATGATTCCTAGCGGGGATTAAGAGACCCTGAAAAAGGATTCAAAGATTCATTTATTTGAGAGTCACTGTGTTGTAATAAGCGAAGATAAATCCTGTTTTGTAAACGCCCACTTGAATGAACGGACGATTGAAATCGGCGGGCGATTGTTCTCCGTACCAGTTGAAGAAGTAGTTGTCAATTTTCCCGCCCTCTTCATAGGTCAAGTTTTGAGAAAGCGTTTCAAAGCCGGGGATGGCGCGCGCCAGCATTTTGATGACCTTTTCTTTGATCTCAGTTTGCGAGAAGATCGGCGCGTCGGACGGGATGGAGGCCAGCAGATCGCGCGCGTCCATCTCGACCACAGTGTTGGTGCGCGGTTCGATGGAGAATATTCGACCTTCGCTGTCAGCGTAAATCGCGACAGACCATCCATTGCTATCTGGGGAGTTGATCATTGTGTCCATGCCTCTTGACTTCAAAGGCAGATCGGGCAATCCCAGCGCGTCGCGGAAATTGTTGATGGCAGTGACTTGTGGATTACCAGTTGACTGGATGGTGGGAGTTGGTTTGACTGTGCATCCAATCAAAAATAGAAATCCCAAAATAACCGTGGTGAATATTGCACAGTACCTTTTGGAATTTTTCATTATTGCCTCATGGATTCGTTTTTGAATTGTTGGCTATCTCTCCAGCAATCCCAACACCACAGGCAACATCTGCTTCTTTCTCGAGACCACGCCGGGCGCGTCACGCGTGCCATCCGGCAGGGGCGGGTAGGGCAGGTCATCCAGCACGGGCGGCGGGTTGGAGGTGACGATCACGCGGCTGGAACCGCGCACCACGTCGGTGATGAGGAGCATGGCAAAGTCAAGGCCGCGCTTGTCGCGTAAATCGTCGAGGGCGGATTGAATCGGTTTGAGATATTCGGTCAATTGCAAAAGATCGGTCACTTCGGCCTGTGCCACTGCGAATTTGAATCCGCCCGCTTCGAAGGATTTGATGTCGGTACTGACTACTTCCTTCGGGTCGCGGTTGGCCAGTCCCGCGCCGGCAGATAAAACGGCTTTGCCGTACGATTCGATGGTCTCGCCTTTCAACGGCGAACCGCCGACAAAGGCCCAGCGCGAGAGTCGCTCGGCGGCGTCTTTGTCGCGCGGCGTGGTGGTGGGAGAGGTCAGGATAAGGGTGTCCGATAAAAGTCCCGCGAGAAGCGCACCCGCCAGAGTCGGCGGCATGGAGAGTCCCGCGTCCGCGGTTAGTTCCGAAACCAGTGTCGAAGTCGAGCCGACCACATCCACTGTAAATCGAATCGGTTGATGAGTCGAAGGGTTGCCGAGGCGATGATGATCCAAAATTTCCAGCAGTTCAGCCTCTTCGAGCGCGGCGATGGCTTGGCGCGGCTCGTTGTGATCCACGAGAATGATCTTCAGGCGCGGCGGGTTGAGCACCTCGCGCTGGCGCGCAATGCCGAGATACAAACCGTTTTCATCCACGACCCAATAATCGTTGAACTCGTCGCGCAAAATTTTGTTGAGCGAATCGCGGATGTGTGCGTTGGCCGCGAACTTCGGCACCGATGTGTCCGCCGCCTCTTTGCAGGGCGCGGTCATCAACTCGCGAATCGGAGTCTCGCCGGGCCGCGGGCCGACTGTGTCGGTGAAATATTTGAACATGCTCAAGCCGTTGATGATGCCGAATGGTTTTCCATCGTCGCCGACGACCGGCGCGATGCCGCCGGTACGCGTGGCCAGCGACCAGGCCGCGCTGAGTTGTGCTTCGGGGCGGATGCTGTCGAGGCGTTGCATGACAGATTCAAAACGCGGTGACGCGTCGGTCAGCAACAATGGCGGATCGAGCGCCAGCCGCTTCAATACCCACGACGTTTGCGGGTTCAATGCTCCCGCGCGGGCTGCCACCGCCTCGGCTTGATCTCGTTCGCGCAACAACCACGCATAGCCCATCGCGGATGCAATCGCGTCGGTATCCGGATTGACGTGGCCGATGACGTAGATTTTGTTTGACATGTGCTGATTATATCTTGCCTGTTTCGGCGAGCTGTAAAAATGTTTTCACGATTTCGGGATCAAAATGCTTTCCCGCCTGTGCCTGCATGTAGGTAATTGTCTTTTGGCGCGGCCAGCCTTTTTTGTAAGGGCGGTCGGATTGGACCGCGTCCCACACATCTGCCACGGCAAAGATGCGCGCCGCAAGCGGAATTTCCCTGCCTTTCAAGCCGCGCGGATAGCCCGTGCCGTCCCATTTTTCGTGGTGGCAATAAGGAATGTCGAGGGCCTTTTGCAGGAAGGGGATGCGCGAGAGCAACTCATAGGCGATGGTCGGATGTTGCAGAACGATATCGCGCTCGACCGGGGTAAGAGGGCCTGTTTTTCGCAAGATTTCGTCGGGGATGGCCATCTTGCCGATGTCATGCAGGATGGCACCGCGGCGTATGTGCTCGAATTCTTCGCGGGGAATGTCGAGGGCCAACGCGAGTTTCATAGTTGTCTCTGTGACGCGGCGGCTGTGGCCTTCGGTTTCCTTGTCGCGCAGTTCGAGGGCCTTGGCCCAGCCTTCGAGCGTGGTGTCGTAGGCCTCTTCCAAATCCTGTGTGCGTTCCTGGACGCGCTGTTCCAGTTGGTTGTTCAATCTTTCCAGGTTTTCCTGAAGTTCAACGTATGCGGTGACATCGCGCGAGACGAAGACGCGTCCGATGTATTCGCCGCGCTGGCTGTGCAGCAGGGTGGCTTTGACTTCATGGTGATAGGTCTTTCCGTATGCGCTGAGAGTGGTTCTGACGGATTTGTTGGATGGTTCCTCGAATTCGCGGAGCAGTTTGGGCCATTCGGCAAAAATTTCTCCTGCGAATTTTCCGATCACATCCTTCGATTCCTTCTCGATGGCGTAGAGGGCAATGGGGTTGATGTCCACGATTCGATTTTGTGTGTCCAGGATAATGACCAAATCGGACATGTTTTCAACGACATTATGGCGCGCAATGGGAACGATATCGAATAGGCGATAGCGGAATAACGCCCACGCAATTGCAAGATTTCCGATTGCCATGGTGAACGGGCTGGTATAGCGGTGCTGGGTGAGACTGACACCGGCCAGGGATAAGAGGGTTCCGGCGATGATGATCAATACGCCAAAAGCAATTGCCGCAACCTGGAAACGGAAGAGTTGATGCGGGTGGAGAAAAGCGATTATTAACAGCGCCAGACTCCCCAGAGTGATTAGATACCCGTAGGCGGCATAGCTATACACCACCGGCGTAAATGTATAAGTTAATTCGCCGAAGGGAAAAATTTCCACAAGACGCGGGTCGGGATAAATCTGGTGATGAAACTTGTCGGTGAGCACCAGCACTGTGAATAAAGCCGGGACGACCATTGACGCTGCCAGGATCAGTTTTGGATGCGGCAGTTTGTATCCCGTATATTGAATAACAAAGATCGGGAAAGCAATTATTATTACCAATCCAGCCAAAAACTGAAACGAATCCCAAAAAATCTTCCCCTGCAGGGACGGGCTGAGCAGTTCCAGAATGAACCCCCCGATCCACAATGTCCATCCAATAAGATACCAGACGAAGGCGTTGACGCCGCGCGCCTCCCGCCGTTGCCAGGCAAAAATCGTCACGCCCAGGGAAAGCCCGAAGGAGATCAGATACGGTAATAAATAAACAAGGGACTGATATACTTCGCAAACCCAAGCATTCTAATAACTAAATGAACGTTTGAAATAATAAACCTCTGTGAAGCCTCCACTATCGTTATCGTACCGATAGAAGTTAATCATTTCCCATCCCTGTTTTCCTAATTCGTTCATGTAACTTGCAAAAGACCATATTGTATGCTCGGCATCGCTTAGACTATCAATTCGTGTACCACGTTCAAACGCTTCTATTATTATGCCATTAGAAAAGCAATTCAAACTACATCGCAAATATTCCCATCTTGGAGACATAGAGTCACCTCAGTTACTCTTTTTGCTTTTCTTTTCCTTTTGCTTGATCGCCTTATCTGTGTCCTCTTTAGGCTTTGGCTTTACTTTCAGTAATGCGGCTAGAGCCTCCTTGAAGTCAAGCGGGAAAAGAGAAACAGGTTTTTCGTTTGTTGTCTTCTTTTCGTCATTCTGATTTTCATTCATGGTATCAATCTCATTTGTTTTATGTGCGGCTCGCAAATATGTATTCCTATCATAACTTCATATTTGAACAGTCTATCATCATAATGATTGACCTCATCAATCCTGTGAACATTCTTATTGTACCAAAATGCAGATGCAAGATGAACAGCGTCTTTCGCCTTTAGAACCCAACCGTGAGGGATAGCATCTCTAATCAGCCTTCTTGCAATTGGTGCAATATGAGGGCCGTTGTCAATGATTTTTATTATCTTGTCCATCGCCCACATTTCGTCAATCAAAGACTCGACTTTTGGATCGAGGCGCGATTTTGTCTTTTCATCAGCGACATGAGCAACTTCTACAATACTTTCGGATGAAGTCAAAATGAAACTATCTTTCTCCCCTTCAATCTCTGTCATAATATCTCGAATCATTGGTGCTCTTGAAGGCATGCCATTCAAGAGAGACAGAAAAACACTGCTATCCCAATAGAGGTGACGATTATTCGGCATCCCGTAGTCGCCTTATGGCTTCTTCTGGATATTCATCCCCTTCTTTCCAGGGTATGATTCCCACCAAACTCATAAGGTCAATACTGCTTTCTTTGATAGGTTCAATGTATTTTATGTCGCGAACATCAACAGGTCTTCCAGATATGGGGTCGCGATATATCTGCCCTGCAACGCGAACACGTTTATCCCAAGCGTCCAACATCAAATCTTCTTGACCTTTTTGCAGGTAACAATCAACTGCTCGATTGAACAGAGTATCGTAGAGAACGAATCGCATTTTCCCATGTTTCGACAAAGTTTCAACCGTACCAGTTACCGTGCCAAAGGAGAATTCACCCGAGGTTATTTCTTGCAACTCGATTGGTCGGTCAATAGAAACGCCAAATTCCTCCGTCTTGAATTCTACGGAGGTGATTTTCCCATTCAACAATCCCGTAATTGCGCGCGCCTCTCGTGCGATAGGCTCTGGATAAGGAATTGGTTCATCGTTTTGGATTGAACCCCCGATAATCTCAAATGCCTTTACGACCTTTTCTATCGCAGTTTGATTAACAGACCGACCAATAATCAGGGCAGTTGCGCTACCAGATTCGAGTTTCGCAATCTCCCATTCTATTTCAGCATGTTCTCCAACTTCGTTGGTGAGAGCCTCTACCAGAGACGCGAAATGCCTCATCGCTTGCGCAAACTCGGCAAGGGGTATATCGCCCTGAAGAGTGAGGCCCAGAGTATCCTTAGCCATAGGATTTCTTTGGTTATTCTATTCCTTCTCGACTCACCTGCAAAGTCCTAATTTTATTTCGTGATGTTCTTGTAATAAAGCCGCTTACCTTTTGCGTTGCGAATTGCTTCTACCGTCCGTTGCCCGTCTTCAATCTTGCGGTTATTATAGCGAAAGGCAAATTCATCTACGTATCGGTCGAGATGTTCTTCGCTGACATGGTGGAAAGTACCAGTCACTCCACGCTTCAAAAGGGCAAACCAACCTTCAAGAGTATTAGTATAGGCATCGCCGCGCACATATTCGCCAGCGCCATGATCTACGACCTCATGTCCAGCGAATTCTTCTTCAAGACCGGAGTAAGCGCCAAAACTGTCACTCATAATAACGGCGTTCTTGTCTACATTGTTGCGGATGGCATTTTTCAAAGTGCCAGCAGTAACGTTTCGGACTTTATGCGCGCGCAACTGGCCGCCACGTTGAACAAGCGCAAAAACGGGGGTTTTGTTTTCGGAGCCGCGACCACGCTTTCCGCCGCGCATTTTTCCACCAACATAAGTTTCGTCAACTTCAACGACACCATTCAACTTATCGGATAAAGGGGCTTCCCGCATGGCAAGGCGAATCCGATGAGCCATGAACCAAGCCGTTTTATAGGTCACTCCCAAAGTTCGGTGCAACTGATGAGCCGAAATGCCTTTCTTGCTGGAACACATCAGATATAAAGCCATCAACCAATCAGCGATTTTGATTCGGCTACCCTCGAAGATTGTCCCAACCGTAACGGTAAACTGCTTGCGGCAGGATTTGCACTTGTAAACACCAAAGCGGACATGCTTTTTGCCTTCGGCTTTGGGCGTCAGTTTGTAAGCCTCGGTGCTGTTACAATGGGGGCATACCGCGCCATCAGGCCAGCGGATTGCTTCGAGCATTTCGCGGGCTTGGTCTTCGTTCAGGCTTCGGAGTTGTTTGAAGGTGATGTTTTCCATGCCTCTATATTAGCATAAAGGCGTGGGTTTGTCAAGTATATAATTCCCATAAACAAATTTACCCGGTTCCATTTTGTTCGAGGTGGCAATGCAATTGTACTTCATGTCAAAAACCCGAGGGATGTCCTCGGGTTTTTGACTTTACTTTCCTTTGAGTGCCCTCCAAATTTTTTCAGGCGTGATTGGATTATCGTCAATGTTCACGCCAACCGCGTCGAGGACGGCATTGCCCACCGCAGGCGCGACGCCGTCCATCGGAATCTCCGCCACCGCCTTGACGCCGAACGGGTGGCTCGGCTCGAATGTTTCAACAAAGATCGTTTCGAGTTCCGGCATTTCGTCCGCGCGGAAGATGTGATAGCGGTCCAAATCTCTTTCAATCGCGTTGCCTTTGTCGTCGTAGCGCATTTCCTCGCAGACCGCGTAGCCGAGCGCCTGAGTCATGCCGCCCTCGATTTGACCGGAAGCCGTCAGTGGATTCACGATGACGCCCGAGTCAACCGCCATCACAAGTTTATCCACCGTTACCGCGCCGGTCTCTACATCCACGCTGACTTCTGCAAACTGCGCGGCGAACGGCGGTGGCGAGGACGGCGAGACATACGAGCCGATGCCCATGATCTGTTCCTGCTCATTCTTGTGCAAAGTATCCAGCGCGATTTCAGCCAGCGAAACCGATTTTCCACTCGGCGCGATGGCTTGACGATTCGATAATCGAATATTCGAATATTCGACTTCACCAAGCATCTTTGCCGCGCGGACCTTGATTCGTTCCGCGGCCATCTCCGCGGCTCTGACCGCCGCCGCGCCGGAAATGTACGTTGTGGACGACGCGTACGCGCCTTTATCGAACGGCGTGAAGTCCGTATCGGAGGAATAGGTGATGATGTCTTCGAGCGGCACGCCCAACACTTCAGCGACCATCTGCGCGATGACCGTGTCTGAGCCGGTGCCTAAATCGGTCGCGCCGACCAAAAGATTGAACGAACCATCATCATTCATCTTGACCGACGCGCCGCCCATGTCTAAATATGGAATTGCCGTTCCTTGCATAACTAATGCGACTCCTATCCCTTTTCGCTTCGCTGAACTTGGAGTTCCATGTTCCATGTTCCATGTTCCATGCTTTTCACTTGTCACTTGGAACTTGGTACTTGGAACATTCCGATGCCACTCCTCATTTCCGTATTTTGAATCCCAGCCAATCGCGGCTTTGCCTTGTGCCACGCATTGTTCGAGGCCCACAGTGTGAATGATCTCCGGCCTCGGCTCGCGGCCTTCGTTCCAGGCTGTTGAAAACGGGTGATATTCGCCGGGATGAATGGCGTTCTTCAATCGAAATTCAATTGGATCGAGGTTCAAGGCGCGCGCGATCTTTTCCATGTGACGCTCGACAGGCCAGTATCCCTGCGGGACGCCATAACCGCGAAAGGCTCCGGCGGGCGGCGTGTTGGTGTAGACCACGTCCGCATAAAAACGGATGTTGGGCTGTTTGCGATATTCGCCATCGCCAACATACAACGCCATGGCTTTGTGACCGGTGTTGCCGGTGACGGTCAACGCGTGACAACCATACGCGCCGGTGTCCGAGAGCACGCGCATTTCGTTGGCTGTGATCGTGCCGTCTTTTTTCACGCCGGTCTTCATCCAAATCTTCATCGGATGCCGCGAGCGCGCCGCGATGAATTCTTCTTCGCGCGTGTATTCATAGATCACAGGCCGCTTGGTGGCAATCGTCAAATGCGCGGCCACGTCTTCCATCAACACTTCCTGTTTGCCGCCGAAGCCGCCGCCGATGCGCGGCTTGATGACGCGGATTCGTTTGACCGGCAAATTCAAAACCGGCGCGAGCATGCGCCTCACATGAAACGGCACTTGAGTCGAAGTGCGAATCACGAGGCGGTCGTCTTCATCCCAATAGGTCACGCATACATGCGGCTCGATGGAAACTTGTTGCACCTTCGGCACGCTGTATTCGCCCTCGAAGATGTGATCGGCTTCCGCGAATCCTTTGTCGGGGTTGCCGATGTCAATGCGGATTTTCGCGGCCACGTTTCGGGCGGGGTCCGAATCGGCGAAGTTGACATATTCCGGCTCATCGTGGATTCGAATCGCGTCGGGCTTCATCGCGTCTGCGGAGTCCAAAATCGCGGGCAACGGCTCATACTCGACCTCGATCAGAGTCAGCGCTTTTTCAGCGATCTCCGCCGTTTCCGCCGCGACGAACGCCACGCGGTCGCCGACAAAGCGAACTTTATTGTCCAGCGAAAACGTATCGAGCGGACCCGGAATCGGATCGGACTGCCCGGCGGTTGACCACACGACGCGCGGGAGGTCCTGCCATGTGAGCACCGCCGCGACGCCCGGCAGGGCTTTGGCTTTGGACGTGTCAATGCTTTTGATGCGCGCGTGCGCGTGCGGGCTGTGTAAAACTTTAGCGACCAACATGCCGCGCTTTTCGATGTCCGCCGCGAAGGCCGGTTTGCCCTGCACGAGTTTGACCGCATCCACTTTCTTTTCGGGCTTGCCAACAACTTGCCATGCTTGAGTTTGCGGAGTGACCACGACTTTGGGTTTGGTCAACAAACTCGCAAATTGATCGCTCGGCGATTCATTCGCTTCCGGCCCGACTTCGGGCGGCTTGCCAAAATCCCAATTGACCGCGTCCCAGCTGACAGGTTCATCGCCGCGCAGGATGGCCGCGGCGCGCAAGACGGCTTGCACGGGTTTGAGATAACCTGTGCAACGACACAACACACCGGAGATGGCCTCGCGGACTTCATCTTCGCTTGGGTTCGGATTTTTATCCAGCAGAGTTTTTGCCGCAAGAATTTGCGCGGGCGTGCAATATCCGCATTGGATCGCGCCCGATTCAACAAACGCGCGTTGAAGCGGATGCAAGCCTTCGGTCTTTTTCCAACCTTGATCGGGATGCTCGCCGAGCGCTTCGATGGTGACGATGTTATGTCCCTCAGCCTGCGCGGCCAGCATGGATCCCGCGTTGACCGGCTTGCCATCCAGTAAAACAGTATCTGCGCCGGTCCATCCCTGCTCGTCGCCGAATTTGACTCCGTAAAAACCAAGCCTGCGGATGACAGTGAACAACGTTTCGGATGGTGCGCATTCGATCGCGTGTTCTGTGCCGTTGACGGATAAGGTTATGTTCATTCGGACCTCTCCCCTGATCCCTCCCCTAAAAGGGGAGGGGAATAGGGTGGTTGATTTGATAACTGTTTGCAAGCCGTCTTGATTTGTTCAAGAACTTTCGGAAGTTGATTCAAAATTTCTGCATTCTGAAATCTACTGACATGAAATCCCTGCGTTTTCAAAGCCAGTTCGCGATCCTGGTCTTCCTTTTCTTGAAGCTCGTGGATTTCACCATCTACTTCGATGATGAGGTCGAGCTTGTGGAAATAAAAATCGACAATATAACCGTTAATGATTTGCTGCCTGCGAAAATGCCAGCCGTCCAGTCTGTTGGCGCGAATGTTTTGCCAGAGAAGATTTTCTGCGTCCGTCATCTTGTGGCGCATTTCTTTAGCGAGATTGACTTTCTCGCGCGTTACATACCGACCTCGGACGATAAACTTTTGAGACATTTCAGCCTTTTGTTACCCCTTCCCTTCAAGGGAAGGGGTAGGGGATAGGTCGCACTGACTTTCTGCCCTCTCCCTTTTAGGGAGAGGGACTCTATCGGCGTTGATTGATTTTTGCTATCAACGCCGTCGCTCCCGTCAGAATCAACCCAACCGCCGCGACGATCAGGGCCTGGAGTGTTGACAAGAATCCCATGAACATGCTGGCCATGTCGGGCAGAGTCCATGTGACCAGTGCGCCGTTGAGGGCAAAGCTCCACAAAATGGGAAGCGAGAGCAGATAGAGTGTGATGAAAGTAAAGGCGAGAACTTTCTCCGCCGCCTTGCGTGGCGCGGATTTGAACCATCTTTGTGTGAGGAAGATGGCGATCCACGCAACGACTAACGAACTGGCCGCGGTCGTGGCAGTGAAAAGGATGATGTCGCTGGCGCTGTTGACTGAACTAAGCGAATAGGTTCGCCCGGCAATGAAGGCGTAGCCGAAGTTGAACAATGCGACATATAAAATCGCGCCGCTCAACAACCATGCGATGGTTTTGCTTCGTTTCCAAATCAGAATCCCAAACGGGATGAGCGCGACGATGATCGCCAGGATAAAACGCGGAATCCGTTCCGAATTCAGGCGATTCAATTTGGCTTCATCCATTGCAGAGATGTAACTGCCGACCGTATCTAGCTCAATTGGCTCTTTAGCAGTTGATTGAATGGCTTTTTCATAATCTTTCAGCAGTTGAGATTTTTGCGCAAGCAACGCCTTGCTGATATTTGTTTGTTGTTCCGCAGTGAGATTTAACATCTCCGTGCGGACAATTCCTTCGCTCGAGGCGGGAATGTTCAACCCAAGCAAAGTGGCAGTTGTAGTTGCGACATCGGCCATTTGAATGTCGGGATACTGTCCCGGTTTGACTCCCGCGCCGGCCATGACGAACGGTTCGAGTAAAACAATTGGGTCCTGGCCGCCGTGACCGCCGCGGTCAATTTGGCCGTGGTCAGAGACGATGATAACGGTATCCTGTTTGAGGTCCAGTGCGGAGACGATTTGTTTGAGCAGATCGTCGGCGCGCGTCGCGGCCGCGTCCCAGTTCGGAGATTGCGGTCCGCCTTCATGATGTCCGGCGTAATCCACCTGATCAATGTGAATCAAAACGAATTGATCCTGTCCGCCCTTCGACAAGCTCAGGGCATCGGCTTTGAGCCAGGGCAGGGCCGCGTTGACCACGTCAATATCGGCGGCTTTGTCTTCGCCGGGCGTGTAAAACGAATCGTCCACCGCATCTTGTGGAATGAGCTTCTCGAACCAGTTGTATCCGCTGACCGCAGTTCTAAGTCCGGCGCGATGCGCGGCGCTGAAGAGGTTGTCCTGCGTCCAGGTGGGGATGTCGGCGTAATCCAGATTCATGGCGGGGCCGTCGCTGATGTCGGGCCAGGCGCCGGTCATCAGCACAGTGTAGCCCGGCTCGGAATAGGACGGTGTGCGGCTGTGCATGGTGGCCCACGCGCCCTGCTCGCGCAGTTGATTCAAAAATGGCATGACATCTTTTTTGTGGGAGGTGTCATCGCGCAACGCGTCAATCAAGACGAAGACAACGCGGCGGGTGAGCGGCGCACCGACGGCTTCGCCCGGCGCGGGCGGATGGTCATGTAGCGGCGAACGGAAGGCGTACAGCGAATCCATCATCCCTGTGGCCCAGAAGTATGAACCCGCGGCGATGAGCAGACAGCCGAGAATGCCGAGGATGATCCAACGATTTTGATACAAGTTTGCTTCTCCTTATTGGCATGGTGCATCACATTGCATAAGCGTCTTTAGACCAATAAAGAAGTAAAGTACATGTCAAAATAAATGTGACGACGAAAATGATTATTAGTAAGGTCGAAAGCTTATTGCTTGATATAGCAACATTTCTTTTTTCTTCAGGTAGCAGACAAATAGCTGCATACGTGGAACTCACAAGCACAGTTGGTATTAATGGGCTGAGACAACAAATCCAAAATGCCGCTGCGCCAGGCGAAAAGTCCATAATTGTAATGAACCCATCTATGCTTTCAAATTATCCAAGCATCTCTTTGCCAGCGTGGCGGCGACATCCTGGCGGTATTCGGCGGAAGCCCATTCATCTTTCGCTTCATGGAAAGCATTGCGTGCCGCGGCTTCTACTCCCTCACCCTGTATCCCTCTCCCGCCGGGAGAGGGATCAACGTCCCCGTCCATGGCGAGCATCGGGGCTTTGCCATAGCCGCCAACCGCGAGACGCGTGCGACCGGAGGGCCATTGCGCCAGCGCGACGCACACGATGGGCTTGTCTGCGGGCGTGCGCGCAACATATTCAAAAGCAGACTTCACATTCATGGGAATTGTGATGGAGGTGATCAGTCCGCGCGGGCGGAGGGGGAGGTAATCACCCAGATTTACGATTTCAGATTTTCGATTTGCGATTGCGAGCTTCGCATCGAGGGCAAGCAGTCCGCAAACAAACGTTGATCGTCCATCACACGCGACAATCGTCCCGGCTACGGTCGCCGCGTTGCGGATGTTGAGCGGCGCTTCGAGTTTGATTGCACGCTTCAGCGCGTCGGGGCAGAGTTCGCTTTCGAGAAGTTGTTGAAGCGTGACGGTCGCCCCGATCTCGAGGCTGTTGCCGCTTTTTTTGATTTGATTCAGGCCGAGGGCTTGAAGGTCAACGACTTGAACGGAGTCCGCTGAAGGGTGAGAGAGGAGCGTCCCGCCGCCGAGGGGAAATGTGTTCGGCCGCGCGAGGAGAGTCAGGGCTTCGTCAAGAGTTTGAGGACGATGATAGGCTGTAATCATGCTCTAATTATACGGCAACCGACCATCCTTGACCATTTGTTGTAGTCAGCTTAGATATTCGGCATCACAAAATAAATTGTCATTCTTCGCTACGCTCAGGGTGACACCTTTTGTGATTATTCCGGATAGACCTTCCACCCCAATTCGTCCAACCTCGATAAATCGAATTGATCTTCCGGCACGTTGATGTGGAGCGCGTTGGCTTCCGCCAGAAGTTCCCCGTTTTCATCGTAGATGCCCGCCCAACTCTCGGCCATCTTGGCTCGCACCTTTCCGGCTTTGCCAACGATCTTCAATAATTTTCCGATCGGAACGTTCTTGCGATACTTCACTTCGAGTTTGCCGGTAAACATAAAGCGCGGGTTGGCCGCGTCGCCCATGTGGATGCGTCCGCTGACTTCGTCCAGAAGCGCGGCCACGATGCCGCCATGCAAGACGCCGGGATAACCCTGAAAATGTTCCGGCGCGATGTATTTGCTTTCGATCACGCCCGGCGCAGTTTCGTACATGTGTAAATGCAAGCCAACCGGATTTTCAAGCCCGCAGATGAAACACATTTTAGAATTGGGTTGCTTGATCGGATAATCGGTCATAATTCCTTTTCTCCATAATGGATCGCGATGGTGCCGAACATCAGGCGTTTGAAGTTGATATTTTTGAAACCGGACGCCGCCATTCGAGTCGCCAATTCTTCCGCGGCGAGAAAGTTTTCGGTTGAATTCGGTAAATATTGATACGCGTCGCGAAAGCCTGAAAGTAGTCCGCCAATGAACGGAATGATCACATGCATGTGAATCCAAATCAATGGCGAGAGTAAATTTTTCTTTGGACGAGTCGTATCGAGGATGACGATTCGCCCACCGGGCTTGAGAGTGCGATATTGTTCGTCCAATGCCAGATTGACATCCGTCACGTTGCGCATCAAAAATCCAGAGACGACTGCATCGAACGTTTCATCGCGATAGGGCAGACGAAGCGCATCAGCCGCGGACCAAAGCGGCCCTCCGTTTCGTTGGCCGATTCTCATCATCTCGAGCGTGAAGTCCGCCGCGCTGACTTTGGCCTGTGGTTGCTGTCGGAGGGCCTCGCGCGCCAAATCGCCGGTGCCCGCTCCGAGGTCAAGGAGGCGAGCGTTTGGAGTCAGCCGCGCCAGTTTGATCACTTGTTTCCGCCATTGCACGTCCCGGCCGCCTGTCATGAGTCGATTCATCAAATCGTAGCGCGGCGCGATGCGCGCGAACATGTCCTGGACGTATCGTGCGCGTTCTTTACCTGTAAGATTTGTCATCCGATTTGTTCGTTGATTAAATCTCTTCTTCCAGTTTCGTGGTGGGCGCGATCAGGAAAATAATATTATCCCACACGATATGACTGATCACCAGCGCGCCGAGCGGAAAACCCAGCGCGTACAGCGCGCCCCAAAAGCCGCCCGCGATGGTTGCCGCGCCGACCAGGGTGAAATTTCCGCTGGGGATGTGAACTCCGCCATACGCCGCGGTTCCCATCAGCCAGCCCCAGAAGCGGCCAAACTTTTTCATCAGGCCGTCTTGAAGAAAGCCGCGCCAGAAATATTCCTCGGCGGGGCCGATGACCAGACCGAGGCGGAGCATTAATTCCTGTCGCGGGCGGATTCGTTTGAGCGCGTAAATGTCTTCGATCTGCTTGTCACCGTTGGGAACGATCTGCCGCGACATTTTGTCGCCGACGTGAAAGATTCCATACAACGTCGCGGCGGAACCGATGCCTAGCAAAATTTCTTTCAAGCCGATGCGCGTGCGGCGCAGTTCGGGTTGCGTTGCCAGCGCCAATCCACCGAGCGCGAGGCCGGTGCCGGTCATGCGCGTCCAGAATTTTTTGCGCGGCCCGCGAAAGGTCAACGCGAAGAACGCCGCGGCGAGTCCAAGGCCGAGGCCAAGCAGGGGCAGAGATTTTTTCATACTGCGCGCCCGATCAAAATTCCGACCACATACAAAATCCCAAACGCGGCATGGAGTTTGGCGGTCTCCAGATCAATCTTGGCGATGGCGCGTTGCTGACCGTTGATGCCGAGTTGCGACGCGCCGATGAGATAGACAAGAAACGGCATGGACAGCAACGCCAGCAGACTCGTCTGTGGCAAAGCGCGCAGGAGCACGGCAAGGATTACGGTGATAAACGCTCCGCTGATGAGCGCGAGATATGTGAGATGCGCCCACTTGCGTCCCATCAAGGCGGAGAGTGTGCCAATACCGTAGCGCGCATCGTCGGTGATGTCGCGCCATTCGTTGCCGTGTAAGATGGCGGTGACCAGCAAGCCAATCGGCAGGCTGACAATGAAAGGCGACCAATTGATTCCGCCGGTGATGGTGTAATACGCGCCCATCACCATCAGCGGCCCCATCAGAAGGAACACCATCGGGAGGCCAATGGCTTTGTATTTGTATTGGAAGGGCGGCGCAGTGTAGCCATATCCCATGATCAATCCGGCCAATCCAAGCAACGCAACCGGCCAGCCGCGCAGAGCGATCAATGCAATGCCGAAGAGGATCGCGAGCAGGAACGAGCCTCGGATCAAACCAAACGCTTCGTGTTCGGTGAGACGCCCTTTGAGCAAAGCCTGGCTGGCGCGCGGCGAAGTGATCGAGTCAATGCCGTTGCGCACATCGTAAATCTCATTGGTGATGTTGGTGCCGACGTGCAAAAGCATGGCCGCGGCCAGTGAGATAAAGAAGGGCGCGACTTCAAACCTGTTTTGGACGAAGGCCAGCGCGCCCGCGCTCAACACGGGGATTGTGGATGCAGTAAATGAAAATGGACGCGCGATCTCGCTGAACGCGCTGATTTTGCGCCAGGCGCGCTCGAAGATGTTCAAGCGATCCTCACGCTTCTCGCCGGACGATAAAACGGCCGCCGTTTCACGAGCGGGCGCGGCCTCTTTGACCGCCACCGACCCATACAACGCGGCCGCTTCCAACGCGAGCGGGACTTGATCTTCATCTTGCAGAACGGGCTGGATGATCGGCGTGGTCATGCCGGCTTCGTTGTAACGCGCCGCGCCTTCCGCCACTTCATCCGGTGTGCCACACAGCATGATCGCGTCCAGCATGTCATCGGGAATTAATTCCGCGGCCTTGTGATAGTCCTCAGCGCGCCAGGCTGCCGCGATCTGGTCGCGCAGGGCAGGCTCGAACCCGGCTTGTTGCAGAGAGAAATTGGAGAGCACACTGATCATGTAAATCACGAAAGGTTCGCGCTTGGCGCGGTTCAACGCCTCACGGCGCGACTTGTCCACGTGCGTGAGCAGATAACCCGCGACGTCCACCGCGTTTTCGTCGCGGCCCGCTTCCAGCGAAGATTTTTTCAATTTGGCGATGAGCCGCTTCAGGTTCGGAATCGATTCGGCGGGTCGCGCTAAGTAGCCATCCGCTTTCTGTCCCGCGAGTTGCAGAAAAGGAGTTCGATACGCGGCGATGTAGATCGGCACGCGATGCACGGGCGGGAACATCGGTTGAATGGGCGGCAGGTTCGGCGTCGCAGAGGGGATGCGTTGCCCGGCCCACAGCGCGCGCACCATGTCAATTGCCTTGCTCACATTTTCCACACCGCCTTCGGGTGTGTATGGGATTCCAAGTTGAGCAAGCCGCAGAGGGATCGAGGTGCCCATCCCCAAAATGATTCGGCCCGGCGCCATCTCGTCCAGCGCAGAGACGGTCATCGCGATCAGCGCGGGTGTGCGTGTGTACGCGCTCAACGCGCCCAATGCCACGCGCACATTCGGCACTTGCGCCGCGATGGCGGACGCGTAGGTCACGGCGTCGCGCTCATACAAACTATCGTGAATCCAAACGGAATGGATTCCTCGCCGCTGGGCTTCATTTGCCCAGCCGACGACATCTGAAACTTTGCCGCGCGCGGCAAAGCCAATTCCGACTGCTCTGGCAAGTTCGGACATTGCTACCTCCTCGCGTTAATTGAGGTGATTGTAGCGTTTGCCCAAATCAGCGACAAGAGACAAATGTCATCTTTATAACCCGATTAGAAGAAGGAGATCGTTGACGTTCGTGCCGGTGTAGCCGGGTTTGAGTAGATCATTGAGGGGCTTGAAGAAATGATACGCGTCATTGCGGGACAAATAAGCGGAGGCGTCCATCCCGATCCTTTCCGCCCGCTGACGCGTTTCGCCGTTAACCACCGCGCCCGCCGCGTCGGTGGGGCCGTCGTCGCCGTCGGTGGCAAGGGAGATAAGCATCGCATTTTCGACGCCGCTCAATTCGTCCACCGCGGCCAGCGCCAATTCCTGATTTCGCCCGCCTTTGCCATTACCTTTGATCGTGACCGTTGTCTCACCGCCTGCGATCAAACAAAACGGACTTCTCCTCTTTCGTCGTTCTTCTTTCAACCTCTGCGCGAGCTTCAAGCCAACTTCGCTTGCTTCTCCTTGAATGGCCAGATCCAAAATTCCAGACTCAAAACCTTCCTCTGCGGCTTTTTGTTTTGCAATCTCCGCCGCGCGGCGAAGATCGCCAATGATGACGTTTTGCACGCGCGTTCCTCGCGCCACATCAACCGTCATGCCGGATGCGATGGTTTCCAGCGAATTGCCGATCACATCCGAGAGAATCAGGCTGACGATTTTTGCTTTTGTGGCGCGTGCCAATCCGCCGCCTTTGATTCGATCCAACTGTCGGCGCAGATTGTTGACCTCTTGAATCGGCGCGCCGCTTGCCAGAAGCGATGAAGTCTTTGCTTGTATTTCTTCGAGCGTCACGCCCTGGCGCGGCGCAGTGACCAATGCCGAGCCTCCGCCGGAAATCAAACAAATCAGCAGATCGTCTTCGTTCAAGCGTGAGACAAAATCCAGCGCGGCGCGTCCCGCCGCGAGACTGCGCGCGTCCGGGACGGGGTGTCCGCTTTCTATAACGGCGATCCGCTCGCGGGTCCGGGATGAAGCGTATTTTGTGACAACCAACGCGTCCGTAAAATGAGTCAAACTGTCTGCCGCGGCTAGAGTCATCGGCTCGGCAGCTTTGCCAATCCCCAATAAAAAGGCACGCTTGTGTTTTGGCAAATCCGCTTTCTGCAAATAATCCTGCACAAGTTTCGCAGGTTCAACCGCCTCCAGCGCGGCGGAGAGAATCCGCAAAATGCGTTCATCGTGCAGAGTGTGAGTCCGAAAACGATTGACGTCCACGCTTGCAGTATACTTTGCTCATGGCAAAACCCAAAGTCTTCGTGACGCGTATCGTTCCTGAAAAAGGTTTGTCGCTCGTGCGTGATTTTTGCGAAGCAGACATTTGGCAGGATGAAATGCCGCCTTCGCGCGCCGACCTGCTTGCGCGCGTTCGCGATGTGGACGGCTTGCTTTCCCTGTTGACCGACAAGATAGACGCGGAATTGATGGATGCCGCGCCGCGTTTGAAAGTAATCAGTAACATGGCCGTCGGTGTGGACAATGTGGATGTGGCCGCGGCTACTGCGCGCAGGATTCCAGTGGGCAATACGCCCGGCGTTTTGACGGATGCCACCGCCGATCACGCCTTTGCGTTGATGCTATCCGCCGCGCGGCGTATAGTGGAGGGGGAGAAATATGTACGCGCCGGCAAATGGATCACGTGGCACCCGCAACTTCTGCTCGGCGCGGATTTCGCGGGCGCAACACTGGGCATCATTGGTTTTGGTCGGATTGGTCAAGCGGTGGCCAAGCGCGCGCAGGGATTTGATCTGCACGTGATTTATCATGATCCATCCGCGCGGCCTGCGTATGGCGCGACGCCAACCGATCTTGGCACGTTGCTTCGCGAATCGGATTTCATCTCTTTGCATGTGCCGTTGACGGAACAAACCCGTCACATGATCAACGCCGAGACGTTAAGGAAGATGAAGCCGAATGCGATTCTGGTCAATACCGCGCGCGGCCCCGTTGTGGACTCGCAGGCTTTATACATCGCTTTGAAATCCAAACAAATCTTCGCCGCGGCGCTGGATGTCACTGAGCCTGAACCTCTGCCTGTGGATAGTCCCTTGCTTGAATTGGATAATTGTCTCATCGTTCCGCACCTCGGCAGCGCCAGCAGACAGACGCGCGACGAGATGTCTTTCCTGGCCGCGCAGAATTTAATTGCAGGATTGAAAGGTGAGCGCCTGCCGAATTGTGTCAACCCGCAACTGTATGATTAGAATAACGTCTCTGCTTGTATAATTAAATTCGCACATCGCAATTGTGATGCGGGGATAATCATTTATCGGTATTATGGAGGAAGAACGGATTCGCTTTTTGCTGTTACAACTTTATGGCGAGCAGGCGGTCGTCTCTATTTTGCCGCGCCTGCAGGCCATTCTCGACAAATATCGCGATCTGATACCGAGTCCTCACGTTCGCGGCTTGAGCGAAGGCGACGCGATTCTGATTGCATACCCTGATCAAGTTCAAGAGCCGGATAAACCTCCGCTTCAAACCCTGACCGAGTTCTGTGCGCGCCATTTAACAGGCCTGGTCAGCGGCCTGCACATTTTGCCGTTCTATCCCTCGTCGTCGGACGACGGATTCTCCGTCGTTGACTATCGCGCAGTCGCTCCGCAATACGGCGATTGGAATAATGTGACTCAACTCGGCCAACGCTTCCGCTTGATGTTTGACGCGGTGATCAATCATGCGTCCGCGCAAGGTAATTGGTTTGGAAAATTTCTGCAAGGCGATCCGCGTTACCGCGACTACTTCATCGAAATAAAAGACAACCCTGATCTTTCGCGCGTAGTCCGCCCGCGCGCCTTGCCGCTCTTGACGCACTTTGGTGAAAGGGCGGTTTGGACGACCTTCAGCGCCGATCAGGTGGATTTGAACTATCGCAACCCCGAAGTGCTTTTGGATGTCATTGATGTCCTGCTGTTTTATGTCAGCCGCGGCGCGGAGTTCATTCGCCTCGACGCGATTGCCTATCTTTGGAAAGAGATTGGCACGCCGTGCATCAACTTACCGCAGACACATTTCATGGTTCAACTCTTCCGTGCCGTGCTCGATGAAGTTGCTCCGCACGTCATGCTAATTACGGAAACCAATGTTCCGCACGTTGATAACATCTCATATTTTGGCGATGGGACGAATGAATCGCAGATGGTTTATAACTTTTCCCTTCCGCCGCTGGTCTTGCACGCGTTTCAGACAGGCAGCGCCGAGGTCCTTTCGCGCTGGGCAAAGACGTTGGAATTGCCGTCCGATAAAGTTACCTTCTTCAACTTTCTGGCGTCTCATGATGGGATTGGATTGAATCCCTTGCGCGGCATCCTGCCCGAGGTCGAGATTGAAGCGTTGGCTCAGGCCGCGAAAGAGCGCGGCGGATTCGCGTCTTACAAATACAACCCTGACGGAACTCAAAGTCTGTATGAGTTGAACATCAATTACTTTGACGCCCTCGATAATCTCGATGGCTGGGAAACGCTGGAGTTGAAGGTCAATCGTTTTATTGCCGCACACGCGATCTTGCTCTCGTTCCTCGGTGTTCCCGGCATTTATTTTCAAAGTTTATTCGGCTCGCGCGGTTGGCCGGAGGGCGTCGCGCAGACCGGACATAACCGCGCCATCAATCGGCAGAAATTTCAGCGCACCGATCTGGAACGCGAACTTGCAAATCAGGATTCGTTGCGGCACAAGATTTTTCACAGTCTCGCGCGATTGCTTCAGATTCGCGGAGAACGCGCCGCTTTCGATCCGCACGGACGCCAGCAAATTTTGGATGTCGCGCCGGGCGTCTTCGCGCTGACCCGCTCCTCGTCAAAGGACGGATGCGAGGCGCTCTGTTTGCATAACGTGACCGGTGCCTCGCAGTCGTTTAAGTTGGATTTATCGGAGATAAAATTGAGATCATCGGAGAAATTGCGCGACGTGATCAGCAATGAAGTCTTTGAGGCTGAAAGTTCCTTGTCCATTTCCATGCAGCCATATCAGGTTATCTGGTTGCTTGCTGAAAACTAGAGGTAGAGATGTCCACTGCTTATCCCATCCCCGCATCCAATCTGAACGTCGGCTTTGTCTCGACTCGCTTCGACAGCACCGACGGTGTTTCGCTCGAGTCTGAAAAGTGGGCGCATGTGTTGGAGGGGCTTGATCATCAGTGTTTTTATTTTGCGGGTTTGTGCGACCGCCCGCAAGAAGTGAGCTATGTTGTTCCGGAAGCGCATTTTGAACACCCGGCGATTTTGGAAACATACAACATGGCTTTCTCGAATCGCGTCCGCCCGCGCCAATTGACGGATCGAATCCACGAACTGGCTCAGTTTCTCAAAGGCCATCTGTATAAATTCATCGAGAAGTTCGATATTCACATGCTTCTGGTCGAGAATGCGTTGGCGATTCCACTTAATATCCCGCTGGGAGTAGCGCTGACAGAGTTCATTGCCGAGACAGGCATTCATACTATCGCCCATCATCACGACCTGTTTTGGGAGCGTAGAAGGTTTCTGGTGAATTGTGTGTGGGATTATTTGGATGTCTCGTTTCCGCCGCGCTTGCCGAGCGTACGCCATGTGGTGATCAATTCGCCTGCGTCTACGCAACTCGGTTATCGGCGCGGTATCTCGGCGCGATTAATTCCGAATGTGATGGACTTCGATCACCCGCCCGAACCGCCGGATGATTATGCGGCGGGCCTGCGCGCTGACCTAAACATCCAGCCGGGTGAATATTTCTTTTTGCAACCCACGCGCGTCGTCCGGCGCAAAGGCATCGAACACGCCATTGAATTGGCGCGCCGACTGGGTCTGCCTGCGAAACTGGTCATCTCACACGCCAGCGGCGATGAAGGCGACTTGTATGAAAAATATATTCGTTCATTTTCATCGCTTCTTGATGTTCAAACCATCTTTGTCTCCGATATTATCGGCGACAAACGCGGAAAAACGAAGGATGGCCGCAAGGTTTATTCTTTGTGGGACGTATATCCTTTTGCAGACCTCGTAACGTATCCATCGCTTCTCGAAGGATTTGGCAATGCTTTCCTCGAGGCGGTTTATTTTCGCCGCCCGATTCTGGTCAATGATTACACTATCTATTCCATTGACATCAAGCCCAAGGGATTCCAGGCAATTGAATTCGATGGCTTCATCACCGATTCGACCATCGAACAGGTCCGCGAGGTGCTTCATAATCCGTCCAGGGCAAAGGAAATGGCCGATCACAATTACGAACTGGCGCAGCGATTTTATTCGTTCACATTCCTCGAACACCAACTTCAGGCGCTTTTGCAATCCTTCACCGGTGAAGAAGTGAGAACATAGCAGATGAAGATTACTCTCCTTCATTATGCCGCGCCGCCGATCATCGGTGGGGTGGAAAGTGTGATGAGTCATCATGCGCGCTTGATGGCAGACGCGGGACATCAAGTCCAGATCATCGCGGGACGCGGCGAACAAATTGACTCGCGCGTCCGTTTCACGCGGCTTCCACTCGTGGATTCGCGTCACGATGAAGTTCTCCGCCTCAAATTGGACCTCGACGCGGGCCGCGTGCCAAAGGAATTTGATTCACTCGTCAAGCGGATCGAAACCCAACTGCTCGAATCCATTTCGGATTCAGATTGGCTCATTGCTCACAACGTCTGTTCGCTCAACAAGAATCTCGCATTGACCGCCGCGCTGAAACGCATCTCGGAAAGTCATTTGCGGCCGCGTTTGATCTTGTGGCATCACGATCTTGCCTGGGCGACGCCGCGCTATCGAAATGAATTGCACGATGGGTATCCATGGGATTTGCTTCGCGCTGATTGGCCGCAGGCCGTACAAGTTGTCGTCTCGGAAACGCGCCGCCGCGAGTTGGCCGACCTGTTGAAGTCTCCGCTTGAACGCATTCAGGTTGTCCCGAATGGAATTGACGCGGCGCGTTTCCTAAAGCTTGAAGCGCAGACTCAGGACTTCGTGAAACGACTCGATTTGCTTTCTGCCGCGCCGTTGATTCTGCTTCCTGTGCGCATCACGCCGCGCAAAAACATCGAACTTGCATTGCGCGTGCTGGCTGAACTGTGTTCAGAATTTAAACGGGCAAAGTTGATCGTAACGGGTCCGCTTGGGCCGCATAACCCGGCCAACGTCGAGTATATGAAGCGGTTGGTTGCGCTTCGCCGCGAATTGAATATCGAAGACGCGGCGCATTTTCTGGCAGAATTGAGCGATCAGTTTTTATCTGATGAAGTCATCGCGGATTTTTATCGGCTGGCCGATTTGCTTTTTCTGCCCAGCCGCGAGGAGGGATTTGGCATCCCAGTTTTGGAAGCCGGTTTGCGCGGCATTCCCATCTTCTGCGCAGATATTCCAACTTTGCGCGAATTGGGAGATTCGCACGTGAATTATTTTTCGCCGGACGAAGATCCAAAAAAGCTCGCAAATCGGCTGATCGAGTTGCTCAAAGCGGATTCGCAATTCGTCCTCCGCAAAAGAATCGAGAGCGAATACACTTGGGAGCAAATTTATATAGATCGTATCGAGCCTTTATTCGTGAGAGGATGAGGAATGAAAAGAAGTTACGCGGGTAAGATTTTTAGAAAGATCCTGGTTCCTGTTTTTCATGACGTTGATTATGTGGATGCTCTCAACGCCGCGCTGGCCATCGCGGGTCAGGCCAATGTATGGCTGGTTGGGATTGTCGGAATCACAGAAAATGAATCCTTGAGCAAAGCGGCTGTGCCTGCCCGCCATGTACGCAAGATGATGCGTGAGATTGTTTCCGAAAAACGGACGCGTGCGCTACAACGTATACGCGTTTCCTACAAGCCATGGGATGAACTGACTCATGTTGTGCAGGAGGAACAACCGGACTTGCTTGTTCTTCAGCCGTCTCATTTTGGAGCGATGGGCATCGGCATTGGCCAGGCCTTTCGTTTTCCTCCCTGTGACATCGTGGTCGCTAGCGGAAAATTTCCAGATCATCCTGAGAAGGTGTTGGTCTCGTTGCGAGGCGGGCCATACGCCGAACTTTCACTGCGATTGAGTCTTTCGATTTCACGAAACAGTCAGGCTAAACTTACTGCTTTACATATTTTGCCGGACACAAGCGCTTCCGATCCCGCCTTCAAAGGCATGGAAAGCGTGTTGAAGAACCTGCCTGAAATCAAGCGTCAGCACGTAAGAACCAATGATCCTGCGCAGGCAATTCTCTCCGCGTTGCGGGATCACGATTTGTTGGTGCTGGGCGCCACTGCGCGCCCGCAGGACTCGCTGATTTCGATTGGCCCTGTCGCAGATGCAATCCTGCGCGAAAGTTCAAAGGGCGTTTTGGTCGTGAAGTCCAGCCGCCCCTTGCCGGCGAACATGGACAGTGAAATCGTTGGGCGGAATGCGATCTCGGTTTTAGTTGACAAGTGGTTTGCGGAGAATACATATCACGCGGGCGAGTTTGCCGACCTCGATCATTTGCTCGCGTTGAAACGCAAGCAGAATCTAACAGTCAGTTTGGCTTTGCCGGCCCTCAATGAAGAAGAGACGGTCGGACATGTCATTCAAATCGTCAGACAGACGTTGATGGATCGCGTCCCTCTGTTGGATGAAGTTGTGCTGATTGATTCGAACTCCACGGATCGTACGCGGGACATCGCGGTGGATCTCGGAGTTCCGGTCCACATCCATCAGAATGTCCTTCCGCAATTCGGCGCGCGGACTGGAAAAGGCGAGGCACTGTGGAAGAGCCTTTATCTGACGCGCGGCGATATCATCCTGTGGATTGACACGGACATAGTTAATATTCATCCTCGCTTCGTTTATGGACTTTTAGGTCCGCTCATTCTCCGCCCGGACCTGCTCTTCATCAAGGGTTTTTATCGTCGTCCCTTGAAAGTGGACAACAAACTTCAGGCGGGCGGCGGCGGGCGCGTGACCGAATTGACCGCCCGGCCTCTGCTCAATCTTTTCTATCCTGAACTGTCCGGCGTTGTCCAGCCGCTCTCGGGCGAGTACGGCGGGCGACGCGCAGCGTTGGAACAGCTTCCATTTTCCTCGGGTTATGGCGTAGAGACAGGATTGCTGATTGATGTATTCGAAAAGTTCGGGCTGAACGCCATCGCTCAAGTTGACCTTCAGGAGCGTGTCCATCATAACCAGCCGCTCGAGTCGCTCAGCAAAATGTCGTTTGCAATTATCCAAACGATTTGTCGGCGAATTGAAAAACGTTACGGCATCAACATGCTGGAGGATGTCAACAAGTCCATGAAGTTGATTCGCTACGAACAAGGGCGTTTATTCTTGGATGTGGAAGAAATCGCCGAGCTGGAGCGCCCGGCGATGATCGAATTGACTGAATATCGCGAAAGAAATTCAAAAACCTAAGTCTGTGCGAATGTGTCAATCAGCAATTTGAAATTCCCGCCGACGGGATAAAGAATGGGGCAGGTTGCTCCCCGCTTTCGGTATTCGTCCACTTTGGCGCGCGCTTCGTCCGGTGTGCCTGAAGCGGTGATGCGATGAACCAAATCGTCGGGAACAAGGTGTTTGGCTTTATTGATCTGTTCTTTTGTCGCCGGCCAGCCGAGAATGGATTGAATCTGTGTGATCACATCCTGCGAAACGCCGGAAGCTTTTGCAATGTGCGGCTGTTGGGCGAGATATTGGCAAAGCAGTTCTTTTGTGTACTCAATCGCTTTGTCGTGGTTGGGGTCCACCGAACAGACGATCAATTGCGGTCGGTCGAAGTCGTCCATTTTGCGACCGGATTTTTTCAGACCCTTCTCGATCCATTCGAGGGCGTTGTCGTTGTATTCAGGCGGCACGCAGTAGTTCAGCACGACTCCGTCCGCGATTTCTCCCGTCATTTCCAGCATTTGATCGCCCGTCGCGCCGATCATGATCGGGACATTGCGCGGCTCGCGGCGACCGTGAACCACATCCAGCTCGATTCCGTCCACGTGATGGAATTCTCCGTGGAAGGTGACGCGTTCCATGTTCAACAATTTTTTGAGAATCGTAATCGTTTCTCGCATGGCGACCAGCGGCTTCCTACGTTCGATGCCCACGTTTTTCGCCAGCGGATCCCACCATGCGCCAATTCCACAGATGATTCGATTTGGAGCGAGGTCGTCCAGGGTCAGGAAGGTAGCGGCGAGCAATCCAATGTTGCGCGTCCAGTTGTTAATGACGCCGGAGCCGACTTTGATTTTGTTTGTCACCGCGGCATAAGCCGCCATCGGGACGATGGCATCGCGCACGAGTCTCGACTCGGCCTGCCAAACGGCTTCAAAGCCTTTTTCTTCGGCGTAACGTACATAATCGAGTCCATCGCGCAGATCGTGTGAGTCTTGCAGATAAAGCGCAACACGTTGATGAGCCATTGCATTCTCCTCGTTGTTTAGATTTCGTGCTTGAGCGCTTCCAACTGTCGGACCAGTTCCAAATCTTCCGGCAAGTCGAGGTCGAGGCCGAGCGATGGCAGGGTGACAATCTCCAGTCGCGCGCCGGCTTTCTTGGTGCGTTCGCAGTGACGCTTGAACGAGTTCTCGCCGAAATCGTATTCGATCAAATTGGCGGGGGAGAGCAGAAGCGCATTCGTCCCTTTTTGATGGCGGTCGGGCGCGATGACCACCACAGGCGGATCGGTGGCGTGCTCGATCAGCGTCAAAATATCGTGTTGAGAAAGAAGCGGCAAATCGGCGGGCAGGACGAGCACGCCGCGTGAAGCGTACACTTGTGCCACGACCGTCGCCCGCTTGAGCGCGGTATTCAGATGCGGCGCGCCGTCTTCTTGAACGGTGCGCGCTCCGAGGTCCCGCGCGAGCGCCAGCGCGGAAGAATCGCGGCTCACGACGAGCACTTGTTCAACTTCCTTCAGGTCGCTCAATGTCTTGATTGTGCGTTCCAATAAAAGACGATTCAATTCCGCCCGTTCGTCTTCGGTCAACGCGCCGGCCAATCGTGACTTGCCGCGGCGCAATGGTTTCACAGGGACGATCGCCCAGAGTGTCATGATGCAGTTCCGATAAAGTGTAGCACATCTTCGGCCAAACGTCGCCGATCTTTAACGTTCTTCATCAAGGTCTTCGTCACCAGTGTCCGCATGTTTAAACTCCGAATCTCCGCTTCAAGATGCGAATCGATTTTATCGAGCGCAAAGTCAGTCGCCAGTCCTTCGTATTGTTTTGCGACCGCCAGCGCGGATGGTTCGATGCCGAGTTCGCGATACATTTTCGCGGCGGGACCTTTGACAGCCTGCCCGCCTATGATGGGTGAGATGGCGACAACTTTCTTCGCTTCCATCTTTGACCTGAGGCCGGGTACCGCTAAAATGGGCGCGATGCTCACCCATGGATTCGACGGGCAAATGATGATGGCATCTGCCGATTGAATCGCTTCGCGCGCGCCGGGCGCGGCTTCCGCTTTTTCGATTCCATTAAACCGAAAGCCTTTGACGCGCGGCTCGCATCTGCGATGGACGAAATATTCCTGAAAGGCCAAATCGCCTTCATCCGTTTCGACGATGGTCCGAACAGGATTATCGCTCATCGGCAGGATCGTATGTTTAATTCCCCACGCTTTGCAAAAGTCGCGTGTGATCTCAGAAAGGCACTGGCCTTCCTTGATTCGCCGCGTGCGCTCGATGTGCGTGGCGAAATCCTGATCCCCGAGGCGGAACCAGTTTGGCCCGCCGAGTCTTTCGATATTTGAAATGGCTTGCCATGACTCGTTCGCGCGTCCCCAGCCCGTTTTCGGATTTGCGAGTCCCGCCAATGTATAACAGACCGTGTCAAGGTCAGGGCAGATGTATAAGCCGAGATGCTCGAAGTCATCGCCGGTGTTGACGATGACGGTCAAATCTTCAGGAGGGAGGATTTGGGCGAGTCCGTGCGCGAGTTTCGCACCGCCGACTCCGCCCGCGAGGGCAACGATCCGTCGGTGGACGATGGATGGTGGACGGTGAAAGTTAGATTTCATCGGTTTCGTAAATTGCCGACTCTTCTCTGATTAATTTATTAGAAGGTGAAAGCGCTTTGCGGAAGGAGTGGAGTTTCTTTGCTAGATTTTGCGCTATTATGTCTGCTTTTTCGAGCAGAGACTCTTCAATCCTGAAATTGCGTCTCTTGATAATTCTTTGACAGGCAACGGTTTCGATCAAAGATCGAACTGCCATTCCAAGGAAGCGATGTTGTTCAGCGTCGCTTTGTCCCGTAGAGCCTTCGGCAATGTTCAGGGCGACCGATGTGGCCGCGCGGGTAATCTGTGAATTCAAGTTGAATTTTTCGTTGTCGGGCAATTTGTTTGCAAGATCGTAGATTACATCAATATAGTCCAGTGACAATTTCCAAACATCGAGATGTTCAAATTTAAAGGACATTTCTTCTCCTTGACATCAACTTGCCGCGTGAATCATGGTCAGCGGTCCACGGTCTGCTGTCAAAGCGTTTGAATCAAGCGATTAATTGGTTTCAATTCCTTGGTTTTAGCCACATCATCCGCCTTACCAATAAAAATCATTGCCTGTGGCTCCCATGTTTCAGGCAGATTTAGCGCGGCGCGGGTTTCTTCCCTTGCATACAACGGCCAGCAAATCCAGTTGCCGCCAAGACCTTCAGCGTGCGCGGCCAGCAAAAGTTGCAGTCCTGCCGCGGCGACGGATTGAATCGCCATCGTCGTTTCTTCGGGCGTATCGGCGCGGACGGCGGTCGCGTCGCGGCATAAAAGGATCAACACAGGCGCTTCGTTGATGCGGCGAATGGAATTCGTCACGCGCTTCTCGATTTCAGATTCAGACGCGCCTTCGGCTTGCATGTCCGCGCGCATTTTGTTGGTCAATGCCTGGGCAAGACGCGTTCTTGCGTCTGGATTTTTTATGATGACAAATCTCCATGGTTGAAGGTTGTGTGCAGAGGGGGCGAAGGTCGCGGTGGTGAGGATGCGTTCCATAACGGAATCCGGTATCGGGTCCGGTTTGAAGCGGCGGATGGAACGTCGCGAGCGCAGGAAGTTATGCGCGTCCATGCGTATTATTCATCCACAAATACTTTTTCGGGTTTGATTTTGTAGATCACACGAACCTGGCCTGGCCGGGGTTTCCATTGCTCGCCGTTGTGATATTTCATGTTGAGTTTATTGATGTGGGCGTCCGCGCCTTCCTCTGTGATCTCCACCACGCGGCCGCGCACTTGAATGTAACGATATGGATCCTTCGGGTCTGCGATCACCGCCGCGACGCGAGGACGCGCGCGCATGTTCTTGTCTTTGAGTCGTCCCTTTGCCGAGTTGATAAGAATGTATTCCCCGTCTGTGTTGAACCAAATGGGAGTGACTTGCGGCGAGCCATCTGAAAATACAGTGGCGAGATAGAGAAATGCACAAGCCTCGTCTTTGAGCAGATCGCGGTGGGATTCGGGAATGGAATTCATACATGCCTCTTGCTTGCAAGTCTAACAAGCGCGCATAAGATTCTTGTTAGCGTTTTATCGAAACAAATCCTGATCCCTGGGGCGAATCAATTCGTTGAGCGAGCCTTCGCGCAGTGGATAGGGAAACCCGCGCACATGGACCACGGGCGTGCCCTCCGCGGCTTGGCCCATCACGAGTGAAGCGGCCGCGGCCAATTCATCTGCCACACCGACGATGGTGATGCGCAAGGTGTAGCCGAATAAATCTTTCCAGCCGCGCTCATCAATCACAGCAGGGATTCCGCTCAGGCCAATGCAGACTCCCTCCGTGCCGATGCGCCAGGCGCGGCCATGCGAGTCAATGATCATGACGCCGATTCTTTTGCCGGTAGTGCTTTCAATTTTGGCGCGAATGTTGGACGCGGATTGATCGGGGTTTTCGGGGAGGAGCAAAACATATTCTTCCTCTTCCCGCGCCCCTTCGTCCTTCTCTCGATTTTGGGGGAAGGGCAAAGGAGAAACGTTTGAGTGATCAATTCCTGCATTGGCGCAGACAAAGCCGAGTTTATGTTCGACAATGATTGTGCCCGGTCGGGTGCGCAGAACGGCATTGCTTTCCTGAAGCATCAATTCAACCATGCGCGGGTCTTTTTCGGTTTGCACGGCGAGTTCTTTTGCGCGTTCGCTCGGCGTGACAGTGGCAAGATTGACCATCCGCCCTTCGGCTTTGCTGACGATCTTCTGGGCAAGGACAAAAATGTCATTGTCTTCGAGATCGGTCTTTGAAGAATGAAGCGAATTGAGAATAATATCCGCCAGGTCATCACCGTGGCGGATGAGAGGAATATTTTGTAGGGGGGTGAGGGTAAGAGGCTTCATCCACAGATTATTCAATCTTTTGTTTTGTCGCGCCGGTTATTTTTATCCCGGCATGTGTTGAACCATATTGTCTGTTGATGTTGATTAGCACACTGGTCAGCCCTTCAACGACGACTGAATTCTCGATGGGTCCGGCGTCCCAGCCGGTCAACCCGGCCGCGGCGACCAATTTCAACGTTTCTGCGCGTGCTTGTTTGCTCGTCCCTGTGACCAGCACATCGCATTCAATGTCCTCGTCCTGCAATAAATGTTCATGTGAGATGGTTTGAAATGCGGCTGCGACCTCGACTCCCTCGCCGAGGATTTGTTTCGCCTCTTGCGCCGCGGAGCCGGCGGCGGGCATCTGGACTTTGGTCACTTTGGGCGGGACGAGAGGGGCTGTCACGTCAATCAGGATTTTTCCTGTGAGCGCATCCTTCACAGACTCGAGCGTTTCGCGGTGCGCTGCGTAAGGAACGGTGAGCACGGCAATGTCCGCTTGTTGCGCGGCCTCCAGGTTTGACATGCCAACAATATATGCTTCGCCTTCGAGCAGGCCCAATAATTCTTTCGCGGTCGCTTCCGCTTTTTCACGCGTACGCGAGCCGATGTGAACATGATAACCGGCTTTCGCCCAGCGGTATGCGAGGCCTTTGCCTTCTTTGCCTGTGCCGCCAAGCACTGCAATGGTCAAGAGAATGGATGGCTCACTCATTGTTTGAATTTATCCTGATAGCGTTTCCAGACTTTTGGCGCGAGTTCGCGGGCGCGCGCCGCGATTTCTTCTTCGTCCAGCGTAACCAACTCGCGGTCTTTCATCAGGACTTTCCCTGCCACAATGGTGGTTGTCACCATGCTTTGTTGAAAGCCGAAGATGATATGCCACGGAAGATTCTCTGGAGAGAAGGGGGTCGGGGACTGATAATCAACAAAGATCAAATCTGCGAACGCACCGGGGATAATTTGGCCAACGGGCGCTTGAGGGAAGAAGATATTCGCCAGTGCGGCGTTGTTGTAGATTGCCATTTGTTGAACATCGTATCCGTTCATGCGGCGCGGATCGCGGCTGGTCGCTTTGTGCAGGAAATAGGCCGCCTTCCATTCATCCCACATGGCATTGTTGAAACCGTCATTGCCGAGGCAGACTTTAACTCCAGCGCGCATCATTGATTCGACCGGCGCAGCGCCAACCGCATTATTCATGTTCGAGCGCGGCTGATGCGTGACCCACGTACCGGATTCTTTGAGTAGATTGATCTCGGCTGTGTCAACGTGAACGCAGTGCGCTGTAATGGTTTTTGGTCCGAGAATGTCGTGATTCTTCAAGCGGTCAATCACGCGCATGTTCGATTTGTTCAGGCTGTCGTATTCGTCCGCTTCGTGTTCAGCCGCGTGGATGTGGAAGCCGGTCCCCTCAGGCGCCAAGGTACGACAAGCCTGAAGGGTGGCGCCCGAAAGCGTCAGGCTGGCGTGCAGGCCGAAGGTCCCGGCCAGACGCGGATGCGGATTGCCTGCCAGTCGCTTCAAGAATCGGACATTCTCTTTGATCCCCGCGTCCGCTTTTTCCAATCCATCGCGATCGGTGACCTCGTAGCATAGTACCGCGCGCAGACCGGATTTGTCCACTGCTTCAGCGATGATGTCGAGCGAGCCGTCAATCGCGTTTGACGAAGCGTGATGATCAATCAATGTGGTTGTGCCGTGCTTGATGGCATCCACCAGACAGATCAATGCCGAATATCGAATGTCTTCTTCGAGCAGAGACTTATCCAGCGGCCACCAGAGTTTTTCAAGGATTTCAGGAAAATCTTTCGGCGCGGAGCCGGGGATGGACATGCCGCGCGCGAAGGCTCCATAAAAATGCGTGTGCGCGCAGATGCCGCCGGGCATGACAATTTGCCCATGCGCGTCGAGTCTCTTCGCTTTTGGATATAACTTTTCGAGTTTGGACGCAGGCCCCACTTCATGGATGTGATCGCCTGAAATGTAGACCGCGTGATTTTCCTGAATGCGATTTGGGCTTTCAAAGGTAATGAGCGTTGCGTTTGTAATGAGCATTAACTGAAACCAAATTGAGTGGGGTGAGGAAGTTTATAACCCGATGCACCGATTTCCCAAAGCGTGAGATACGCGGCCTCGCGCACTTCCGCATCGTCGCCATACATGGCCTCATAGATTTGTTTGACGGTTCCATCGTTTGGATTCTGTTTGAGATATGGCAGCGCCGCGAGGCGCTCTTCCACTTTTGGACTCTTCACCGCGGCCAACAGGACCTCTGTGGCGGGCGCGCCCGGTGCAATGCCAACTCCCTGCGTCCCGGCGATTTCGATCAGCCACGGACTCTCCGACGGCGCTTTGAGCGGGCGCGGGACACGCGGGTTATCCGTGCGTTGTGCCGACTCGATCACTTCATTGGCCGAATTGCGAACCACCCATTGATCGTCTTCCACTTGCATCTTCTTGATCAATTCCCAGGCCCAGGGTTCGTCCACGCGTGCCAATCCATAGACCACAGCGCGGCGTAACAAAAAGTCCGCCAGAGTCGCGCCGTCCTTCAACATGGCGTGGCCTTCGCTGGGATCATTGGCGAGCGATTCAGCCGCGGCGCGGCGCAGGTCTTCGTCCGCATTTAGCAATGTATGGGCTACAACTTCGAGCGCCTCGTTGGTTCCAATGGCGACCAAAGCGAGACAAGCCGCGCGTCGAGCGGTGACGTTGGGCGCCTGCAACATTCCCTCGAGCGTCCGAATTGATTTTGTATCGCGCAACGCGCCGCTTCCTAAAGCGAGCAATTTCATTAGTTCAAATGAAAGTGTATTGGTCAATTGGCGGAATAACGTTGTGACCACCGGATCATTGCTGGCGACAAACGCGGCCAACGCTTGTCCGCGCAGAGACAGCGGCAGGCCTTCTGTTTGAAGAAGTTCGGCCAGGCTGGCCATCAATTTGCCGCGCCAGGGCGCGTCGCGCGGCGCGTCGCGCAACCAGCGCGCGGCAGTGAGCATCGGTCGGTGCATTGGCAGGCGCGACCATTCAAGCATATTCTTGACAAGCCCGCTTACGTCACCGTTCGAGGCGAGATAGCGCATGGCGAGAATCTTTCCAGCCCAATCCGGCTGATTGAGCAGAGTCTCATCAGCTTGTAGCCCGGCTAATGCGCGCCCAGCTAAAAATCCACCGATCACCGGATGGATGAATCGCATCTTGTTGTTCGGATGCGAAACCACCAATCCGCTGGATGCCATCCTGCCCAGTAACCCCGGGGTGGGCGAAGGTATTCCTCGAGGTCTCTTTTTCTTTTTTTCAAGGGGGTCGGTTTTGCTCTCTTCGTTTCCAGAAGACTCTTCCGTTTGTTGTTCAATTTCTTCCGGCAATTCAAACGACTTTACCCAGTCGCGCGCTTTGCGCGGATCGAAAATCGGCTGTCCGGTCAATGTGACTTGCATGGCCAGCGCCTCGAGCGCGGCCAAAGGTGTGTTGCTTGGAGCAAGGCGACGAATGTGTGAGGTGATCGCTTCGAGGATATGCGGTCCAAGCGCATCGCCCGCGTACGCTCCCCAGACTTTAAGAGTCAATTCAAGCGGGGTCAGGCCCTGATTGTCTATGTTCAGCCACGTGTTGAGAAGAACAGGGTCCACGTGATTGGAACCAGCCTGCGCCCAACTTTCGATTGCAATGTATTGCGTCCAGAGTTCGCTCCATTTGTTGAGGAAACGAGCCTGGGTATGCCTGTTCCATCCAGCGATGGCAATCGGCGCGAACTTCAGAGCCATTAATCCATCCGTGTATTCCGGCGCGCCGGTGGTGACGACATGAATTTTTGGATATTCGGTCAACAACAACCGGAGATAATCGGAAACTGCTTGCTGGCCGTCTGGAGTCAATTCGTCGAAGCCATCCAGCAGGAGCAGGGCGCGGCCTGAGCGAAAGGAATGTTGAACGAAGGCGGGAATCCGTCCGAGGTCCAGAACTGATGCGTGCTCGGAGGCCAGGTCCGCGATTTGGTTCAGAACATCCTTTGCATCATTTACCGGAAGTTTTAGGTCTGCAACATGCAGGAGGAAAGGAATTGCATCTTTGAACGCGCCAAGACTTTCGCTTCGGTTGGCCGCGAGTGACGCAAGATGCGCCAGCGCGACCGTCTTGCCTGTGCCGGGCTGTCCAACAATCACCAGATTCATTCCGCCGGAAATTGCCTGTTCCATGCTCAGGGTTGGTGCGTTGTAGATCGCGGCGAGCTCAGGCCAGGCTGGCAGGTAGGGCAGAGTCGAAGTGACGATGTCTTCGGTGGGGATGACGCCACCCGGTTCAACGCGTGGCGGCGGAGCGAGCAAGCGCGGCTCTTGAAGAATTTCATTCAACGCGAAGAGCGGCGCAGCGAGGTGCATGCCTTGTGCGCGCCGCAACGTGGCGCGCCGGTGATTTTGCTCCACGCTGTTCGTGCGGCGCGACTTCGCTTCTTCGTTTTGTTCTCTGATGCTTTCGACAAGTTCTTTCCAGATCGGGCGGATGCGCGTCGCCAGCCACCAGAAAATGCTGGCGGCGATGAAACCAAAGAAAAATGAAAGCGGGTCAAGTGAAATCGGAAAAGGGAATCTCATGATTGCGATTCAACCCGCGTACAAGATCCGTCCGCAGGAGGGACAATGAACAAGTTGCGCCGTATGCCGCGCGTTTTGTTGAAGAGCGGCGGTGAGCGTTGTGCCGCACGCGCCGCAGGCATTATCAGAAATTTCCGCGACTGCCACACCGCGCCTTTGCTGGCGAAGATTTTCGTAAGTTGCGAGCATTTCCGCGGCAATGGTTTCCGTTGCGGCATGGCGCTCCACTTGCAAACTTTCAAGATCGCGCGAAAGCGATTCTTGTTCGGCGATCAGTTTGCGATGTTCATCGCCGAGCCGCGCTTGAATCTGTTTCAGTTTTTCCCGGGACTCCATCAAAGCGGCCTCCGCGGTCTCTGCCTTTGACATGGCTTCCAATTCGCGGTCTTCCAGCGTGGCGAGATGTTTTTTCAAAGAGACAATGTCAGCCTGTAAGTCCTGCAACTCTTTTGGATTGCGGACATTGCCGCCATAAAGGCTGGACTCGATTTGCTGGATCTTGATTTGCTGTTCGTGCGCCTCCGCCTCGGACCTACGGCGGGCGTGCTCTGCATTATGTTGTTCCACTTCCGCGGCCTTGACCTGCTCCATCGCCGCTCGAAGTTCTGCGTCGTTCTCGAGCGTCTCACGAATCTTGGTCAGCTTTGCTTCGATTCGGCTGATTTGGCTGTCCACTTTTTGCAGGCGGAAAAGTCCCAGCGATGCGCTCATGGTTCGATTATATACGAAAACCCCTCTTCTTTTGTTGAAGAGGGATTGTTTTTTCTCATTGCGAACTTGAATTGTAGAAGTTGTACGATGCCTGTGCGAGGTTGGCGAACAAAGCATTTGCCTCATCGAAGACGATTTGCACGGGATGGTGTGCGTAGATTGCCAACACAAAGTTTCCTCCGGGCGTGTACACAATGCCCGCGTCGCTGAAGTTGCGGATGACGCCATCTGTATCTGTGACCCAGCCATGTTTGTGCGCGACTTGTGTTCCCTCGGGGACCCCGGCCTCGATCAACACGCCAATTTTATCGGCGACGAGGTAATTGATGATTTGCTTGCAAACGTCCTGGTCAATCTTATCGGGGAAGGCGGCTACCAGCGCGCCGCCGCCGGTCTGTGCGCATTGATAAATATCTTCGAGGATCATGCCCATGTCGGACGGGGTGGTTTGATTGTACGAATCTGGGTCGGTGTTGATATCCGCCCGCGAGTTGGCGGGCGTAGTGAATCGTTGCAGGAGCGGCGAGCCGGGCGCAAAAAAGCCGGCAAGGAATGTGTTGTCCAATCCGAGTTTCTTCATGTACTCGGTCACGATCAAAGGGCCTCGATCTACATCCAACTCGGCCATGATCGCGTCTGAGGCAACATTGTCCGATTTGTGAATCATGTTCACAATTTTATCGTTGACCGTACTATCTACCGGATCGGTTCCGTGCTGGATGAAATACGAAACCAATATTGGAATCTTGATTGTGCTGGAGGCGGTGAACGCAACGTCGGGATCAACCGACAGTTCTTGTCCCTGATTAAGTGCAAAGTGAATCTCTTGTCCATTTTGAAGGTCGAGCATGTAAATACCGATCACTCCATCATAACCAGATTTGGCGATGATCTGTTTCATCTGTGTTTCGAGATTCTGAATGGTTGGGCGCGCCGCGGCATTCTGTGTGAAAGCCAAAGCGACCGTGCGATTGGTCGGCGAGCGCAGTGCATCCTCGATCAATGGAACAGCACGGTCAATATCCAATGTTTGGCCCGGTGTGCCCGGAGTGTAGCCGGTGGAACCGGGGATGGGTTGCGGGGGAGTGGGTGGTTGATCGTAGCGCGGCGCAATTTCTGTTTGCAGGTAGGCGCGCAGGCGTTCTTCAGAAATCGTTGCGCGCAAAGGTACGGCAACAGGAGTTGGGTCACGGTTCCAAAGATAATCCCAGAATCCTCCCCAGAACGCGCCGCCGGTTCGGGTCAGGTCTGCCGCGGCCAGCATTGAATCCATATCCAATTGAAACCCGACCAGCGTCGGGTCAATCTGGATCGCGCTTCCAGCGTATTGAATTTCAATGGGTGTGTTATAAATTTGCAGGACGCGTTGCGAAGCGGTCTGTGGGTCCAGCCCTCCGACGGGCACTCCGGCAATCGTCATTCCGGCGGGATAATTATTTCGTTCCCGACTGTAACCGATCAATGAAACAATGGTCAAGACGATGGCAATGATAAGCAGGAAGATCGCGGTCCCCCTGAGGATAATATTGGCATTGCGGTTTCTCACTCGGCCTCCAAATTATGACTTTCGTCGTCAAAAAGTATAACACAAGCAACCTGGCTACCTGTGCTAGAATATCTTAACATCATGTGAGAAAGGGAATCTATGCTCCGTTCATTTCTGATTTATCTTTCCAAAGCGGCCTGGGCGCAGAAGATGGTCACAAGTTGGAAATTCGCCTGGCGAACCGCATCCCGTTTTGTGGCAGGCACCAAGATAGACGATGCCATCCGTGCTATTCGTGAACTCAATGCAAAAGGCATCAACGTCACGCTCGATCATTTGGGGGAGCATACCAGTAAACCTGAAGAGGCCTCCGAGGCCACCACTGAGATTTTGAATACATTGGATGAAATCGAGAAATCGGATGTGCGCGCAAACGTTTCGATCAAGCTGACTCAAATCGGTCTGGGCCTTGACGAAAACCTGTGCGCGCAAAACCTCGAGCGGATTCTCGCCCGCGCCAAAGAACAAAACAATTTCATCCGCATTGACATGGAAGATACGCCATACACGGATAAGACCATCAACCTGTATTGTCAAATGCGCAAGAAGGGGTACGACAATGTGGGAATGGTTCTGCAATCCTATCTTTATCGAACGGAAGCGGACGCTCGCAAATTGCTGGCGGATAACACCCCGATACGACTTGTTAAAGGCGCGTATCAGGAACCGCCAGAGAAAGCCTTTCCGAAGAAACACGATGTGGATGCAAATTATGACCTGTTGACGAAAATCATCATGGACGCTTCGCTGGCCGCCGGCGCACGAAAAGTCGGGGCGGACGGGCGTTTTCCTCCGATTGCCGCCATCGGTACGCACGATGTCAATCGCATCGAATTTGCGAAACAGTATGCCCAGAAGATAAACCTGCCGAAAGACGCCTGGGAAATTCAAATGCTTTTCGGCATCCGCCGGGATTTGCAGGATCAATTGGTCAAAGATGGATACATGGTGCGCGTGTATGTTCCTTTCGGCACTCACTGGTATCCTTACTTTATGCGCCGCCTCGCAGAGCGTCCTGCCAACGTTTGGTTCTTCGTCTCGAATTTCTTCAAAGGTTGAACATATAGCAAGACCAGTTCCTAAAAGGAACCTGGTCTTTTGTATTAGGGCGGGAAAGAAGTTTTGTGGTAAAACCATGCCATGTCCGATCAACCTTTAGCGTTAGTGACCGGCGCGGCGCACCGATTGGGGAAAGCCTTTGTGCTGGCGCTGGCGCGCAAAGGCTACGCCATTTTGTTGCACTATCGCACGTCCGAGGTGCAGGCCTCCGCGACTGCAACAGAGATTCGCACACTGGGCGTTCCCGTTTTTCTTTCGCAAGCCGATTTGACCGATCCGAAGAAAATCAAATCCCTCTTTGAGCTGGTGGATAAAGTCCCGCATCCACTCAAAGTGCTGGTGAACTCCGCAGCCATCATGCCTGTCGGCGACGCGCGCACGCTTTCGCTTCAAGATTGGGACGCGGCTTTCAATTTGAATCTGCGCGCTCCGTTTCTTTGCGCACAGGAAGCCGCCAGGCGCATGACGAACGGCGGGTTGATTGTCAACATCACGGATGTCGGGGCGCGCAAGTCGTGGAGCCGCTATCCGTCTTATTCCGTCAGCAAGGCGGGCCTCGAAGCGTTGACCAAAATATTGGCCCGCGCGCTTGCGCCGTCCATTCGCGTCAATGCCATCGCGCCGGGGCTTGTTCTGCAATCTGATTTGGTTTCGCAGGATGAATGGAATCGGTTGATCGAGCGTCTGCCGCTCAAACGCGCCGCCACAGTCGAAGAGATCGCCTCAACGCTGGAATTTTTGTTGAGAAACGAATACATCACCGGACAAACGCTCATGATTGATGGCGGTTACTCTCTGCTGGGATAGTCCATGAATTTTCTAAAACGCCATGCCGACCTGTCGGCTTCGCTGTTGCTCATCGCGGCCGTGTTGATGTATGCCGCCCTGTTTGTTGATTTCAAAGTTGCGCCGTTTGAAGACGCGGCCATGCTCATGCGATATGCCGATCATCTCGCACATGGTTATGGCATTGTCTGGAACATCGGTGAGCATCCCGTGGACGGCGCGACCGATTTTCTTTTCATGATTGTCTCCGCGGCGCTGATCAAGATTGGATTTCCCGTGGGACGCGCCGTGCGTTCAATTGGCTTCGCGTCGCATCTGCTGACCGTTCTGCTCGTTTATTGGGTCAATCGCAGAATTTGGAACGCAAGCATTGTTGTTTCATTATTGTCGGGATTGTATCTTGTGGTTGGAACGGGACTCGCGTATGTTGCCGCCTTTTTTGGAACCCCGTTCTTTGCCCTCTTTGCGGCTCTCACCTGGACCGTGGGTCTGCTCCTGATTCAAAAAGCGAATCCGCCCATTTGGCTTTCTCTGGTCTTCGCGTTCTCAGGCCTGATCACCGGATTAATCCGCCCCGAGGGTGTGATCCTCGCCGCGCTGATGTTGACCGCGGTGGTCATCATGAAAGGCTGGCGCGCTTCGGCGACAACAATTTTTGTGTTTGCTGGCGTATTTTTAATTCTTGGCGGCGCGTATTTCATCTGGCGTTGGAACTATTTCGGTTATCCACTGCCGAATCCGTTTTATAAGAAGAGCGGGGGAGTCTTGCATTGGGACTCCTTCTGGGAGTCGCTTGGCAACCTGCTTCGCTTTGGCGGACCGTTCATGTTGGCTTTCCTCTTTGGTTTTCGTTCCAGCAAAACTACCCGGCAGACGATTGCATTTTTTATTCCGCTGATTTTCTTTGCGGCAACCTTCATTCTGATTGATAACCAAACTAACTTCGGCGGACGTTTTCAGTACGCGCTGTGGCCGTTGGTGCTGATCTCCTGGTATCCGCTCGTGGATGGGCTGGGGCGCGAAATCGGCTTTTCGTGGCCGCGGCCGGTTGAAGTCCGCGCGCGAGGCGTGTGGATTCTAGTCGCGTTGGCCGTTGTGTTCGCGGGACTCTATTATTCCTGGTCGCAAAATTGCAGACTCGCCATTGATCAGCAAAATTGCAACTTTGGCGAGGAGCGCGATGGACGCTACGATGTCGCCAAGATTCTGTCGGACTATCAGGATAAAGGTTACGTGATCGCAACGACCGAGGCCGGGCTTCTTCCTTTTTATTCGAACTGGATCGCCATTGACACGTGGGGACTTAACGACGAATGGATTGCCCATCATGGCGAAGTGACGGAGGCATATCTGGATCAATACAAACCGGAGTTGATCGTGTTCCACGCGTACTTCTCTCCGTTGTCTCCGCCGAATTTGAGTGACAAGAATCTTTCGCAGGATTGGTTTCGCATGACGATCACGTTGAAGGCTTACGCCGAAAAACATGACTACATTCTTGCCGCGGCCTTTGGCGTCAGCCCGTATGACACGCATTATTATTATGTGCGACGAGATTTCCCAGACAGCGCGAAGATTGTCCGCGCGATTTCTTCTGTGAAATATTTTTGGGGCAGGCGGGCAGTCAATTATGTTGACTTCCAGCCATAGAGGAGAAGCGATGTCGGAGACTGCCGAACTGGCGGAAAAATTGAAATCGGAGGGCGAGAAGTTCGCCGCGTTCTTTGCGGGTCTGACCGATGCCGAATGGCAAATGGAAGTCTATACGGAAGGCTCGGTGTGGACGATTCGCAACATCCTCGCGCACTTAATGACATCTGAGCGTGCCTTTGTCAAATTGTTCGAGGATGTTCGTCGAGGTGGTCCGGGCGTGTCGGAAGATTTTGTGATTGACCGCTATAACGCGCGTCAGCAGGAAAAAACAAGAGAATTAACGCCGAGCGAACTGCTCGATCAATATAAATCTGTGAGAGCACAAATGATCGCATGGGTTTCGGGTATCAGTGATTCGGATTTGGATAAAACTGGCCGCCATCCATTCCTCGGTGTGACCACTATGCGCGAGATGGTGAAGATGGTTTATATTCATAATCAAATCCATTATCGCGATGTGCGAAAAGTATTGAAGCCGAGTTGATCTACCTTCCATGCCGCGCCTTCTAACTCTCCTCCGCTTGTCTCGTCCGCTTTATCTGCTCCTTGTCGCGCTGACCTACATTCTCGGCGTCGGCGTTGCGCGCTACCTCGGCAAAACACAGACGCCCGCGATCTTCTGGCTTGGCCTGGTTGGCATCTTGTTTTCCTTGATTGCCATGAATCTATTGGCCGAAGTCTTTCGCCCACTCAACGAACCCATCGTGCCCGATGAATCTGCGGCTGACCGCAGAGCTGTCCGCGACGCGGCATTGTATGTTTCCATCGCGGCTTTGGCGTCGCTGGCCGTGATTGCTTTTCTGCTTTTCAAAGATGGCCGCGTGACGCCACAACTTTTGGTCTTCCTGATATTGTCGCTTGTCATCATCATTGCCTATTCGGTTCCGCCTATCCGTTTGCTTGATAAAGGTTTTGGCGAGTTCGCGCTCGCGCTTTACCTTGCTTATATTGTTCCATCCATTGCCTTTCTTCTGCAGGCAGGCGAACTTCATCGCTTGTTGAACAGCCTGGCGGTTCCACTTACCTTCCTTGCGCTGGCTTCGCTTCTTGCGCTCGACTTTCCAGCGTATGCCGGCGATCTAAAATATGAACGCCGCACACTGCTGACTCGCCTCGGCTGGGAACGTGCGACTCCGTTGCACCATGGGCTTGTCCTCGCGGCTTATGTTCTCTTTGCCGTCACGCCTCTTCTTGGATTTTCACTCGCGTTGCTTTGGCCCGCATTTCTTTCACTTCCGTTTGGGCTGATTCAAATTTATTGGCTTCGTAACATCACCCTCGGCGCGAAACCCATTTGGACTCTTCTGACTGCCAACGCGATGGCCCTCTTCGGATTGACTGCTTATTTCCTGACGTTGACTTTTTGGCTGAGATGACCTCATGCCTGAATTCCTGACTCTTCTGCCGCCGGACGAAGCCCGCGCGCTTTTGCTCTCGCATCTTTCCGCCCCGAAAGCGGACTCCGAATTAATCAGCACCGACTTGTCCCTCGGCCGCGTGACCGCCGAAGATATCCTCGCGCCGCATCCCCTGCCGGAGTTCCCGCGTTCGACCGTGGACGGGTACGCCGTCCGCGCGCGCGATACATTTGGCGCAAGCGATTCATTGCCCGCGTATTTGAATCTGATCGGCGAAGTGCCGATGGGCGACGCGCCTGCATTTCAGATTCAGCAAAGCCAATGCGCGTTGATTCACACCGGCGGCATGTTGCCCGATGGCGCGGACGCGGTCGTGATGCTGGAGCAGACGCAAATTGCACGGTCCAATGAAATCGAAATCATGCGCGCGATCGCGGAGGGCGAAAACGTGATACGCGTCGGCGAGGATGTGGTCGCGGGAACGGTCATCCTGCCGAGGGGCCGAAAGATGCGTCCCGCAGAGATTGGCGGATTGATGGCGCTGGGGATCACTTCCGTGCGCGTAGTCACTAAGATACGCGTCGGCCTGATTTCATCCGGCGATGAGATCGTGAATCCGAGTCAACGGCCGCGCCGCGGGCAGGTCCGCGATGTCAACGCGTACACGCTGGCCTCGCTGGTGACAAAGTCCGGTGGGGAGGCGGTAATGTATGGCATCGTGCCCGATGAAAAGTCTGCACTGAAAGAAACTGCCGCGCGTGCCTTGCGTGAATGTGATGTGGCGGTGATCACCGCGGGTTCATCGGCCAGCACGCGCGACATGACTGCCGAGGTGATCGGCTCGCTGGGCAAACCCGGCGTGCTTGTGCATGGAATCAACACGCGGCCCGGCAAGCCGACGATTTTGGGCGCGTGCGACGGCAAGGCCGTGATCGGGCTTCCGGGCAACCCGGTCAGCGCGCTGGTGAATGGATATTTATTCGTCGCGCCGGTGATTGAAAAATTGTTGGGGTTGCCACTTGATAAACCGCGCCCGTCTGTGCTGGCGCGCTTGACGGTGAACGTCTCTTCGCAAGCTGGACGAGAAGATTGGATTCCTGTAAAGCTCGTAAATCGTAAATCGGAAATCGGAAATTGGGACGCTGAACCTATTTTTGGAAAGAGTAATTTGATCTTTACCCTCGCCGCCGCGGACGGATTGCTCCGCATCGCGCCCGACGCGACGGGAGTCAGCGCGGGGGAGAGGGTGGAAGTGTTTTTGATATGAGTGTCTACCTCCACGACATTCCTCTCCCCGAAGCCAAGTCACGCCTCGAGGCCGCGCTGAAAGACGCAAATCTCTGGCGCGTGCTTGGAGTCGAATCGATTCCGCTCGATGAAAACGCGCTGGGCCGCGTCTTGGCCGAACCGATCTGGGCAAAAATTTCCTCGCCGCATTACCATGCCTCCGCCATGGACGGCTTTGCCGTCCGCGCAGAAGATACAAACGGCGCGCAACCGTCAACGCCGCTCCAACTTCCTGTAATTGACTCTTCATCGTCCATTGTCCATCGTCCATCGTCCGCGCAATACGTTGACACCGGCGACCCTCTCCCCGAATGGGCGGACGCGGTGATTCCGATTGAGAATGTCGAATCGCTTGACGCCGACGGAAATATTTCGTCCATTGTCCGTGGTCCATCGTCTATCAGGATCCGCGCCGCCGTCGCGCCATGGAGCCATGTCCGCCCGATGGGAGAAGACATCGTTGCGACGCAACTTGTTTTGCCCGCAGGCCATGTCCTGCGTCCAGTTGATTTGGGCGGGATTGCCGCGGCGGGACATGAGCAAATCAACGTGGCGCGCAAGCCGCGGGTCGCGATTTTGCCGACAGGCAGTGAACTCGTTCCGATTGGCTCCAAACTCAAAGCGGGTGACATCCTCGAATATAACTCGCTCGTCCTCGCCGCGCAGATTCGGTCCATGGGCGGCGAAGCGACTCGCTATCCGATCCTCAAAGATAATTTCGATTTGATTTGTGAGTGCGTCCAGGAAGCCGCGCAAGACCACGATTTGATTCTGCTCAACGCCGGTTCGTCTGCGGGCGCGGAAGATTTCTCTGCGAAGGTCGTGGAAAAACTGGGAACGCTTCTGGTTCACGGCGTTGCGGTTCGCCCGGGTCACCCGGTCATCATGGGGATGATAAATCGAAAATCGGAAATCGGAAATCGGAAATCGGAGAACGTGGCACATAACACTTGGAACCTGACACCGATAATAGGCGTCCCCGGCTACCCCGTCTCAGCCGCGCTGACGATTGATATTTTTGTCGAGCCGATTCTTGCAAAATGGCTCGGACGCAGACCGAATGAACTATCTGTCGAGACGGCGCAATTGACGCGTAAGGTCAATTCACCTGCGGGCGATGAAGATTACATCCGTGTCGCGGTTGGCAGGGTCGGAGATAAACTTCTCGCCGCGCCGCTTTTGCGCGGAGCAGGCGTCATCACCTCGCTGGTTCAGGCCGACGGACTCGTCATCCTGCCGCCCGGTGTGCAGGGACTCGAGGCAGGCGAGAAGGTCAATGTTCATTTGTATCGAAGCAGAGCCGAACTCGAGCGAACAATTTTTTGCATTGGTTCCCATGATCTCACGCTCGATCTCATGGCGCAATTTCTTGCCGAGCATGATCGCCGCCTCGCATCCGCCAATGTTGGTTCTCAGGGCGGATTGGTCGCGCTTCGACGCGGGGAGGCTCATCTGGCGGGTTCGCATCTGCTCGATCCCGAAACGGGCGAATACAATATTTCCTATGTTCGCCAGTACATGCCGGAGATTCCCGTTAAAGTCGTGGCGTTGGTCAAACGTGATCAGGGGTTGTTGGTGAAACGCGGAAACCCAAAGGGAATCAAAACTTTGGAAGACCTCAGCCGCTCGAACGTCCGATTTGTGAACCGGCAACGCGGCGCAGGCACGCGTGTCCTGCTGGATTATCATCTCAACTTAAAAAAGATTCTGTCCGAATCGATTCAAGGGTACAATCGGGAAGAATATACCCATCTCGGCGTCGCGGCGGCCATTGCTTCGGGCCGCGCGGATTGCGGACTCGGCATCGCGGCCGCGGCGCAGGCGTTGGATTTGGATTTTATTCCGCTCTTTCAGGAACGATATGATTTGATCGTTCCGAAAGAACATGCAGACGGCGAACTGCTTGCGCCTCTTTTCGGACTTTTGAGCGGGCGCGCGTTTCGAGATGCCGTTTCCAAACTTCCAGGCTACGACGTGTCTGTGATGGGCGCGGTGATTTTGGAGGACGAATGAATGATGCAATTATCATTGACGATAATCGCTCGACGGCGGATGCCCTGCATCAAATGTTGACTGTGCTGGATGTTCCAGCGCGTGTCGCATATGGCGCCAGCCCGGCGATGTCTTTGTTAAGTGGTTTTACGCCCGGCCTGATTTTGCTCGACATCAACATGCCCGGCGTGGATGGACTCGAAATCCTGGCCTACCTTCGCCGGGAACCGCGCTTGATTCCCGTGCCGGTTGTTGTAATCACATCTGATGATCAGCCCGAAACGCGGGCGCGTGTCATGAAAGGCGGAGCCAGCGCGATGATCATCAAGCCCGCCACCCTTGAGTCGCTCGAAGAGAATTTGAAAAAGATTGGAATCATAAAGTAGGCGCGCAATCTATGGCGCCCGAATTGGTCAACATATGCCGATTTCCGCTGGAATCCCCGCTCCCGATTTTGAACTGCTTGACGATCAAAACGTAACCCGCCATCTCTCCGATTATCGCGGTCACGCTGTGATCCTGTATTTCTACCCTGAAGACGATACGCCGGGTTGCACAAAGGAAGCCTGCAATTTTCGCGATGATTATTCCGCGTACGAAAAAGCAGGCGTCGTGATTTTAGGCGTCAGCCCGGATACTGTAGAATCTCACGTAAAATTCAAAAAGAAATTTCAATTGCCGTTCCCATTGCTGGCCGATGTCGGACATAAAGTCTGTGATGTCTATGGCGTGTGGGGACCCAAGAAGTTTATGGGAAAGGAATACGAGGGCGTGCTCCGCACGACGTTCCTGATAGACGCGCACGGAAAAATTGCACGCGTCTTTGAAAGTGTCCGCCCGTCGGAGCACAGCGCTCAGGTCCTGGACGCCTTGAAAGCAATTTAACCCCGTTTTCATACAGCCGCCGAAGAGGCGGCTTTGTATTTGGACTCAATCTGCCAAATAAGCGTGACAAATTTGACGAAATTTGGTAAATTATGTGCCGCATGCCTCATGGCTGTACATTGTAGGACTTTTTGAGAGAATTAACTTTATTTGCGTTTTACCAATCTCACCCCTTGTTCGGCGTCTCATTGGGATGTTGAACAAGGGGGCGGCGCGCTAAAGAGCGCAACAAATCAAAGTTCAGGAGAGAGTGTTATGCGACATTTTGTCATTGTCGGCGTGTTGGTCGCAATTTTGACTCCGCTGACATACATAGGCCTGTCGTCGGCGCACATGATGCCTGTTGAGGCTAGCGCGCAGTCGCAGATCGTGGACCAGATGTGGAACTGGGATATGATGGCGGTATCCTTCCTGCTGGCTCTGATTGTTGTGCCGATGTTTTACAGCCTGATTGTGTTTCGGCGCAAAAAAGGCGATACCACCGACGCCGAGCATGTAGAGGGGAATACGAAGCTGGAAGTCACATGGACGATCATCCCACTCATTACAGTTTTGGTATTTGCTTATCTTGGGGCGTACACGCTTGGCGAAACCCGCATCGCGGATCCCAACGCGATGGTCATCAAGGTGAGGGCCCAGCAATGGTCATGGAGTTTTGAATACCCGGATGGATTTACTTCCACCGATCTTCACTTGCCAAAAGACCAGCAGGTGGTTTTGAAGATGCAATCATCGGACGTCATTCACTCGTTCTGGGTGCCGGAATTCCGCATCAAACAGGACGTTCTGCCGGGGCGCGTTACCGATTATCGCATCACGCCCGACATGATCGGCAGTTACAAAGTGCGTTGTGCGGAATTATGCGGAACATCTCACGCCTACATGGAAGCCAATGTGATTGTGACCTCACAGGCCGATTACAAAGCCTGGGTCGCGGACCAGGTAGCGGCGGCGCAGGCGTTGGCTGCGATTCCGGGCCCGAATGCGGCGCGGGGAGAAAAGATTTACGAGCAATATTGCAGGGCGTGCCATTCGATTGACGGCTCAAAGGGACAGGGTCCGACCTGGCGCGGTTTGTACGGTTCCACAGTCGAGCTGAACGACGGCAGCGCTGTCGTGGCGGACGATGCCTACATTACAGAATCCATCAAACAGCCGGCCGCGAAAGTGGTCAAGGGATTTGATGCGATGGGCTTCAATCCGGTTAATGCGGGCGTCACGGATGCGCAGATCGCGGATCTGATCGCCTTCATCCAGACGCTTAAATAGTGCAAGGAGAATTTGCATGAAAAAAATCTTTTCATCTACTCTGGCGCGGGGATTACTCTGGCAGGCCGTTGGCTGGCTGGTCGGCGCGCTGTTTATCACCGGCATTCGTGCGTTGATGGGTTTGCAGGCGATTGACGCGAGCAAGTTCTTTTTTACTGAACCCGCCTGGGTCTTTGGCGGACTGCTCGGAGCGCTGTTCTTTATTGGCGGGAGTGGAATTGTCTCTGATTGGTTCAAATGGGCGAAGGGTGAAGAGACGTCTGAGCATCACGAAGATCCTGCAGGCGGAGAAAAGTATTTCAATCTCTCGCTCGATCATAAAGTAATCGGCATTCAATACACTCTTCTTGCCCTGGCTCTCTTTGTCATCGGCGGGACGTTTGCTCTCATCTTCCGCCTCGAGTTGGCGCATTCCGGTCTTCAACTGTTAACTTTGCAGTGGTACAACACGTTGATGTCCCTGCATGGCATCCTCATGATCATCGGCATTCTGCTCGGTGTGTCGGGCGTGATTAACTACCTCGTTCCAATGTTGATCGGCGCACAAGATATGGCTTTCCCGCGCCTGAATGCGTTTTCATATTGGGTCGCTGTGCCTGGTGCGGTACTCTTGCTTTCGAGTCTGGCGCTTGGCGGCTTCGATACAGGTTGGACGGGTTATCCGCCGCTTTCGGCCCGCGCTCCAGTCGGGATGCAGATGTTCTTCCTCGGTGTGTTCGTTGCCGGTTGGTCATCCATCCTCGGCGCGTTGAATGTGATTGCCAGCGTCATTCGAATGCGCGCCAAAGGCATGACCGCTTTTCGGATGCCCATTTTGGTTTGGGCCGCGATTGCCACATCGCTCATTGCGCTGACCGCCACACAGTTGATCGGTCTCTCGTTCCAGTTGGTCATGTTCCAGCGTCTGCTTGGCATGGGTTTCTTCGATCCGGCTAAAGGCGGGAACCCGGTTCTGTTCCAACATTTGTTCTGGTTCTATTCTCATCCGGCAGTGTATGTATTTGTCCTGCCCGGCCTTGGCGTAATCTCTGAACTGCTTCCGGTCTTTGTGCGCAAGCCGCTCTTTGGCTATCGTTGGGTTGCCATGTCCTCTCTCGGAATCGCGCTGGTTGGTTTTTTGGTCTGGGCGCATCACATGTTCACATCCGGCATGAACGATTATCTGCGCGTTCCGTTCATGTACAGCACCTTGCTGGTGGCTGTACCGACAGGAGTTAAATTCTTCTCATGGGTCGCGACGTTGTGGAAAGGCAAGATTGAAACGCCAACCCCGATGCTCTTCGTGCTCGGCGGAATTATCGTGTTCCTGTTGGGCGGTCTTTCCGGACCTCCGAACGCGACCGTTGCGACGGACCTTCATCTGCAAGATACGTATTGGATTGTCGGACATTTCCATGACACCATCTTTGGCGGATATGTCTTCCCCTTCTTCGCCGCCATCTATTACTGGTTCCCCAAAGCGACCGGTCGCCGTATGAACGAGACCCTCGGTAAGATTCATTTCTGGCTGATGACGCCTTCATTCCTTGTCCTTACGCTTTTCATGATGCGTATCGGTCTGCTTGGTATGCGCCGCCGCATTGCAGATTACGACCCGGCGCTTGGCTTTGACTGGTATCAGTTGATCATGACCATCGCCGGTTTCACAATCGCCCTTTCCGTGTTGATCTTCTTCATCAATTTCTTCCGCAGTATGAAGCACGGCGAAAAAGCGGACGGGAATATCTGGAATTCCCGCTCACCCGAATGGCAGGTCCCCTCGCCGATGCCCGTGCATAACTTTGATCAGCCATTTGAGGTGGTCGGCGAACCATATGATTACGGTTTGACCGATGCCCCATATATAAAATTTGCCAAGAGCACACACAAGTAGGCGGAAGGAAATCCATTCATGGCACACTTAAACAAATCAGATGCATTGCGCCAGGGCATTATCATCTTTGTCTTTTTGGCGGTTCTCACAGCTCTGGAATTTTTCATCGCGGTTACCCTTGAGGCTGTCGCGTTGCTGGTTGTGGTCGCGCTTGTCAAAGCCGGCTTGGTCCTGTACTATTACATGCACATTTATAAACTCAGCCAGGAGGCAGATGACGAGGATGAAGATCGCCACTCGTTGGCTTACAAGACTGCTACAAATCGCCTCGGGCTTTGGCTCTTCCTTCTCTCGGATTCGTTTGTCTTTGGCGGGCTGGCCGTTGCCCGTTTCAACTTGCTGGGACTGACTCGGCCAGAGCTGAATCAACTTCTTGGCCTGGCTGTTACTTCAGTCTTATTGCTTTCCTCGTTTTCGATGAATCGAGCTGAAGTCTCGATGGAACACGGTGATCGCAAGAATTTTCTGCTCTTCACCGTGCTGACCTTTCTACTGGGCGCGGGCTTCGTGGCAGGAGTCGTTTTCGTGGAGTGGCCGACTGCCATAGCGGAAGGCGTTACCCCGTCCGCGAATGCCGCGGGCGCCATCTTCTTCATGATGACGGGCATGCACGCCTTCCACGTTCTCACGGGCTTGATCTTCCTCTTTGTGATTTGGAACAATGGACGCCGCGGCGTTTACACTCAAGAGAAACATTGGGGCGTGGAAGCGGCCACCGTCTATTGGCACTTCGTTGACGTGGTGTGGATTTTCTTTTACCCTGCTCTCTACTTGATCGGAAAACTAATCTAGCATTAAACCAATGTGCAGTAAAATTCGTGGGCGGTCAATTGACCGCCCACGAATTTTCTCGGAGGTATTCATGCAACGCAAAACTTTGTGGGGGGCAGTTGTGTTGATAGCGGCTTTGACGCTGATTGCCGCAGTTTTATATATCACCAGAAAACCCTCTTTTCACGGCGCAGTGATCAATCCGCCTTTTCCTGCCGCCGACATTAAACTTACTGATCACAACGGCCAGCCGTTTCAATTGGACAGTTTGAAAGGCAGGGTCGTTGTAGTGTACTTTGGTTACACCAATTGCCAGGAAGAGTGCCCCTTGACGATGGCCCACCTCAAAGAAGTCTTTGATCTTTTAGGCGCGCAGTCGAAAGATGTTCAGGTTTTGATGATCAGCACCGATCCGGCCCGCGACACGCAATCTGCGCTTAAAGAATTTCTTGGCAAATTCAACCCGACGTTTTTGGGACTGACCGGCGCGCCGGCTGAACTGGCCGAAGTGTGGAGCGCTTATGGTGTGACGGTTCTGGATAATGGTGAAACGCACAGCAATTACATATACGTGATTGACCGCTCTGGCAATCTGCGATTAACCTTCATTACGGATACGCCACCCGACGATGAAGCCGCGGATTTGCGAATTCTTTTGGCTGAAAAGTAATCATGCCTCGTAATGAGATTATCAAGCGTATTCTGCTGTCTCTGGCGGCCGGCCTTTTGCTCAGCGCGTTAATTTCTGAGTTTTCTTATATTTTCCTCAGAACTCCGCAGGACCGCGGACCGCAACAAATCGTGTTGGTCGTTCCGGCCGGAACAGCGGAACGCGTCGCGCACGGCGAAGCCGAGCCATCCATTCCTGCTGATATGATCTTTGTGGTCGGCGACACACTGGTTGTGAAAAATCAAGACAATGTGGCGCATCGTCTTGGCCCTTTGTTTATTCCCGCAGGCGCCGAGGCCAGCCTCAAGCTCGATACGATTGCCTCATATGCCTATGAATGTACGTTCCGCCCCGGCCAATACATTGGCCTCGATGTGCGCGAGGCCACGACGTTGAGAACGCGCCTGGTTGGAATCCTGTTCGGTGGTCTGCCAATGGGCGCATTGTTTGCCGTGTATGCTGTTCTCGGAATTCCCTATAAAAAGAAAACCGAATGATCTTCCTGAAAATGTTTTCATCCAAGTGGCTCTGGACAACTTTGCTTGTCTTGCTTGGCGCGTTGGTTTGCGCGCGCCTCGGCATGTGGCAATTGGATCGTCTCGCGCAACGACGCACTTTCAATGCTCAGGTGATTAAGATGCGCGCCTTGTCTCCACTTGACTTACCGGCCAAAGACGACCTGACGAAAATGGAATGGCGGACGGTCCATTTGCAGGGAATCTATGACTTTGAAAATCAAGTCGCGATTCGCAATCAATATAACGGCAATGTGCCGGGTTATCACCTGCTCACTCCGCTTCGTTTTTCGGACGGGGAAGCGGCCCTCGTTGACCGAGGCTGGATTCCCGCTGAGGGCAATGATGCGCCCGCCGCTTGGCAGAAATACGATCAGCCGGGCGAGGTCGCCCTCAGCGGAATCATCCGCCTCAGCGAAACGCAACCCAGTTTCGGGGGCGTCGCCGACCCGACGCTGACCTCGGACCAGACGCGGCTCGATTTCTGGGTCTATGTCAATTTGGATCGCATCGCTCAGCAGATCCCCTATCCTATTTTGCCTGTTTACATTCAACTTGATCCAGATCCAGGTCGAACTGATCCGCCGCTTCCATATCAGCCTGACTTAGACTTAAGCGAAGGCCCTCATCAAAGCTATGCAATTCAGTGGTTTAGCTTTGCCGCGTTGTTGTTGATCGGGTATCCTTTTTATTTGCATAAGCAAGAGACTGGAAAGAAATGAAATACTCTCTGTCTTCTTCGTTCACGCGTTTGGCTTGGTCGGTTTCGATTGCTATTCTGTTGTTGACCATCGCGGGCCGCGTTGTTACTGTTACTGGCGCGGCGCTGACTTGTTCGGGTTGGCCGCTCTGTCTCCCCGCGAGTTCCATCGGTTGGTTGAAATTTGTTCATATCACTCTTGCGGGGATTTCTGCAATTCTAGTTATATGGCTTTTTTTGAAAGCGTGGCGTGAACAACGCAATGATCAAATCTTATTGCCGCTGACAACAGTTGTGACCATCTTGTTTTTTGGCCAGGCGTTTGTCGGCGCGATGCAAGTGGTGAAAGACTTTCCACTTCATCTCGTTGTTTTACACACGTTGACCGCGATCTTGCTTTGGATTTCTCTTGTCGCTTTAATCGCGACCTGCGGGTTTCTGGCTCGCGATGGAAAAGAAATTCCAAACATCGCATTTTCGCGACGCGTCAAGGATTTTTTTATTCTGAGCAAGCCGCTCATTGTGGCGCTTCTGCTTGTCACCACATTCGGCGGACTTGTGGCGGGCGGGAAAGCCTGGCCTTCTCCCGGCCTGGCGTTTTGGACAATGCTTGGAGGCGCGTTGGCCGCGGCTGGCTCTTCTGCCCTGAATCAGTATATTGACCGCGAACTCGACAAGAATATGCAGCGCACCTCGAATCGCCCTCTCGCCGCGGGCCGCATGACCGCCGCCGAGGGGCTTTCTTATGGTCTGGCATTGTGCCTGATTAGTTATTATTTGCTTGCAGGCTTTGTCAATTTCACTGCCGCCCTGCTTTCTCTGGCTGGAATTTTTTATTACGTTATCTTTTACAGCGTTTGGCTGAAGAAAGCAACGGTTCAAAATATTGTGATTGGCGGTGGAGCGGGGGCCATTCCGCCGATGGTGGGCTGGGCCGCCGCGACGGGCCATCTGAGCCTGGCGGCGTGGATTCTCTTCCTGATCATTTTCATGTGGACTCCCCCGCATTTTTGGGCGCTGGCGATTGTCCGCATGAAGGACTATGAACGCGCTGGCGTGCCGATGATGCCGGTCGTCAAAGGCGAAAGGGAGACTCGTCTGCAAATTTTGATTTACACGTTTGTTTTGGTAGGAGTCACGCTTCTCCTCCCGCTCATCAACGCCGCAGGAAGAATTTATTTCATTTCGGCTATTGTGCTTGGACTTCTGCTGATTTATGCGGCATGGCGCGTTTGGAAAATCCCCGGTAACAAAGTGGCTTGGACAATGTATCGCTGGTCGAGCATGTATCTGGCCTTTATTTTTTTGGCATTAGTCATAGATGCAATTTTGTAATCGGTTACCCTGGGGTCATGCAATGCAATACGCCGTCTATTTCTTGTGGAATATCTCGATTTCGCCGGCATCATATACCAATTCATAAGCTGGCGAGTTTTCCAAAGCAACGGAAAGAGGCAAGTCCTTTACGTCAATCCCCTTAGCAGAGTGAATGAAAACGTAATTAATCTCGTTTCCGTTTTGCGCCACCCAATCGTCGAGGCATTTTATTCTTTGATTGGCGCACAACTGCAAAGCTCGGTAATCATTGATGTGGGCGCCGAACTTTCCATCATTAATCCATTCAAGGCCAAATACGGTTGCCACACTCTGTCTTTCGGCCAGAGCGGGAAACCATTCTGAAATTGGATCGTGCAGAGGCAATTGGCCGGTCACCAGCGCAAATTTACTGGTATCGGTTGTGTTGGTCTTTACCCATAGCATAGCCTGAAGATCGGCGTTTGTGAGGGTGGAGTCTTGTCTAATTCTCAATCCAACAAGATAGGCGGCAATTAGCAGGTAAATCAACAAGAAGCCGGTGAAGATTTTGGCATATCGTCCGCTGAGGAAATACTTTGAGGGCGCCCATCCGCTTGCGCCTGGGTTCAAATACAGTGATTCATATTGTGTGGAAAGGGCAGGAAGGATGACTCTATCCAGGCCGACCCCGGCAAATAGCGCCAGCGGTATCATTGTAAACAACGATCCGCCCCGCGGCTCGAAGATGTGCATGATAACAAACCATAGAGCCAAAAAAAACTCTTTTCGCGCCAGCAGATAGAATACCCCAATCAACCCCAGGACCGATATGATAGTGAGAACCGGCTCATCGGCAAAGTTAAATTCAAATAGTGCAAATAGATTGAGCGCGATATTGTAACTGTCCTGGCCTGCGGCGCTTGCGGCCGCCAGAAATGGGTCAAGCCCATGGCGGACTAGTATGGTAACCCACCATGGGGACGTGAGAATTGCAATTCCTATCCCGCTTAGCATTGCGCGAAAGAATCCGTTGCGGGAGCGATCTTTCCATACATAAAAAAATATTGCGCTAAGAATCGTGTGTGCCGTTGCTTCAGGGTGCGAGCATACAACCAGCCCTCCCGCGAGAATCATTGACCATATTGCTTTGTTTGGCGCTTGAGGACTGAACAAAATGTAAGCCTGCCGCATGGCTAACAGAGCAAATAGCAAGCCCAGCGACCTGGTGACACCGCCGCCCATGATGAGCCAGTCAAAAGCGCGTGGCACAAGCGCAAAAATGAAAGTTGCAAGAGCGGCTTCTAATTTTGAAGAAGCGATCTCTCTGGCGAGAAGATAAAAGGCCGGAATTGCTGCCGCGCTAACGATGGCCGGAAGTACACGCATCAAGTCCAATATTGGGATATGCGTCACTGTGTTAAGTGCCGCGTAGAAATAAAAAGCTAGCGGAGGGTAGGCGAAGGGAATGGAAGAGAGATTGTAAGAGGTTGTTTCGGGTAACACGAAGTGGTTTGATCGAAGATCAACGATTATTGAATAGAACAACCCGCCATCGTTTAATGGAAAGTCGGAAGTGACTGGTGCAGCCAGTCTGATCAAAAGGCCGATTAATGTGGCAAAACCTACCGCTCCAATATCAGTGATGTAACCTTTTCTATTCACGAGACTCCTATTTGCGACTCAATATTATAGCGATTTGATCGCTATAGGCAACTTGCCATTCAGGCATTCCGGCTAGCGTGCTTGCAAGCGGTGAATTAATTGGAATAATAACCCATTGAATTTTGTATTGATTTAGAACACTTTCCCAGCCATTGCTTGTGGTAATCACTTGTTCATATTGCCGTAAAAAACCTTCGCCATAGAAATCGCTTTGGCTGTCTATGAACACACGCTGATTCGGCCAGAGGCGATAAAGCAGATATCCTCCCCAGTTGAAGTCGTTAAACACATTTTCCTGCATGGGGTGCATTTCGATCCAATTTGCGGCCTGAACCGGAAAGACCCGAGGGTCAAATTGGAAAAATGTTGTTTGTGTTTTTGTTTTGTGAAATAGCAGGAAGGCCGCCGCCGCGATAACCACAATGATCGGCCATATGAAGAAATTTCTGATCCCGGCGTCTATGCTGGAAAATCCATTTTCTAATCTCGTCCAAACGTTTTCATTGACGAATATCTGTCTTGTCCATTCTACTAATATTGGCGCGGCCGCGATGGCGAAAAGTGGAATGTTGCGCGCCATCGCCAGTCCCATCGCGGCCAAGCCTGCGAGCAAAAAGAAGTGACTGCTCACAACTCTCTTTCGGTTCAAGAATGCAAGCAACGTGGTCGCCACAAGTAATCCGGCAAACGGCCAAATACTTGGCGATCGGAAGTTTGGCGGCGTGGTCTCGATTGTTCGGTTCAAAATAAAAGCGCTTTGGTTGTTGAAAACTGCTTGCCAGTTATGCCATAAGTCAGGTGTGGCTATGCTTGCAATAAATGATATACTGCCAATGATTAATAACCTTTTTCCGACAGCCCGGCGAGTTTGCTTGCGAAATACTTGCCATAGCCAACCGGCACAATATGCCAGCCATGCCAGGAAGCCAAATATGAATCCCCCGTGCATGTTTGCCCAAATGAGCATCAATGCAGGAAAAGCCCAAAGCGAAACTGGCTTGTTGGTCCGTATTCTTTCTAGGCAATGAAGCCAGATTGCAAGGAAAAGGAACGAGAAGATGTGTGGCCGCGTCAGCCAATGAAGGCTGGATGCAATTGCGGCCCATGCGGTGAGAGTTAGCGTTAAGATCGGCGCGTTGCTCCGATGGGTTGCATCAGCATAAACGAGCAGGAATGATGTTGCGATGACGAACGCAGTGAATAGAACGACGCCATCCAATTTTAGTAGGCGGAAAGCAATTGTGAATAAAACCTGAGCAAGCCATTCATAAGGCGGACGAGGCTGATCGGGCTTCGTAAACGAGAGCAGATCACGGGTCGGGATTTGATGCGTTTCGAGGATGATCCTGCCAAGAGTTAAGTGACGGCCCAGGTCGCTATCTGTGTTTAACATCGCGGAACCATCCAATAGCGCGCCGATAAATATTGCGATGAAAAGAATGTCACGCAGGCGAGGCAGAAAGCGAGCAAAGATGGGAATTTTCGCTTGTTTCATGAATAGCACGTATATCGGGTTTTCGTCTTAAACAAGTTTTATCTGTTAGCGACAATATGTTGTGGTCATACACAGTTTGGCAATTTCTTCCGGCGTAATCTTGTATACGAAATAGGCATATGCAATTGTATCCACCGGCTTAAAATTGTCGCGTAGCCAGGCGTATTTCTCCGGCCTGGTAAGAATTCCTACGAGATCGCTTCCACTCACGACTAATAAGCCGGGTTCTATTGAATTCGGGCTGTATATTGCATCCGGATGTTGTGATAAATATTGCTCCAATTCCCCTGTGCTTTGTCCCCACTCTAAATTGGAATCGGCCAGATATTTGTATGTCTGTCTTTTATCCCATACGAGCTCGTTGAAATAGGGAGTGAAGTGCGGGAAGTATGAAAGGGTCGAAATAGCCAAATAGGTGATAGCCAATGCGCCGGCGGCTTTTAAAGAGCGAGGCAGAGTCTCCCAGTCAACAAACAGGCTTCCGGTGAAAATGAACAACAGAGGAAAGATGACCAGTTCGTATCGAATGCCAGTCTGTGCGTTGAAGAAAAAGTTGAAGTAGATCGTGAAGAATGCTATAGGCGTTAGACAAAAAACCTCATCCTGCGTGAAGCGCACCCTTCGCCGCGGATTAAGAAAGTACATGCCTAATGCCGCAAGCGCGAGAATCTGTGTTGCTATGGGGACCTTCAGCGCAAAGGCGACAAAATAATAACCAGGGAAACCTTGCGGCTTGCTAACGTGTCCAAGCAGATAGATATTTCCGTAACGATCTGCGGTTTGGTTGGTGTGAATCATCCAATCCAGGCCTTGAAGATATGGATAGGGGAGGGGAATGGAGATGTTTTTTGCTGTAGTCAAGTTGGCCTGTAGAGATTGGAAGAAACTGGATCGAAAGCGGTAATCTTCGATGGAAGTGAAAGTATGATTGAAACGAAAGCCTAAATTTATGATCACTGTTGTTATTATCAGAGCGACAAGTAAATAGCTGGCTAGTTGCCCCACATAACGACCGTACTTTTTAACGCTTCTCTCTTTGTATATGTTTTTTATTGTCGGCCAATCATGGATAATCAGTGCGGTTACTGCCAAAGGAAACAAGGCCACCGCAGTGTATTTAACCAACTGACTTAATCCAAGTGCAATGGCGCACAGCAGTCCGTTTAGAAGATTTCGTTTGTTGGCAAATTTCCATATCAAGTAGAATGTAAGGATGGTCATGCCTGTGATGAATATATCTGTGGTCACTAACTGCGAGTGGGCGATGATATTTGGGTCTAAGATATAGAGTACTGTCGAGAATATGGCGGGCGCAAATCCATACATGGATCGAGACCAGTGGAAGATCAGATATGCGACCGCGGCTGAATATAGAATTGTTACCAGTCTTGCCATGAAGTAGTGTTCGAGGGTCTCTTTGAGTGGGCCAGTCGGCAGGCGCGAGGCTATGTAAGCCGGGAATGCATTCAGTGCCAAAACCGGCATACTACTGTCGTCAATCCGGTTGGTGTTGCCCTGCAATACAAAAAGCCCGTAATGATAATGAAGAGGTTCGTCTAGTGTCACGCTTATCTGCGGCGAACTCAAGATGGTAACCAGTAAAAAGGCTATTAAAAGGAATAATATAACTATATTCTCAAGTCGGGTTGGTTCGAGTCTCAGATTCCGAAACCTTGCGGTGTTCATTGCTGTGTAAGTTATTGCCCTCTCGAAAAGAGATACACTTGCAATTGTCCCCATTCTCGAGTCTCTTTGAGCGAATAATGTTCCAGCAACCAGGCGAGTTGCGGATGGTATGGATATCCTGCCTGTACATATTCCTGATTCGACCTTTCGAATATGATGAACCAAACGCGCTTTGCATCATCGGTCGCTGTTTGAATATCAGGTTGGGATTCCAGGCCGAGTACTTGTTGTGTACTTGGCGCCAGCGTGTCAATGCCACTTCCCGGAGCATCTGCTATGTATGTCTCGGGGAGGAGCCGGTCATAGTAGACAGAAGGTAAGAGTGATAATTTGCTGGAATGGACGATTACATCGCCGGGCGAAAATACCTCGCGAAGTGACTCGTCCAGCTCCTGATATGCCCCGTAGGGAAAGCCGTTGTAGGTCACATGATAATAGATTCCAATCGTGGAGGCAAGAAGAATCATGCAGCCTGATGAATATTGAATGAAGCGCGGTGTTGCGGTGCGAAATAACGCCCATGCAAGCCACGTGCTAAACATCATCCCGCTGGGGAGGAGCGCGCGCTCAAGGTATATAGGCTTCCATTGCGAAAAGAAGAACAGGAAAATGGGCGGGACAAAAGTGAGATAAAGAACCCAAAGATTTGAATCCCATCCCTCAACTTTTTTCTTCGCGCTATGGTATGTTTGAAAAAGAGCAACTGCGGTAACGACGAGGGCTATGAATAATCCAGGCCCAAGCCACGAGTCGGGGAGGGGCAAGTTAGTGGTGAATGTCAAGAGGAGAGTAAGTAGCCGCGCGAGGCTGGGGCGTTCGATCCAGTACGCCTGATTCACTTTAGCAAACTGCGCGGGCAGATTGACCAGCCATGGCAGGTAAAGCAGTAGCGCAAATCCGCCCGCAATACTTATCGCTTTTAGCGTTTTCCAATCCTTGTGAATGATGGGTGTTACCGCGAGTGGAATTAGATAAAAAGCGGCCAGGTTGTGTGTGTATTGTGCTACTGCTGCGCTGATTGCGAACAATACCCACCAGCGGACTTTGCCCGTTTGTGTTGCTTTCCAATAAGCAAACGTGGCGAGCATTAGCCACAATGCTAGAAAACTATACATCCTGATTTCTTGTGAATAGTGCACGTGAAAAGGTGAAATTGCGATAAGAAGTGATGCGAGAATGCCGGTTTGTTGATCGAACATTTCACTTGCCAGTCTGTATACTATCGCAACCGCTGCAATTCCCGCGATGATCGAAAGCAGTCGCGCGGCTATAAGCGACTCCCCAAAAACTTTCATCCAAAGCCAAAGAAGAGTGTAATAGCCTAGTGGATGGACATCCGCGGCGCCTGTGCCCGTGGGTGTAAGCGTTCCATATACCATGGCGAGCGGCCCCTTTTCGGAAAATAAAATAGAAAAGGCTTCGTCGTACCATATGGGCCGCGAGGTGATGCCTAGCAGGCGGATGCCAGATGCCAGAATTAATATTCCCACAACACTGGCCTTCAGTTTCTTGATTGCACTGAGCATGACTCGATTGTACACAGATCTCCGCCCTGTATCAGGGTATATATGAAAGTGTAATGGAATCAAAAGCGGCATTGAGTGATGCCGCTTTTGATTCTCTGTTATTCGCCCAGGTAGTCGCGCAGCTTGCGGCGGATGGAAGGATGCCGCAGGCGGCTCAGCGCCTGCGCCTCGATCTGTCGCACGCGCTCGCGCGTCACGCCCATTTTGCGTCCAACTTCTTCGAGAGTGTAAGCCTGTCCATCGAGAAGGCCGTAGCGCAATTGCAAAATGCGGACTTCGCGCGGCGGTAATCCATTGAGGACTTCGCCAAGGTGCTCCCGAAGGAGGTTGTATGTCGCCGTGTCGTCCGGCGGAGGCGCTTCGTCGTCTTCGATGAAATCGCCGAGCACCGAATCTTCCTCGTCATCGGTCGGCGTCTCTAGTGAAAGCGGACGGCGTGCCACCTGGATCATGTTCTCAACTTTTTTCGGCGGAACATCCAACGCATCGGCCAATTCTTCGACGCTCGGCTCGCGGCCAAGCCGCTGGGTAAGTTGATGTTGCACGCGCAGGAGTTTGTTGATCTGATCGCCCATGTGGACCGGCACGCGGATTGTGCGGCCCTGATCGGCGATGGCGCGGGTCACGGCTTGTCGAATCCACCATGTGGCATAGGTCGAGAATTTGTGGCCGCGGCGGTAATCGAATTTTTTAGTGGCGCGGATCAGGCCAATGTTGCCTTCCTGAATCAGGTCAAGGAAAGGCACGCCGCGCCCCATGTATTTCTTGGCAACCGAGATAACAAGGCGCGAGTTCGCTGTGATCAGATGTTCACGCGCGGCCCAGCCGTCCTCAATGAGACGGCGAAGATCGGCGCGACGTCGGGGGCTGGCGTTGCCCTTGGCGAGTTCCTCACGCGCCAAACGTCCGCGTTCGATGCGCTGGGCCAGTTCCACTTCCTCTTCCGCGGTGAGGAGCGGCACGCGGCTGACTTCTTTTAGATACAAACCAATGGTGTCATCGGTATCAATATTAGCCAGGTAGTCATCCAGCGAAAGATCGGGTTCTGGCTCTGCTTCGGCCTCTTCCACAGCCGCCAGTTCGTCCTCCGTGGGTTCGCCGGGAGTTGTGTCTTCAACAAAGGGAATGCCCGCGCTTAATAGCGCCGAAAAGGCTTCCTCCAGTTGTTCCACATCTTGTTCGGCCTCAGGGAAGAAATGCAGAATATCGTCAAGGGTGACGTATGACTTTTGCCGCCCCAACTCGATCAATCGCGCAATGGCGGGAAATTCTTCTTCCTCGTCAACGATAATTATTTTTTCTACATCCATTCTTTTCTCTCGTCCGGTCATATATTTGAATTCAGAATACACTTTTTTAACGTGAAAATCAATACCCGGTTACTATTTCGTGTATTCTGCAATGGTTTTATAAGATGACGCTGAGGCCCTCCCGCCTCTTACGGGACTTTATGGGGTCGCCGTTATCGCGGCTGTTGGCGCGGCTGTAGCCGGAGTGCCGGTCAATTCCGGTGTCGGTGTGGATGTCGGCGTAGCAGACTCAAACGGCGTGGGTGTCACAGCATAAGGCGGGTTGGTCAGCATGCTGAATAAAGCATCCATGCCCGCCTTGTCAATGATTTGGGTTTTGCCTCCGTCCAATTGGGCATAATAGCCGGTTTGGATGGGCGTTACTGATCCAATCAACAGTTTATGTGTTTTGCCGCCCGAAAAAGCAATCGTCATTGTGTAGGCGGGCTTATCAAGCCCGACGATGTTCAAATCCAGAGTCACATCTCCAATCACGCGTAGAGCCGGAACCTGGCTGGCGGCGGCCTCTGCCTGCGCCTGATCTGCCGCGGCTTCTGTCGGCGCTTTCAACACCCATACGCCCTTGGCGTCGCGCGCAACCTCAACAGAAGCGCCTGTGGATGATTCGATTTTTATGTCTTGAACCGTTCCTTCGTCGGGCGTGAACAAAAACGCGGAGCCTGAAGTGGGAGTCGCTTCGGCGGCCTGTTTGGCCTTGTATGTATTCAAACCATATGCGCCGGCGATCACAAGGGCCAGAAGGATTACTGTGACCCATGTGGCCACGCTAATCGCAGGTTTCTTTTCACGGGGCGGCATGGGCGAAAGCGGCCGTCTGTCAGATGCAAGACTCGCTCTTCTTGATGTTGTGCGGGACTTCTTTGTAGCCATAATTCTTAACCTTGTCTGCGACGAGCAACCCATGTGGAAATACCGGCCGCGACCACCAGCCCGGGAATGATAATTACCGAACTAAGGAGGATGATGATCAACTGGGGAGATTGCGGCGGGTTGAATGTGCGCGTGATGGGTGTCTTGGGTGTAATGTTGATCAGGCTTTTTTCTTGCGCGGCCCAATCCACAGAATTGATAAAGATATCGCCATTGGCGTAAGCATCAAAACCCTTGTCGGTTGCGAAGATCGAATTTCCGAATACAGCCACGCGGCCGTTCGTGGATGAGTTTTCGCCTGTCGCCGCCAGCGTGAGCGGACCCGCAATATCAGTCGCCGCGTCGAACTTAATTTGCTGATTGTTCTGCAAACTGGCCAGGTCCGTCTCGCCCCACGACTGCGTTGCCGTGAGAATGAGCGGTGCGACTGTGACATTTTGCGGCGGGGTTTGGCTCAGCGTCAGACTGCGTGATTGCGGCATGATCGTCACAGAGGTCATGTGCTGTGTGATGGGGCTGGATGTGTTGTACTGAGACGAAATCGCGTACAAAGCCTGTTGTGAGGTGGTGTCAATCACCACATCATTGTCAAAAGCAATGCCCCAGTCGCTTTTCAAATAATCGGCCAGCGGATCGGGGCTGGTGCCAAAATTGGTGAACGGAGTAGGGTCTTCCATGACCACTAGCGCGCCGCCTTTGTTGACATAAGCCTTCAACAAAGTAACTTCCTGATCAAGCAGAGGATTTTGCGGGCCGGCAACGACAATGGCCTTTGCGTCATCCGGGATTTTGTTTGTGGCCGCGAGGTTGAGTGTTTTCACTGTATAGTTCTTGCTCTCGAGCGTTTCCCTCGCGCGCGATAGGGCGGAATTGTCGGTGCCGTTGATATCTGGTTCACCGTGTCCGGTGAGGAAATAGATAACGCGCGTCTGTGGACTAATGAGTCGAATCAAGGCGCGGTCGAGTTCGGTCTCATCGGCGTAGGACGCCGTTTCAGAAGCTTTGCCCATTGTCAACACGATTTTGCCATCGCCGGTCACGCCGTATTGTTTGGCAAGCAGGGGATCGGCATTGGGGTCCACGAAACGATAATCGAACTTGCCGTTGCTGTTGGACTTGAAATCAGTTAATAGTTGCGTGGCTGTATCGCGTGAGGATTGTGAACTGTAGAATGCGATGGCTGTAACTTTATCAGGTAGATTTGTGAGCGCTTGCAAAGTTTCAGGGGCAAGCGTGTGTCGCTTGTCCTCCGTCATATCTTTCAACACTTTGGGATTTTGGAAAGCCAGCAGGTTGACGACGAAGAGGATGCCGAGAAAGGCCAGGGCCATGATCAAGGCATTCGAGCCGTAACGCGCCTGACGTCCGGTGAAGAAGCGGCGGACAGTATCTGGCGCGAGGATCGCGTAAGTGGCTAATCCAATAACGAGCACCGCGGCGCTGATCGAAATCCAAATCTTAATGATGTTGGGATCAGGAGGTGTATAAAGTTTTAGTGCAATTGTCCCTTGTGCAAGGGCCAATAGACCAGTGGCAACACAGCCGACAATGGCAATAATGATGCCAATGAACGCGTAGCGCGCAGATGAATTTTTCTTCTTAGCCATTAGCTCCACCTCCGAACCTCAACTGCCGTGGCGCCTGTGAACAGGCCGAGGGCAGTCAGGCTTAGAAAATATACGATGTCTGTGAGATTGATAGTCCCGGAGTTTAGTGAATCAAAATGCGTATTCATGCTCAGGTAAGAGAACAAGTCTTTGCCGCCGGGTGCGATTTGTGATATGAAGCTTACAATCCAGGTGAGGAAAATAAACACCGCGAGCGTAGCAAAGAACGCCGCGATTTGATTATTGAACAGTGACGATATGCCCACGCCCAGCCCGAGCAACGCCGCGGATAGCAAAATGAGTCCGAGGTAGGCAGACATCATTTGCCCCTGGTCAATTCCGGGGGTTTCGAGGCTGTTGAGGATAAATGGATAGATGAGGGTTACGGCGATGATGGTGAGCATGAAAAGAAATCCGCCCAGCCATTTGCCTATGACAAGTTCCCAATCACGAACAGGCGCGGTCAACAGAAGTTCCACGGTGCCCATGCGATGTTCTTCCGAGATCAACCTCATGGTGAGGGCCGGGGTGGAAAGAATGATCATGAAGTTGAACCACCAGACCACCGCGCTGATACTTGGCGCAGTAGAGCCAAATCCACTGAAGGCGTTGTTGCTCGCGTCCAAAATAACGAGAGCAAAAATTGCGCCGACGATCAAGAGAATGGCAAAAGCCACCACATACGCGATGGGGCTTGTAAAGAAATGATTGTATTCGCGGCGAGCGATTGTCCAAATATTTCTCATAAGTGACCTCTATTTCCTGCGATTGTCTTCACGTGTCAGTTCGAGGAAGATTTCCTCAAGGCTCATTCCAACCGGGCGCAGTTCGAGCAGATCGTATCCGGCGTTGACGACGGCCTTCGCCACTTCCGGCCGAACATCCTGCCCGGGCGCGAATTGGAATTCAATCGAACCATCCGGCGCGGAGTGAACGCTCTGCACGCCTTTGACTTTTGTTATGATTTTTGACAGCCCATCTGATTCGCCGCGCACGCGCAGGGCAACGCGCTCCGAACCGACCAGACGCGATTGCAAATTCTCCGGCGTATCTTCCGCCACAATCTTGCCTTTGTTGATGATCAACACTCGGTCGCAAATCTGCTGGGCTTCAGAAAGGATGTGGGTGGATAGCAGGACGGTCCGCTCTTTGCCGATCTCGCGGATCAGTTTGCGAACTTCAACCACCTGACCCGGGTCAAGACCGATCGTCGGCTCGTCTAGAATAAGGACTTCAGGCCGGTGAATCAGCGCCTGCGCAAGCCCGATCCTTTGGCGCATACCTTTTGAAAGACTTGAGATAAAGCTGTTGGCGCGGCTTTCCATTCCGACCATTTCAAGCGCTTCATCGGCTCGCTCTGAAGAGTCTGGAATTTGTCTCAGGTCGGCCATGAACTTGAGATAATCGTAAGCCGTCATATCGGTGTACAGCGGAACAGTCTCTGGCAGATAGCCAACGCGCTTGCGAACCTCAAGCGACTCGTCCACAACATCGAATCCGGCCACGAGGGCAGAACCGTCCGTTGGCGGCATGTAGCCCGTCAGGATGCGCATGGTGGTTGTCTTGCCGGCGCCATTGGGGCCGAGAAAGCCCACAATCTCGCCTTGTTTTGCTTCAAAATTCAGGTTCGAGATGGCGCGGCGTGCGCCATAATCTTTGGTGAGACCCTCAACTCGAATCATTGGCACTCCTTCAAATAAAAAATTGCATAACAATGGGCACAGCGCCGCTGGGCGGGCCATGCCCGCTGAATACTATACAATAGTTCAAAGAATGAAGTCAAGTGGAGTGAAAAACTCTAATCTGGTGCTAATGTTGCCCCGCCGCGCGTTTTGTTGTAAACTGTTTTCGCGCCGACTTATGATTGATACAGAATGGAGGCATCATGACGGAAATGCTTTATCAGACGGATAGTTATCTCCGGGAATTCGACGCGATAATCACCGCTTCTTTTCCGGACGAGAAAGCGGTCGCGCTTGATCGAACCGCTTTCTACCCCGGAGGCGGAGGCCAGCCAAACGATATTGGAAAGTTGGCCGGGTTGAATGTTGTGAAGGTGAAGAAGGCCGGCGACGACGTTCTGCACGTTCTTGATGGCGAGTTGCCAGCCGTTGGGACGAAAGTCCACGGTGTGATTGACTGGGATCGCCGCTACAAGTTGATGCGCACACATACTGCCATGCACATCCTGTGCGGTTGTGTTTTTCGAGATTACGGCGCGCAGGTCACGGGCGGAGACATGGAGCCGCTCAAAGGCCGCATGGATTTTGAGTTCGAGCGCCTGCAAAAGGATTTGGTCTCGGTCATCGAAACGGCGATCAATCGCGAGGTCCAGGCGGGACGCGAGCTGCGAGTCAAAATCCTGCCGCGCGCGGAGGCCTTTCAAATCCCGGATTTGATTCGCACCAAGATCAACCTTTTGCCCGAGGGCATTCAGCAAGTCCGCACGGTGGAGATCGTCGGTCTCGATCTTCAGGCCGATGGCGGGACGCACGTGAAAAATACGAGCGAGGTTGGCAAGATCCGCGTCGCAGACTACAAAAGCAAGGGTGCGATCAATAAACGCATTTACATCGAAGTGGCGGATGGTTAGGAAAGTTTTCCCATTCATCATTTTCCGCGTTAGGCTATAATCACATCACAGCGACTGCTGACTGTTACCAACTCATAAGAGGAGATGCAAAATGAACACCCGTAAGTTTTCCATATTTTTGGCCGTGGTCCTTGTCCTTGCCGTGACGCTGGCTTGCAGCGCGTTGAACACCGGCCCGAGCGCGACCAACTTCCGTATGACCACAGATGAAGACGGAAAAAATACAACAACCAGTTATTCGCCCAGCCAGGCTTTCAATGTATTCTTCGATGTCAGCGGCATTGAGCCTGGCACGCAGTTTGAGGCCAGATGGTATGCGGTGAATGCCGAAGGTTTTGATTCTTCCTCGCCGCTCAAGGTTTCGGATTACACGTATGAGAAAGGTGTTTCCTCCATTTATTTCCAGTTGACGTATTCCGAAAACTGGCCGACTGGGACGTATCGCGTTGAAGTATACATGGATGGCGCCAAGGTCGGTGAACAGCAGTTTAGTGTTCAATAGTGTTGTTCAATAAAAAAGTGCGCTCCATGTGGAGCGCACTTTTTTATTTTGGCTGAAGGCATTACGACAAGATCACTTGTCCGCAATACTCACATTTGTCCATGCCGAGTTGAAGAGTCCCGCCGCAATTCGGACACTTGAAAGTCTCCACAGTGATTGGGAACCCTTGTGCCTTGAACGCGGCCTCGTTCTCGGCCAAATCTGCGCGCAGACTCTTTAGCCGCGCCAGATATGCGTCGCCGGTGACTTCCCCCGCCTGGCGCAGACGTTCCACATCCGCGATGTTTTCTTTCAACATGCGGCGTTCGGCTTCAAGCGACTCACGGCTCTTATCCTGGAATGAAACTTTCATCGCTGGCTTGGGTGGAATGGAGGCGAGTATCGCCGCAATCAGCAATATGACCGCAGAGATAATCACACCCACGATCAAAGGCGTGTATTGGAATCCCGGCAGTGAACTGAAGTTGACTGTATTTACTTCAACGCTCGATCCATCTGCAATGACAACTTGCCGAGCGCCGTTGAATTTGCCGATGTCAATGCGCGTGATACCGGAGGAATGGGTTGGCAGGTTATTACGCGATCCATTTTCTGTGAAGATGGCGACCTCGCCGCTGTCATCGCCGAGCACAGCTTCTTCTTTGCCGTCGCCGTTGACATCCAGGCCGGCGATCTCGGTCACTTTGTCGGACATCGAGCCGGACCACAGTTGATTGGCGGTTGTCCCGTCGAAAGAGTAGGCCCACACGCCGCCGTCTTTTCCGCCGACAACGAACTCGCGAGTCGAGGGTTCGCCGTTCAGCTCCACTTCGCGCACTTCACTGACGGGTTGACCAAGTGATCGGCTGAACTCTTCGGCGCCATCTGCCGCGTTCCAAACGATAAGTTGACCGTCTTCGCCGCCGGTGATGATTTCGCCTGTTCCGTCGCCGTTTAGATCGAAGGCGCGCATACGCCGAATCTGTCCCGGATTGTTTTGCCACACAATGTTACCTTTTTCATCAAGGACTGCCAGCGCGCCGTCATGATTCGATGCCGCCAGATATTTTTGGCCGTTGATCACAGCGTCGTCGAGGCCGCGCGATTCTTCGGAGCCGAGAGTCGCCCTCCATAAGACCTTGCCTTCAGTGCTCAAAGCGAGGAGTCCGCCTCCGTTATCGGCGAGGACGATTTCAGGTCCGGAAGGGAAGCGGATGACCGCCGCACGCGCGGGGAATCCGATATTGAGCGTCTGCGCGATGGTGGTCCGTTGTCCTTTGCTAATGATGTCCACCGACATGCCTGTGCCAACATAATAAACAACAATGTCGTCTGTGCCATCGCCGTTCACATCGCCCAGCGTGGTCTTGGGTGAACTGTAATCGAAACTGAATTGTGTATTACCGCTACCGTCGAAGACAGTGACATTGCTCGAATTTTGAATGAAGAGATCGTCTTGTCCATCGCCGGTCAGGTCAATGGCCTTCATGCTTTCTGCGGCGCTGTAGGATTGAGACCAGGTCGTGGCGCTTCCAAATTTCTCGGCAGTGACCGCGCCGCTGAACGCGAATACACCCGCCACAACCATGACGAGGCAGATCAAGACGAACGCGACGACAAACGGAATAATTTTGCGGCTCATTTATGCGGCCTTTCTTTGGAGGAGAGAATACGCGGAATGCAGGACATTGAGAATGTGTTCAGGCTCGACCTCGTCAAACGGCGAACTGGCGACGAAGTCAATGATGCCGCCTTCGGTGGTGAGCGCGGCGAGAGTGTACTTGCCGATGTTTTGTCCCTGTCTGAATTCTTTGTTTGGGACGATCTTGTAAACTCCCGGGTTGACCGCGATGCGGACTTTCAGCTGCTGGTCACTGCCTTTTAGTTTCGGCGGTTTCATCTTCATTTTCCCGCTGATGCGGCTTCGCTTCCAATACGATTTACGTTGTTTGATCCGTTGAATGGCCGAGACGCGCAGGACATTGCCGTCGTACAGTTTGGCCTTCAGGTTCAGCCACTCGTCGCGGAAATACTGTGTGGTGCGATTTTGCGCGTCGTTCGCTTCGCGCGCAACTTTGGTTGGAAGCATCGCGCCAGTCAGGTCGAGATGGCCGAGGAAAGTTGTGCTCGGTCGCAGGTCATCGCGCAACGTGTATAGAATGGATTTTGTGTTGGCGTAACGCGGGGAGAATGCCTGCGCGCGGCTCTTGCGGAGGCTAAACGCCATGACAAAGGCCGCGATCCAGAGGGCGATGCCTCCCGCAGTAAAAATGAAAGAGAAGTAACCCAGTGCATCCAGCAGGCCATCTACCAGCATCAGGCCGAAGCCGCTGATATAAATCAATAGCGGCATCCACCACCAGCGGTCGCCGGCGGTTTCGGTTCGTTGAACATCCGCGACCAGTTTGTCCATGCCGCGCAGGATGTTATCGGGTTTGTCTGCAAGTGTAAGGAAAACGGGTGTGTAATCTTTTTTGGCGGCGGCATCCTTGGCGGGCGGTTTGCGCCGCGTCATGAAGAACAGGACGAAAAATAAGATGACGCCAACGCCGATAAAGCAAAGTATCGTTCCCATGCATCTCTCCTCTTCGAGCGTTTATAATTCCAACAATGACACGCGTTCTCTACACAGCCTTCGATATTGTACCAAGTCCCAAAGGGGCGTCAACGCATATTCTCCACAATTTGCGCGGTCTCGTCAATGCTGATTTCGACGTGGATCTTATCACGCCCAACGACGGTCTTCTACCCGCCGAAGATACCATCGAGGGTGCGCGCGTCACGCGCATCTCGCAGGACTTAACTCAGAACTTTCTTGCTCGCGCTCTTCACTTTGGCAAGGCCGTACTGTCGCATGTGGCTGTCGCCGGCCGATATGATGTTGTTCATTATCGAAATATTTGGGATGGTTTGCATTTGGCGCAGGCAAAAAAGAGTTTTGGATATAAGACTCTGTTTGAAGTCAATGGCCTGCCCTCGATGGAACTCAAATATCATTATCCGGGCATCGGGCCGGATCTGCTGATGAAAATCAAGGAACAGGAAATCGCGACACTGCATTTGAGCGACGCGATCATTTGTCCCTCGCATGTGACCAGGGACTATCTCTCGTCTCTGGGCGTGGACCGTGAGCGGGTGACCGTTATCCCGAACGGAGTTAGCCCCTCGGACTTTTCTCCGTCTCCGCTCCCAAATCGAGACGGCCGCGTGCCTGTGATGCTTTATATCGGTACATTGGCCGATTGGCAGGGACTCGATGTAGTCGTCAGAGCGTTGCCAAAAATTTTGGAACAGCAAGCTGTTCGGCTCCGTATCGTTGGGCGTGGACGTTCGCGTCAGCGAAAATTGTTGGCGAAACAAATTCGGAAATTGGGCGTCGAGGAACACGTGATTGTTCAACCCGCCGTGCCGCATCATGAAATCCCGGCGCTGATTGCTGAATCCGATATTTGCGTCGCGCCGCTCGGGCTCAACGACCGCAACGTGACTCAGGGCGCCTGCCCGATCAAAGTGCTGGAATACATGGCGGCAGGACGTCCGTTGCTGGCGTCGAATATGCCCATCGTGCGCGAACTCGTCCGCGAGGATATGGATGCCCTTTTATTTTCACCAAACGATCCCGAAGAACTGGCGCGGCAGGCGTTGACTTTGCTCAATGATTTGGGCTTATCACAACGATTGGCTCGGTCCGCCTCCGAGCGCGCCCTGACCCGGTTCACATGGCATGAGGCGCAGAAGAAACTAATGAAGGTATATGAGAAGTTGTTAAATCAATAGGTCATGCCTTCTTCAAACTACGAAGGCATGACCTGCTGGAGAACAAGGGTTTACACCACTTCTCCTTCCACTACCGGCACATCTGTCTTGAAGGTCAATCCGTCCTTGCTTCGATCCACGCGGATGCGGTCCCCTTCCCTGAACTCGCCGGCGAGAATCTTCATCGCCAGCGGATCCTGCAATTCGCGTTGGATGGCGCGTTTGAGCGGACGCGCTCCGAAATCGGGATCATAGCCAACCTCCGCGAGATATTCACGCGCCGCTTCGCTGACTTCGAGTTGATAGCCTTTGTCCGCCAGCAGTTTGACGACGCGCCGCAGTTGGATATCCACAATGCCGCTGAGATGTTCGTTGCTCAACGGATGGAAGACGACGATCTCGTCAATGCGATTGAGAAATTCCGGGCGGAAGCGCGCTTGTAAAATCCGCGTCACGGTGTCGCGTGTCACGCTGCCGCGTTCTCCCTGCCACAACTCATTTCCGAGGTTGCTGGTCATGATGACAATCGTGTTGCGGAAGTCCACGGTGCGGCCCTGACCGTCCGTGAGGCGTCCGTCGTCCAGCAATTGCAACAGCACGTTGAATACTTCGCTGTGCGCCTTTTCGATCTCGTCGAACAGCACCACGCTGTAGGGCCGTCGGCGGACCGCTTCGGTGAGCTGGCCGCCTTCATCGTAGCCGACGTATCCCGGCGGCGCGCCGATCAGCCGCGAGACGGTGTGCTTTTCCTGATACTCGCTCATATCAATGCGGATCATGGCGCGTTCGTCGTCGAATAAGAATTCAGCCAGCGCGCGCGCCAATTCGGTTTTGCCCACGCCGGTGGGTCCGAGGAAAATGAACGAGCCGATGGGCCTGTTCGGGTCCTGCATGCCGGCGCGGGCGCGGCGCACCGCGTTCGAGACCACGCGCACCGCCTCATCCTGCCCGACGACGCGTTGATGCAAACCGCCCTCCATGCGGATGAGTTTTTGCGTCTCGCCTTCGAGCAGTTTGGAAACTGGGATGCCGGTCCAACGCGCGACGATGGCGGCGACTTCTTCGGCGTCCACTTCTTCTTTGAGCAGCGCGCCTTCGCTCTGCATCGTCTTCAGTTTCGATTCTGCGGAACGGATTTGTTCCTCCAACTGACGCATTTCACCGTAGCGCAAGCGCGCCGCTTTTTCGAGATCGGCATTGCGTTCGGCGCGTTCCATTTCGACGCGTGTCTGCTCCAGTTTTTCCTTCAAGCCGCGCAGTTGGCTGATGGCTTGTTTCTCCGCCTGCCAGCGCGCGCTGATCGCCTTCGATTTTTCGCGCAGTTCCGCCAGTTCCTGTTCGAGTTTTTCCAGCCGTTCTTTCGAGGCTTTATCTTTTTCCTTCTTCAGCGCCTCGCGCTCGATTTCGAGCTGCATAATCTGACGATCCACTTCGTCCAGCACCTGCGGCTTGGAATCGATTTCGGTTCGCAGGCGCGCCGCGGCTTCGTCAATCAGATCAATGGCTTTGTCGGGCAGATAACGGTCCGAAATGTAACGATGCGAAAGCGTGGCCGCGGCGATCACAGCCGGATCGGTGATGCGCACGCCGTGATGGACCTCATAGCGTTCTTTGAGTCCGCGCAAAATGGAGATCGTATCTTCCACGCTCGGCTCTTTGACCAGCACGGGCTGGAAGCGCCGTTCGAGCGCCGGGTCTTTCTCCACATGTTTGCGATATTCGTCGAGCGTCGTCGCGCCGATCATGTGCAGTTCGCCGCGCGCCAGCATGGGCTTGAGCATGTTGCCCGCGTCCATCGCGCCCTCTGCCGCGCCCGCGCCGACGACAGTGTGCATTTCATCCACGAACAAAATGATCTCGCCGGATGATTCGGTGATCTCTTTCAAAACTGCCTTGAGCCGCTCTTCGAACTCGCCGCGATATTTTGCGCCGGCGACGAGCGCGCTCATATCGAGTTGAATCAAATGTTTCTTTTTCAGACCTTCAGGCACGTCGCCGTTGACGATGCGCTGTGCCAGCCCCTCGACGATGGCGGTCTTGCCGACGCCGGGTTCGCCGATGAGCGCGGGATTGTTCTTCGTGCGCCGCGTGAGAATCTGAATGACGCGGCGAATTTCCTCATCGCGTCCGATGACCGGATCGAGTCTGCCTTTGCGCGCCATATCGGTCAGATCGCGGCCGTATTTTTCGAGCGCCTGATAGGTGGATTCAGGCTCGGGCGTGGTGACGCGCTGGGAGCCGCGCACCGCTTTCAGGGCGGAAAGAATCGCATCCTTTGTCAAACCGAAGGAGGCCAGCCGTTTGCCTTCGATGGAATCGGTCAGCGCGAGCAGGATGTGTTCGGTCGAGACGTAATCGTCCTGCATGCCTTTGGCGTAACGTTCGGCGGCGTTGAGCGCGTCCACCGCGTTTTGCGCCAGGCCCACTTCGGCGGCCGCGCCTTGAATCTTGGGCCGCCGTTCGAGGTCGCGCTGGATTTCGTTTTGCAATGCGGCGACGCTCCCCGCCACTTTGGTAACGATGGCAGGCACGACGCCTTCATCCTGTTGCAGAAGCGCCATCAGGATGTGAAGCGGTTCGATGGCTTGATGATTCAAATCGCGCGCCAACTCCTGCGCTCGAAAGATCGCCTCGCGTGATTTCTGTGTAAACTTTTCGAGATTCATGGGAACCTCCCTGTACCAATAAGATTTAGATTTTTATTCGCGTAAAGTATAGGATTGCCCTCTATGAAATTGATTAATGAGATGTCAGAAAAAAGTTAAAGGCAGATGAGGTTACAGCCCGTTGAAAGCATATCCTGCCATCGGATTTGCCATCTCTGATCTTTGACTGACGTTCCGCTCAAACGAGAAAGCCGCTGTAAAAGCGGCTTTCTGTGAATTGACGCGTCCGCCTGCGCTGGCGGTTATCCTGTCAGCAGCGAGTCCACCGCCGCGGCCAACTCCTTCAAATTACTGACCTTCAACACATCGTCGCACAGCGGCGCGTATTTCATCATATCGCTGTCGCCGTTCCACAGGGTGGGGGGTTCGGGATTCAGCCACACGGTCCGGGCTGAACGGCGCGTCATCGTGGTGAAGATGTCAAGACGCGGATCGTTGTAATTGTTGCGTCCGTCGCCGACGATGATGAGAGTCGTCTGACCGTTGAGCGTGTCCATGTATTCGTTGTTGAAATCGTTGAGCGACCAGCCGAGGTCGGTGTTGTAGTATCCGCTTGGCATCCGCCACAAAACGGAGGCGATCGCCTGGTCCGCGTTGGAGCCGGTGAATTCATCCGAAATGTACTCGAGATGATCAATGAACGCGAAGGCGTGCGTCTTGCGCACTTGTCCCTGCAAGGCGAAAAGAAAACTCAGCATCAACTCGGAACAGAAGCGCATCGAAGTGCTGATGTCGCACAGAATGACGATCTTCGGTTTCTTGACGCGGTCGCGGTGTTTGATTTCCATCGGCACGCCGTGATATTTGAGGTTGGCGCGGATGGTGGCTTTCGGATCAAGTTGTCCGTTCTTGGCGCGTTTTTGCCTCAGCGCGATGCGCGTTTTCAATGCCGCGGCCAATCGCTTCACTTCGCGTTGAAGCAAGCGTTTGTCCTCATCCGAGAGCGCGTGAAACGGGCGGTTCATCAAGCCGTCAATGTCCTCCGACGGCGGACGCCGGCTCATGTTCTCCGCGATGCGTTGCCCGGCAAATTGCCGAATCTGTTCCTCCATGCCTTTTAGATTTTGCTGGACCAGTTCGCGGATCTGCTCGATGCGCTCGCGGTTCATACCCATTTGCGCGAGTTGTTCCATCAATTCGCGCATCGCTTCCTGGACTTCCGGGAAGGCCATGGCGCGCATCATGCGTTGCGCCAGCCAGTTTTGATAACGGAGATCGTCCATCTGATTCAGTCCGACCATTTGCGCCAGCGCTTCCAACTCGGACCTCGTGAGCGGCTCGCCGTTCATCAGCCTTTCCATATTCTGACGGAGATTCTCAGCCATCTGGCGCAACGCCTCAGCCAGCATCTGCGCTTCTTCGGGTGTCATGTCGTCCGTCGGATTTCCTCCCATCATGGGCGGCTGACCGGTTCCAAAGAAGAGCGGGAAAAGTTTGTCGAAAACGGGAAGGTCTTTTACGTCCTTGACGAGCGTGGCGCGCAGAGACAGGCGAAACGTCTCGCGGTCTTGAATCCCCATGATGTCCACCGCGGAGAACGCTTCCGCGCTTTCGGCCAGCGACACGCGCACCCCACTGGCGCGCAAGGCGGAGATTAACTGTAAGATGCGGGATTCCATAGTTTGTACTTCCTCACCACAAAGCGCAAGGAGAACGCGGACGTTTTTTCACAAACTTCTCTGTCCACTCTTGTCTCTCTGGTGAATCTATCGTTCATTGAGCCTGTGTCTGATCCGTTTTCGGCATTTGCGATTCTTCGATCAAATTCTTTGGCGTCGCCGCGCCGCAATGCGGACAAATGTAATTGCTTTTGGCCGGCGTGTACGAAGTTCCGCAAAACGGACAGGTGATCGGCATCGGCTCTTTCGGAACTTCCTTGACCACCTCTTTGGTCACTTCGCGCGTTTCGACGCGCGTTCCGCCTCCGCCGACGAAGACGGTTGATCCGCCATAGTAGTTGGGCGAACTGTAACTTGAACGCGACTGTGAACTGGACGATGATGACTTTGATTTTGAACTCGACGAGGACGATCTCGATCCCTGCCCCAATGCGCCAATCAACACGAAGAGGACCGCTAAAATCACGACTGCCGCGATGGTGATGAAAACGATGATGGCGGTCAGTCGCAACGCGCGCGGGATGTTGTACAACTCATACCCATAACTGAACAGGAATACACCGCCGACATAGAAAGGAGACAGTAGCAAAATCAGTCCGAGGCCGCTGTCTTGTGGAAGGTCTGCAAGCAACCAAGTCCGATAAGCGATGTAGATAATCAAGCCGAGGCTTGCCAATGCAATCAACCCGCCGGGAATCAGCAAGTACAAAGGCTTGCCGGGTCTGGCATCATCTTTGTGATATTCAACTACTTCGTTGGTCTTGGAGATGACCTGTCGCGCGCGGTATTGTGATTGTGCCATATGCTCCTCTTACCGATAAAGCAATTCTCTAGTTTCCTGAAAATCTCCTGAACTCATCCGGCGGAATCTGCTTCGGGGGTGGGGGATTGATGATCTGCCGCCGCGCCTTTTGCAAATCCGCTTCGTGTTTGAGAAGAACAGAAAGAGTCTCTTCGAGCGTTTCTTTGTCAATGTTCTGCGCGTTGAGCGCCACCAGCGCGCTGGCCCAGTCCAGCGTCTCGCTGATGGATGGTGATTTCCGCATGTCTGCCTTGCGCAATCTTTGTACGAACTCCACGGCCTGCCTCGCCAGTTTTGGGTTTAGGTCCGGCACTTTGAGTCGTACCACAGCCAACTCTTCCTCCAGCGTTGGATAGTCAATGAATAAGTAAAGACAACGCCGCTTCAGCGCTTCTGATAATTCGCGCGTGTTGTTCGACGTCAGCACCACAAACGGCTTCTGTTTGGCGGTCAATGTTCCGAGTTCCGGCACGGACACTTGAAAGTCGCTCAGCACCTCGAGCAGGAACGCTTCAAACTCCGCGTCGGCGCGGTCAATTTCATCAATCAACAAGACCGTTGGCGTTTCACTCAAAATAGCGCGCAGCAGCGGGCGTTGCAGAAGGAAGCGCGTCGAGAAGAAGACATCTTCCTCTTTGGCAAGTTTATCTGCCGCCTGTGCCAGCGACTCGGCCTTACCAAGCGTGTCATTTAATTTATCCCGCAGGAGCTGTGTGTAAAGTAACTGCTTGGAATATTCCCACTCGTACAATGCCTTGGATTCATCCAAACCTTCATAGCACTGTAAGCGGATCAAATCGCGTCCCGACGCCCCGGCAATGGCTTTGGCCAATTCGGTTTTGCCCACGCCCGCAGGCCCTTCCGTAAGAAGCGGCTTGCCGAGCTTTTGCGCGAGGTAAACGATGGTCGCGATCTCGTTCGACGCGATATACTTTTGCCCGCTGAGGGAGGATTTGACTGTCTCTGTCGTTGCAAAGGAGTCTGTCATAAAGCACCTGTAATTCCAAATAGTATACCTTTTTTGAACTTACAGATGTTAACTCGAAATGAGAAAAGCCGGTTAGGGGCGCAAACCCAGACGTTTGTATAGGTTCAAATTTCCATCGAGTTCGGTCTTGAGAGTAAATCTTTCCAGGACCGTTCGGCGCGCCGCAGAACCATATTTCTTTGCGAGGACTTCGTCTGAAATCAATTCGTTGATCGTGGTTGCCAGCGCAGTTACATCGTTGACGGGAACAAGCCTTCCATTCTCACAATCGGTCACTGCATCCAACATCCCGCCGACAGGCGTGGCAACGACAGGCCTTTCACAAGCCATCGCTTCAAGCAAAGCGTTGGGCAGTCCATCGCGCAGGGATGGATGAATGAAGACGTCCATCAGTGAATAATAAGCAGGGAGGTCTTTTGGTGGAACATAACCCGTGACGATGATTCGATTCTCGATATTTGATATTCGCGGCTTCGCTTCACGAATAATCGAATCTCGAATCTCGTTGAACGTTTCTTTGTCTTCCCCGGCGCGAACCTCGCCGGCGATCAATAGCGCCGCGTCTTTTTTCTTGACGACCTGCGCGTAGGCATTAAGGAGAGTCGAAAGTCCTTTCTTTTCCCGCAATTCGCCGACAAAGCCAATCACGGGCGGTCTTTCTTCTTTCGACTTTCTTTCATTAGCCAATCCCAATGATTCGGCAAGTATCTCATTTCGCGGCATTGGCTTGAAATGCCCGGTATCAACTCCGTTTGGAATCAAAATGATTTCGCGGTCAATAAATGCTTTTGCCTTCTTCATCAATTCACTCGCATTGGTTGTCACCGCGCTGGCATTTTGTAGCGCGTACATGACGTGCGAAAAGCGCGATGGATCGAACGCGGCGCGTTCGATGTCGTTGCCGCGAATGGAAGCGACGCTTGGAATATTCAAATATTTTCCCGCGTAAGCCGCGACAAATCCCGCTTGTGTCAGAAAATATGCGTGGAGCACATCGAATGGTTCCCGCTTGTGCTCTTCTGCGATGAACTCGAACCAGTCAACCAGCGTGTCATCTACGCGCTTGTGCGCGCCGAAGCGATTAACGGTGACACCTTCAAGGCCGATGGTCCGCTTTTCAGACGGGCGCAGGCTCAGAGTCGGCGCGAAGACGCGGACGGAATGTCCGGCGGAGGTCAACAGATGGCCCAAACGTTCTGCCGAGATTGCCAGCCCGCCAATGTCGGGTGTATACTTTTCAGTGAGGAGAGCAATTTCCATGGCTGAGAAAAAAGTCGAAGAAACTCAACAGTGTGAAATGATAATCGGTTATCTTGTTCCGCATCGTTGCGAGCATCCCGCGTTGGCAAAGTGTGTCAAGTGTGGACGCGGTTTTTGTGATGAGCACATGACCAGGACTGCCGAAGGGTGGATGTGTCTCGCTGACCAACAGGGTCTCTCTCAACCCGTGATGTTACCTTTGACTGCCGCCACATTCACGCCTGCGGATTTAGATTCATTCAATCGCGCCAGCATGTGGGATGACGACGATCGCGCCGACATTTTTTCGGATTTGAGTTAGTACGGCCCAATCGTTTCCCAAATCTTTTTGTTCTCGCCAATAAAATCATCGCACCGCCTGCAAGCCGCCAGCGCAGGCGGGTGCATTTTCAAGCGGATGCCGCGATAGGCTGCGCCGCCCCAAATTTCCTTGAAAGATTGATGAATGATATTTCCAAGCGGCGGGATACGCTCACGTGTCATACAACATACATAAACATTGCCGTTGAAATCAATCAGACTGTGAGTCCACGGCGCGTAACAGGGGTGCGAATCGTAGAATCCGAACGCGTATCGTCCGGCGCGTCCGTAGCGGACCTCGTCCTCGCTCTGCCCAAACGGATAGGCTTCTTCATCCGAAACGATCAGGCCCAACTCAAGCGCGCGCTGAGCGATTTTCGGCGCGATCTCTTCATTGAAAAGTTTGATGTCTTTCTTTCGCATGGACAATATTTCCCCGCAGTGGTCGTCCACTGGAATCAAATTAATTCCATCTGCGCCGAGTTCGTGAGCCAGATCAGGAAGCGTTTCGAGCGTTTGATAATTTGTGCGGCTGACGACGGTGTTGATACGAATCGTCAATTTGCCCTTGCGTTTGTATCTTTGAAATAGTCCAACTGCTTTTGTCGTGGTTTTGAACGCCCCTTCCACGCCGCGAATCTTTTCGTGCATCTTGCGAATCGGTGAGTCAATGGAGATATTCACGCCGCGTAATCCTGCTTCGACCAGTCTCTTGGCTTTTTCTTTGGTAATCAATGTTCCGTTGGTCGTCATTGTGACTTTGATGCCCAGGGAGGAAGCCAATTCCACAAACTCCGGGATTTGCGGCCTCAGCGTCGGCTCGCCGCCGGAAATGTGGATCTTCTTCGTGCCGAGTTCGGCCAACTCTGTGATGACTTCTTTGAAGCGTTCTGCCGAGACGGGCGGTTCGCGCGTATCACGCCAATGATTGCACATCTCGCATCTTAAATTGCATCCATAAAAGACTTTTAGCTTGACGTAAAGCGGCTTGAACGGGCGCGCGTTCAGAACTGCCTGAAACAATTCATCTTTGTGGGCGGCAATCTCGTCGGAACTACGCATGAAGTACCTATGCTATCATTGGCGGAACATGAAAACAAATCAGATGGATTGTATCGCATATTGTCCCCGCCTATTCTCCTCCGTTTCCCGAAGGAAAATAGGGGAGGTGTCCCGAATGGACGGAGGGGGCTAACATGCGCCTCAAAGCCGATCTACTCCTCTTCATGGTCGCGGTCATCTGGGGAACCGCCTTCGTCACGCAGGGGATCGCGGGACAATATCATGTCGCTTACCTGTTCAACGGCGTAAGTTTCATGCTGGCCGCGCTGATTCTGATTCCATTTATCCCGCGCGGGATGAAGATCGCGAAGAGTCAGTGGGCATGGATGCTCGTCGCGGGCGTCATCCTGTTTGTTGCCACAGCCACACAACAAGTCGGCATCTTTTATACAAAGGTCGCAAACGCCGGATTCTTGACGAGTCTTTACGCGGTCTTCACTCCGTTCTTGTTATGGATTGGTTTCCGCGAAAAACCTCATCGGCTCGACATCATTGCAGTGATGCTGGCCGCAGTCGGCGCGTTTTTCCTTTCGACGGCCGGCCGCTTCGAGGTCCACAAAGGTGACGCGTTGGAAGTCATCGGTTCGATCTTCTGGGCATTGCATTTTGTCGTGCTCGGAAAATTCGCGTCGAAGTTTGAATCGGTTTCGTTTGCATCCGGTCATTTCTTTATCAGCGGCTTTCTCAATTTTGGGGTTGGGCTATTTGCAGAAAATTTGAACATGCTCACTCCTTTGCCTTTGCTCGGCGCTGTTTTGTATCGCGCCGCGCTTTCGATTGGCATCGGTTATACACTTCAAGTTTGGGGGCAGAAGCACACGCCTCCCACCGATGCCGCGCTTATTCTCGGACTTGAAGCGGTCTTTGCTGTCATCGCGGGCTGGATCGCGCTGGGTCAGTCTCTTTTACCAATTCAAATCATGGGATGCGTCATAATCTTCGTTGCCGTTTTGATTTCACAGGCCAAGGGATGGAGTAAAATTGAGCACGACCATTTGGTGGAGGGACGATGAAGATCAAGGTTTTGCTCAACCCATATTCGAATCGTTGGAATGCGCGGGCGCGCTGGCCTGAAGCGGACGCGGCGCTCAAAGCCGCGGGTGTGGACTTCGACTTGTCTGTTTCCGAGCGCGCCGATCATCTCGTGGACCTCGCGGCGGACGCCGTTAAACAAGGCTTCACCACCATTGTGGTTGCAGGCGGCGACGGCTCGATTGGCGAAGTGGTGAATGGTCTTGCTCGAAGTTGGGATGGAAAAAAGAAATTTCCGGCCACGCTCGGAATTATTCCGTTGGGTTCGGCCAACGATTTTGCTTTTGCCATCGGCTTGCCGCTGAACTTGAACGAAGCCGCCAAAATAATTGCGGCGGGAAAAACAAAGCCGGTTGATCTTGGGAAATGTAATGAACGATTCTTTCTCAATAATTCCGGCTTGTGCCTCGAGCCGTATGTCACCACCAAGCATGAACGCATTCATTGGATAAAAGGAATCGCTCGTTATCTTGTGGCCGCCGTTTGGGCCATCATGGATAAGCCTGAATGGAGAGGCGATCTCAAATGGGACGGCGGCGAGTTTAGCGGACTGCTTTCGCTGGCCTCGATTGGAAACGGCCGTCGCACCGGCGGATTTTTCATGACGCCTCATGCCGATCCCTTTGACGGGAAGTTGACCCTTGCTTTCGGCTATCGCGCCACACGGCTTGGATTATTTAGCGCGTTGCCGCGGGCGTTCAAGGAGGGCGAAGGCAGTTACATCGAAATGGATGGAATGCGCGAGGTCCACTGCACGCGTCTGACCATTCACCTTGATAAACCCTCGCCTGCCCACACCGACGGAGAACTCTTCGATAACTGGCTGACTGATTTGAATTATGAAATTTTGCCCGGAGCCGTTCCGGTGCTCAGCGGTTGATACGTCTCGCCAGCATGAATCCTATTCAAGTTTTGCTGGACGGCTTGATTGTTTTGAATTTGGACAAAGGAGGCATTCTCCTTTTCTTTGTGACTGTTCTGGGGTGGGGGAGTTGGGTATCGAGATTTCTGCTCGATGAAAAGGAAACTGATCTTTGGGTCAAACTGCCTGCGGCGCTTAGTCTTGGGAGTCTAAGTTTGATTCCGCTTTCGTTTGCGTCTGTTCTGCTTGGAAAGTTGTGGCATCCATTGTTTTTCATAGCATCATTTGGGATTTCCATTTTGGGCACAGTATTTCTTTTTATTGCTTTTGGTCGGAAGGAATGGCCGGCGCGTTCTTTTTTTATTTTCTGCGGCTTCCTTTTTATTCTTTTCGTCATTCGGCTGGCCTTCTTGAAAGATATGATTCTGCCTCCTTACGACGATTCCCCTGAACATTATGTAATTGTGCAAAGTTTTGTCTCTCCTGGCCAAGTCTCTGCGTTTTATTCGCTGGAAAATATTTTCAGTCATTATTATCACTTTGGATTTCACGCTCTGGCCGCGTGGCTGACCATTGCTTCGGGGATGATTCCGGCGAAGTCAATTCCTTTGTTGGGACAATTGTTTCTCGCTGTTTTGCCTGTATCTGTTTTTCTGTTGGGATACGTTGCAACTGCAGATTATCGCGCAGGCCTGATCTCTGCGTGTTTTGCGGCTTTTGCCTGGCGGATGCCCGCTTTTGCGGCCAATTGGGGCAAGTATCCGCTGATAATGGGAATTGCGCTATTCTCTGCCGCGCTGGGTCTCTGGGTTCGTTGGCTAACCGCGCGCGATAGAAATCGTATTTCTCTATCAGTTCTGATTGCATCTACCGCGGCTCTTATTTTTGTACATACGCGACTGGCAATTTGTTTGGCGATTGTACTGGCGGGTTATGCCTTTGTTGGAAAAATCTCATTCAAGAGAAAACTGAAAATTTGGGAGGCCTTGATCTTGGCAGTTCTTACAGGGGCAGGCTTTCTGATTTTTGGAAATGCCCTTTCCAATTATTACGGAAATGGATATTTTATTGCGTTGAGCTTCGTTTTGTTGCTTCTTCCTTTTGCTTTTTATGCTTTTCCAAATTTTTCTCTCCTGATCGCGTTCTTTATGTGGGGCATTTGGATTGCGTCGCGACTGCCAACGTTTGTTCAGGGCGGTGGGCTGACCTGGCTCGATCAGCCCTTTGCGGAAACGATTCTCGCCTTGCCGCTGTCATTGTCGGCAGGGATGGGTTGTGTCGGACTCCTGGATCAAGTCAAAAGTCCCGGAATGAAGCGGACGGCCATTGGCTTTTCAGCGCTTGCGGTAATGATCGGTCTGTCATCGTCTCACGTGGTTTATCCTGATCCGTGTTGTGAGTATGTGAGGGTGGGAGATTTGCAAGCGCTTCGCTGGATCGGCGCGAATGCGCCACAGAACGCCGTAATCTGGATTGCTGGATTCAAATCACGAAATTATATGGTCGGCATGGACGCTGGAGTCTGGATAACTGCGCTAACCGGGCGCGATGTGAATAAACTGCCTTATGATTTCGCGTGGGATGCGCCGAACGCGCCTGCCCAGATTTGTCAGCCCATTCAGAAAAATGTTTATATTTATGAGGGTGGAAGACCATATAGTTTCGACGATGCCAGGCTTCAAGAGCAGAGTTGGCTTAGGCGCGCTTTTGCATCAGACGGGACAACGCTTTACTGGGTCGAGGCCTGCCATTGACCAAATGTCCCATTGTATTGTTTATTAGAAAGTGTAGAATAAGTTTGCAGTTTTCGACAACTTCTTGAGGAGAATGCAGATGAAACTAAATTGGCTTGTTCTATTACTCTGCCTGGGCGGGCTGGCATTCCTGATCAGTTGTGGGCCAACGCCCTGTGCACCATCTACTTTGGGGGCGCCGGGAAATCTGTCGCCGGCCAATAAGGTTATCGTTCCACTAACACCTTCACTACACTGGGAATATCCGTCGTCTGTGCCATCGCCGTACCCATATCCCTCAGGCTCAAGCGGCTGTGGGATCAGCGGTTATCAAATTCATTTGATATCGAGTGTGGATTTGACGATTGAACATGGCGGAACCGCCGGACCTTCAGACACTTCTTTTTCGCCCAGTTCTCCATTAGCGCCTGCAACCTTATATTTTTGGGAAGTTCGCGTGCTTGTGCCGGGTGGGCATGGCCCGTGGAGCGGCTACCGTGCGTTCTTCACAGGCCCCGTGTGTGATACGTCTTCGCTGGCCGCGCCGATTCTCTACAGTCCCTCTGGCGTGATTCAGGATACTTGGCCCACCCTGCACTGGGCATATCCGGGAAGTTCGTGTTTGCCTGAAGGCTACCGCATTGATCTTTCCACAAGCGCGTCGTTTGCAGACACCTCGCTAAGTGGGGGAACGGGTAATCCGTCCACAGACTGGGCGCCTGCGCATGAGTTGAGCACCTGCACGAACTACTACTGGCGCGTGGCGGCTATCAACGATACGACGCTTGGCCCATTTTCCAGCACGATGTCCTTCCGCATCGTGCCTGAAGGGACGATCTGTATTGTGTATTTCGTTCCGCATATAACGGGATATTGTCGCATTGGTCCAAATACGTTATTTGGTATAGTATCGTCAGTGAATCCTGAAGATAGATTGCCTATCAAGGGGAAGCATCAGACACAAGATGGATTGTGGTTTGACGTGATGACGAAGGACAATCGCGAATGCTGGGTCTCCGACAAAATTGGTGATCCGAGCGACGACCTTGATCTCATTCCCTTCATCACACCTCCGTCTCTACCGGAACCGCCAGAGCCGAAGGTTGATTGTAGTAGCATAACAAGCGATTCTGCTTGCAACAATACGCCTGGATGCTCCTACGATTATCGGCAGAAAGTATGCAAATAATAATTAGCACTATAGCATGAACTGGCTATGCTGGCCTCCCGCAGAGTCTCCATCTGCGGGAGGTTTTCTTTTCAATTCACTAATGTTATATTTAGGACGTTTCAACTATAAATTGAGGAATCCTTGAAGTGGATTTAGTTTTTCACCCCCTAACCCTGGACCGTTGGACCGATTTCGAGTCGCTGTTTGGTCCGCGTGGTGCTTGCGCAGGTTGCTGGTGCATGTTTTGGAAACTTCCGAACAAGGATTTTTCCGTATTGGCATACGAAGGGAACAAGTCTGCGCAGAAGGCCCTTGTGAAATCAGGCGTTGTGCCGGGACTGCTTGCTTATGCAAATGGCGAGGCCGTCGGGTGGATCGCCATCGAGCCGCGCGATCAATATCCGCGATTGGCGCGCTCGCGCGTCTTAAAGCAGGTGGATAACAATCCTGTTTGGTCTGTTACTTGCTTTTTCACGCGTAAAGATTTTCGCGGCATGGGCGTGACAGTCTCATTGCTGAGGGCCGCAGTTGATCATGTGAAGAAACAGGGCGGGATGATTGTAGAGGGCTATCCCGTTGAGCCAAAGAAGGGAAAAATGCCGGCTGCGTTCGCATACACAGGATTGGCATCGGCCTTCCGAAAAGCGGGGTTTAAAGAAGTAGCCCGAAATTCTGAGACGCGTCCCATCTTTCGTTTTTTGATTGGGGGCTAGGTGAAATTTAGTAAAAAGAAACCGCCGCTGACTCCGCACGAAATTCGGATATTGATTTTTCTCGCTCTGGTCGCCCTGATAATTGTCAGCGTGCTGGCCGGCGCAAATATCGGGCTTAGTCGCGTCGTCCCGGGCGGAGGCGGATTCTACGTCGCATTGGAGGGCGCACGCGCGAAATTGTTCATGCACACGGATCCATACAGCGGCGCAGTTGCCGCCCTTGCCCAGGAACATAATTATGGGCGCTTTGCCGAGCCGGGCGAAAACCCATATATTCTCACCATCCCATTTTTCGTGCTTCCATTTTATTTTCCATTTGCGTTGATCTCCGATCTACCCGCTTTATTATTCCCTTCGGTTTTTGTTGTTGATTTGGTTGTTGTGCGCGGACTATGGATGTTGTTATCGGAAGCCGCCTTGGTTGCGTCTGCTCTGATAACTTTGAAATTGATCGAATGGGAGCCGCGCCGTGCGTTTCTTGTGTTTTTTCTCCTGCTTTCGATAGGCGGATACTATTCGGTCTCCTCCTTGCTTGACGGCTCGCCGGTTATTTTCTTGGGACTGGTTTATGTTGGTATTTTATTTGCTCTTTCACAAGAGCAGGATGAATTGGCAGGCGCATTGCTTGTGTTCACCTTGTTTTATTGGGAAGTGAGCTTGCTGTTTGCTATTCTTTTGTTCTGGAAAGTGTTCTTGGAAAAACGCTGGCGCGTATTGGCAGGATTTGGGATGTTACTTTTTACGCTCTTGGCTCTATCCTTTTTGATTTATCCCGGATGGGTCTATCCATTCTTGACGGCCGTTTACGCATCCATTCGTACGCCGTTTGGTCTGACAGCCGGCGCGGTGCTCACGCGCCTTTCTCCAGTTTATGGAACTCGAATTTCGTTAGGCCTTGCAATTTTTCTGGTCATCATGCTTGGTTATGAATGGAGCGCCACGCGCGGATCTGACTTCCGCCGTTTTGTGTGGGCCGCCTGTT
>Ga0070741_10000810_pt1 | contig 104217 bp, 92 predicted proteins | sample Coa_R1_4_FD_66440 | JGI IMG/M metagenome (GOLD analysis project Ga0070741, IMG submission 66440) | Surface soil microbial communities from Centralia Pennsylvania, which are recovering from an underground coalmine fire - Coalmine... | ecosystem: Environmental > Terrestrial > Soil > Unclassified...
TCGCGCAAGATCACGGTCGACGTCAAGGGCGAGATCCTCGAGCTCAAGAACACCATCAACACCATGGTGGACCAGCTCAACGCCTTCGCCTCCGAGGTGACGCGCGTGGCACGCGAGGTCGGCACCGAGGGCAAGCTCGGCGGCCAAGCCCAGGTCCCGGGCGTCGCCGGCACCTGGAAGGACCTCACCGACACCGTCAACGTCATGGCAGCCAACTTGACGGAGCAGGTGCGCGGCATTGTCAAGGTGGTGACGGCGGTCGCCAACGGGGATCTCAAGCAGAACCTGACCGTGAAATCCAAGGGCGAGGTCGCAGCGCTCGCGGAGACCATCAACAACATGACCGATACGCTGGCGATCTTCGCCGAGCAGGTCACGACCGTCGCGCGCGAGGTCGGCGTGGAAGGCCGCCTCGGCGGTCAGGCCCATGTGCCGGGCGCGGCCGGCACGTGGAAGGACCTCACCGGCAACGTCAACCTGCTCGCCGAGAACCTCACCAGCCAGGTTCGCGCCATCGCCGAGGTGACCACGGCCGTGACGAAGGGCGACCTCACGCGCTCGATCCAGGTGGAGGCGCGCGGAGAGGTGGCGGAGCTCAAGGACTACATCAACACGATGATCGGCAACCTCCGGCTCACGACGGAGCGCAATACCGAGCAGGACTGGCTCAAGACCAACCTCGCCCGCTTCACCAGCATGCTGCAGGGCCAGCGCGACCTGGTGACGGTCGGCACAAAGCTGCTCTCGGAGCTGGTGCCGCTGATCAACGCCCATCAGGGCCTGATCTACCAGATGGTGGCCGATGCCGACGGAACGAGCCGCCTGAAGCTTCTCGCCCGCTACGCCGGCGATCATCGCAACGGCTATCCCGCAACGCTCGCCCTGGGTGAGGGCCTGATCGGGCAGAGTGCAGTCGAGAAGCGCAGAATTCACGTCTCGAACATTCCAGGCGACACGGTTGCAATCCGTTCCGGCCTGTTCGACGCGGTGCCCCGCAGCCTGCTGGTCTTTCCCATCGTCTTCGAGGACCGGATCAAGGCGGTGATCGCGCTCGCCTCGCTCCACGACTTCGACCCGGCGCACCTGACCTTCCTCGAACAGCTCACCAGTAGCATCGGCATCGTGCTGAACAGCATCGAAGCCACCATGCAGACGGAGGGCCTGCTGACGCAGTCCCAGCAGCTCGCCCGCGAGCTGCAGACACAGCAGCGGGAGCTGCAGCAGAGCAACGAGCAACTCGAGCTCAAGGCCCAGCAGCTGGCCGAACGCAACCGCGAAGTGGAGGCCAAGAACCAGGAGATCGAGCAGGCGCGCCGGGCGCTGGAGGAGAAGGCGACGGAATTGGCCCTGACCTCGAAGTACAAGTCCGAGTTCCTCGCCAACATGTCCCACGAGCTGCGCACGCCGCTCAACAGCATCCTGATCCTGGGCCAGCAGCTCGCCGACAATCCGGACCGCAACCTCACCGAGAAGCAGGTCGAGTTCGCGCGCACCATCCACGGCGCGGGAACCGACCTGATGAACCTCATCAGCGACATCCTCGACCTGTCCAAGATCGAGTCCGGCACGGTCACCGTCGACGCCGAGGACATCCCCTTTGCCAGCCTCCTCGACACGGTCTCGCGGCCTTTCCGTCACGAGGCGGAGCGCCGCCATCTGTCGTTCGAGACCGAGCTCGACAGCCGCCTGGCGCGCAGCATCGTCACCGATTCCAAGCGCCTCCAGCAGGTGCTGAAGAACCTGCTGTCGAACGCCTTCAAGTTCACCGACCGGGGCGGCATCCGGCTCAGGATCCTCGCGCCCACGCACGGCTGGAGCAGCGACCATCCCGTCCTGGCGAAGTCTCCTTCCGTCGTTGCCTTCGAGGTCACGGACACCGGGATCGGCATATCGCTCGAGAAGCAGAAGATCATCTTCGAGGCCTTCCAGCAGGCCGATGCCAGCACGAGCCGCAAGTACGGCGGAACGGGGCTCGGCCTCGCGATCAGCCGCGAGCTTGCCAATCTGCTGGGCGGCGAGATCCAGCTGCGCAGCAGCCCCGGCGAGGGCAGCGTGTTCACGCTGTATCTGCCTCTGAAATACCCCGGTGCAACCGCATCCTCGCTTGCGCTTGCCGCCGGATCCCGGATCGCCCCCGAGCCGGCGCTCTACCAGCGCGTGCCGGAGCGCCCCGCCGAGCAGATTCCCGACGATCGGGATCAGCTGGAGCCCGGCGACATGGTGCTGCTGGTCGTCGAGGACGATCCCCACTACGCCCGCATCCTGCTCGATCTCGCGCGCGATCATGGGTTCAAGGTTCTGCTGGCGGGCACCGGGGCGGACGCCCTGGCGCTCGCCAACGACTACCACCCGAGCGCGATCTCCCTCGACGTGTTCCTGCCCGACATGCTCGGCTGGACCGTGCTCAGCCAGCTCAAGCAGAGCCCGGCGACGCGCCACATCCCCGTACAGATCCTCACGCTCGAGGAGGACCGCCGGCACGGGCTCTCTCGCGGAGCCTTTGCGTTCCTCACCAAGCCGGTGCCCGCCGCGGACCTGCAGAACGCCGTGGCGCGCCTCAAGGAGTTCAGCAGGCCGCGGCGCAAGCGCCTGCTCCTCGTCGAGGACAACCACGCCGAGCGCCTCGGCATTGCGGAGCTGCTCGGGCACGACGACATCGACATCGTGACGGCCGGGAGCGGCGCCGAGGCGCTCTCTGTCCTCGAAGACGGAGGCAGCGATTGCGTGGTCCTCGATCTGCGGCTGCCCGATATGAGCGGCTTCGAGGTGTTGGAGAAGATGCGCGGCGACGCGCGGCTCGCCGACATTCCCGTGATCGTCTTCACCGGACGCGAGCTCTCGGTGGAGGAGGACGCGCAGCTCCATGCGATGGCGCGCAGCGTCGTGGTCAAGGGCGTGGAGTCGCCGGAGCGGCTGCTCGACGAGACCGCCCTGTTCCTGCACCGGCTGGTGTCGGATCTGCCGGCCGAGAAGCAGCGCATGCTCGAGAAGCTGCACACCTCCGACGAGGATCTTGTCGGGCGCACGGTGCTGCTGGTGGACGACGACGCCCGCAACATCTTCGCGCTGAGCAGTGTGCTGGAGCGCCGCGGCATGCGCGTTGTCACCGCAACGACCGGCAAGGAGGCCATCCAGATCCTCCAGTCGACGCCCGAGGTGGCGATCGCGCTGGTGGACATCATGATGCCGGAGATGGACGGCTACCAGACCATGCAGGAGATCCGCAAGGACGCCAGGCTGCGGCGCCTCCCGATCATCGCGCTCACGGCCAAGGCCATGAAGGGAGACCGGGAGAAGTGCCTCTCGGCCGGAGCCTCAGACTACCTGGCGAAGCCCGTCAACACGGAGCAGCTTCTTTCCGCCTTGCGCATGTGGCTGCACCGCTGAGCCCGGGAGCTTGCCGATGAACGCTTCGGAGCGGGTCAACATCCTGCTGGTCGACGACCAGCCAGCCAAGCTTCTCAGCTACGAGGCCATCCTCTCCGGCCTGGGCGAGAACCTCGTCAAGGCCAACTCCGCGCGCGAAGCCTTGGCGTTCCTGCTGAAGAACGAGGTTGCCGTCGTCCTCGTCGACGTCTGCATGCCCGAGCTCGACGGCTTCGAGCTGGCCAGCATGCTGCGCGCCCATCCCCGCTACGAGCGAACGGCCATCATCTTCATATCGGCCATTCATCTCTCCGACCTCGACCGTGTGCGCGGCTACGAGACCGGCGCCGTGGACTATGTGCCGGTGCCCGTGGTACCGGAGATCCTGCGTGCCAAGGTGCGGATCTTCGCGGAGCTTTGGCGCAAGACACGGCAGCTCGAGCGGCTGAACGACAAGCTCGAGCAGCGCGTTCGCGAGCGCACCGCCGAGCTGGAAGCATCGGCGAAGCGCCTTACCGAATCCATCGAGCGCCTGCGCATGGCGAGCGAAGCGGCGGGCTTCGGCACCTACGACTATCATGCCGGCACGAGCCACGCGTACTGGTCGCCGTCGCTGCGCCGGCTCGTCGGCATCGAGGGCGAGGAGCCGCTGACGCTGGACGAGGCGCTCGCCGTCATTCACCCCGACGACCGGGACATGGTCCGCCGGCACCTAGACAGCTATGGACCCTCGTGCGGCCGCCGCGAGCTCGAGTTCAGGATCGTGCGACCTGACGGCGAGGTACGCTGGCTCCTGGACCGCGGCAAGGCGGTCGTCGACGGGCAGGCGGGCGGCCTGCACGTGATGGGGACGGTGCTCGACATCACCGAGCGCAAGCGGACCGAGGAGCGACAGCGGCTCCTGATGGCGGAGCTCGATCATCGCGTCAAGAACATCCTGGGCAACGTCTCCGCCATCGCCCGGCTCTCCAGGCACCGCGCCCGCTCGGTGGACGATTTCGTAGAGGCGCTGGACGGGCGCATCCAGGCGATCTCGCGCGCGCACGCGCTCTTGCGGCGGGGCTCCTGGGCGGGCGCGGATCTGGCCGAGCTTGTCAACGAGACCCTCTCTCCGTTCCGGTCGAGGGGCAACATCAGGATCGAGGGCGAGCCGGTGAGCATCGTCGCCGAGCTGGCCCAATCGATGGCGCTCATCCTGCACGAGCTCGCCACCAACGCCGTCAAGCACGGCTCCCTGACGGAGGCTGGAGGCCGGGTCAAGGTCGCCTGGTCGCGCACTGCCCACGGCCAGCTGCGGTTCGTGTGGCAGGAGACAGGCGGCCGCCGCCAATCGCCGGCCAACCGACAGGGCTTCGGGCTCACGGTGCTGCAGACGGCCGCCGGCGACCTGGGCGCCGTGGCGAACTATGATTTCCGCGACGACGGTTTCGTCTACACGCTGCAGGGCCCCTTCGAGCTCGTGCGGCCGACGGGGATCGTCGTCCCTTTTGCGCAGGCGGCCGCCGGGGCAACCCCCGCCAGCGCGCCAGCCGAGACTTCGGCGCGGCGCGTCCTGCTCGTGGAGGACGAAGCGCTGGTGGCGCTGCAGCTGCAGGACGACCTGGAGCAGTGCGGCTATCGCGTCGTGGGACCGGCACGCTCGCTCAAGCACGGCATGCTGCTGGCGAGGCAGGAGGAGATCGATGCCGCCCTTCTCGACATCAGCCTGGGGCGTGGCGAGACCAGCGCCGCGATCGCCGACGAGCTGCTAGCGCGCAGCGTCCCCTTCGCGTTCGCCACGGGTTACTCGGAGGTGCCCATGCTGCCGGACCACCTGCAGGAGGTGCCCCTGCTGAACAAGCCCTACGCGCTCGCCGACGTCCGTGACATCCTTGGCCGACTGCTGCGGCAGGGGAGCCGGCGCCCATCGGCCGCCCGCGACTAGTGTGATGATCGAGAAGTCCGCCTCATCGCTCTGGGCTTGGTGGAGAAGCGGACTTCTCGATCTGAATCACACTCGTTCATTGACTTTGCTAGTGTCCTTCAGATCGCGAAATTCGTTCCAAGCTTGCCGCAGATGTCGACGAATTTCGCGATCAGGACACTAGCCCCGCACTCAACCTCCAGTTATCCGATCGCGCTTTGACGTGCGCCGAGTGCAGCGGAGCGCGTCAGAGAACCGTGCTATATTCGTCGTGAGCAAGTCCTTGCCGGCACGGGCGCGAGTACTGCGCCTCCAGACCTGCCGCCCAAGAGCGTGAGTGAGCCGATGTTGTCACGGGCCGAGTTTGCATCCGTCATCTTGGGTATCGCACTCTCTATCGGCGCGCTCCAGTCCGCTCGAGGCGATCAGGGCATCCTGGCGCCGAAAACTGAGGTCAGCGGTGCAACGTTGACCTTCGACTGGCCCGCCATCCAGATCGGAGTGGGTACGTACGAGGAAGGTCCGACGGGCCTCACCATCATTCGCTTCAAGAATCGCGCTTCGGCCGCGGTGGACGTGCGCGGCGGTGCGCCTGGGACGGTCAACACCGACGGACTTCGCAATGCCTACGGCAGTCCCTTCACCGACGCGATCGTCTTCACGGGTGGTTCCGCCTACGGCGAGGAGGCGATCACTGCGGTTGCTACCGGCTTGAAGGATCTCGGGCTGCGGGGTGGCGATTGGAACAGCGTCGCGTTCGTCCCGGGCGCGGTGATCTACGATCTCGGCAACCGCCGGCTCAACGAAATCTATCCTGACAAGCGGCTCGCTCACGCTGCCCTGCGCGCTCTGCGGCCGGGTGTTTTCCCTCTCGGCGCCCAAGGCGCTGGCCGCATGGCCATGCACGGAGGCTACTTCGGATGTCTTGCCCACTCAGGTCAAGGCGGAGCGTTCCGGCAAGTGGGCGCCACCAAGATCGCCGCCTTCGTCGTGGTGAACGCCTTTGGTGCCGTCACCGACCGCGATGGGCGGTTGGTGAGCTGCAATCGCGCCAAGTCGTGGGGAAGCTTGACGAAAACTTCAGAGCTCCTCGGCCACCTGCCGGAGAGCCTCAAAGCCGATTGGGCTCCCGCAAGCGAGCAGCGGAACGAGGCCGGACCGACACGAAACACGACTATCAGCTTGGTGGTCACCAGCCAGAAGATGGCGCCCTGGGAACTTCAGCGTCTTGCCGTGCAGGTCCACACCTCGATGAGCCGCGGCATCCAGCCGTTCTCGACACAGTTGGATGGAGACACGTTGTTCGCAGCCTCGACCCAGGAGGTCGAGAACAAGGACCTCAGCGCGATCACGCTCTCAACCATCGCCGCCGAGATCATGTGGGATGCCATTCTCGCCAGCGTGCCGGAGCAGACGACATTTGCGCCGCCGGAGGCGCGGCCAGACATCAGCGCAGCCACACTCGCAACGTATGCCGGACGATATGCCTTCGCGCCGCCGAAGGATGCTCAGGACATGCGCTTGGGTGTCGTGGGCACAGCCATCGCCAAAGTGGATGCCGGAGCGAAGGTGCTCAGAACGATCGCGGGAGGACCGGCGGCAAAAGCAGGCGTCCTCACAGATGACGTTATCACGCACGTCGACGGTGAGCCGCTTGCGGGTCTCGCGATCAACCAGATGCTGGCCAGGCTCCGCGGCCCTGTGGACAGCACCGCCCGGCTGCAGATCTCGCGCAAGGATCAGGCAGGTCCGATGGACGTAGCAGTCGTGCGCGATACCAACAAAGCGATCCTCGAAGTTCGCGTTCAAGACGGCAAGCTCGTGATCGAGGCCGTCGGCGGCATGAACGCCTTCGAGTTCGAGGCAGGCAAGCCGGCCACCGTTGTTCCTCTATCGGACTCGACGTTCTACGTCGACGGCCGATACCGCACACGGATCGCCTTTACACGGGATGCGTCGGGACGTGTCTCGGGTGCCACTCTGAACCCCGGCCTTTGGGAGCAGAGAGGAGCGAGGGTGGACTGACAGCCATGCGATATAAGTCGAAAAGTCTCTAACCCGCAGCAGCCGCGCTCGGCGTGCGAGCCCCGGCACTTGCCTCCGTCGCCCACTCCGTCACGCAACGCTCGAGATCGGCGAGATTGCGGCGCATCTGCTCCAGGGCGAAGCCGAGGGCGAACACGCGCTCGGCCGCCTCCGCCGTCAGCGCCCGCGTAAGGCCCTCGCTGCGAAGGGCCGCCATCTCGGCATCATACGCATCGAGCGCCGCCTCGACGGCATCGAGCGGCGGTGGCCCACGGCGGGCCCGAAGCGCGCTGCCGCATGCGCGCAGATGCTCGGCGACGGTGGATGCGGCGTGATCCACAGGCTGGCGCAGACGCACGCCGATCGGCTCCGGCAGCGGCACCTCCGCCGCCCGTCCGATCATGACGAGATCGTGCCGGAGCCTCAAGAGCGTGCGCAGCAAGGGCCCCGTCTGCGGCCCGGCGGCGATGCGCGCCACCCGCTCATGCTCGGCCTCGACACTGATCACGCCGAGCCGCACCAGGGAATCGCCGATGCCGTCCTGGAGGCGGTGCAAGGCCTCCGTGTCCAGGCCCTCCGACAGCCCCGCGATCAGCGCGCGGAGCGCACGAGCCATGTGATCGAGCGTGCGAGCGGCCACGTCGATGGCCTGCCGGTGGGCACGCGAGGGCAGCAGAAAGAACGAGACGACAAAGCCGGTGATCCCGCCCACCGCGACCTCGAGCACGCGATCGATGGCGGACGCCATCGGCGTCGCATGCGTGATCGTGGGCACCAGCAGCACGATGATCGCCGTGATGGGCGCCACCGTCAGACCCGGATTGGTGGCGGCAACCAGGGCGAGCGGGGCCACGGCGAGGGCCAGGACCGCGAGGAGCGCCAGCTCGTTCGCATGCGGCACCAGCACGGCGACGGCACCGCCGTAGACCGCGCCTCCGATCGTGCCGAGGAGATAGTCGACCGTCGCCTTGAGCGACTTGCCCACGCTCATCTGCGTCACGATGACGGCCGTCAGGACCGCCCAGAGCGGCAGCGGGAGCTTCACGAGCTGGGCGACCGCGAGCGCCAGCACGGCGGCGACCGTCACGCGCAGCGCGAGCACCAGCTGTATCCGGTGGCGGTTGAGCCAGGCGCGAAGCACCCTCCAGGCTTTCGCGATTCCGCTCACGTCGGAGCACCCCGAGCTTCTGAAGCCTCACACGCCGTAGTGCGTGCAATACCATGCCACGAACCGCCGGACGCCTTCCTCGATCGGGGTGGACGGCCGGAAGCCCACGTCGCGGGCAAGATCGCCCACGTCGGCATAGGTCTCGGGCACGTCGCCGGGCTGCATGGGGAGCAGCTCGATCGTGGCCTTGCGGCCCAGCGCCTGCTCCAGCGCGCCGATCACGCGCATCAGGTCCACGGGCTCGCTGTTGCCGATGTTGTAGAGCCGGAACAGCGCCCGGCTGCCGGCCGGATCGGGATGCGCGCCGTCCCACGCCGGATCGGCGGCCGCGGTCCGGTCGCTCACCCGCACCACGCCCTCGACCACGTCGTCGATATAGGTGAAGTCCCGGCGCATGTGTCCGTGGTTGAAGACCTTGACGGGTCTGCCTGCCAGGATCGCCTCCGTGAATAGGAACATCGCCATGTCGGGCCGCCCCCAGGGTCCGTATACGGTGAAGAACCGCAGGCCCGTCGTCGGCAGCGCGAAAAGGTGGCTGTAGCAGTGGGCCATGAGCTCGTTGGCGCGCTTGCTGGCGCCGTAGAGGCTCAGCGGATGGTCGGCGCCCTGGTGCACGGAGAACGGCATCGCCGTGTTGGCGCCGTAGACCGAGCTCGACGAGGCGTAGGTCAAGTGCTCCACCCCGCCGTGGCGGCAGCCCTCGAGCACGTTGAGGAAGCCGACGATGTTGGCGTCGACATAGGCGTGCGGATCGGCCAGCGAATAGCGCACGCCTGCCTGGGCGGCGAGGTGCACGACGCGCTTGGGCCGCTGGCCTGCGAACAGCGCTGCGGTGGCGTTGCGGTCGGCGAGGTCGAGGCGATGGAAGGCGAAACCCGGGCGGTCCGCGATCTCGCGCAGGCGCGCTTCCTTGAGCTTCGGATCGTAGTAGGCGTTCATGTTGTCGACGCCGATCACCGGCGTGCCCGCATCGAGCAGCCGGCGGGCCACATGGAAGCCGATGAAGCCCGCGGCCCCCGTGACCATGACGGCGTCCCGGCTCACGGCCGCAGCTCCGGGCTCGGCGTCAGCAGGTTCTCGCGAACCGAGGTGCACACGCGGAAGATGCCGCCCATGTCGGCGGCCTCGGCCTCGCGGAGGATGATGTCGGGGCTACCCATGCGCCAGGCGCCTCAGCCGCCAGATGCCGAATCACTTGTTGTTGGTGGTGGCGATGAATTCCGGGTCTTCCTGTGCGCGCCGCTCGAAGGAGAGGAAATCATAGTAGCCGCAACGCCCGCCCGGAAAGCTCCGGCACAGGGAGGGACGCGCCTCGTAGACGGTGCAGCGGCGCTCCTTGGTGTCGAAGAAGCGGCACACCCCGCCGAAGATATGGTCCTTCTTGCGGCGCATGGAGTACTTGCTGCCCCAGCGCTCCACCGTGAACTTGGCCTTGGCCCGCCGGAAGCTAAGGCCGAAATGCTTGGCCAGCCGCTCCACGTCGCGCTTGTTGAGCGCGATCAGGGGATAGGAGCAGCAGTAGCCCGGACACTTGCTGCAGTTGTACATCGCGTGCAGTGAGACTTCGCGCGATTGATCGACCGATCGCAACGCCTAGCACGGATTCGCGCACGCGTGCAGCGCAAGATGACATCACCGGCCACCTCACCGTCAGCGCATACATCCATTAACGCAGATCCCGGCAGCGCCGCCCGTGCGGGCAATCCCTCAGCGCTCCTCGGGCTCGTCGACCAGGCCGAGGTCGACGCCTGCCGCCGCCCGGCTCCCCCGCTTCTCATATTTGCCGAGCACGGCCCGTGCCTGCTCGACGACGGCATCGGCCATCGCCGCCTGGCCCTCGGCAGAGGGGTGGAAGGCGCCCGAGTACACGCTGGCCAGCAGGAGCTGGACCCAGCCGTAGCCCTGGTTCTTCAGCACCTTCTGCAGGTAGTCCTCCTCGACGTGGAAGTTGCCCGTCATGTAGGCATCGTTGGGCGTGCGGAACAGGCGCTGGCGCGGGGCATAGGGCCGCCACTGCGAGGGGTTGAAGGGCTCCCACGTGCCGTTGATCTTGCGCGGCACGCGCAGCTCGTCTGCCATCGTCCAGGGGGCATCGCTGTAGCCGGCACACAGGCCACGGCCGCGGAAGGTGGCGCGGTGCTGGTCGGCAAATGTCCAGGAATGCTGATGGGCGCTCTCCTTCATGATGGCGTTGAGCCGCTCGGCCGCCACGCTGCCCTCGCGCGCCTTGGCCTCGCTGAGCGAGAACTCGGAGAGCACCGTCATGCCGGCCTGCCCGTCCGGGCAGACGCTCTTGCCGTCGTCGAGGAGGGCCATGGGCGGATAGGCTGTGAAGATGATCCGGTCGGACTCCGGCCAGGGTATGTGCAGAATGTAATGCAAGGCGCGGTTGACCGACTTCAGCCGGTCATCGAGCGCATCGAGCTGCGAGCTCGCCTCGGCGAAGCCGTGCACCTGGCCGAACCAGCCGCCGAGCTTGCGCAGGATCGACTTGTCGTCCAGCACGGCATTGGCGACGAGACGGGAGAAGCCCACGTCGTTGCCGCCGATCGACAGGAGCAGCAGGTCGATCTTGCGCGCCTCCTTGGCGTCGCACTTCTTGAGCACCAGGCCGCCCTTGAGCTCGGGGATCCTGCCGTTGATGTGGTAGGCCTCGGGCAGGTCGTAGTTGCGCGCCGCGCCCTTGTTGCCGCATTGCGCCTCGGCGACCGCCGAGATCTGCGGCAGGTCGGGCGGGTGCGGCACCCACTCGTTGCCCTTGTAGTCGAGGAAGAGGCCGAACGTCGTCTCCGCCCCCGAGCAGGCGAAGCCGACGTACGTGACGGCCCGATGCGGATCCTCGATGGCGAGCTGCAGGGCGGCACGCAGCTGGTACGAATAGAGCGAGCGGTGGCAGGCCTGATCCTGCCAGCGCGCGTTCTCCTCGATGAACTTCTCGTCGCCGATCTTCTTCCAGTCGCCCACGCGCGCCGGATATCCCGTCAGCCGCGTCTTGTTGGCGCCGAGGCCATAGTCGGTGGTGCGATCGGGCGAGAAGCGCACCGGCACATCGGGATTGCCCTCGCCCGAGGCGAAGCTGTCGCCCATGCCGACGATAAAGAGATCGGTGACGCGCGCCGCAACCTCTGCCACCTGCAGGCCGCCGATGTCCACGGCGATCCAGGCTCCGGTGGGATAGGGCACGGCAAGCTGCACGGGCGTATCGCACGGCAGCGTCACCACCTTGGTGCGCGGGCTGCGTCCCTGGCCCTGCGGCGACGTCGACCAGGTGCAGTCGACCGTCTGGGCGTCGTCGAGCCCCTCGATGCGCACCAGCACCATGTGGCGCTTGGGATTGATGTAGTCGGGGCGCTCCTTGCAGCGGTAGCGGTTGCCGATGGGGTCCCAGCACGTCTTGGCGAAGGTGAACATGCTCCACCCGTCCGGGTGGCGATCGCCCAGCGCCCGCTCCGCCGACTGCACGGGATGATGGCGCTCGGCTTCAGTCAGGCTCTCCCAGGTGGCGCGGTGCACCTGGGTATCGGCCGGATCGAGGAAGAAGCGGAAGGGGTTCTCGACCTGCCAGACGATGCGCGGCTCCGCCGCCGCAACGCCTGCGTGCGCGAGCATCAGGACGAGCGCCAGAAGAAGGCTCCCGCCGGCCTTGATCCGCATCGAGCTGCTCCCTCGCGCCACGCGCCCGACCCCGCGCCTCCGCCACCGCATCAGAGGCGGCCGAGCCAGTGCGCCGCGGCAATCCTCCACACCCGCGTCAACGGCGCAACCTGGGCCGGCATCCTCAGCGCATCGCGGCCCGGCTTCTCAAGCGCCCGCAAATACGGCTCGACCAAGGCCAAAGGAAGGAAGGCCGCACGCGTATCCCGCGGCAATTTCGCCACATGCTGCCGGGCGGCGCGGAGGCTGTGCCGAGCCTCAGCATGCAAGTCCACGAGCACCTCCGCAATCCCGCGCGCATCGCCGCCCGCCATCAGCGCTTCCGGGGAGGCTCCCACGGCATCGAGGCGTGTCCGCGGCAGCAGCAGTCGCCTCCGCGCCAGCGCGTGGGGCAAACCGAGCAGCAGCCGCGCCAAGCCGTACGCCTGGCCGGACGCGGCCGCGGCAGGCTGCACATCGAGGTCCGATCGGCGACGGAGCACGCCGGCTGCCAGGGCAAACAGCACGCCTTCGCTGTTCCACAGGTAAGCGCGTAGCTCGGCGTCGTCGGCGATGGGCGACGGGGCAAGCTCGAGTGCCCGGGCCTCGATCACATCCGCCAGCAGCGCCCGGGAGAGATCCAGTTCGCGCACCGTGTCCCTGACGGCGTCGGCGACCGGGTTGCCGGTGCGCAGGACGCCGTCCGCCGGCGCCAACGCGTCCCGCCACCACTGCAGGCGAACCTCGCCCATCATCGGTTCGCGCGCCACCGCCTGCGGCACGCGGGCGAGCTCGCTCGAGAAGGCCGCAAGCGCCAGCAGGTGGGCCCGCGCCGACGGCGGCGCCAGCAGGGCGGCCAGATAGCGGTCGGGCTCGCCCCGGCGCGCGGATCGGGCGAGGGCCTCGCCGGTCGGGTCCTCCGCCCGATCGGCCACGTCAGTAGAGATGGGCTGCCGCCACCATGGCCAGCGTCACGGGCAGCGACAGCACGAGATTGAGCCTGGCGAACGTGACGACGCGATCCCGCGCCCGCGCCTTGGCCGCATCATCGCCCGCACGCATTCCCAGCACCACCTGCATGTTGGGCCAGATGTACATGTGCACGAACATCCACATGGCGAGCGCGCCGAGAACGCCGAGCCACAACAGCATTGCGCGGGCGGGCGGCACATAGACGCCGGTGCCGTAGACCAGCGACGGCAGCAGATAGCCCGAGAGAACCAGCAGCAGCACGCCGCTCGCCACTGCCGTCGTGGAGCCGTGCCGGAACCACCAGGCGACGCGGGGCACCACCTTCTCGTGCAGGAAGCCGCGCGAGGGCTCGTCGGCGGCCCGCAGCACCACGAGCTGCACGAAATTGACGAAGACGATGAGGCCGACCCACACCATCGCAGCCAGCACGTGCACGAGACGGACCAGGAAGAGCAGGAGCGAGAACCCGTCCGCGCCTGCCGCGATGATCCATCCGAGCAGCACCACGGCCGCCAGCACCAGTCCCGCCGTGAGTGCCGCGCGCGGCGTGTCGGTGATGCTCTGCATGTCCCCCTCCCCTGCTGTCAGTCGACCGCCAGAAGCGCCGCCCCGACCGGGCGGCCCTCCCCCAGCAGCACGTTGTAGGTGCGGCAGGCGGCGCCGGTATCCATCGCCTCGAGCGCGATGCCTGCTGCCTCGAAAGCGCGGCGCAGCCCGGCCTTCGGCAGCTCCTGGCGCCGTCCGGTGCCGAGCAGCACCAGCTCGAGCGCATCCTTCTCGGCGAGCGCAGGCGCGAACGCATCGGGCGTTTCGATCTCGGCAAGGCTGGCGGGCGGCCAGGCATAGACGCCGCTCGGCAGGCACAGGATGGAGCCGCGGTGGCTCATCTGCGCAAAGCGAAAGCCGCCGTTGCCGTAGGCGTCGATCGGCGCCCGGCCGGGATAGCGGGGCGTTGCCGGGGTCATTTCGTCGCCACGTTCTCGCGCCGCGCCTTGCCCGCATCGCCGGGCTTCGCCGCCTGCTTGGAGCCTGCGGGCGTCCACTCGCGCTTGACGCCGAACAGCAGCAGGAAGGGCGCGGCCACGAAGATCGACGAATAGGTGCCGATGACGATGCCGAACAGCATGGCGAACGAGAAGCCGTGGATCACCGCCGTGCCGAAGATATAGAGCGCCAGCACAGCGAGCGCGGTGGTGACGGAGGTCAGCACCGTGCGCGACAGCGTCTCGTTGATCGACAGGTTGAGCAGCTCGATCAGCGGCATGCGCTTGTAACGGCGCAGGTTCTCGCGGATGCGGTCGAACACCACGACCGTATCGTTGATGGAGTAGCCGGCGAGCGTGAGGATTGCCGCGACCACCGACAGGTCGAACTCGTACCAGAGCAGCGAGAACATGCCGACGGTGATGAACACGTCGTGCGACAGCGCCAGGATGGCGGCAACCGCGAACTGCCATTCGAAGCGGAACCAGACGTAGAGCAGGATGCCGAGCATGGAGGCGACGACGGCGATCACGCCGGTGCGCTTGAGCTCGTTCGACACGGTGGGCCCCACTACCTCGATGCGGCGCACCTCGATGTTCTCGCCGAGCGCGCCCTTCACCTTGTCGTTGGCGGCCGCCTGCACCTTCTCGTCGTTGAGCTCCTTGGTCGGCGTCTGTTGGGCCACCCGGATCAGCGCCTCGCCGCCCGTCCCCGCGGCCTGCACCTGCACCTCGCCGATGCCGAGCTTGTCGAGCCTGGAGCGCAGATCGGCGATGTCGACGGCGCCGGTCTTCGACTGCACCTCGATCAGCGAGCCGCCCTTGAAATCGACGCCGTAGTTGAGCCCGCGCGTCATCAGCAGCACGGCCGACAGCATGGCCAGCGCCCACGAGAGGCCGATGAAGATGTAGCGGCGCTCGATGATCTTCCAGCGGGTGCCGTGCGGGAAGAAGTCGACGCCTTTGAACAGGAATGTCATGGGCGGGCGCTGTCCGTGTGCAAGGCCGGCTTGAAGGCGAGCGGCGCCTCGACCTTGCGGGTCCTCTGGGCCGAGAGCCACCACACCACCAGCAGGCGGGCGATGGTGAAGGCCGTGTAGACCGTGGTCATGATGCCGAGCGTCAGCGTGACCGCAAACCCGCGGATCGGCCCGGACCCCAGCCAGAACATGACGAGCCCGGCGATGAAGGTCGTGAGCTGGCTGTCGACGATGGTCGCATAGGCGCGGGTGAAGCCGGCCTCGATGGCCGAGATGGGCGAGCGCCCCGCGCGCAGCTCCTCGCGGATGCGCTCGTTGATGAGCACGTTGGCATCCACCGCCATGCCGATGGTCAGCACGATGCCGGCAATGCCCGGCAGCGTCATGGTCGAGCCCATCACCGACATGATCGCCAGCACGAAGATGACGTGGATGGCGGCGCCGATGACCGCGAACACGCCGAGCAGCCCGTAGGCGAAGATCATGAAAGCGGCGACCGCGAGCCCGCCGACCAGCGCCGAGACTTTGCCGGCGTCGATCGAATCCTGGCCCAGGCTCGCGCCCACCACGCGCTCCTCGATGACCGTGAGCTTGGCGGGCAGGGCGCCCGAGCGCAGCTGGATGGCGAGCTGGTTGGCGCTCTCGACCGAGAAGTTGCCGCTGATCTGCCCTGAGCCGCCCAGGATCGGCTCGCGGATCACGGGTGCCGAGATCACCTTGTCGTCGAGCACGATGGCGAACGGCCGGCCCACGTGGTCCTTGGTGAACTCGCCGAACTTGCGCGCGCCGGAGCCGTTGAAGGTGAAGGAGATGATCGGCTCGTTGGTGCGCTGATCGAAGGCAGGCTGCGCGCTCTTGAGCTCATCGCCCCGCACCACCGGCGTCTCGCGCAGAAGCTGGTCGCCTTCCTCCCGGTCGCTGCCGGGATAGATGCGGTAGCCCGTGGGCACGCGCGTCTTGCGCGCCTCCTCCACCGAGATCGTAGGGTGCACCTCGTGGAAGCTCAGCCGCGCGGTCTTGCCGATCAGGTCCTTGAGCTGGGAGGTGTCCTGCAAGCCCGGCACCTGCACCAGGATGCGGTCGCTGCCCTGGCGCAGGATCTGCGGCTCCGTCGTGCCCATGGCGTCGACCCGCCGGCGCACCGTCTCGATGGCGGCGCTGATGGCATCGGTGATGCGGTGCTGGAGGCCCGCCTCGGTCGGCGTTATGACGATGAGCCCGCCGTCCGCCTTGCGCACGTCGAGGTCGCTGCCCCCGAGGCCGCGGATGAGGTCCCCGGTCGGCTGGGCCATCCCGCGCAGCTCCTTGAAGGCGGCGTCCGCATCCTCCGGCTTGGTGAGGCGCACCTGCACGGCATTGTTGGCGATGCCGACGCCCGCCACCGGGATCTTGGCCTCGCGCAAGCGCCTGCGGGCGTCGTCGCGCAGCGTGTCGAGCCAGTCCTTGCGGACCTCAGAGGTCTCCATGGCGAGCAGCAGCGACGCGCCGCCCCTGAGATCCAGCCCCAAGTTGATCTGCGCCCTCGGGAAGAACCACGGCCAGCCGGCCACGGTCTCCTTGGAGAAGAAGCTCGGCAGCGCCAGGGCAATGCCGGCGATGACGCTCAGAGCGATGGCGATCTGTTTCCAGCGGGTGAAGTGCAGCATCGAAGCGTTCGGGTCCGGTCAGCAGTCAACGGGTCGGGCCGCAGCCGGCGAGGCTCACGCGCTCTCTTTGACCGGCTCGCCCTTGGCACGCACCTCGGCAACGGTGCCCTTGATCACGCGCACGCGCGTGTTGTCGGCAATCTCCACCTCGATCTCGTTGTCGTCGCGCACCTTGGTCACCTTGCCGATGATGCCGCCGGAGGTGACGACGATATCGCCGCGGCGCAGGTTGGAGACCATCTCGCGCAGCTGCTTCTGCCGCTGCTGCTGCGGGCGCAGGAGGAGCACATAAAATATCACGAACATCAGCAGGATAGGAACCAGCTGGATCAGGAAATCCCCCCCGCCGCCAGAGGTTTGCGCGTAGGCCGGTGAGATGAACATCCGACTGTCCTGAGAGGGGTTCGGGTGCCGGCGTCCCGCCGCGGGAGACCGGTCGAGCTTCAACTTTGGGCGGACTATAGTGTCCTGGCCCCCGTTTGCAACCACCAACGCCCGCAGCGCCGTGACGGGGGCGCCGCCCTCGTCTATAGAACGCGCCGAGACCCACGCAAACCAGCCGCCTGTCCGGCCCCACGCACCCCTGATGAACGATCAGAAAGCCATCCTCGACCGCCTCGAGCAGCTTGCCGCCGCGCTCGACCGGCTGGCGCCGCCCTCGCCGCCGAAGCCCGATTTCGCGGCCGCCGAGGCATTCGTGTGGCAGGCCTCGCCCGAAGCCTTCCTGCCCGTCGCCCGCGTCAACCGTCAGCCGCTCGGCCTGCTCAAGGGCATCGACCAGGCGGCCGAGCTGCTGCTCGAGAACACGCGCCGCTTCGCCGCCGGCCTGCCCGCCAACAACGCCCTGCTGTGGGGCGCGCGTGGCATGGGCAAGTCGTCGCTGGTCAAGGCGGCCCACGCCGAGGTGCGCAAGGAGCTTGGGCTGGGGGGCAAAGGCAGGCCCGATCTGAAGCTCGTCGAGATCCACCGCGAGGATATCGCCTCGCTGCCGGCCTGCCTGGCGCACCTGCGCCCGGCCAAGGGGCGCTTCATCGTCTTCTGCGACGATCTCTCCTTCGACAAGGACGACACCTCCTACAAGTCGCTGAAGGCCGTCCTGGAAGGAGGCATCGAAGGCCGGCCGGACAACGTGCTGTTCTACGCCACCTCCAACCGGCGCCACCTCATGCCGCGCGACATGATGGAGAACGAGCGCTCCACCGCCATCAACCCCTCCGAGGCGGTGGAGGAGAAGGTGTCGCTGTCGGACCGGTTCGGCCTCTGGCTCGGCTTCCACAACGCGACGCAGGACGACTACCTCGGCATGGTCCGCAGCTACGCACACCACCACCGGCTCGCCATCAGCGACGAGGAGCTCGTCCGCGGCGCGCTCGAGTGGGCGATGACGCGGGGCGGCAGGTCCGGACGCGTCGCCTGGCAATTCATCCAGGACCTGGCGGGGCGACTGGGGCAAAAGCTGCACGGCTGACCGTAGCGGCCACCTTGCGGCCTGGGGCGGCCATCTTTCAGCCCTAGCATTTTGCCTCTCCAGGCGCGGACGAGGTGTACCGATGCTCCGACCAATGAGTCTCGTTGTCGCCGTGCTGCTCGCGCTCTGCCTTCCGACGCTCGCGGCCACGGAGGCGGACAAGCAGGCTTGCGTCGTCAATCCGAGTCCCGATGCCAGGATCGAGGCCTGCACACGCGTGCTGATCGACCCGAGCGCGACGGGTGCCCTGCGGGGGCTGGCGCTTCGCAACCGGGCCGCCGCCTACGTGGCAAAGCGGATGTTCTCCCTGGCCGTGCTCGACCTCGACGAGGCGATCAGGCTCGGGCCGCCCGACCCTGCGCTCTTCGGCGGCCGTGCGTGGGCCCTGTTCGAGCTGGGAAAGTACGACCGCTCCATCGCCGACTACGACGAGCAGCTGCGCCTCAACCCCCGCAGCGACGCCGCGCACAACAATCGCGGGCTCGCGCGCACGCGCAAGGGCGATCTGCCCGGCGCGCTGGCCGATTTCGAGGCGGCCATCAAGATCAACCCGCGCAACCTGCACGCCCGCACCAACCGCGGACTGGCTCTCGCCAGGCAGCAGAAGCTCGACGAGGCGATCGCCGAGTACAGCAGCGTGCTGCGCATCGACCCGGACTATCTGCTCGCCTACAGCAACCGCGCCCGCGCCTACGAGGTGAAGGGCGACATCGCGCTGGCGCTCGCCGACTACAAGCAGGTCGTGGACCGGGAAGGGCGGGCCAAGTCCAGCGAGGCGGAGCGCACGGTCGCCGGCGCCAGGCAGCAGGTTGCCCGCCTGACGAAGGCGCTCGCAGAGGGCGCCGTCACGGAGCGACGGGTCGCGCTGGTGATCGGCAACAGCGAGTACCGGCACGTGCCCGTGCTGCCCAATCCGGCCAACGACGCCAAGTTGCTCGCGGCGGCCCTGCGCGCGGTAGGCTTCGCCGACGTGCGCGAGCTTGCCAACGCCGATCTTTCGACCCATGGTCAAGGCGCTGAAGGAGTTCGGCGATGCGGCCACGGGTGCCGACTGGGCCGTGATCTATTTCGCCGGACACGGCATCGAGGACGAGACCGTCCCCCTGTCGCGCGTGCTCGGCAAGGTTTCCGGCGCCAGCAAGATGCAGCTCGTCGTCCTCGACGCCTGCCGCAACAATCCCTTCGTGCCCAAGATGCGGCAGGCCGGCCGGCAGACGCGATCCATCGGCAGAGGCCTTGCGTCCATCGAGCCCGAAAGCGGCGTGCTCATCGCCTATGCCGCGCGCGACGGCACGACGGCGCTCGACGGCGACAGCGCCAACAGCCCCTACGCGCAGGCGCTGGCGAAATACCTGTCCGAGCCCGGTCTCGAGATCAGCCTGCTCTTCCGCAAGGTGCGTGACGACGTCTACAGCCGGACGGGCCGGCAGCAGGAGCCCTACACGTATGGCTCCCTGCCGGCGCAGCCGTTCTACTTCAAGCGATAAGCCGCCGTTGCCGGGCTCATGCCCTTGAGCATAAAGCTCGACCCGCTGCCTGGTGCGTCATGTCACACGCCCCAACCCCGCGGTGAGCCTGTCGAAGCGCGGTTGGCGTGCGTGGTCCGTCCTTCGACAAGCTCAGGACGGGGCGGAGCCCGTGACATGACGCGGAGGGCTGCCCAACCTAACGCGCAGTGATCTCACTTCTCCATGTGCGGCACGGGGTCGACCGGCTTGGCGCCCTGGCGCAGCTCGAAGTGCAGCTGCGGCTGGTCGACGGTGCCGGTCTTGCCGGCCTTGGCGATCACCTGGCCGCGCTTCACCACGTCGTCGCGCTTGACCAGAATCTGGTCGGCGTGCGCGTAGGCGGACACCCAGCCGTTGTCGTGGCGGATCAGCACGAGGTTGCCGTAGCCCTTGAGCTCGTTGCCGGCATAGGCGACGCGCCCGCCTTCGGCCGCATGGATGTCGGTGCCCTGAGGCAGGGCAATATTGATGCCGTCGTTGTGCGTTCCGTCCGGCCGCTTGCCGAACGCCGCGATGACACGGCCCCTCGCCGGCCAGCGGAAGCGGCCTGCTGCCAGCTCGGCCGCCCCCGGGCTGGCAGGGGTTGCATCCGAGCTGCGGTCAGTGAGCGCCGCGGTCCTTTGCTCCGCCGGCGCGTTGAGCATCTTGGGCTGCACCGGTGCCGCCTGCGGCGCACGCGGCGCGGCGGGCGCCGCCTCGGCCACGGGCTGCGGCTCGGCCTTGCCGGGCACCGACAGCACGGTGCCGGCGCGCACGCGCGTGGGCTCGGTGATGCCGTTGACGCGCTGCAGCTCGGCCAGCGCCACGCCGTGCTGCCGGGCGATGCCGTAGAGGGACTCGCCGGGCTTCAAGGTGTGACGCCCTTCCCAGCCCGCGGTCGGAACCGGAGCGACGGCCGGCGCCGGTGCCGGCGTGCTGCGCGCCGGCGGCGTCTGACCAGCCGGAGATTCGGCGGCGATCTTGGCCGGCACGCCGGCCGGCAGCACCAGCTGCTGGCCGGGCTTGATGGAGGAGCCGTGCGCCAGACCGTTGACCTCGATCAGAGCGGCGACGGACACGCCGTAGCGCCTCGCGATGCCGTAAAGCGTATCGCCCTGCTCGACCTGAATGGTCTCGCCGCGGGCTGCCGCGCGGGCGCGATCCATGGTGCGTCCGGCATACCGGTCCGTGCCGGGGGCCGGCTCGGCGCTGGGCGCCGACGGCACGTAATCGCGGGCGTTGGCGACGCGCTCGCCGGCGTAGGGCTGCACCGAGCCGTAGCTGGCCGGCGGCGAGGATTGCGGCGTATAGCCGGGAGAGGAAGGCGCGGACGAGGCATAGCCGCCGTTGTCGCCGAGGCCGGCCCCGCGCGGCGGGCCGGAGGTCACGTCGTCGTAGCTCGGGCGGCGGGCGACAGGCTCGGATGGGGTGGGGATCGATCCGGTCTGGCCGCTCTTCTCGGTCAGGCCGAACATCGGGAAGTCGAACCGCGTCACGTCGGCGCTGCAGCCGCCGAGCAGAACGGCAAATGCCAATACCGGCCCCAGCGCGATGCTCGATCGGGCAAGGGCGGCTCCAATACGCTGGCTACTCGTCATGGGCACACCTCGTACTGCCACGATTCATTAACCCTTAACAGGTTAAGGCTCCGTTAATGACCGTAGGCTTCCCCGCAGGCCTGGCTCGGACGAGAAACACGAGCGTGGCGTCGACGCCCCCGCATCGTCCCCATGCTGACGGTTTAGGCGACGATTGTGGGGGCTTCACGGCACCTTGTTGACCGGATCGCGGCCGGCCGGGCCCGGCCCGCGTGCCGAAGGGTTGGCCGTCATCCCCGCCAAGCGAAGCGAAGAGCGGACATCCAACCCGAAGCTCGAACATGCGGCTGGATTCCCGCTCACGCGCTCTGCGCTGGCGGGAATGACGATTGCCCGCCGCCCGCTCGCGGCGAACGTCGGTTGAGAGCAAAGGGAGCGGGGTCAGCCGAGCGCCCGCTGCAGCCGCTCGCGCATGGCGTGATGCGTCAGGTCGAGGATCAGCGGCGTCACCGAGATGCGGCCCGTATACACCGCCCACAGGTCGGTGCCCTCCCCCGTCGAGGAGCGGCGCCGCTCGAAAGCGAGCCAATAGTAGGGATTGCCCCAGGTGTCCTGCCGCTCGTCGATCTGCAGGAGCCCTGCGTCCCGTCGCCCCTGGGTGGTCACTGCGGTGCCCGCCACGTCGTCCGGGGCGCGGTCGGGGAAGTTGATGTTCATCACCGTGAAGGGTGCCCACTCGATGGCGAGCAGCCTGCGGATCAGGCCCGGCCCGTGCGCAATCGCCGTCTCCCACTTGAGGCCCTTGCCGTACTCGATGCCGTAGGCCTGCGACAGGGCCATCGAGCGGATGCCGAGGATCGTGCCTTCGAAAGCCCCGGCGATGGTGCCCGAGTAGGTCACGTCGTCGGCCATGTTGGCGCCGCGGTTCACCCCCGACAGCACGAGGTCGGGCAGCTGGCCCTTGAGCACGTGGCGCACGCCCATGATCACGCTGTCGGTGGGCGTGCCGCGCACCGCGAACGCGCGCTCATCGAGCTGGCGCATGCGCAGCGGCTCGTGCAGGGACAGCGAGTGGCTGGCGCCCGACTGATTGGTCTCGGGCGCCACCACCCAGACGTCGTCGCTCAGCTCGCCCGCGATCTGTCGCAGCGCGTGCAGGCCGGGCGAGTCGATGCCGTCGTCGTTGGTGAGGAGGATTCGCATGGCGGCACTCTAGTGTGATGATCGAGAAGTCCGCATCATCGCTTTCGGCTTGCCGTGGAAGCGGACTTCTCGATCTGCATCACACTAGCTTATTGACTTTTCTGGTGTCCTTCAGCTCGCGAAATTCGTTCCGAGCTTGCCGCAGATGTAGACGAATTTCGCGATCAGGACACTAGCCGCCGGGGCCTCATATGCAATGCCGGATCGGGATGGCCGGTGGGGGCGAACGTGTCACACGTTCTTTGCACGGCAGCCGTGCTGCAATTGCCGCCTGTGCGCGGACCCAGCGCGCCGCCATATTCTGGGCCGATAACGCCAGGCTCCGGATCCCGCCGCCCATGCCGAAGATCACCATCTACACCACCAGCTTCTGCCCCTACTGCCACCGCGCCAAGCGGCTCCTGGAGGAGAAGGGCGCGCAGTTCGAGGAGATCGACGTCACGGGCGATTGGTCGGCGCGCGACGCGCTGATGGAGAAGGCCGGCGGGCGCACGACGGTGCCGCAGATCTGGATCGGCGACACCCACGTCGGCGGCTGCGACGAGCTCTATGCCCTCGAGCGCGCCGGCAAGCTCGACGCGCTGCTGGCTGGTTGAGGCATCACTCTTACTCGCGCCCCTCCAGTCCGATCCCTGTCGACGTACAGGAAGTCCCGTGCTCGCCCGCTACGGCACCACCACGACCGGGCAGGGCGCCAGGCTGACGAGCTTCTGGGACACGCTGCCCAGCAGGAGCCCCGTAAGGCGTCCGCGCCCGCGCCGCCCCACCACGATGGCGCCCGCCTTGCTGCGTCGGGCCGTGTCCATGATGGCCTCAGCCGGATCGCCCCAAGCGACTTGCACCTCGACGGAAGGCGCGCCCTGCCGGAGAGCCCGCTCCCTTGCCTGTTGCAGGATCTGGTTGGAGATCAGCTCGAGCGCCTCGGCTACGCCACCTTCGGCCCGGGCGAGCTTCCTCACGTCCTCCCCGGCGAAGTTGTCGCCGACGGTCACCACGAGCAGCTTGGCATGCGTAGCCTTTGCCAGCGTCGCCGCCATATCGATTGCCCGATCGGCGCACTCGGAGCCATCGGCGGCCGCCAAGATCAGCATGACGCCCCCTTCCCATCCCCCAGCGCCTCGCGTGCGCGTCACTCCCGCCAGGGGCGACCTGCGCTCAATGCTCTTGCGCGTGCCCCCGGCACCGCCTCGGCTACGCGAACGCTAGGCGTGAGCCAGGGCAATGGCGATCGCCACGCCGAAGGCCGACAGGCACACAGCGACGGCTGCCACCCAGGCCGCCTCGCGCAGCTCTCTCAACACGGCTTCCCACATCTGACGCCTCATGCTTACTCTGGCGCTGAACCTTTCGTTATCGAATTCCTTCGCTCAGGGCGTGCCATTGATATGCGTCAAACATGGGCTCGGCCTGTGATGCGACACGATCGGCCTCCGGACATGACACGGAGATCTCGCTTGATTGCTATCAAGGAACCCTCGCTCCGCCAGGCTACGCAGATGCGGATCGACCGCACTTGAACCCCCTCAGGCGCCTCGACATGATGCTTCCAGCTCCCTTTGCCGACCGACGCGCAGCAGGTCGGATGCTGGCGGAGGCACTGGCGGCCAAGCACCTGGCGGCGCCCGTCGTGCTCGCACTGCCGCGCGGCGGCGTGCCGGTGGCGGCGGAGATCGCCAGTGCGCTGGGGGCTCCGCTCGATATCGTCCTGGTGCGTAAGATCGGCGTGCCGTTCCAGCGCGAGCTCGCCGTGGCTGCAGTGGTGGACGGCGAGGTACCGGAGGTGGTGGTCAACGAGGAGGTCGCCAAGCTCGCCGGCACCTCCTCCACGTACATCGACCGGGCGGTGAAGCAGGAACTCGAGGAGATCGAGCGTCGGCGCAAGGTCTACCTGCAGGGAAGGGCGCGTGCACCGCTGGAGGGACGCACCGTCATCCTTGTCGACGACGGCATTGCCACGGGAGCGAGCGTTCGCGCGGCCTTGAGAGCTTTGCGAAGGAAGCAACCGAAGGCGCTGATCCTGGCGGTGCCCGTCGCCCCGCCGGACACGATCGAGGATCTCAGGAAGGAGGTCGACGACATCGTCTGCCTCCGCGCCCCGGAGTCGTTTTTCGCCATCGGCGTCCACTACATCGACTTCCATCAGATGAGCGACGACGAGGTCGTCGGCATCCTCGCCGGGCGGCCCGGTGAGATCACGCCGCCTGCACCGGTCCAGGGGACGCCGCCCGGCACCTGATGGAAGGTCGGGGATGCCTGGTGCCGGCACCGGCAAGGGCTCAGGGCCGCAGCAGCGCCGGCAGCTCCGTCAGAGATGCGATGGTGTGGTGAGGCGCGCCCCCGTCCGCCACAGCGGCGGCCGCATGGATGCGGCGCGCCTCGGGCCTTTCGACCATGACGCTGGTCCATCCGCGCGCATTGGGAACGATGAAATCCTTGGATGGGTTGTCGCCGACGTAGACGAGGCGGCGGCCATCGCCTCCGAGCGACTGCTCCACCATCTCGTAGCCCCTCGGATGGGGCTTGGCGAAGGCGCGCCCGCCCAGCGCGTGGGTGTAGACGATCTCCTGGAAATGGGGGGCGATGCCGAGCACCTCCACCTTCTTGGCCTGCACGTGGTGCGTGCCGTCCGTGATCAGCCCCAGCCTCGCCGTGCCGGAGAAATGCGACAGCGCCCAGGCGGCATCCTCGAACAACGCCAGCTCGGGCTTGTGATCGCGATAGGCGTCGATGAGGCCGGCAAGATGCTGGGGCGCATGGTCGGGCAGCCGGGCGGCCAGCGCCATCCCGAAGAGTTCGCCCAGGTGGCCCCGGTCGAGGAGGCGGGTCATGTCGGCGGCTAGCCCGGTCACGCCGAGGGTCGACTCCGCCCACTGTTCTGCGGCCTTGAAGCCCGAGAGCGCGAACTGACGTTCCGGATAGAGCGTGTCGTCTAGGTCGAATACCAGGACGAGGCCGCTCATGAGGGCCGCTCCGCCGGGGCACCCGCCTGGCGCAGCGCGTGAAGGTGCCACACCGCCAGCCCGAACACCGCGGCTGCACCTGCCTGGTGCGCGAGCCCCAGTGCCAACGGCACCTGGGCGAGCAGCGTCCAGATGCCGAGCATCGCCTGCGCGAGCACGCCGGCGGCGAGGATCGCGGCCGACCTTCGCGCGCCCCGGTCGCGCGACCGGCGATGCACGACAGAAGCCTGCCACAAGCTGGCGCCGAGCAGCACGTAGGCGACGAGGCGATGGTCGAACTGCACCGTGAGCGCGTTCTCGAAGAGGTTCAAGTACCAGGGCTCCATGCTGCCGAGCCCATGCGGGACGAGCCGGCCGTCCATCAAGGGCCACGTATTATAGCCGGCGCCCGCCCTGAGCCCGGCAACGAACGCGCCAAGCACGATTTGCAGGAAGACGAGGCCCACGAGGACCGCCGCTCCCGCAGTGCCGGCCGGCGGCGCCGGCGCATCGGCGTGGCGCCGCTGCTCGTCGAGCGACAGCGCTACCCAGAGCAGCGCCCCGAAGATCAGGATGGCGAGCGCGAGGTGCAGCGACAGCCGGTATTGGCTCACCTCGAGCCGGTCGGCGAGGCCGGAGCTCACCATGTACCAGCCGGCGAAGCCCTGCAGCCCGCCCAGCACGAAGATGCCCGCGAGCCGGCCCATCAGGCCGCGCGAGATCTGGCCGACGGCGAGGAAATACAGAAACGGCACCAGGAAGGCGAAGCCGATGAGGCGGCCCAGCAGGCGATGGGTCCATTCCCACCAGAAGATGAACTTGAACGCCTCGAGGCTCATGCCCCGGTTCACGTGGTGGTACTGCGGAATCTGCTGGTACTTGGCAAAGGCCTCGAGCCAGTCGGCGTTCGACAGCGGCGGGACGGTGCCGATGATCGGCTGCCACTCGGTGATGGACAGGCCCGAGCCGGTGAGGCGCGTGGCCCCGCCCACGCTCACCATCAGGAACACCAGCGCCGCAACGCCGAATAGCCATACGCGCAGGGCCGCGGCGTTGCGCGTGCCGTGCGCTGATGCCGCGTCCAAGGTGTCGGTATGTGCCATGGCGCGATGCTTAGACCGTTTTCGACGCGTCCGCATGTCCGTGCCGCGGAAGCGCTTCTGCCGGGGATGAGTACCGCCGCGCGGCCGGGCCCGCCAGCGCGATATCATCGCAGCTGCCAGGGCGATGCTTCGCCCAATGCATTGCTCGTGCGCATGGACGCCTATTGCCGCGGTGCATCAGCCGCGCAATCCTGCGCGTCTGCATTATCGAATATTGCCGGCGAACGGGCCGCGATGGGAGGACGTGAATCATGAAGGCTGCAGTGCTCACCGCCACCGGCGTCGCGGTGCGCGAGGTGCCCAAGCCCAAGCCGGCGGCCAATCAGGTGCTTGTCCGAGTCCGGGCGGCCGGCCTCAACCGCGCCGATCTGATCGTGGCGTCGGGCCACATGCATGGCAGCTCGGGCGGGCCCGGCACGGTCCTGGGGCTCGAGTTCGCAGGCGAGGTGGAGGCGGTGGGCGGCGAGGTCAAGGGCGTGAAGCCCGGCGACCGCGTGATGTGCTCGGGCAGCGGCGGCTACGCCGAGTACGCCGTCACCGATTGGGGACGCGTCGCGTCCATCCCGGCCAACAACATGAGCTACGAGCAGGCGGCGACGCTGCCGGTCGCGCTGCAGACGATGCACAATGCGATCGTCACTGCCGGCAGGCTCAGGCCGGGCGAGACGGTGCTGATCCAGGGCGCCAGCTCAGGCGTCGGCCTCATGGGGCTGCAGATCGCCAAGCTCAAGGGCGCGCGGCTGGTGATCGGCACCTCCACCAACGCCGGGCGGCGCGAGCGGCTCGCCGAGTTCGGCGCCGACCTCGCCATTGACACGACGCAGAAGGCCTGGGCCGACGAGGCTCTGAAGGCCACCGGCGGGAAGGGCGTCGACCTCATCGTCGACCAGGTCTCCGCCAGCGTCGCCAACGAGAACCTGCGCGCGGCGGCCGTGCTCGGCCGCATCGTCAACGTCGGCCGCCTCGGCGGCTTCAGGGGTGAGTTCGATTTCGACCTGCACGCCATGAAGCGCATCGACTACATCGGCGTCACGTTCCGCACGCGCTCGGTGGAGGAGGTGCGCGAGATCAACCGCTTGATGCGAGCCGACCTCTGGAGCGCCGTCGAGAGCGGTCAGCTGAAGCTGCCGATCGACCGGACTTTTCCGCTGGACCAGGCGGCCCAAGCGCTCGTGCACATGCGCGCCAATGCGCACTTCGGCAAGATCGTGCTGACGATCTGATGCGCGGCACCTAAGATCAGCAGCTCTCCACGGAGGCAAGCACCATGAGCAGCGCGCGGCAGGGACCCTTGTCCCGCTTCAAGGTGATCGACCTGACGCGGGCGCGCGCGGGCCCCACCGCGGCGCGCCACTTCGCCGACTGGGGCGCCGACGTCATCAAGGTGGAGATGCCGCAGGACGGCGATGAGGATGCGATGATGGGGGGCTCGCGGCAGGGCCCCGACTTCTTCAACCTGCATCGCAACAAGCGCAGCATCACGCTCAATCTCAAGACGGCCGAAGGCCTTGGCGTTCTCAAGCGGATGGCGGCGGGCGCCGACGTCCTGATCGAGAACTACCGGCCCGACGTGAAGCACCGGCTCGGCTTCGACTACGAGACGCTGCGCAAGATCAATCCGCGTCTCGTCTACGTGAGCCTCTCGGGCTTCGGCCAGGACGGCCCCTACGCCAACCGGCCAGGCTTCGACCAGATCGCGCAGGGTATGGGCGGGCTCATGTCCGTCACCGGCTTGCCCGGCCAAGGCCCGGTGCGGGTCGGTGTGCCGATCGCGGATCTGTCGAGCGGCAACTACGCCGCCATGGGCGCGCTCATCGCGCTGCTCGAGCGCGAGGTCTCCGGCGAGGGCCAGTGGGTGCAGACCTCGCTGCTACAGGCGCAGATCTCCATGCTCGACTTCCAGGCCGCGCGCTGGCTCGTCGCCCGCGAGGTGCCGGGCCAGGCCGGCAACGACCACCCGACCGGCATCCCCACCGGCGTGTTCCCAACGAGCGACGGCCACATCAATATTGCCGCTTCCGGCCAGCACATCTTCGCGCGCTGCTGCAAGGCGCTGGGCGCGGAGAGCCTGCTCGCGGACCCGGATTTCGCCAACGGCGAGAAGCGCTCCAAGAACCGCAAGCGCCTCAATGCCGAGCTCGGCGAGTTCACCCGGCGCTACAAGAGCGCGGAGCTGGTCGATAAGCTCAACGCGGCGGGAGTGCCGTCGGGCCCGATCTACGCGATCGACCAGATGTTCGCCGATCCACAGGTTGAGCACTTAGGGATCGCCGTGCCGATGCAGCATCCCACGCGCGGCCAGGTGGCAGTGGTCAACCAGGCTGTCGCCCTGTCGCGCACCCCCTGCGTGCTCGACCGGCCCACGGCGGAGCTCGGGGCGCATACCGAGGAGGTTCTGGCAGAGCTGGGCTACAGCAAGGACGACATCGCCGGCCTGCGCCGCGCGAAGGCCATCTGACGCACCTGGCTAGTTGCTGAGCAGGTTGAGGGGCCAGGGCAATTGCGCGGCCGCCTGCTGAGGCCTCTTGGTAGCCACGGCCGGCTTGGCCTTGGCCGCCGCCGGCTTCGCCATCTTCGGCTTGGCCGGCGGTACCGGCGCCTGCGTCTCGACCGCGACGAAGCGCTGGCGGGATGCGAGGCTGACCAGCCGTGACGCGTCCGAGGTGTCGGACGGCCCGGTCGAAGCCGCAGAGCGCGGGGCGTGCATCACGCGGGGCTCGTAGTAGCCGCTGAGCGACAGAGCCCCGAACCACGTGCCCAGGCCCATGAGAAGCAGCGCGAAAAGCAACCGCAGCCTCGCCATCCCGGGTCCCTTCCAACGCATTCCGCGTCAGTCCCAACTGCAGCTGGAGGTCCCCGCACGGGGCAGGCGTCGCACCGAAATGCGGAGGTCTTGAGGCCGGGCGGAGCGCACGCGGGCGATGGCCGTGACTGATATGCAACAGCAAGCCAAAAAATTCTTGGGCTGCCCTCAGGTCTGCGCATTCCCGGGCTTGCTTTGCCGCATGCAGGTGGAGCGGGCCGCCCGCAGTTCCTAGCCAAGTTTCGCTTCGGGAGCGGCCGATGCTCGATACATGGTTTGCGAACGCATTTCCGGAGGCGGGGTCCGCACCCCCGCAAGCCGAGGACGACGGGTTGCCGGCCATCGTCGTCAAGGCACAGGAGGACGTCCTGTGCCGAGCGGCGCTTGCACGCCTGGGCTACGCCAGAGTGAGGGCCGAGTACGCCAGGCATTGGCGCGCGCGGAAGGACACGTTCACCGCTCTCGGCCGCGAAGGGCTGTGGCCGACGATGGACTTCGTACGCGACTGGCTGAAGGCGGAGAGAAAGCGGATCGTCGCGCGGATGCGCTTGCCCTTCCTGCTGGCCATGGCGGCGACGATCGCCGCCGGTCTTGCCTTCGCGGCCGTTGCCGCCATTCTCCGCTAGACCAGCCGAGAGGTGCGCCTGTGGCGCCCTCGAGGCCGATCCGGCCTAGGCCCCGCGCTGCGCCGTGACGGGGACGATCTCCCAGCCCTTCCGCTCCAGGATCTGCTTGAGGGTACGGTCGAACAGCTCGCGGTAGGAATGGGAGACGCGGAGTCGGAAGGCGTCGTAGTGGGTGGGGACGACTTTGCGGCCCACATCGATGGCTGAATCTGCCTCAAAGCTAGGCAAAAGCTGGCCATTTCGATCTCGTATCGTCCAGGCGCTCATGATCTTGGCCCCGAAAAAGGCAAAGGGTCGGCTTCCCGCTGACAGTCGTGCAAAGGTGGTGCCTGTTGGTCAGGCAACCACTGCGACAAACCAGCCTTCTCCTGGACAGCGTTGCTAAATGATCTCAGCGGACTAGGTTAAGCCCGAAAGGCCCCGAGGTTGCCCCGGGAGCTTGCGGAGAGGAGCGCCCCTTGAACGACACGCCGGCCGCCGGCGCAGGCATGATACAGCGCGCCGGAGGGGGCACTGCGGCGGGTGACGCGGCCGTTCGCTTTCGCGGCGTGGCCATCGATTTCGCACTCGCCCGCGGCGGGCGCTATCCGGCTGTCGCCGCCACCGATCTTTCCGTGGGAGCCCACGAGTTCGTGGCCATCGTCGGCCCGACCGGCTGCGGCAAGTCCACCCTGCTGAATGCCGCGGCGGGCCTGCTGCAGCCGTCGTCCGGGAGCGTGTCGGTGTTCGGCACACCGCTTGTCGGCCTCAATACGGAGGCCGGCTACCTCTTCCAGCAGGACGCCGTGATGCCGTGGAAGACGGCGCTGGACAACGTCGCCATCGGTCTCGACATCGCCGGCGTGGCCCGCGATGAGGCCCGCAACCGGGCGAGAGCGTGGCTCAAGCGCGTGGGGCTGTCCGCCTTCGCAGACCGCTATCCCCACCAGCTCTCCGGCGGGCAGCGCAAGCGCGTCGGTCTCGCCCAGGTGCTGATCCGCGATCCGAAGATCCTGCTGATGGACGAGCCGTTCGGGCCGCTCGACGCCCAGACCCGGCAGATCATGGGCAACCTCCTGCTCGAGCTGTGGGCCGGTGACCGCAAGGCCGTGCTGTTCGTCACGCACGACCTGGAGGAGGCGATTGCGCTCGCCGACCGCGTGGTGATCATGTCGGCGGGTCCGGCAGCGCGCATCCTCGGCGACCATGCCATCGACCTCGCCCGGCCGCGCGATGCCGCCGATGTGCGCCTGAGCCCGCGCTTCCACGAGCTGCACAAGGCGATCTGGGCCGAGCTCAAAACCGAGGTTCTCAAGGCCTATGGCGGAGAGGCGGCGTGAGCGGCAGCAGGGTCAAGCTCATCGTGCTGCAGGCACTGGTGGCCGTCGTGGTCATCGGCATCTGGCATGTCGGCGCGACCGTGCCGATCGGTGGTACCTATTTGCTGCCGAAGTTCTTCTTCTCGACACCCGGTGATGTGGCGCTGCGCGTATGGACGCTGTTTGCCGACGGCACGGCCAAGATCGCCGGTTGCACCGAGCCTATCGACCTCTCCCGCCTGCTCAGCCCTTCCAACGCCTGCATCGGCAAGACGGTCTGGCAGCATCTGCTGATTACGCTGACCGAAGGCCTCCTCGCCTTCGTCATCGGCGCGGCGGCCGGCGTGGTGCTGGGCTTCTGGCTCGCCCGCAACGCCCTCATGTCGGCGATCTTCGACCCCTACATCAAGATGCTCAACGCCCTGCCGCGCGTCGTGCTGGCGCCGATCTTCATGCTGTGGCTGGGGCTGGGCATCTGGTCCAAGGTAGCGCTGGGCGTGACGCTCGTGTTCTTCATCGTCTTCTTCAACGTCTACCAGGGCGTCAAGGAGGTGAGCGCGGTGATCCTCTCCAACGCCCGCATGCTCGGGATGAACGAGCGCCAGCTGTTCGCCCACGTCTACTGGCCCTCCGCGCTGTCGTGGATGTTCTCCTCGCTGCACACCTCGGTCGGCTTCGCCATCATCGGCGCGGTGGTGGGGGAATACCTTGGCTCGGCCGCCGGGCTCGGCTACCTGATCCAGCAGGCCGAAGGGACGTTCGACACCACGGGCGTGTTTGCCGGTATGGTGATCCTCGCCGTGTTCGTGCTTCTCGTCGACTGGCTCGTGACGCTGGTCGAGCGGCGCCTGCTCGTGTGGCGGCCGCCGGCCGCCGTCGGCCAGGCCTGAGCGGCACGGCCGGATAGCGTGACTAGGGAGAAACGCATGAAGCTCTGGAAGACGATTGCCGCTGTTCTGGCGCTCACACTGGCTGCCGGCGGCGCCCACGCGCAGGCGCCGGAGAAGAAGGACGTCAAGCTGGGCGTCGGCGGCGCCAATGCCCTTTACTATCTGCCGCTCGCTCTCACCGACAAGCTCGGGTTCTTCAAGGAGCAGGGCCTCAACGTCGAGATCAACGACTTCAAGGGCGGCTCCCAGTCGCTCACGGCGCTGATCGGCGGCTCCGTCGATGTCGTGACGGGTGCCTACGAGCACACGCTGCGCATGCAGGCCAAGGGTCAGGACATCGTGGCTGTCGTCGAGCTCGGCCGCTATCCGGGCATCACGCTCGCGGTCAAGAAGAACCGCATGGACAAGATCAAGACCATCGCCGACCTGAAGGGCGCCAAGATCGGCGTCACGGCGCCCGGCTCCTCCACCAACATGATCGCGCAGTTCCTGATGACCAAGGCTGGCCTCAAGCCCGACGACGCCTCCTTCGTGGGCGTCGGTGCCGGCGCGTCCGCCGTGGCGGCCATCCAGAAGGGCGAGATCGACGCCATCTCCAACATCGATCCCGTCATCGCCAAGCTGGAGTCCACGGGCGATGTGGTCGTGATGGCGGACACGCGCACGACCGAGGGCGCCACGAAGGTGTTCGGCGGCACGATGTCGGCAGCCGTCGCCTATCTCAAGCGCGACTTCGTGGAGAAGAACCCCAACACCGTCCAGGCCCTGGTGAACGCCTTCTACAGGACGCTGAAGTGGCTCGACAAGGCCACGCCCGAGCAGGTCGCCGAGAACGTGCCGCAGGAGTACTGGCTGGGCGACAAGGCGCTCTACATCGCCGCTGTGAAGGCCAACCTGCAGATCTACTCGCGGGACGGCGTCGTCAGCGAAGGCAGCCGCAAGCGCTCGCTCGAATTCCTGCGCCAGTTCGACAAGGAGATGGCGGCAGCCACGCTCGATCCCGCCAAGACCTGGGACGGCCGTTTCGTGACGAAGGCCGCCGAGACCATCAAGTGAGGCAGCAGCCGTCATTTCCGCCAAGCGAAGCGCAGAGCGGGAATCCAGCCTGGGATGCTACGGGAGCCTTTGGCTGGATTCCCGCCGACGCGCTTCGCGCTCGCGGGAATGACGCCGATCGGCCATCTCACGCAGATCCGGCTAGCCTCCGCCGCCCAGCAGCTCCAGGAACGCGGCATTGAACTGAGGCGCCGCCTCGTACATCACCCAGTGGCCCGAGCCATCGATCAGGCGCACCTCGAGCTCAGGATGATGGCGGCGCAGGATCTCGAGCCGCGCCTCGATCGAAGGCCTGGCGATGATGTCGCGCGTGCCCCAGATCGTCTTGAGCGGCGCCGTGACGCGCTCGAGCGCGCGAGCGAGGCCGTCGGTGGGCGCGAAGGGCCGGCTGCGGAAGCGCGCGCGGTCGACGTTCTCGGACTGGATGTGAATGGCCAGCGCATCGATGTTGGCCGGATCGGCGAACATCAGCACCGCCAGGTTCTGGTGATAGACGGCGGCGATCTCCGCGGCGCTCATGCCGGACCGCCGCTTCTGGAACGGCTCGCGCGGGTCGGCGCGCAGGCCGAGTGCCGCGACCCCGATCAGCACGAGATCGCGCACCCGATCCCCGAGCAAGGCAGCGGCCAGTCCCGCGACGTGGCCGCCGAAGGAGAAGCCCGCCAGCCGCAGCTTCCTCTCCCGCGGGAACAGCTCGTCGAGGCCCGCGACGACAACCTCGGCAATGGTCGCGGGCACCAATGGCTCGGGCGGCATGGCCGAATCGCCGAGGCCCGGGATGTCGGCGACCCACAGCTCGTAGTGCCGCGACAGCTCCGGGATATTGCGGATCCAGTGCAGCCATGAGCCCGACCCGCCATGGAACAACACGAGTGGCTCCCCGGCGCCCCAGACCCGCCAGACCATGCTGCCGCTGCCGCAAGGCGTCCGCACCACGCGGGCGGTGCGGGCGGCCGCCTCGACGACGGCGGCGGGATCGGCGGCTGGTGAATGCCCGGGACTTGCGGACGGCGCGTAGGGTTCGGTCATTTCTGGAAGGGCAGCCTGGAGGGAGAAGACGAGGCACCCTCGCACAAACCCTCGCCCAGGTCAGCCCTCGGGCCTGCATGGCAGGGATTTGCGCTTCTCTTGCCGCGCTGGATCGGATTAGAGAAGGTGCATCGCAGTGGAAACTCAGCACAAGTGGGAGCGCGAAGAGAAGAGCCATGACCGCGCCAGGCGCAGGGAAAGCAACCAACAAGCTCCGGATCGCCGTCATCCCCGGCGACGGCATCGGCAACGAGGTGGTGCCGGAAGGCATCCGCGTTTTGGAGGCAGCAGGCGCACGGTTCGGCCTCGACTATGCGTGGGACCACTACGACTGGTCGTGCCAGCGCTTCGCCAAGACCGGCGCGATGATGCCGGCCGACGGGCTCGCCCAGATCGCCAAGCACGATGCCATCTATCTGGGCGCCGTCGGCTGGCCGGGCGTGCCCGACCACGTCTCCCTGTGGGGACTGCTGATCCCGATCCGGCGCGGCTTCCAGCAATACGTCAACTTGCGGCCCGTGCGGCTGTTCCACGGCCTCAAGTCGCCGCTGGCCGACCGCAAGCCCGGCGACATCGACTATTTCATCGTGCGCGAGAACAACGAGGGCGAATACTCCTCGATCGGCGGGCGCAGCTTCGAAGGCACCGATCTCGAGCAGGCTGTCCAGGTGGCGATCTTCACCAGGAAGGGCTGCGATCGGGTCATGCGCTATGCCTTCGACCTGGCCATGACGCGCAAGCGCAAGGAGGTGGCTTCCGCCACCAAGTCGAACGGCATCTCCATCTCCATGCCCTATTGGGACGAGCGCTTCGCCGCCATCGGCAAGGAGTATCCGCAGGTCAAGACCAGCCAGTTCCACGTCGACATCCTGACCGCGCATCTGGTGCGCAACCCGCACTGGTTCGACGTGATCGTGGGGTCGAACCTGTTCGGCGACATCCTCTCCGACCTGGGCCCCGCCACCACCGGCACCATCGCCATCGCGCCGGGCGGAAATATCAACCCGGAGCGCGCCTATCCATCCATGTTCGAGCCCGTGCACGGCAGCGCGCCCGACATCGCCGGCAAGGGCATCGCCAATCCCATCGGCCAGATCTGGTCGGGCGCCATGATGCTGGAGCACCTCGGGCACAAGGAGGCTGCGGCGGCGATCGTGAAGGCCATCGAGCGGCTGTTTGCGGACAGCGACATGCGCACGGCCGATATGGGCGGCAAGGCCACATGCCGGGAGCTGGGCGAAGCCATCGCCGAGCTCGTGCGCCACGGCTGAGGACCGCTGGGCCGGCTGAGCATGGGCCTCTCCCCTTGCTGCAGGCGCGAAGTGGCCGGCATGTTAAAGCATCGCCTAAAGGATGCGCAGGTTGCCCGTGCCCTGCGCGTTGCCTTGGCAGATGGCCTCCGGCATAATCACGCATGCAAATTTTCGGCTCTCGCTGATGTTCATGGAGGCTGAATGGCGCAAGGCAATGCTGCGGAAGCCATGTCGGCATCCCCGCGTCCGGCCGTGCAGATGGTCGGCGTCAACAAGTGGTACGGCGAGTTCCACGTGCTGCGGAACGTGGACCTCAACGTGGACCAGGGCGAGAAGATAGTCATCTGCGGCCCGTCGGGCTCCGGCAAGTCCACGCTGATCCGCTGCATCAACCGGCTGGAGGAGCACCAGAAGGGCAAGATCGTCGTCGACGGGATAGAGCTCACCAACGACGTGCGCCAGATCGACAAGATCCGTGCCGAGGTCGGCATGGTGTTCCAGAGCTTCAACCTGTTCCCGCACCTGACCGTGCTCGACAACCTCTGCCTCGCCCCCGTTTGGGTGAAGAAGATGCCGCGGCGCGAGGCGGAGCAGGTGGCAATGAAGTACCTGCAGCGCGTCAAGATCCCCGAGCAGGCGGGCAAGTATCCGGGCCAGCTCTCCGGCGGCCAGCAGCAGCGCGTCGCCATCGCCCGCGCGCTGTGCATGAATCCGCGCATCATGCTGTTCGACGAGCCCACCTCGGCGCTCGACCCCGAGATGGTCAAGGAGGTGCTCGACACCATGATCGAGCTGGCCAAGGGCGGCATGACCATGCTGTGCGTCACCCACGAGATGGGTTTCGCCCGCTCGGTCGCCGACCGCGTGATCTTCATGGACAAGGGCGAGATCGTCGAGCAGGGTACGCCCAAGGAATTCTTCGCCAATCCGAAGTCGGAGCGCACCAGGCTGTTCCTGTCGCAGATCCTCAATCATTAGAGCCGCCGGCGGCGGAGCATCCGTCCCCGTCCAACCAAGGCATGTCAAAGGGAGAGCATTTGCAATGAACCCGATCTTGAAGGCGGCGCTTGCGGGCGCGGCAGGCCTGGTCGTCACCGCCGGCGTCGCGGCCGCGCAGACCAAGACCCTCGACACGGTCAAGCAGCGCGGCAGCCTGAGCTGCGGCGTCAATGTGGGCCTCGCCGGCTTCAGCCAGCCCGATGACAAGGGCAACTGGACCGGATTGGACGTCGACTACTGCAAGGCGATCGCCGCGGCGGTGCTGGGCGACGCGACCAAGGTGAAGTACGTCCCGACCACGGCCAAGGAGCGCTTCACCGCCCTGCAGTCGGGCGAGATCGATGTGCTGGTGCGCAACACGACCTGGACGATCGCGCGCGACAGCTCGCTCGGGCTCATCTTCGCCGGCGTCAACTATTACGACGGCCAGGGCTTCATGGTGAAGGCCTCCCTCGGCGTGAAGTCCGCCAAGGAGCTCAACGGCGCCACCGTCTGCGTACAGACCGGCACCACCACCGAGCTCAACCTCGCCGACTACTTCAAGTCCAACAACATGACCTACAAGCCGGTCGTGTTCGAGAAGCTGGACGAGACCGTGCAGGCCTACCTTGCAGGCCGCTGCGATGTCTACACCACCGACCAGTCGGGCCTCTACTCGATCCGGGTGCAGCAGCCCAAGCCCGAGGACCACCTGGTGCTGCCCGAGATCATCTCCAAGGAGCCCCTCGGCCCGTCCGTGCGCCAGGGCGACGATCAGTGGCTGACGATCGTCAAGTGGGTGCACTTCGCCCTGCTCGACGCCGAGGAGGCGGGCGTCACCCAGGCCAACGTCGACCAGATGGCGAGCTCGACGAACCCGGACATCAAGCGCCTGCTCGGCAAGGAGGGCGAGCTCGGCAAAGGTATCGGCCTCGACAACGACTTCGTCGCGAAAGTCGTCAAGGCCGTGGGCAATTACGGCGAGATTTTCGAGCGCAACGTGGGCTCGGGCTCGCGCCTCAAGATCGCCCGAGGCCTCAACAACCTCTGGAACAAGGGCGGCATCCAGTACGCGCCGCCGATGCGATAACCCGAATGGGCAGAGCGCCGGCCGCCGAGAGGCGGTCCGGCGCTCCCGCTTCCAGCAGAGGAGGGGAGGGCGCATGGCCGTCGTGACGACCGAGCGAGGACCACCGGTCCGCACTGCATCCCAGGCAGCCTTCTTCTACCGCCCCGAGGTGCGGCAGGCGATCTACCAGATCGTCACGGTCGTGGCCCTCGTCGCCCTGTTCTACATCCTCGTCACCAATACGGCGGCGAACCTGAGGCGGCAGAACATCGCCTCGGGCTTCGGTTTCATCGATCGCACCGCCGGCTTCGACGTCTCCCAACACCTGATCGCCTACGATAACACGATGACCTACGGCCGGGCCTTCCTGGTCGGCCTGCTGAACACACTGCTGGTGGCGGCGCTCGGCATCGCCTTCGCCACGGCCGTCGGCTTCCTCGTCGGCATCTCCCGCCTGTCGCGGAACTGGCTCGTGGCCAGGCTCGCCACCGTCTACGTCGAGGTCATTCGCAACGTGCCGCTGCTGCTGCAGCTTTTCTTCTGGTACTTCGCCGTCCTCAAGAGCCTGCCGGTGCCCAGGCAGAGCTACGCGCTGCCGGCCGGCGGCTTTCTCAACGTGCGCGGGCTCTACCTGCCGGCGCCGGTGCCGGAGGCCGGCTTCGAGATGGTGGCCCTGGCCGTGCTCATCGGCATCGTCGCCTCGCTCGTCCTCCGGGTGGTGGCCAACCGCCGTCAGATGCTGACCGGACAGCGGCTGCCGGTGCTGTGGCTCTCGCTGGCGCTCATCGTGGTGGTGCCGCTCGGGCTGTTCATCGTCCTCGGCAAGCCGCTCAGCTTCGACTATCCGGAGCTCAAGGGCTTCAACTTCCAGGGCGGCATGGTTCTGCAGCCCGAGTTCACCGCCTTGCTGCTCGGGCTGTCGATCTACACGGCGAGCTTCATCGCCGAGATCGTCCGCGCCGGCATCCAGGGCGTGCCCAAGGGCCAGAAGGAGGCGGCGCTCGCCATCGGCCTCAGCAACGGGCAGACGCTGCGCCTGGTGGTCATCCCGCAAGCCATGCGCATCATCATCCCGCCGCTGACGAGCCAGTATCTCAATCTCATCAAGAACTCCTCGCTGGCGGTGGCCATCGGCTATCCCGACCTCGTCTCGGTCTGGTCCGGAACGGTGCTCAATCAGACCGGGCAGGCGGTGGAGGTCATCCTCGTCACCATGTGCGTGTTCCTCAGCATCAGCCTCGTTACGTCGGGCTTCATGAACTGGTTCAACAAGCACATGGCGCTGGTCGAGAGATAGGCGGGAAGCATGGTCGCCGGTACCGACGTTGCCGCCAGTGTCGAGCGCCCGCCGAGGTCCACGGTCGGGCCCATCGGCTGGATGCGGGCCAATCTGTTCTCGTCCTGGGGCAACGCCCTTCTCACCGTCATCGGCCTGTTCATCGCCTACAAGGCCGTCGCCGGCATCGTCTCGTGGGGCATCGTCTCGGCCACGTTCAGCGGTACCGACGGCAGCGCGTGCACGCGCGAAGGCGCCGGCGCCTGCTGGCCCTACGTCACCGCCAAGTTCGCGCAGTTCATGTACGGCCGCTTTCCCGAACCGGAGCGCTGGCGGGTCGATCTCGTCTACGTGCTGGCGCTGGCAGGGCTCGTGCCGATCATGATCCCGCGCGTGCCGGGCAAGCTGTGGAACGCGCTCTACGTCTTCGGCATCTTTCCCGTCATCGCCTTCTTCCTCCTCACCGGCGGCGTGCTGGGGCTCGCCCCGGTCGACACCGCGCTGTGGGGCGGGCTGCTCGTGACGCTGGTGGTGGCCACGGTGGGCATCACCGCCTCGTTCCCGCTCGGCATCCTGCTGGCGCTGGGACGCCGCTCGAAGATGCCGGTGGTGCGCTGGGTGTCGGTCGGCTTCATCGAGTTCGTGCGCGGCGTGCCGCTCATCACCGTGCTGTTCATGGCCTCCGTGATGCTGCCCCTGTTCCTGCCCCCGGGCGTCACCTTCGACAAGCTCCTGCGCGCGCTGATCGGCGTGGCGCTGTTCGCCGCCGCCTACCTCGCCGAGGTGATCCGCGGCGGCCTGCAGGCGATCCCGCGCGGGCAGTTCGAGGCCGCCGACGCGCTGGGCCTCTCGTACCCGAAGAAGATGGCGCTCATCATCCTGCCGCAGGCGCTCAAGCTGGTGGTGCCGGGCATCGTCAACACCTTCATCGGCCTCTTCAAGGACACCAGCCTAGTGCTGATCATCGGTCTCTTCGACCTGTTGGGCATCGTGCAGCTCAACAACGCGGACTCGAAGTGGTTCTCGCCCACCACCGCCATGACGGGCTACGTGTTCGCCGGCTTGGTGTTCTGGATGTTCTGCTTCGGCATGTCGCGCTATTCGCAGATGATCGAGCGCCGCCTCGCCCGGGGCGACCGCCGCTGACGGGAGCGCTCGGCGCGCTGGCCTCGGGCTGAAGGCGTCAGGCGCGTCTCGCTGCCGACATCTGTGGCCACCGTAGCGCACTGACAGGCCGCGCACCTCCCATCCCCAACCCAGCCCTCGTCCTGAGCTTGTCGAAGGACGGACCACGCATGCCAATCGTGCTTCGACAGGCTCAGCACGGGGGCGGAGCGCGTGGCATGGCGCGGAGGGCTGGGCAGGCCCAACGCAACGCGCGGCGGCATCACACCCTCCCACCTGACCCCAATTCTGGGGTTATCAGACCCGCCCGGCTGTGCTAAGTGCGCAGTCTGTCTGGATTGGAGACGTGGCCGAGAGGCTGAAGGCGGCGGTTTGCTAAACCGTTATACGCTGTTAAGGCGTATCGAGGGTTCGAATCCCTCCGTCTCCGCCACATGTGCTCCCTAGTACGCTGATCCCGCTGAATAAAATCCCAGATGGCCGCCTGCTCGTCCCGCAGTGGTCGTTCATGCATGTGGGTGGCGGGACGCCCCTGCGCTGCCGCAGCTCCCCGCTGATCCTGTTACATCGTCGTTGTCAAAGCCCGACGTTCCTCTCGGAACAGCGCCTGCACTCGCCCCGTGCTTGTCTGCGTGCGCGCAGCACTCGTTGCGACAACGCGAGGGATGAGGCTCACCATGCGGCTGCTCGTGGTTCTCGCTGTAGCGCTCGGCCTGGCCGGTTGCGACTTCATGACGGATGCGGCCACGCGCCTTGCCTATGACCTCGAGCGCGAGGCGAATGCGCTCCGAAAGTCGGGGGATTCCGCGCGCGTCTTCACGCACACGCCCAAGAAGTCTCCGGCCGGCATCACCGGTCCCTATACGGTGCGGCTCGTGACGCGCGGCACGATTCAAATCGGCAAGTACCACACCACCTATCACCTGAATTTCGTGGAGGTGCCGAAGACGCTTCGCATCCAGAAGGCTGACGGAGAAGGATTCGTCGTCGTTCTCACGCGTGCGGGCGATACCGTCCAAGTCGCCGAGCTTCGTTAGTCGTCTCCAACGTCACTCATTCGTGCGCGCTCGGACGAGCCGCTGCCGGGCTTCCGCCGCGGCGTCCTCCATCGTCATGAACACGGCACCCTCGGCCGCCAGCTTCGCCACTAGGTCCTCGAGCGCCAGCATGCGGTAGCCGCGGCCGATGACGTAGGGGTGCATGGTGTAGGTCAGCACGCCCCAGTCGACCGTCTTCTTCATGTAGAGGAACTCGTCGAGCCAGTTCTGCATGACGGCGCGCGCGGATTGGAGCCCGGGCAGGATGGCCGACGGCGTGCGAATGAACTCGAAATGCGGATGGTCGTCGAGCGACCAGCTGATGGGCATCTCGACGAGCGCGGTCGGCTCCCCGAACCGGTAGGGCTTGCCGAGCTCCGCCACGTCGCCGCGCCGCACGCGATAGGGGATGTAGTCGCCGCCCATCAGGCTGCTGTCGTAGGCAAATCCGTGGGCGAGGAGGAGGTCGATCGTGTTTGCGCTCAGGTCCCATGCGGGCGAGCGGTAGCCGCGCGGCTTGCGGCCGGTGAGCCGCACGATGGCTTCGCTGGCGCGAACGAGGTCGGCCTCCTCCTCCCCGCGGCTCATGCCGGCCGGCGGGATGTGGGCCCAGCTGTGGTTTGCGACCTCGTGCCCGGCGGCGACGACGGCCTCGCATTCCCTCGGCCAGCTGGCGATGGTGAAGCCCGGAACGAACCAGGTCGAGCGTATACCCCGCGACGCCAGGAAGGCCAGGATGCGGCCCGAGGCAAGCGCGCCGAACTCGCCGCGCGACAGCGGCGTGGGCGTCGTCATGCCGCGCGCGATGAAGCCTGACTGCGTATCGAAATCGAAGCTGAGGCAGACGATATGACGGGGCACGGCATCAGCCTTCCGACTGCGAGGTGGCTCGGCGGACTGTCTGTGAACGCCGCGGAGAGGTTAGCAAATGCCGCCCGCAGCCACACGCATCCTGCTGCGGGAGGCTCCGACGGAGCGCCGAGTCGTCGCGTTCCAGCCGGCAGTCATTCATCCTCGACAAGGCGAAATGAGCTAACTATTTGAAAGCATTGAATGGGCTAGCCGCGCGAGCCGCGGCGACCGCGGCAAGGGTGGGCAGGTGAATTTCCCCGGCAGGTTCTGGCACAGGCGTGAGGCAGCGGCGAGCCTCGCGCCGCGGCCGCGTGGCGGGCGCGCAGCCGCCACGATCGCCGCGCGCCTCACCTTCGACCGCGTGGAGCGGCGCTACGGCGCGTCCCTGGCGCTCGCCGGCTTCTCGCTCGACATCGCGCCGGGCGAGGTGATCTGCCTGCTCGGGCCCTCGGGTGGCGGCAAGACCACGCTTCTCCGCGTCGCCGCGGGCATCGAGCGTCCGACCGGCGGGCGGGTGCTCATCAACGACCAGGAGGTGGCGGGCCCCTCGCGCTTCGTGGCGCCAGAGAAGCGCAACGTCGGCCTGATGTTCCAGGATTTCGCGCTCTTCCCGCACCTCACCATCCTCGACAATGTGGCCTTCGGCCTCAAGTCGCTGCCGCGCGAGGACGCGCGCCTGGAAGCCGCCAACGCGCTGGCCCGCGTGGGGCTCGAGCGCTATGCGGAGAGCTACCCGCACATCCTCTCGGGCGGCGAGCAGCAGCGCGTAGCGCTGGCCCGGGCCATCGTGCCGCGGCCGGCCGTGATGCTGATGGACGAGCCCTTCTCGGGGCTCGACGTGCAGCTGCGCGAGCGCCTGCAGGAGGAGACGCTGGCGCTCCTGCGCGAGACGCGCGCCACCTGCCTGATCGTGACGCATGCACCGGCGGAAGCCATCCGCCTCGGCGACCGCATCGCGGTGATGCGCGCCGGCCGGCTGGTGCAGGCGGGCAAGGCCGAGACGCTCTACCGCAATCCCGCGGATCTGTTCGTGGCGCGCCTGTTCTCCGAGATCAACGAGATCCCGCTGCGCGTGGAGGGCGGCAGGCTGCGGACGCCGATCGGCGTCTTTGCCGTGCCCGGGCTCGACGAGGGGGATGCGGCGATCCTGTGCATCCGGCGGCGCGCCATCCGCCTCGGCAGCCCTGGTACGGGCCTGCCCGGGCGGGTTCTGCACGCGCGGTTCATGGGCGACCTGGCCGTGCTGGAGATCGCCGCCGAGGGCTTCGAGCGGCCGCTTCTCACGCTTGTCCGCGAATGGGAGGTGCCGCAGCGCGGCGAGGAGGTGTCAATCACCGTGGACCCCGAGAGCGTGCTGGTGTTCCCTGCCGAGAAGCCGGCAGCTGCATCGGTTGATCAGGCGTAGCCGGACCATGCCGCCGCGGAGTGGCGCCGGCAGCGCGGCTAGCGGTTGAGCCAGCGCCTGGCAAAGCCGAGCAGGCCCTGCGGCACGAAGATCACCATCACTATGAAGATGATCCCGACCGGGATGAGGTAGGGAAATTCGGCGATCTGCGGGAGATTGAACGTGGAGGCGAGGAAGGGAAAGACGCGGGAGAAGAACTCCCGCAGACTGAGAAAGAAGGCTGCGCCCACGATCGGTCCCACCAGCGTTCCGATCCCACCCATGACGTTGAAGATCACGACCTCGCCCGAGACCACGAAATAGACGAAGTCGGGCGCGGCGAACCGGTTCTGGACAGCGTAGAGCACGCCGGCGAGGCCCGCGAACAGCCCCGACAGCATCACGGCCATCATCTTGTAGCGCTCGACCGGATAGCCGATGGCCCTGGTGCGCGCCTCGTTCTCGCGGATCGACTGCAGCACCATGCCGAACGGCGATTGCGTGATGCGCCGCAGCGCGAGATAGGAGAGCGCCACGACGGCCAGCACGAACCAGTGCAGCGTCTCGCTCGTGAACGGCACCGAGTAGACGCCGGGGATGCCGAGCTCGGGCCGACGGAACGACAGGCCGTTCTCGCCTCCCGTCACCTCCGTCCACGTGAAGATGATGACGTAGAAGATCTGCGAGAAGATCAGCGTGGTGATGGCGAAGTAGATGTCGCGCAGGCGCGTGGAGAAGTACGCCACGAACAGGGCGGCGCCCGCCGAGCCGGCAAGGCCATAGACGATCGCCAGCCAGAGGTTGGGCGGCTTCACCATCAGCAGGGCGGCGGCGGCACCGTACATGCCGAGGCCGAAGAACGCCGAATGGCCGAACGACACCATGCCGGTGTAGCCGATCAGGATGTCGGACGACATCGCGAGCAGCCCCCAGATCAGGATCTCGGTCAGGAAGCGGCGCCAGAACTCGGGCAGCACCAGCGGTGCCACCGCCAGCACGGCGATGATGACGGCGAACCCCGTCCAGTAGACCTTGGCGTGACGGGTGGTGCTCATTTCGGGGTTGGGACGAAGAGGCCGGTGGGACGGAACAGCAGGGTCAGGATCAGCACCACCGACGAGACGATGATGGCCTGCGACGGGCTGACCCAGATCGAGGCGTAGGCTTCCAAGAGGCTAATGAAGATGGCGGCCAGGATCGAGCCGCCGAGATTGCCCATGCCGCCGACCACGACGACGATGAATGCCTTGAGCACCCAGTCGAGCCCCATGGCGTGGTTGACGCCGACCAGCGGACCGAACAGAACGCCGCTCGCCGCCGCCATGCCGGCACCGATGGCAAACACTCCGGTGTGCACCCAGGGCACAGGGATGCCCATGGCCTGGGCCATGACGCGATCCTGCGTCGTGGCGCGGATCCAAACTCCGTAGCGGCCATACTTCAGGAACAGGTAGAGGCCCGTGATGATGGCCGCCGACAGCAGGGCGATGACCAGCCGATACCAGGGGTACTCGAGGTAGAAGAGCTTGAAGTGTCCGCTCACCGGCTCCTGGATCTTGCGCGCCACCGGCCCGAACTGCCACAGCGCGTAGTTCTGCAGCACCAGCGACAGGCCGAACGTAGCGAGGATGGTCGTCAGCGGATCGCGCCCGAGCAGCGGTCGCAGGGTGGTTATCTGCAGCGCCGCGCCCAGCAGCGCAATCGTCAGCGTCGAGACCACCAGCGCGATCCAGAAGCTCCCCGACGCCCCGAGCACGATGACGCCGATGTAGGCGCCCAGCATGAAGAGCTCGCCGTGGGCGAAGTTCACGACGTCCATGATGCCGAAGATCAGCGTGAGGCCAGAGGCAACAAGCGCCAGGATCATGCCGGTGACGATGCCGTTGACCGTCTGGATGGCGATGATGTCCCAGGGGATGTCGGCGAAGAGCCCCATGCCTCACACTCCGAGGTACTGGTGGATGACGGGATCGTTCACCCCGAGCTCCGAGGCGGCCGCATGGTGGCGCACTGCGCCCTTCTCCATGAAATAGACGCGCTGGCTGGCCTCGAGCGTGAGCGGCACGTTCTGCTCCACCAGCAGGATCGCCACGCGCTCGCGATGCAGCATGTGGATGATCTCCCGGATCTGCGAGACCATGCGGGGCATCAGACCTTCGGTGGGCTCGTCGAGCAGGATGATCTTGGGCTCGAGCATCATCGCCCGGGCGATGGCCAGCATCTGCTGCTCCCCGCCCGACAGCGTGCCGCCCGCCTGATAGCGGCGCTCGGCCAGGCGCGGGAAGTACTCGAACAGCTTGCCGAGCAGCTCCTGCTTGCGCGCCTCGGTGACACCGTGGCGATCGAGGCCGGTGCGCAGGTTCTCCATGACGGTGAGGAGCCTGAAGATGCGCCGGTCCTCCGGCACGTAGGCGATGCCGAGGCGCGCGATCTTGTGGGACGGCAGGCCCGTGATCGACGCGCCCTGGAACAGCACCTTCCCCCGGGTAGGCGTCACGAGCCCCATGATCGTCTTGAGTGTTGTGCTCTTGCCGACGCCGTTGCGCCCGAGCAGGCCGACCACCTCACCGGGGCCTACCGACAGGGACACGCCATGCAGGATGTGGCTCTTGCCGTAGAAGGTGTGGAGGTCTTCGACGACGATGAGCGGCTCGGCCGAGGAAGCTGGAGAGGTCATGTCTTCAGATAGACCTCCTGCACCCGTGGGTTCTCCTGGATCGCAGCCGGCGCCCCTTCGGCGAGGATCTCGCCGTAGTGGAGCACGGTGATGCGGGTGGCCAGCTCCATCACCACCTGCATGTCGTGCTCGACGATGAGGATGGTGAGGTCCTTGGCGATGCGCCGCACGAGCTGCATGGTCTCGTGCGTCTCCGCCGCGCTCATGCCGGCCGTCGGCTCGTCGAGGCAGAGGAGCTTCGGCTCCGTGGCAAGCGCGATGCCGATCTCGAGGTTGCGCTGCTCGCCGTGCGACAGGTTGGCCGCGAGCTCGTCGGCCTTGGCTGCGAGGCCCACCGCCTCGAGCACCGCGTGCGCCTTGTCGATGATGTCGTGATAATCCGCATGGTGCCGCAGCATGCTCCAGCCGTGCCGGCGCGACTGCGCGGCAATGCGGGCATTCTCCAACGTGGTGGCGTTGGGGAGAATGTTGGTGATCTGGTAGGAGCGGGCGATGCCCTTCTGCGAGATGCGGTTGGAGGGCAGGCCGGCGATGCTCTCCCCCTCGAGCAGGATGCGCCCCGCGGTCGGGCGGATGACGCCGGTCAGGCAGTTGAAGAACGTGCTCTTGCCGGCGCCGTTGGGCCCGATGATGGCCCGAATCTCTCCGGGCGCGACCTCGAAGTCGACGCCGTTGAGCGCGGTCAGGCCGCCGAAGCGCACGGTGAGCCCTTCCGTGCGCAGGAGCGGCCGCACTCCCGGTGCGGCGGTGGTGGAGGCAGACGGCTGTGAGGAAGAGGCAGCTGTCACGTCAGCTTACTTGGAGACCTGGCGATTTTTGGTTGGCGCTCCCGCCCCCCACGGGAGATCGGGAGCGCCGCTGTGACGGATGATCGGGTCGCTCAGGCGAACGTGCAGGCCGAGGGGTACAGCGTCTTCTCCTTGGGCACGACCTCCACGATGTGGTGCTTGCCGTCCTTGATGTCGAAGATGAACTCGCGCAGGAACGCCTGGTGGTCCTCCTTGCGGATCACCTTGTCGCCCTGTGGGAAGTCGTCCCCTTCCTTCAGCTCGAGGCCCTCCAGCGCGGCGATGAGCTTCATGGTGTCGTCGCGGCCCTGGAACTTCGACATCTCCATGGCGATCTTCAGCGCGTTGAGCGCCTCGAAGTTCGACTGCACGTAGCGGTCTGGCGCCGGGCCGGACGGGTCGACCTCCTTCAGCCGCTTGATCGCCTCCTCGTAGAACTTCTTGTGTGCCTCGGTGTTCAGCGGCGCATCGAGCACGGGAATGTAGCGATTGATGCCGACGAAGCCCTCGATCTTGGCTCCGAGCGCCGGCAGATTGGTGGACTCGGCGATGGAGCCGTCACCGGCCCACTTGTACTTCTTGGTGAGGCCCAGGTCGTAGGCTTGGTTGCCGATCGTCACGCCATCCTTGCCGAAGAAGATGCCGAAGAAGCCGTCGAAGTTGCCAGTGATCTTGGACAGGAAGGGCGTCATGTCGGCCGTGCCGAGCGGAATGCCGGTGGTGCCCACGACCTCGCCGCCGGCTTTCTTGATCTGATCCGCGTACGCATCCTTGGTCGACTGGCCCCAGGAGTAGTCGGCGTAGGCGATGTGCCATTTCTTGCCGAGCTTGTTGACGAGGTAGGGCGCGAACGCAACCGCCTGGGCCGGCGCATAGTCGAACGGCCGGAAGGTATACTTGCTGCACTTGCTGCCGGTGATCGTGGTATCGAGGCACACCGTGATCATGTTGACGATCTTGGCTTCCTCCCACACCGGCATGCAGGCGAGGCAGACGTTGGACAGGAAGCCGCCGCACGCGACGTCGATCTTGTCCTCCACCACCAGCTTCTCGGCCTTGCGCCGGCCGACGTCCGGCTTGGATTCATAGTCCGCGACGATGAGCTCCACCGGCCGGCCGTTGATGCCGCCCGACTTGTTGATGCGGTCCGCGGCCATCTGCACGCCGACCAGCGCGGTCTTGCCGCCCGCTGCGGCAGCGCCCGAAAGGGGCTGCAGGCTGCCGATCTTGTAGGGCTTGGCTTGGCCGAAAGCGGCACGCCATGGCGCCGGCACCAGCATCATGGCGCCGAGCGCGCCCGCGCTCGCTCCGTATCCGATCAGGCGGCGGCGCGTGACCTTGCCGCGGTACCAGAGCTCGCCATCTGCATCATGCGCCTTCCTGCTATCGGCCATCTGCGCCTTCTCCCTTCGGTCCGCTTGAACTTCCAATTTCGTTGATCAATGGCGCCAGCGGGTCGACGGTAGGGCCGGCTCGCGCGTTCGGCGTTCCGGGCATTTATAAACCGAGCGAACACATCCCAACAAGCGCAGCCGGGTCCTGCACAAGCGGCGTTTTCCGCACAGGTGACTATCCGTGGCACCCATGCGCCGGCAGCATGGATGCTCAAATCCGCAGCACTCCGTGGCTTCGACGGCGACGCCGTGCCGCCATGGCAGGTCGGCTGCGACTCCGCGCATTCCGCCAACCCCGCCCGCCAAGATCCGTGGACGGTATTTAATCTCGGGCCTCGCGCCGACGCGGCGCTGGCGCGCACTTCATCGTTAATGACCGGGACGCGGGCGGCGTTGTCGGACAGCTTCAACTTCCGCCAACAAGGTGCATGACCATGCGCCGCAGCAGCCGCCCGCCGAAACGCAAGCCTGCGCCGGCGGCGTCAACGTGGCACAACTCGGTTTCCCGACGCGTGGCGCGATGATGCGTGCGGGCCGAGCTTCGCAGGCCAGGTGCTCGGCTGGTTCTGTTCCTGCTTCGCAGTCTGCAGGTACCTGGTGTTAGATGGTGCGTTATCCCAAGTCTGCGAGAATGGTTTGGACCAGGCGGACATGCGCAATGAGATGAATCACAATCCGGAGGCTGCCGCGTGCGCCCGTTCCTGACCCTCCACCATCCCTCAGATGCCCGGCGGCACTACGCGCAGGGCTTGTGGAGCTCCGATACCTTCTACAGTCTGCTCGCGCGCCATGCCGACGCGCGTCCCGGCGCGATCGCTCTCCAAGACGGCCGCTCCGCCCTCACCTGGCACGAATTGCGCGAGCGCGTGGACGCCTTCGCGGCCGAGCTCGGAGCCAAGGGGCTCGTCGGTGGCGACCGTGTCTCGATCTGGATGTCGAACCGCGTCGAGGCAGTCATCACTTTTCTCGCGTGCGCGCGCGGGGGGCTCGCCTGCAACCCGTCGCTGCACCGCACGTACACCTGCGACGAGATCGGCCAGCTGCTCGAGCGGCTGGGCGCCCGCGCCCTGGTGACAGAGACCGGCTGGGGCGCTGACCGGCAGAAAGCAGACCTCGACGCCATCCTTGCGCGCCTGCCGTCGACGCCCGCGGTCTATACGCCCGACACGATGCCGCGCCGCCCAACCGAGGCACCGCCGCCGTCGACGGATCCGGACCGCGTCGCCTACCTTGCCTTCACGTCCGGCACCACGGGCAACCCCAAGTGCGTCATGCATTCGCACAACACCCTGCTCGCCAATGCCCGGGACTTGGTGCGCGACTGGGGGCACGGACCCGACACCGTGCTGCTCAGCCTGTCGCCGCTGTCGCATCACATTGCCTGGGTCGGCGTCGCGCAGTGGCTGCTGGCCGGCTGCCGGTTCGTCACCAACGATCCGCCGGCCGGCACGACCACGCTCGACTGGATCATCGATACGGGCGCCACCTACGTGATGGGCGTCCCGACGCACGCCATGGACGTGCTGGCCCAGCAGAAAGCCAAGGGCGTCGGGCGGCTGGGCCGCGTCTCGGTGTTCTACATGGCGGGCGCGCCCATCCCCCCGTCGGTGGCCGCCGCCTTCGTGGCGCAAGGCATCAAGCCGCAGAACGTCTACGGCATGACGGAAAGCTCCTCGCATCAGTACACGCATCCGGGCGACGACACCGAGACGATCGTTGCAACCTGCGGGCGCGGCGGCCCGGCCTACGAGGTGCGTCTGTTCGATCCCGAGGACCGGGACCGGATGGTCGGCCCCGGCGAGGTCGGCGAGATCGGCGGGCGCGGCGCGCTCCTGATGCTCGGCTACTTCGACAACCAGGCCGCAACGGAAGGGAGCTTCAACCGCAGCGGCTGGTTCATGTCGGGCGACCTCGGCGTCATGGACGAGCGCGGCAACCTGCAGGTGGTGGGGCGCCTGAAGGACGTCATCATCCGGGGCGGCCACAACATCTACCCCGCGCATATCGAGGCGCTGGCGCTGCGGCACGCGCAGGTCACGCGCGTGGCCTGCTTCCCCGTGGCCGACGAACGCCTGGGCGAGCGGGTGTGCATCGCCATCACGGGCAGCGCCGCGCCGGACGAGCTGCTCGCCCATCTCGGCCGCGAGGGCCTCTCGCGCTACGACATGCCGGAGTACTTCGTGGCTCTCGCCGAATTCCCGCTGACCGCCAGCGGCAAGATCCTCAAGCGCGAGCTGGCCCAGATGGCAAGACGCGGCGAGATCGCGCCGCACCCCGTCCGCTTTCAAGCCAACGAAGGTGCCGCCTGATGCCCGCTGAGCGTGCCGTGCACCACGCGCGCTCATGGAGTGGCGCCTTGACCGCAAGGCGCCACGGCACCAATCTGCGGTACGCCATGATTTGAGGTGAGCCCATGCCCCGGCACAAGAGCTATGTCCCCCACGGCGTCATTCCGGCCGTGCTGCTTCCCTTCACGGCGGATCTCGCCATCGACGAGGCCGGCTTCCGCAAGCATCTGCGCGACGTGGCCGCCACCAAGGGCATTTCGGCCATCACGCTGAACGCCCACTCCACCGAGGTCGCCTCCTGCACCTTCGAGGAGCAGCGCCGCGTGCTCGAGATCGCGCAAGCCGAGATCGGCGACCGCCTGCCCATCATCAACGGCGTGTGGGCCGACGGCAGTCTCGAGGCCGCCCGCATCGCCCGCATGGCGACCGAAGGTGGAGCCTCGGCCCTTCTCGTGTTCCCGCCGGCGCCGTTCACGCTCGGCCAGTCGCCGCAGATGGCGGTTGCGCACTTCAAGCGCATCGCCGATGCCACCGACCTGCCCCTCATCGCCTTCCAGTATCCGCTCGCGACCGGACAGGGCTATCCCAAGGATACGCTGCTGAAGCTGGTCGAGGAGGTGCCCAGCATCCGCGCCATCAAGGATTGGATCGGCAACGTTCCGCACCATGAGTGGCACGTGCGCACGCTGCAGAGCCTGCCGCACCCCGTGAACGTGCTCTCCACCCACAGCGCCTGGCTGCTCTCCTCGCTGGTGCTCGGCTGCAATGGCCTGCTGTCGGGCAGCGGCAGCGTCATCCCGGACCTGCAAGCCGATCTCTTCCACGCGGTGCGCGGCAACGACCTCGCCGAGGCCCGGCGCATCTACGCCCGCATCGAGCCCCTGGCGCGCGTGTTCTATGCCGATCCGTTCGTCGACATGCACAACCGCATGAAGGAGGCGCTGGTGCTGCTCGGCCGGCTTCCCCGCGCCCACGTGCGCCCGCCGCTCGTGAAGATCGGGCGGGCCGAGATCGCCCGCATCCGCGAGGCCCTGGTGGAGGCGGGGATGCTCGGCAAGGAGGCCGGTCGGGACGCGGCCTGAGAAGGAGCAGGCGTCATGGCCGGCATCCTGTCCGTCTTCAACGACTGTGCGCCCGAGGGCTACGAGCACTTCGAGCGCTGGTATATCCGCGAGCACCTGCAGGAGCGGGTCGGCGTGCCGGGCTTTCGCTTCGGCCGGCGCTACGAGCTGGTGTCCGGCGGCGACCGGCGCTTCTTCGCCTTCTACGAGGTGGAGACTCCCGGCATTCTTTCCTCTCCGGCCTACGTCGAGCGCCTGAACAGCCCGACACCCTGGACGCGGGAAGCCATGAAGTCCTTCCGCAACATGGTGCGCACCGTGTGTGACCTCACCGCAGCGGCCGGGGACCTCATCGGCGCCTATGCCGTCGTCTTGCGCGCTGATGGCGCGATGGCGCCGACGCAGGAGGCCGCCGGCATCGTGAGGCAGATGGCGAGCGAAGATGGCATAGCGCGCGTGCAGCTCTGGACAGCAGCCGCGAGGCAGACCCCCTCCGATACCGCCGAGATGAAGAGCCGCGGCACCGACCAGCTCGCCGCGGGCGCGCTCGTCGTCGAGTGCCTGCGCCGTTCCGATGCAGATCGCGTGATGGGCAGGCTGGCGACCGGCCTGCCCCCCGCGCTCGGCATGAGCGGCCCCAGCGTCGTCGGCATATATGCGCTGCTGTGCACCTATCCGGGCGCTGGTGCGCTGAAGACCGTGTAGTCCGAGCCGCGCGGACCATATTGCGGGCGTCTCCCTACCGGCGCCGGCGCCGGTACCAGAGCGCCATCACCTCCATGCCCGCGAACGAGAAGAGGCCCGCGCCGAGCAGCACGGCTTCGCCCGTGGCGTAGCCGTAGTGCTCGACTACGACAGCGAACGCAGCCGGTGCCACGGCGGCGAGGAGCAGGTAGGGCGTGGCCAGGATGCCCAGCACCTCGCCGTAGCCCCTGGGCCCGAACAGCGCCAGCGGGACGGCTCCGCGCATGATGGTGACGAGCCCGTTGGAGATGCCGAACAGCAGCGTGAAGGCGAGCGCGAGCGCAAGGCTGGCGCCGCCCAGCATCAGCACGGCGAACGACAGGGGCATGAAGAGGATGGCGACGCGGCCCACATCGATGGGGTGCCATTTGCGGGCGAGCGTCAGGTCCCAGATGCGTCCTGCGACCTGGGCGAAGCCCTTGAGTGACGCGATCGTCACGGCGATGCCGCCCGCAATTCCGGTCGCCTCGAGAATCGGCACCAGGTGCACCGCCATGGCGCCGAACACGACCGCGCTTGCCGCCACGATCAGACTGAACAGCGTCATGGCCATCACACGGGGCGCACCTTCGAGGGGTGCCTCCACCTCGGCCGGCGAGCCGGAGGCCGCCGCCTTGCTCGGCACGGCGGGCTCGTCCGGCTCGCGCCGGGCGAGGCCCAGCCAATGCAGCGGCAGGCACACGAGCAGGTTGACGGCCGCGAACACGAGGAGCGTGGTGCGCCAGCCGTATTGGGCGTTGAGCTCATGGCCGATGGGCCAGAACACGGTCGAGGCGAGGCCCCCGAACAGCGTCAGGTAGGAGATCGCCCGCCGACCGCGCGCGGGCGTCACCTGCACCAGCGCCGCGAACGCCGCATCGTAGAGCGTCATGCGCATGGCGAGCCCGAGAAGGGCCCACGTCAGCAGGTAGGCGTAGGGCTCCGAAACCTGCGAGAGGACCACGAGCCCGATCGCGGTCAGCACCGAGCCTGCCGACATCACGGCCCGGCCGCCGCGGCGGTCGAGCAGGCGCCCTATGTGGGTCGACGCCGCGCTCGACACCAGCAGCCCCACCGTGAGCCCTCCGAACACGAGGCTCTGGCTCCAGCCGGTATCGGCGGCAATCGGCTTGCCCAGCACACCCAGCGCGTAGAGCGTGGTGCCCCAGGCGATGATCTGCGTGAAGCCCAGGGCCACGACGGCATGGGTGACCGGATCGCGCAGGAAGGCGCTCCGCAAGCCGCTGTCTACCTCCCGCTCTGCCATCGCCCCGTTCGGCTCCCCGCGAGATCCGTTGCCGCAACGCCGTGATATCAAGCCTAACCCCCTTTACCGGCGTGCGCATCAGGGCCCCTGGACGCAGCCGGCCGGCGACCCGATATTCGAAAGGATCAGGAGGGTCTCGATTGAACGACGCCAGGGACGAGGAACAGAACAGGCTGTCTGCGCGCGCTGCGCGCTATGTCCGCGTCGGCACGAATGTCGGCGCCGTGGCGGCCCGCGTGGCGAGCCAGCGCCTGCTCGGGCTCGAAGCTGACGATGCCAAGAACGCGGCGGCGCTGGCGGCAGCCCTCGGCGGGCTCAAGGGGCCCATCATGAAGGTGGCACAGCTGCTCGCCACGATCCCGGAGGCGCTGCCGCCCGAATACGCGCAGGAGCTGTCTCAGCTGCAGTCGCAGGCGCCCCCCATGGGGCCAGCCTTCGTGCGCCGCCGCATGGTGGCGGAACTCGGACCCGACTGGGCAGCCCGGTTCCGGAGCTTTGCGACGCAGCCATCGGCTTCGGCTTCCCTCGGACAGGTGCATCGTGCCGTCGGCCACGACGGCGAGGCGCTGGCTGCGAAGCTGCAATATCCCGACATGCAGTCGGCGGTGGAGGCCGATCTCAGCCAGCTCAGGATGGTTTTCGCGCTGCACGCCCGCATGAACCCCGCGGTCGAGACGGGTGAGATCCTGAAAGAGATCTCGGCGCGGCTGCGCGAGGAGCTCGACTACGAGCTGGAGGCGCGGCACACGGCGCTCTACGGCCTGATCTTCAAGAAGGAGCCCGGCATCCGCGTGCCGCGGGTGCTGCCGGAGCTGTCGACGAAGCGTCTGCTGACCATGACGTGGCTCGAAGGCCGACGTTTGATGGACTACAAGCGGGCACCGCTCGAGCACCGCAACACCATCGCTCGTGCCATGTTCCGCGCCTGGTGGTACCCCTTCTCCCATTACGGCGTGATCCACGGCGACCCGCACCTCGGCAACTACACCATCTTCGAGCAGGAGGCGGGGAACGGCGCCACGGCGCCCTCGCCCGACGCGCTGGGAGTCCCGGCCGGCATCAACCTGCTCGACTACGGCTGCATCCGCACGTTCCCGACGCCGTTCGTGCAAGGCGTCATCGACCTCTACACCGGCCTGCTGACGGGCAGGCGCGACCTCGTCGTGCACGCCTACGAGACGTGGGGCTTCACCGGCCTCTCCGCCGAGTTGATCGACACATTGAACATCTGGGCCCGCTTCATCTACGGACCGCTGCTCGACGACCGCGAGCGCGAGATCGCCGACGGCACTACGCCGGGTCAGTACGGGCGCAAGGAGGCATTCACGGTGCACAAGGCGCTGAAGGAGAAGGGCCCGGTGAAGGTGCCGCGCGAGTTCGTGTTCATGGACCGGGCAGCAATCGGTCTCGGCGGCGTGTTCCTGCATCTGGGCGCCAGGCTCAACTGGCACGACATGTTCAATGACACAATCCGCAACTTCTCCCTCGACGCGGTCGGCGCGCGCCAGCGGGTGGCATTCGCGGCGGCGGGCGTGCCGTTGCCGACAGTAGGGTGAAGCGATGGCCAAGCAGGGCAAGATCCGGGTCGGCATCGGCGGGTGGACGTTCGAGCCCTGGCGCGGCACCTTCTATCCCAAGGGCCTCCCCCACGCGCGCGAGCTCGGGTACGCGAGCCAGCATCTCACCACCATCGAGATCAACGGCACCTTCTACCGCACGCAGACGCCCGCCACCTTCACCAAGTGGGCCAGCGAGACGCCGTCCGGCTTCGTGTTCTCGGTGAAGGGGCCGCGCTATGCGGTCAACCGGCGCGTGCTGGCCGAGGCCGGCGACTCGATCAAGCGTTTTCTCGATTCGGGCCCTCTGGAGCTGGGCGACAAGCTCGGCCCCCTGCTCTGGCAGTTCGCGCCGACCAAGAAGTTCGACGCGGCCGACTTCGGCAAGTTCCTGGAGCTGCTGCCCTCCAAGCTCGGCGGGCGCACGCTGCGCCACGTCGTGGAGGTGCGGCATGCTTCGTTCTGCACGCCTCAATTCGTTGCGCTGCTGCGGGAGTTCTCGATCCCCGTCGTCTATGCCGAGCACGCGACCTATCCCGGCATTCCCGATCCCGTCGGCGACTTCGTCTACGCGCGGTTGCAGAAGGGAGAGGATGACATCCCGACGGCCTATCCGCCGAAGGCGCTCGATGCCTGGGGCCGGCGCGCCGAAGCCTGGGCCAAGGGCGGCACGCCGGCCGATCTGCCCCTCACCGACCCGGACGCGAGGCCCAGGCCCTCCGCGCGCGACGTCTTCGTCTACTTCATCCACGAGGGCAAGGTGCGCGCCCCCGCTGCCGCCATGGCCCTGATCGAGCGCTTGGGCCGGTAGCCGGTAGGGCGCAATAGGCGAAGCCGTACTGCGCCGAACTGAGGCCTAGACCTCACTTGCGCCAAGCGGTTGCGGACCGATCGGCGCAATAGGCGAAGCCCTATTGCGCCCTACCCGCCGCGATAGCGGTTCCAGGTGTCGGAGTCGCACAGGAAGGCGATGCATCCCTTCAGGGTAAGCCTGTCGCCGGCGAGCGTGATGTCGACATCGTAGCTCTGGCCGTCCTCGGGATCGTAGACCGAGCCTTGCCACTTGTTCACCCCGGCCTGGCGCCAGCCTTCGAAGATCGGCAGCCCGACAATTGGGCGGCTGCGCAGGCTCGGGTTCTTGTTGCCCTTGTCCGTCTGCGGCTTTCCTTGCGCATCGTTCGGCTCGCTGATCCAGACGATCGTCCCGCACAGCCCTTGCTTGGGCGGCGCGCAGTTGACGATCTCCACGCGGCCCTTGTTCTTGTCGGTCCACCATATGCCGTGGATGCCCGTCTCCTGTGCGGCAACGGCGCCCACCGATAGGAATGTCGCGAGCGCGCCTGCGGCTAAGCGGTTGGCAAGCATGTGTCTCATCCTCTCTAGATCACGGGATCCGGCCGATAACGGCGGAAGTCGGCGGGCAATCCCCGATTCGCTCCTCGGACCGCTAAGGGCCGCCCAAATCCGGCGGCAGAAAGGCCTTCTCAGGGACTTACGCCTATTTCTTGACGCCACAGTCCGCCTGAGCCTGCTTCCAGCCGTCGGCGAACTTGCCGCGAAGCGCGGCGCCGCCATCGGGCAGCTTGGCCACCTCGTCCTGGCTCAGCTGATTGCGGGCAAATCGCAGTATCATATCCATCTCGCTGCCGGGAATGGCGCGGCGCATGACGTCGCCGGCACACTTGCAGGCATCGGTGGCGATCGCGCTCTGCGTGCAGAAGGGTTGCAGCGTCTCGTCCAAGGCGTCGGCGCGAGCAGCTGCGGCGCCGGCAAGGCAGAGCAGCAGGATCGTGACCATACGAAGCATGAGCAGTTCCCTCAGAGCCATTGCGTGGATCCCGGCGCCGGCGCGCACGATAGCATGGCTCGCGGTGCCCATCACCGTGGCCATTGCGCCAATCGGTAAAGGCGGCACTTGACGATGCAATGACGCAACTATTCGTGCTCTTCCCGGCCCTTCGACAGCGCGTCTGAGCGCGCGCGGAAGGCATCGGCGTCCCCATACTCGACAAACTCCCGGTAGTGCTCGTGCGCACCAATCACCCGGCGCGCGTGCTTGATCGGACACCAGTATTGCTCGGTGCGTGCCGCGATCTCGCGGACGAAGGCGATGAGCCCGTTGGCGTACGAGCAGTAGGCGCAATTGAGCTTCTCGAGCGCGTTGAGGTAGGCCAGATGGTGGCGATCGAAGATGAAATAGTCTTTGCGCCGCACTTTCTCGATGCCGTACGCCGGAAAGCACACCGCCTGGTAGATGCTGACCGACAGGTCGAGCAGCAGCAGCGGAACGATCAGGCTGTAAATGACCGGTGCCGTCAGAGCGGTCAGCGGGTGAGCGTTGAGGATGTATTTGGAGAGGCGGGTCCTGAGCTCCCGGTGGCGCCGCAGCACCTCCCGCTCGAACACCACCCGCCCCCGCTCGAGACCGAAGCGCAGGCCCGCCCGGCGCCGCGCAAGCTCTGCCTCCAGCTCCTGCTCCAGCGCCCTGATCTCGGCCATTAGCCTCGTGACGCGCTCGCTCATCAGCCTTCTCCGGTTCGAGCCTTCTCCGGTTCGTCCGCGAAGCCTACCCGGCCAAGTCAGCTGAAGGCGGCCTGACGGGCCCGACTTGGATTCCTCCCTGCACACTCCTTGGGCACGGACGTTCGGGCCCGTCTCGTCGACACTTCTTCACCAATGAACCTTTTGCTCGACATGAGCAGTCGGGAGAAATATTGCGGTTCGTCCGCATTTATGGCTTTCATATCCTCGACTAGGGCAGTCCGACCTCGTGCGCTCGGCACCTTGCCGCCGATGTATCCGTTCATCGAGCGGCGCCGAGCCTGTCGGCCTCCTGTCGCCGGAATTGGGCCCGATATGCCGTTTTGCCGTCAACCTCAGGCGGCCCAGCCAACGGCCGACGGGAATAGCGCGCTTGCGACCTTCGTAGGGGTGGCGAGAGACGTGGTCCAAGGTCGCAGGGCCTGGATGCGGGCCGCGTATAGAATGATGAAGTCGGTGTCGGGGCCATGGCGATGGACAAGCCAACCCCGATAGGGAGGAAAGATGAAAGCGCTCCTGCGGTTCAGTCGCGTCGTCGATACCGTCAACACGCGCCTCGGCCAGGTGGTCGCATGGGGCATCCTGGCCGCGATCCTCGTCAGCGCCGCCAATGCCACGGTGCGCAAGGTCTTCAACACCTCGTCGAATGCATGGCTCGAGATCCAATGGATCCTGTTCGGCGCCGTGTTCCTTCTCTGCGCCGGCTGGACGCTGCTGTCGAACGAGCACATCCGCATCGACATCGTGAACAGCATGCTGCCGAAACGGTTGCGTGACTGGATCGACGTGTTCGGGCACATCTTCTTTCTCATCCCCGTCACACTGGTGCTGGCCTATCTCGGCTGGCCGTTCTTCTGGCGCTCGCTGATGCAGAACGAGCAGTCCACCAATGCCGGCGGATTGCCGGTCTACCCATCTAAGTTCCTGATCCCGCTCGCCTTCACTCTGCTCCTCATCCAGGCGCTCTCGGAGCTGATCAAGCGCATCGCGATCATCAGGGGAGACCTGCAAGATACGGTTTCGGGAGGTGGTCACCACGCAGCGGCCGAGGCGGAGGCGGAGCGTCTCCTGCAAGTTGCCAGGGAAGAAGCAGAGAAGCGCGCCAGCACTTAGGCCGATGCGCCCCGTGATGATCCCACACACCTCCCATTCGAATTCCCGGAGTACCTGAGATGGCAGAGCTCATTGCGCACAACATGGCGCCGATCATGTTTGCGTCCCTCGTCGTCTTCCTGCTCCTGGGATATCCCGTCGCCTTCTCCCTCGCCGCCGTCGGCCTCCTCTACTTCATCGTCGGCGTTGAGCTCGCGCCGCTGTCGCACGGCGAGATCTCGCTGTCCTGGCCCCTGCTGCAATCGCTTCCCGAGCGCCTCTACGGGATCATGAACAACGAGGTGCTGCTGGCCATTCCCTTCTTCACCTTCATGGGACTGGTGCTGGAACGGTCAGGCATGGCCGAGGACCTGCTCGACACCATCGGCCAGCTGTTCGGGACGGTGCGCGGCGGACTGGCCTATGCCGTCGTGTTCGTGGGTGCGCTGCTGGCGGCGACCACGGGCGTGGTCGCCGCATCCGTCATCTCGATGGGCCTAATCTCGCTGCCGATCATGCTGCGCTACGGCTACGACCGGCGGGTCGCGAGCGGCGTCATTGCCGCCTCGGGCACGCTGGCGCAGATCATCCCGCCCTCGCTGGTGCTGATCGTCATGGCCGACCAGCTCGGCCGTTCCGTCGGCGACATGTACGAAGGCGCATTCGTCCCGGGCGTCGTGCTCGCGGGGCTTTATGCGCTCTACATCTTCCTGACGACCAAGATCTCCGACAAGGCGGCCCCCGGGCTTCCCCCCGATGCCGTCGGATTCCGGGAACCCGGCGGTAGCCGCGGGCTGACCTCGCTCGCCATACTGACTGTCCTCGCCGCTCTCGTCGGCTATTTCGTGATGCGCGATCAGCCCTATCGCGGAGCCGACTTTGTGATTCTGACCATGGCGGTCGGCATCATCTTCGCGTTTGCAGCGGCCGTGCTGAATTGGATCGTGGGCAAGGTCACCGGCATGCGGTTCCTTTCGGCCCTCGCGCAACAAGTAACCTTCGTGATGGTGCCGCCGCTGTTTCTCATCTTCCTGGTGCTCGGCACGATCTTCATCGGCGTGGCGACCCCGACCGAAGGCGGCGCCATGGGAGCCACGGGATCGATCATCCTGGCCGCCTTCAAGCGCTACCTCGACCGCAATCCGAACCGCTTCAACCTCGCCATGCTCCGGTCGGCTGTCGAGGCCACCGCCAAGCTCTCCTCCTTCGTCGTCTTCATCTTGATCGGTGCGCGCATCTTCTCCCTCACCTTCTATGGCGTTAATGGCCACTTGTGGGTGGAGCACCTGCTGACATCGCTGCCGGGCGGGCAGCTCGGCTTCCTGGCGTTCGTCAACATCCTGGTGTTCCTCCTCGCCTTCTTCCTCGATTTCTTCGAGATCGCCTTCATCATCATTCCGCTGCTGGCACCGGCCGCCGAGAAGATCGGCATCGACCTCATCTGGCTGGGCGTCATGCTCGGCGTGAACATGCAGACGAGCTTCATGCATCCGCCGTTCGGGTTCGCGCTCTTCTACCTGCGCTCGGTGGCACCGCGCGAGCCCTACAAGGACCGTGTCACGGGCGCCATCACCGAGCCGGTGACGACGGGGCAGATTTACTGGGGCGCGATACCGTTCGTGATCATCCAGTGCATCATGGTCGCCCTCGTCATCGCCTTCCCGGCCATGGTCATGCACTACAAGGGGACCGGACCGGCAGTCGACCCGAGCAAGATCGAGATCAAGCTTCCACCGTTCAGTGCCCCCGGCGTGCCGCAATTCGAGATGCCGGCGCCACCGGACTTCTCCAAAACCAAATAGAAAGTGCCGCACCGGCGGCCGGCGACCGGGGCAAGACTGCAATTCACCGGTCACGCGAAGGCTCCTATAATCGCGTCCAAGGGGTTGACCACGAGGTTCCCGGATCGTCTTTACCCGTTGTGACCGGCCGCAGCCGGTCTTGAGCATCACAGGAGGATGGAAATGACGAAGCTCACCAGGCGCAAGTTCATCAAGGCCGGTGGCGCTGCCGGTCTGGGCGCGGCCTCGGTCGCCGTCGCCGCGCCAGCGATTGCCCAGTCGATGCCGGAGATCAGGTGGCGGCAGACGACCAGCTGGCCGAAGTCGCTCGACACTTTGTTCGGCGGCGCCGACCTCATCGGCAAGCGCGTGGCAGCACTGACCGACAACAAGTTCCAGATTCAGACGTTCGCCGGCGGCGAGATCGTGCCGGGGCTTCAGGTGGTCGACGCGGTGCAGAACGGCACCGTCGAGTGCGGCCACACGGCGCTCTACTATTACTTCGGCAAGGACGACGCGTTCGTGTACGGCTCGGCGCTGCCGTTCGGCATGAGCAGCCGGATGCAGAACGCCTGGCTGCTCCAGGGCGGCGGCCTGGAGCTCCTGAACGAGTTCCTCAAGGGGTACAACTGCTACGGCATCCCCGGCGGCAACACCAATGCCCAGATGGGCGGCTGGTTCCGCAAGCCGATCACCAAAATGGATGACCTGAAGGGCCTGAAGTTCAGGCTCGGCGGCTTCGCCGGCAAGATCATGCAGCGCGTCGGCGTCGTGCCGCAGCAGATCGCGGGCGGCGACATCTATCCCGCGCTCGAGAAGGGCACTATCGACGGCGCCGAGTGGGTCGGGCCGCACGACGACGAGAAGCTCGGCTTCTACAAGGTCGCGAAGTTCTACCACTACCCGGGCTGGTGGGAGCCGAGCTCCTGCCTAATGTTCGTCATCAACGTGGACAAGTGGAACAGCCTGCCTCCGCTCTACAAGGAGGCGCTCACGTCTGCGTGCCTGGAGGTCAACAACTGGGTTGCAACCAAGTACGATGCAAGCAACGCGGCCGCGCTCAAGCGCCTCGCCGCCCAGGGCACCGTGCTGCAACCCTTCTCGCAGGAGGTCATGGACGGCTGCTACAAGGCGGCCCAGGAACTCTACGCGGAGCTCAATCAGAAGAACCCCGCGTTCAAGAAGCTCTACGACAGCTACAAGGCGTTCCAGGACGACGGCTACTTGTGGCACCAGGTCGCGGACTACACGATGGATGCCTACATGATCCGCTATCGCAACATGAAGACCTGACGAGCCCTGCAGGAACAGCAAGAGGGGCAGCTCCCGTGCGGGAGTTGCCCCTTTTTCCTTGGCAGGAACCGCGGCGGTCCAGGCGATCAGTGAGGCAGGCGGCGCTACCTATTCAGCCTCCCTGCACCCGGGGGAGCGGCAGGAGCTGCCGCCAGTACTGCGCAAGAGACGCGGCCAGCACCGCCGCAACCGCAATCGCCATAGACTGACCTCTTGGGATCGTCGCTGATCAAGCGTTGATGGGTGTCCCGCTGCGGGTCGTCAGAAGCGCTGGCCCTGCTCCTGCCAGAACTTCTTGGTGTCGAACTCCGCGGCGCTCGCCGGTGCTGCAACGGCGGCCAGCACTGAGAGGGCGATCACTGCTGAAACTATGGTCTTCATGGCTTCTCTCCAGGATTCTATTTGCTCGTTGGATCGGCACTTCCTCCGCGCTTCCCGCGCGGCGCATGACGGCTGATATGGAAGCATTTGCAGGCGCGAAAAGACCCGCTCGCGCATGCGTGACATAGAGTGACGGGCAGCGTGACTGGCGTGGACGACGAGAGGGCCCCCGCATCGCGTGCTCCCCTCCTGCCTCGCCGCCCTGCTAATCTCTCGGTTACCAACCCCAGCGGCGTCCGACGATCGCGGTCGCAAGACTGATCCGACGCCGCATCATGCTGTGAGGCTGAGTGGTGACAACCGATCTCCCGACCGAGCCCGTTGCTGGCCAGGTGCTCGAGCACCTGAAGACTATCGTCGGCCCTGCGGGCTACCTGGACGACCCGTCCGATATGGCGCCCTACTGCAGGAGCTTCCGCGACGGCTGGGAAGGGCACGTTCCTCTCGTGCTAAGACCACAGACGACCGCGCAGGTTGCGGATATCGTGCGCGTCTGCGCGGAGGCAGGCGTGGGCATCGTGCCGCAAGGCGGCAATACGGGGTTGACCGGCGCCGGCCAGCCGCAGGCGGACATGAGCGAGGTGCTCCTGTCCACGTCGCGGCTCAACCGCATCCGCGCGATCGATCCAGTCAATGACACGATCACCGTGGAGGCAGGGGTCGTTCTGAAGGCGATCCAGTCCGCGGCCGACGCGGCCGACCGACTGTTTCCCTTGAGCCTCGGCGCGGAAGGGTCCTGCCAGATCGGCGGCAACATCTCAACCAACGCGGGCGGCGTGAACGTCCTGCGCTACGGCAACACGCGCAACCTCGTGCTGGGACTCGAGGTCGTGCTGCCCGACGGCACCATCTGGGACGGTCTGCGAGGCCTGCGCAAGGACAACACGGGCTACGACATGAAGCAGGTCTTCATCGGAGCCGAAGGGACGCTGGGCATCATCACGGCCGCCGTGCTCCGCCTGTTTCCCAAGCCGACCGCCAGCGAGACGGCATGGATCGGCCTCGACTCCCCGGCGGCGGCGGTGGCCCTGCTCGGTCATATGCGCAGCCGGCTGGGAGACACGGTGTCGGCTTTCGAGCTCATCGGCCGCCCCATCATCGATGTGCTGCTGGCAGGCGTGCCAGGGCACGAGGACCCGATGGGTGAGCCCTTTGCCTGGTACGTGCTGATGGACGCCACCAGCCAGGGCGCGGCCGGCTCGTTGCACGCGCCGCTGGCGGAGGCGTTGGGCGAGGCGCACGAGCAGGGCATCATCCGCGACGCATTGATCGCGGCCTCGGGTGCGCAGGCGGCAAGACTCTGGAAGATGCGCGAGAGCCTGGTGGAGGCCCAGGCTGCAGCGGGCGGCAGCATCGCCCACGACGTGTCGGTCCCGGTCTCACGCCTGCCCGAGTTCATCGCCCGCGCCGATGCGGCCCTAGCGGCAGCCTATCCCAGCCTGGGCCGATGCACGTTCGGCCACGTGGGCGACGGCAACATGCACTACAACCCGATCCGTCCGCGGGAGTGGGACGCCGCGCGCGTGCGCCTGGAGCGCCCTGGGATCAACCGCATCGTGCACGACATCGTTGTCGACCTCGGCGGCTCCATCAGCGCCGAGCACGGGATCGGGCGCTCTCGCCTCGCCGAGCTCGAGCATTACAAGTCGCCGGCGGAGCTCGCAATGATGCGCGCCATCAAGACGGCGCTCGACCCGCGCGGCATCATGAACCGAGGCAAGGTGCTGCGAGCGGCGCAATAGCAAGGGTTGGAGATGCCTACCACCACCAGCGGTAGTAGCGGGGTTCGGCGTAATAGCCGTACCACGGCCGATATCCGTAGTAGTAGTAGGGACGGTAGTAGCGATACCCGTAGTAGTACGGGCGGTGATGCCGATAGTAATGGCCGTATCCGTAGTACGGGCGGTCCCAATGCACGTTCTCGGGAGCGAGCCCGGCACTGGCGGCGGTCCTTAGATCGGCTCGCTGGCCCAGCGGGGCTGCCTGAGCCGTCGCAACCAGCGCACCCAAGGCGACGGCTCCGATGACAGGAACGAGCCAGTGCTCGAGCTTTGTGAGCTTCATGGGTTTCTCTCCTATGGAGTTGCCGGCCGCCCGCGCCCCGCAGCGTCGAGTGCGCTCAGGCTCGCTGGGCCGCAAGCCATGCATGCCACTTCCAGGTCCGGCTGATTCACCCCTGTCAACGCACTCGCAAGCCTGACGGTTCCGCCACCCGAACCGTGCTTCAACGCCGGTCGCCGTGCACAGGCAGCGCTTGCTGGGCCCTGAGATGCGCTTCCCGTCGCGTGATGTAGACGGCGGAGGCAAAGATCACGAACGCGCCGATCCACGTCCACGGATCGATGATCTCGCCAAACACGAGATAGGCGATGCCGACCGCGAACGGCAGCTTGGAGAACTCGAAGGTCATGGCAAGCGAGGCGTCGGTCGCCGCATATCCGCGCACGACGGACACGTGGCCCAGCACCGCACATACGCCCATGCCCAGCAGCGCCGGCAACACATCGACTGTCGGCCAGCGCCACACGAACAGGGCAGGAACGAGGGAGAGGGGCAGCAGCATCGCGTTGGTCAGGAAAACGATCTTGTCCGGGTCATCCCGGGAGGTGAGCTGCTTCACCATGACGGCCGTCAATCCGGCGGAGATGGCTGAGATGAGCGCACACAGCTGGCCCGGGCCCATTGCCGCCCCCGTCGGGCGCAGGATGATCATGGCGCCGAGAAAGCCGACGCCGAGCGCTGTCCAGCGCCTGATACGGACGGTTTCGCCCAGCAGGAAGACGGCGCCCAGGGTGCCGAAGAGGGGCGCGAGGTAGCTGATGGCCGTCACCTCGCCGATCGGAATGAGCGACAGCGCATAGAACCACGTCTGCATCGAGAGCAGCGAGACACTGACGCGCAGTCCGTAGAGGCCGAGCTGCTTGGACCTGAGCAGCGAGCGCCCCCGATATGCCAGCAGCGGAACGAGGAGCAGACAAGCGAAGCCATTGCGCAGGAAGACCACCTCGAAGGGGTGGAGCCCGGCATTCATCGCCATGCGCGAGAACATCGCCAGGCCGGCGAACAACGCCATCGAGATCGTGATCCAGATGCCCCCTGCGACCGGATCGCCCACGGGAGTCGCTGGCGGAGCCCCCGGCAGCCTCAGCTTGATGTCCGGAATCAACGACATGCCCCCTCGATCGGCGCGTCGGCATGATGCGCGCGGCAGCTTCCTTCGGCAACGTACCGGCTTTTTCAGGGCGGAGCCGGCTCGCAACGGCATGACCGGCATGCGGAGCCGGCACCTCACGCTTTGCGAATGGCGCGCATCGTCACGTGAGCCGATCAGGGATGCGGGCGCGCCCGACTGAGCAGGGGCGAGAGACAGGAAACGGACGAATATCGGAGCGCTTGCCGGCAGGCCGCGATGCCGGCGCGCGAGCTCGAAGCCGGCGATTTATCTCGGGCCAATTACAGGCGCTGCATAAAGTTGCGGAATGCATTTCGCGTCGCAACAGCTTGCGAATACAGGCGAAAATGTGGACTTGCTGCAACACGTGCATTTGAAAACCCTGAAAATGCGCCCCAAACTCTTTGTGCGCTATCAACAATTTCGATGAAATTGTTCAGTGTTGTCATGTTCGAACTGATTCGAACGATAGAGAGAGAATAGAGAAAGAGAGAGGGAATAGACATGGCTAAGGCAGCAGTGAAGTCCAAGGTCAAGGCGAAGGCCAAGAAGAAGCCGATGAAGCGCGTTGCCGCCAAGAAGCGCAGCACGAAGCGCCGCTAAGCGGGCGGGGATCATCGGTCCGGCGCCGGCCCCGGCTGGGCACCAGGGCAGAGCAGCGGGCCTCATCCCCAAAATCACCTTGTGACCGAATTCGAGGCCGGAGATCGCGATCGCGTCTCCGGTCTTCGAATTCTTGGCGTCTTTTTCTGCCCCGGGTCGCCGGTTTCCCTCCCTCTTCGGGCGCTTCAGCGGCCCCAGACGTCCTTGAGCAGCTGGAGCCAGTTTTCCCCCATTACCTTGCGAATCCGACCCTCCTTCCAGCCCCGACGCTCCATGGCCCCGGTAAGGTTGGGAAAGTCGCCGATGGTGCGGATGCCTTCCGGATTGATGACCTCGCCGAACTCGGTCAGCTTGCGCCCGTAGCCCTTGTCGTGGGTGATCCAGTCGAAGAACGCACGGCCATAGCCCTGCGTGAAGTCGGTGCCGACGCCGACGATGTCCTCGCCGCACAGCTCGATGACGTACTCGATCGCCTCCACGTAGTCGTCGACCGTCGCGGCCGCGCCCCGCTTCAGGAACGGGGGAAACATTGTGACGCCGACAAACCCGCCTCGCTCGGCGATGAAGCGCAGCTGCTCGTCGGTTTTGTTGCGCGGATGAGCCTTCAAGGCGGCAGGCAGGCAGTGCGAGTACGCCACGCGCTGCTTGGAGGCGAGAATGGCGTCCTCGCTGGTCTTGGGGCCGACGTGCGAGAGGTCGCAGAGGATGCCCAGCCGGTTCATCTCGGCCAGCACGTCCCGCCCGTAGTCCGACAGGCCGGTGTCGCGCGTCTCGTAGCAACCGCAGCCGACCAGGTTCTGCGTGTTGTAGGTCAGCTGAATGATGCGCACGCCCAGCTCGTGGAACAGCTGCAGGTGGTCGAGACGGTCCTCGATGCCCGTGCTGTTCTGCCAGCCGAGGATGATGCCCGTCTTGTTCTCCCTCTTGGCGCGCCGGATGTCCTCGGTGGTGGTGACCTGAATGATGAGATCGGAATTCTCACGCAGCAGCGTCTTCCATTTGGCGGTGTTGCGCATGGTGTCGGTGAAGTTCTCCCACACCGAGCTCGTGCAGTTGACGGCCGTGACGCCGCCCCGCCGCATGTCCTCGAAGACGCTGCGGCCGAAGTTGGAGATCATCAGCCCGTCGATGACGATGAGTTGCTCGTGGAGTTTCGACACTGCGCCCGCCTTTCCCTGCCATTGCGATGCGTCGCGAGCCCTCGGCCGGCCGGCAAAGACCAGAACGTGCCCGCTCGCAATGCCGCATAGTCGCCCAAACGCATTCCGGACAAAAGGCCTTGCGACTTGATGGCCACTTGGACGCCATCACGGGGCGGAGGCTTCACCCCTCGGAACCGGGAAGGTATGCTTCGCCGACGGGAGGCCTGAGGCCCGGAGCGACCTGCAAAGGAGGAGACCGCGATGGCAGTGGCAATGAGCAAGGCGAGTGCGGCGGCTCCGAGCAGGCGCGCACAGATGCTCATCGACGGTAGCTGGGTCGGGAGCGCCTCCGGCCAGGAGATCACGGTCGAAAGCCCGGGCAATCGCCAGGTCATCGCCGGCATCCCGCGCGGCGGCGCCGAGGACATCGACCGGGCCGTGAAGGCCGCAAGCAAGGCCTTTCCGGCCTGGAGTCGCGTCATCCCGCGCGAGCGCGGCCGCATGCTGCAGAAGATCGCGGATGCGGTCGAGGCGCGCGTGGAGGAGCTCGCGCGCATCATCGCCGAGGAGACCGGCAACGCCATCCGCACCCAGGCCCGCCCGGAGGCCAGGAGCACGGCCGACATCCTGCGCTACTTCGGCGGGCTCGCCAGCGAGCTCAAGGGCGAGACCATCCCCCTGGGCGAGCATGTGCTGAGCTACACGCGCCGCGAGCCGATCGGAGTGGTCGGCGCCATCATTCCCTGGAACGCGCCGGTGCTCCTCGCCTCGCTCAAGATTGCGCCCGCGCTCTGCGCCGGCAACACGCTGGTGCTCAAGGCCGCCGAGGACGCGCCGCTGGGCGTGCTGTGGCTGGCAGCCATCTGCCAGGAGCATCTGCCCAAGGGCGTGCTCAACGTGGTGACCGGCTACGGCGAGGAGGCCGGCGCCGCGCTGTCTGCCCACCCCGTCGTGCGCAAGCTCTCCTTCACCGGCTCGACCGAGGTGGGCAAGCTCATCATGCGGGCCGCCTCGGATCGCATCGTGCCCGTGTCGCTGGAGCTGGGAGGCAAGAGCCCGTCCATCGTCTATCCCGATGCCAACGAGGATTGGGTGGTGGAGGGCATCATTGCGGCGATGCGCTTCACCCGCCAGAGCCAGTCGTGCACCGCCGGCTCGCGCTTGTTCCTGCATGCGGACATCTTCGATGATTTCCTCGGCAAGCTCGCGGATAAGACCAAGAAGCTCAAGATCGGCGACCCGCTGGATGAGACCAGCGATATCGGCGCCATCATCAACGAGAAGCAGTTCAAGAAGGTATGCGGCTACGTCGAGGAGGGCCTGAAGCAACCGGGAGGCAAGCTGCTGTTCGGCGGCCTTCCGCCCAAGACCGGCCCCTTGGCCCAGGGCTATTTCGCCATCCCGACGGTCTTCGCCAACGCCGCCAACGACTGGCGCCTGGCGCGGGAGGAGATCTTCGGCCCCGTGCTCGTTGCCATCCGCTGGACGGACGAGGCCGAGGCGATCCGCATGGCCAACGACTCGCATTATGGCCTTGCCGCGTACGTATGGACCCACGACATCGGCCGCGCCCTGCGGACGGCGCACGCCATCGAGGCCGGCTGGGTGCAGGTCAACCAGGGCCTGGGCCAGACGCCCGGCCATTCCTATGGCGGCATCAAGCAGAGCGGCATCGGGCGGGAGTTCTCGCTCGAGGGCATGCTGGACAGCTTCACCCAGAAGAAGAACGTGACGGTGAACCTCAACACGCCGTCGCACTAGCGGAAAGCGCGTCAATAGCCACGTCATTCCCGCCAAGCGAAGCGCCGGGCGGGAATCCAGCCCCAAGCGCTACCGTCCGATCCTGGGTTGGATTCCCACATTCGCTTCGCTCGCGGGCATGACGACGTATCGCACAATCAGGGAGAACATGATGGCACAGGTGGGATTCATCGGCGTCGGCAACATGGGCGGGCCGATGGCGCGCAACCTGATCAAGGCGGGCCACAGCCTGAAGGTCTACGACCTCAACGAGGAGGCGGTGAACTTCGTGGTGCAGTCGGGCGCCAAGAGGGCCGCGTCGGTGCAGGATGCGGCCAAGGGCGTCGATTTCGTCGTCACCATGCTGCCGGTCGGCGCCAACGTGCGCGAAGTTTTTCTGGCTGACGGCGTCATCGCCGCCGCCGACAAGGGAACCGTACTGATCGATTCCTCCACCATCGACGTCGACAGCGCCCGTGCCGTCCATGCCGCCGCGGCCGAGCGGGGCTTCGCGATGCTGGATGCGCCGGTGTCGGGCGGGGTGGCGGGTGCGGATGCGGCGACGCTCACCTTCATGTGCGGCGGCGACAAGGCTACCTTCGCCAAGGCGCTGCCCCTGCTGCAGGCCATGGGCAAGAACATCGTGCATTGCGGCGGCCCGGGCTTCGGCCAAGTAACGAAGATCTGCAACAACATGGTGGCCGGCATCATCACGCTGGCGACGGCCGAGGCTTTCGTCATGGGCGAGAAGCTGGGCGTCGCCCGCCAGACGCTCTATGACGTGATGTCGACCTCGTCCGCCTCCTCGTTCATTCTCACCAGGATGTGCCCCGTGCCGGGCCCCGTGGCCGGCTCTGCGTCCAGCAACGGCTACAAGCCCGGCTTTGCCGCCAAGCTGATGCTCAAGGACCTGCGGCTCTCGCAAGCCGCGGCGCAGATGGCCGAGACGGCGACACCGCTCGGGGCCGCCGCAACGGCCGCCTTCGCCATGCACGTGGCCAAGGGCTTCGGCGACCTCGACATGAGCAGCATCGTCAAGCTCATCAACCCGGCTGCCTAGCCGGGACTGGTGGTGCGCCGACCACCGAGCGGGCGTCCCATCTCTCCGGTGGCGGCCGCGGAGCCGATGTGCTCTATCACCTCGCCGCACATCAGGATGCCGGATTGCCAGGCCCCATGCCCATGAAACTCTCGCAGGTCGGAGTCATCCTCTACGGGGCTCTCTACTTCTTCCTGGCCTGCACCATGGAGTCCGAGAACCTCGGACACAGCTACCCCATCGTCTACGTCGTGCTGTCGATGGTCGCCCAGACCCTGGTGGTCTGCGGCATCTTCCTGTTCGCTCTCGAAGCCAGCCCCGACTTCGCCAGGATCTGGCGATGGCTGTTCCCCCTTCTCATTCTCGAGGCCGCGGTCGGCATCGTGTTCGACGCCACCATCCCTCCCGAGTTCAATTACCGGACGCACAGGATGGATTGGGTCCTGAACCTCGTGTTCAGCCTGTGGATCTCGACGCCGGCCTACTACTTCAATTACCGCCTCGCCCGCTATGGAGGCGGAGGCCGGCCTTGAGGCCCTGGCCGGCAGGTGCTCTCCCCAAATGCAATCTGCCCGAATGTTGCGCAGCCAATTTCTCGGTGACGACCTAGTCATCTGAAAGTGCTCGGATTATTGTCACTCTATGCCCTTGCCCGGAATTTGCACGGGGTGCCGTGCAGCGTTGGGGGCTCGATTGACGGCGGCGTTTGACGAGATGAACGGCACGGGAGGCGGGGTGCGCGAGCCCTACCTGTCCGTGCACCAGTGGCTGCAGACGCAGAAGATCGACGACCTGAAGCGCAAGCGCGAGGAGGCCGAGGCCCTCTTCCGGCGAACGGGCATCACCTTCGCCGTCTACGGCGACGAGGCGGCCACGGAGCGCCTGATCCCCTTCGACATCATCCCGCGCATCCTGAGCGCCAACGAGTGGCGACGCCTGGCGGCCGGCATCGAGCAGCGGGTGCGGGCGCTCAACGCGTTCATGTATGACATCTACCACCGCCAGGAGATCATCAAGGCCGGTCGGGTCCCGGAGGACCTGATCATCCAGAACCAGGCCTTCGTGCCCGAGATGATGTGCGTGGAGCCCGCCCGCGGCATCTACTCGCACGTCATCGGCATCGATCTCGTCCGCACGAGCGAGAACGAGTTCTTCGTGCTCGAGGACAACACGCGTACGCCCTCCGGCGTCTCCTACATGCTGGAGAACCGGGAAGCCATGATGCACATGTTTCCCGAGCTGTTCGCGCGCAACCGGGTACGGGCAGTCGAGGACTACCCGGACAATCTGCGCCTGACGCTCGAAAGCGTCGCGCCGGAGGGCCTCGACCGAGAGCCTACGGTGGTCGTGCTCACGCCCGGCATCCACAACAGCGCCTACTTCGAGCACTCGTTCCTGGCTGATCAGATGGGCGTCGAGCTGGTCGAAGGCCAGGACCTGGTGGTCGTGGACGGCGCGCTGATGATGAAGACGACGCAAGGCTTGAGGCAGGTCGACGTGGTCTACCGCCGCATCGACGACGCCTTCCTCGATCCCCTCGTATTTCGGCGGGATTCGATGCTGGGCGTGCCCGGCATCTTCTCCGTCTACGCGGCCGGACGTCTCACCATCGTCAATGCGCCCGGCGCCGGCATCGCCGACGACAAGTCCATCTACACGTACATGCCCGACATCGTAGAGTTCTACACGGGCCGGCCGCCGATCCTGAAGAACGTCCCCACCTACGTGTGCCGCAAGCCCGACGACCTCAAGTACGTGCTCGAGCACATGGCCGAGCTGGTGGTGAAGCAGGTGCACGGCTCCGGCGGCTACGGCATGCTCGTGGGCCCCGCCGCCACCCGCGACGAGGTCGACATGTTCCGCATGATGGTGAAAGCCAGGCCCGACCGCTACATCGCCCAGCCGACGCTGGCGCTGTCCACCTGCCCGACGCTGGTGGAGCAGGGCATCGCCGAGCGGCATCTCGACCTGCGCCCGTTCGTGCTGATCGGAGACCGCGTGCGGCTCACGCCCGGCGGCCTCACCCGCGTCGCGCTGCGCGAAGGCTCGCTCGTCGTCAACTCGAGCCAGGGCGGCGGAACCAAGGACACCTGGGTGCTGCAGGACTAGATCTGCGATGACCGGAGCAGCGAGGGCAACCGTGTTCCCCTCCCCCTTGCGGGGAGGGGTTAGGGGTGGGGGGAAGCCCTACCGCCGATGTCCTGCCGTCCCCCCCTCCCTATCCTTCCCCCACAAGGGGGGAGGGAACCTCAGGGGCTAGGATCGGAGCATGCTGGGCCGAACCGCCAACGATCTGTTCTGGATGTCGCGCTACATCGAGCGCGCCGAGAACACCGCGCGCCTGCTCGAAGTCGGCTATCGCATCGCGCTCCTGCCGCGCGAGGGAGCCGGGCGGGACGACGAATGGCGCTCGACGCTGCGTAGCGCCGGCTGCGAGCAGGGCTACCTCGCCAAGTACGGCAGCTACGACACCCGCGACGTCGTCAACTTCATGCTGTTCGATGCCGACAATCCCTCGAGTGTCTACTCGAGCCTGTCTACCGCGCGGCGCAATGCCCGCGCACAGCGCACCGCGCTTACCCGCGAGATGTGGTGGAGCCTCAACAGCGCGTGGATCGAGTTCTCCGCCATCGAGCCGGCAACGCTCGGCTCCAACGAGCTGCCGCCGCTCTTCGACTGGATCAAGGAGCGCTCGGCGCTGTTCCGGGGCGCGCTCCTCAATACCATCCTCAGAAACGATACCTTCTACTTCAACCAGCTCGGCACCTTCATCGAGCGCGCCGACAACACGGCGCGCATCCTCGACGTCAAATACTACGTGCTGCTGCCGCACAACGAGCTGGTCGGCGGCGAGATCGACAGCGCCCAGTGGGCCGCTATCTTGCGCTCAGTCTCCGCGCATCGCAGCTACCGCTGGGTCTACAAGGAGAGCTACAAGCCCTGGCGCATCGCCGACTACCTCATCCTCAATCCGCAGATGCCGCGCTCGCTGCGCTCCTGCTATGACGAGATCGTAACGGCGCTGGTCCAGCTCGGCCGCTTCTACGGTGCCAGCAACGGCTGCCAGTCGCTCGCGCAGGAGACGCTGCGCCTTCTCGAGCACGGCGACATGAACACCATCTTCCAGTCCGGCCTGCACGAGTTCCTCGCGGAGTTCATCGCCCGCAACAACCGCCTGGGCTCCGAGGTCTCGGGCACCTACCATTTCACCGACTGAGGCCGATCACGGATGCTCATCTCGGTTCGCCACGTCACCCACTACCGATACGCGGAGCCGGCCAGCTACACCATTCAAAGCGTGCGGCTGACGCCGCTGTCGTTCAAGGGGCAGCGCGTCCTCGAGTGGCAAGTGCGCGTGGCGGGCGCCGGGCCCGCCCTGCAGCTCAGGGACGGCTTCGGCAATGTCGTGCACCTCGCCACCATCAATGCCCGGCACCAGGAGCTGGTCATCGAGGCCGGCGGCACCGTAGACACGGAGGACTGCAACGGCGTGGTCGCCGGTCTCAACAAGGCCGCGCCGCCCCGCGTATTCCTGAAGGAGACGGCGCAGACGAAGGCCGATGCCGCCATCCGCGCGCTGGCTCTGGCGGTGCCCGGCACCGACACGCTGGAAAAGCTGCATGCTCTGCTCGGTGCCGTGCGCGATCGGGTCGAGTACGTAGCCGGGGCGACGGACAGCCACACGGGCGCGGCCGAGGCTCTGGCCGACGGCAAGGGCGTCTGCCAGGACCACGCCCACATCTTCATCGCTGCGGCCCGTTGCCTGGGGATTCCGGCACGCTATGTCACGGGCTATCTCGTCATCGACGGCGAGAGCACCTCGCGGGCGCACCACGCGTGGGCCGAAGCCTGGGTGGAGAGCCTGGGCTGGGTCGGGTTCGACGTTGCAAACCGCATCTGCCCCACGGACCGCTACGTCAGGCTCGCCTGCGGGCTCGATGCGGGCTATGCGGCGCCGATCATCGGCTCGCGCCGCGGCGGCAGCACCGAAACGCTCGAGGTCTCGGTCGCCGTGCAGCAGCAGAGCGCCCAGCAGTGATGCCGGCATTCTGAGGTCGAGTAGAAGATCTCATCCGACCGGTGCCGTGGCAGCCTCGAGCCAGGCGCGGTCCGCAGGCCCCAGCTCCGGCCCGATCACCTCGGCCACCCGGGCGTGGTAGGCATTCAGCCAGTCGCGCTCGCCGCTCGACAGCAGCTCGGGCCGCACCAGGCGACGGTCGATCGGCGCAAGGGTGAGGGTCTCGAAGCCCATAACCTCCCGCTCGCCGCCGGCCACCTTCTCGGGCTCGGTCACGAGCACCAGGTTCTCGATGCGGATGCCGTAGGCGCCCTCCTTGTAGTATCCGGGCTCGTTGGAGATGATCATGCCAGGCTCGAGCACGGTCATGCCCCGCTTGGAGATGCTCTGCGGCCCTTCGTGCACGGACAGGTAGCTGCCCACGCCGTGGCCGGTACCGTGGTCGAAGTCGAGGCCCGCCTCCCACAGCGCCCGGCGGGCGAAGGGATCGAGGTCCACGCCTCGCGTACCCTTGGGGAATCGCGCGGTGGCGACGGCGATGTGGCCCTTGAGCACGAGCGTGAAACGCTCCTGCATCTCACGCGTCGGCTTGCCGATGGCGACGGTTCGCGTGATGTCGGTGGTGCCGTCGAGGTACTGGGCACCGGAATCGACGAGGTAGAGCTGCCCCGTCTCCAGCTTGCGGTTCGTCCGAGTTGTGACGCGGTAGTGGACGATAGCCCCGTTCGGACCGGCACCCGAGATGGTGTCGAAGCTGATCTCCTTCAGCGCCTGCGTCTCGCTGCGGATCGTCTCGAGCCGGCGCGCGGCCGCGATCTCGTCGAGCTTGCCGTGCGGCGCCTCGCGATCGAGCCAAGCCAGGAAGCGGGCGACCGCTGCGCCGTCCCGCTTGTGGGCCGCGCGCGCACCCTTGATCTCGGCGGCGTTCTTGCGGGCCTTGGGCAGCAGGCATGGGTCAGGACCGCGCACGATGGTTGCCTTGCCACCGGCAAGCTTGCGGAAGAACCAGCTCGACGCTGTCGCCGGATCGAGCAGAATGCGCCTGTCCGTTGCCCGCAGGGCAGCGAGGCGGTGGTCGAGGGCGGCGGGCTCGCTGACCTTGGCGAGCGGCGCCAGATGCGCCTTCGCCTCCGTACGAACCTTGGCTGGATCGATGAAGAGCTCTGCCTTTCCGTTCGCCGGCACCAGCGCGAAAGCGAGTGCCACCGGGTTGTGGGCCACGTCGGAGCCGCGGATGTTGAATAGCCAGGCGATCGAATCCGGCAGCGTCAGCACCACGGCGTCCTGGCCTTCCTTGCGCAAGCTCGCCTGCAGCTCGGCGATCTTCTGCTCCGCCGCCTTGCCCGCGTACTTGAGCGGATGCGGCACCACCGGCTGCTGCGGCGGAGCCGGACGCTCACGTCCCCAAATCCTGTCCACCGGATTGCGCCCGAGCGCCTTGAGCCTGATGCCCTTGGGCCTCAGGCTTCGCGTCAGCTCCTCCACCATGGCGGCGGTGTGCAGCTTGGGGTCGAAGCCGACGGCGCTGCCGCTCGGGACGTGGCTGCAGAGCCAGTCCTCGAGCTTGGTCTGTGGAATCTGCCGCACCTCGAAGATGCGCGTGTCCACTTGCGTGGGGGCCTGCACGACGTAGCGGCCATCCACGAACAGTGCTGCAGCGCGGCGAGCGACCGCAGCAAGGCCGGCGGAGCCCGAGAAGCCGGTCAGCCACCTGAGACGCTCGGCCGAGGGCGCCACGTACTCGCCTTGATGCTCGTCGGCGCGCGGCACCAGCACGGCCTCTAGTCCGGCCGCCGCCATCAGGCGGCGCAACTTGTCGACGCGATCGACGCCGCCCTCGCGCGCCGGTGGGGCCTCGTAGGTCTGATACATGGACCTACTCATAGGGCGCGGCCGGCGATCGGCGCAACCATTGGCTTGTAGCGTCGCCTGGCCGAAACAGCGCCTTCCGCCCGCTCGGGGAACCGGCTCGTACATAGGGCGTTAACGAACAAATCTCGGATGCAGTCACGGAGGCGATCATGAGAGTCCTCCCGGCAGCAGTCATCGCCGGTACCGCGCTGCTGTGCAGTGCAGCACTCGCGTCAGCGCAGGAGCATAAGGGGCCGGGTGGACCGGGAGGAGGGCGAGGCGGGCCGCCCGCCGGTGCGCATCCAGGCGGAGGCATGCCCGCTGGCGGCAGAGGCCCCAGCGTCGCGCCCGCGCCACGCATCGCTCCGCCAAGCCGTGGTCCGGTGACGGAGCATATCCGTCCCCGCGTCCAGGCGCCCACGCACGCCCCTGCCTATCGGGCAGAGAGAAAGGAACGCCCGGCAATGCGCCAGGAACGCGGCAGCCGGGCCGTCAGACGCGAGGATCGTGGTCCCCGGGCGACCGAGCGCCGAGCCACAGAACGCCGGCAGGAAAGCCCTCCGCGCGCCGCAGGCAACAGAGACCAAGGACCGGATCGGTCCAAGAGCGCCGAGCGGACCAGAACCGAGACCCGAGCGCAGCGAAACGAGGAGATCCGCTCAGCCAGGTCCAAGCTGAGCAGCCAGCAGCGTGAACGCTTGCACTCCGGCTTCGATCTGCGTCGCGCGCACGTCGCCAACGTGAAGTTCGCGAAGCGCATCGGCGCGCACATTCCGCGCAGGGTTCGCCTGTTCGCCATCCCAGCGGCCGTCATAGCGCTGGTGCCGGCCTATACCTACTATCGGTATGTCGTGCTGGATGACGAGGTGTGCATTGTCGATCCGGATACCTATGAGATCGTCGACGTGATCGACGAAGGCCCGTATCCGGCAGCCTCGCGACCGCAAGTTGCCGAGTTGCACCTGTCGCCCGCGGAGCAGAGGATTGTGCTCGATAGCATCGCGCCAGACTTCCCGCCCGCCGAGGTCCGCATTCGCCTGGCACTCGGAGCCGAAATCCCACGCTCGGTCGAACTGCACCTGTTCCCGAACGTGGTCCTCGATCGGATCCCGAAGCTGCAGGATTTCCGCTTCGTCGTTGTGGAGCACGACGTGGTGATCGTCGACCCCGGCGACCGCGCCGTCGCGTTGGTGATCGAGCGGTAGCGCCGTGCAGCTGTCTTCTCGTATGCCGTCCCTAGGACAAGTCTCCGGGGGCCGGAACGTCAAGGCCTGCGGGCCGAGTCGGGGATGCCCTCGATCTCGCGGCCTTCCTCCACCACGGCATCGGGCAGGTTGTCGAGGCAGGCGTCCCAGAGCCTGTCGATGTGCAGGGCGGCGTCGCGCGGGGGCAGCGTCTGGAGCGTCCCGTCCGGCAGCTCGGTAACGACGCCCTCCTGCTTCAGCCGGCGCAGCGCATCCTCGACGTCGAAGTCGACCTCGGTTCCAAACGTGGCGGCGAGATACTGCTCGATCGCCTCGTCGACCTGGCGCAGGTTGGCGACGTTCACCCGCTCCTTGGCGAGCACGCTGTAGAGCAGCATCTCCTCCTTGAAATCCTCGTCGGCCGCGCGGTCTGCAAGCAGCGTCATCACGCCCCGGTTGTCGGCCATGGCGTGGAAGTAGAGGTTCTGAGCCAGCACCACCATGTAGCGTGTGCGCTGGTTGATGAAATTGGTGGCTTGGCGAAGAGCGATGCCGCCAAGCCCGGCGACGGCGCCCGCAAGCGTGTAGGGATTGCTGGCGAGCGCGATCTTACCTACGGTGCCGAACACGCCCATGCCGAGGCCGCTGCCTGCAGTGACGCCGAACTTGATCTTGTCGAACAGCCGGAAACGCACCTTGGTGTTGGGAAAGATCATCTCCACGTCGCTGCGCGGCATGTTCTTGAACAGCTTGATGTAGATGTAGTCGCTGGTCACCGTGGCCGGCAGCAGGCCGCGCAATTGCCGCACGACGCGCTCCGCCTCCTTCTGCTCGATCTTCCGGTCGCGCATGACCTCGCGAACACGCACGTCGAATGGCTTCAGCTTGAAGAGCAGGAACATGCGCTGGAACACCGGGATCTTCACCTCCCGCCAGCGCATATAGGCCTTCCTGACATCGCGCCGGTGCTCGGTGATGGTCGTCGCGCCGCGGTAGTAGATCAGGATCTCCTCGAAGGCGCCGAGATCGACCTCCAGGTCGAGGCCATAGGCGGAATCCTTGGTCAGGATGAAGTGCACGTTGGCCGGATCGACCCGCGTGAAGTTGCCCTGCTCGAGAAGATCGGCCATCTGCTGCACGAGCCGCTTCTGCATCACCGCGCGTTCCTCGGCGGTGAAGGCGCGCGTCTTGAGCAGGTCGCTGTCCGGGCTGAACGGCTCGTAGGTCTGCTCCAGGTCCATGAGCTTCACGGTGTAGGAATGGCGGCGCCAGTAGGCCAGGTAGCGCAGGAACCGGCGCGCCTGCGCCGCCTCACCCCTGGGCCAATGATTGGCGGCCGTGAGCCGATCCATCAGCGCATGACTGGTAACGGGGAGAAACTTCTCGCGCCGGGAACGTGCAGCCGCGTCGGAGTGCGGGTCGACCATCGCGACCCTGGGGCGTGCAGCGAGCTCCTCCGTCAAGCCGCCTCCGGCGCGAGCGCCTCCTGCAAGGCCGACCACGGTCATGAATCACCTCCCAAGGGCCTTCCCGGCGATTTCCCTGCGTTTGCAGCGCCCCCGCTGCCCTGGCAATAAGCCGGCTGCCCCGCCGTCGAAAATCGCTGACGTTCTAAGGCCTTCCCGGCGGCCTTGTCGAGATGCCGCCTGCGAGGGCAGCGGCCCGGCCTATGGCGGGCCTACTCGGCGCGGGACAGCGCACGGGGCGATCACGCGCGCTCGGCGCGGGCGACGAAGCTGTCGACGACGCGCTTGCGGCCCGCCTTGTCGAAATCGATGGTGAGCTTGTTTCCGTCCACCTCGGCAATCAGGCCGTACCCGAACTTCTCGTGGAACACGCGCTCGCCCTGCGCGAAGCCCGCGCCGCGGTCGGTCGAGGCAGCGATAAGCTCGCCCTCGATCGTCATGGGGCCGCGCGAGCGAGGGCGATCTTCGCGGCTCCACTGCTCCTTGGCGCGCTGCCAGCCTGGCGTCGCATAGCCGCTCTGGAATCCGGCGGCCGGCTCGTCGAAGCGGCTGCGGCCATAGGGGTTGAAGCGCCCCGCCCCACCCGCTGCCCCGCCGTAGGGGCTCTTCGGCTCGACGACCTCTACATTGGCTTCAGGAAGCTCATCGACAAACCGCGACGGTGCCGCCGCCTGCCAGAGCCCGCGGTTGCGCCGGTTCTGGACGAAGCTCACCTTGGCCCTCCGGCGGGCGCGGGTGAGGCCGACGTAGGCCAGCCGGCGCTCCTCCTCGAGGCCCGCCTGGCCGTTCTCGTCGAGGCTGCGCTGGTGGGGGAACAGCCCCTCCTCCCAGCCCGGCAGGAACACGACGTCGAACTCCAGCCCCTTGGCGGCGTGCAGCGTCATCAGCGAGACGCGGTCGTCGCCGTCCTGCGTGTCGGCGTCCATCACGAGGGAGACATGCTCGAGGAATCCCTGCAGAGATTCGAACTCGTGCATGAAACGGACAAGCTCCTTCAGGTTCTCCAGCCGCGCGTGGGCCTGCGGGCTCTTGTCCTGCTGCCACATCTGCGTATAGCCGGACTCGTCGAGAATGAGCTCGGCCAGCTCGGTGTGCTTCATGCCCCCGATGCACCCGCGCCAGCGCTCGAACGCGGCGACAAGATCGGCGAGCGACTTGCGCGCGCGGCCGGTCAACTCCTCCGTCTCGACGATCTCGCGGGCGGCCTGATAGAGCGGAATGGAGCGTGCCCGGGCGAGCTCGTTGACCCGCTTCAGGGCGGTATCGCCCAGGCCCCGCTTCGGCACGTTGACGATGCGCTCGAACTTCAAGTCGTTGGTAGGATTGAGCGTCACCTCGAGATAGGCGATCGCGTCCTTGATCTCCTGGCGCTCGTAGAAGCGAGGTCCGCCGATCACCCTGTAGGGGAGGCCCAGCGTGACGAAGCGATCCTCGAAGGCGCGCATCTGGAAGGAGGCCCGCACCAGGATCGCCATGCCGTTGAGCCGATGGCCGGCCCTCCTGAGCGCCTCGATGTCCTCGCCGATGGCGCGCGCCTCCTCCTCGTCGTCCCACAAGCCGGTCACGGCGACCAGCTCGCCCATGGCATCGTCGGTGAAGAGCGTCTTGCCGAGGCGGCCGCGGTTGTGGGCGATGAGGCCCGACGCGGCGGCCAGGATGTGGCCCTTGGAGCGGTAATTGCGCTCGAGCCGGATGACCTTGGCGCCGGGGAAGTCCTTCTCGAAACGCAGGATGTTGTCGACCTCGGCGCCGCGCCAGCCGTAGATCGACTGGTCGTCGTCGCCCACGCAGCAGATGTTGGGCGAGCCTCCGGCGATCAGGCGCAGCCACAGGTACTGGGCAACATTGGTATCCTGATACTCGTCGACCAGCGTATAGCGGAAGCGGCGCTGGTAGTCGGCGAGAACGTCGGGGTTCTCCAGGAACAGCCGTAGAACCTCGAGCAGCAGGTCGCCGAAATCGGCAGCGTTGAGCTCCTTGAGACGCTTTTGATAGGCGGCATAGAGCGTCGCACCCTTGCCCTCGGCGAAAGCGAACGCTTCGCCGCGCGGCACCTTCTCGGGCGTGAGGCCGCGGTTCTTCCAGCTGTCGATCAGGGCTGCCAGCTGGCGCGCCGGCCAGCGGTCCTTGTCCAGCCCCTCGCCCTCGATGACCTGCTTGATCAGACGGATCTGGTCGTCAGTGTCGAGGATGGTGAAGCCGGACTTGAGGCCCACCAGCTCGGCATGGCGGCGCAGGATCTTGACGCCGATGGAATGGAAGGTGCCGAGCCAAGGCATGCCCTCCACCGCGCCGCCCACGATCTGGCCGATCCGATCCTTCATCTCGCGCGCCGCCTTGTTGGTGAAGGTGACGGCAAGAATCTCCGAGCCGCGCGCGCGGCCGCTACACAAGATGTGGGCAATGCGGGCAGTGAGCACGCGCGTCTTGCCCGTGCCGGCGCCCGCCAGCACGAGCACCGGCCCGTCGATGGCTTCGACGGCGGCGCGCTGCTCGGGATTGAGACCGGCCAGGTAGGGGGCCGCGGGCATACCCAGCGCCCGCGCGGAGATGGAGGCCTTCGGCGCGGCACTCCCCTGGGGAGCCGGAAGATCTGGCGATCGTTGGCGATTCGCGGACATTGGCTGCCAGTATAGCACCCTGATTGGGCCGGCAATCCGGCCAAGGCGCCTGCCCACAGCCGGCGCCTGCCCGAAAGTGACGGATTCCCGGCCGGCTTCTCCGGCTGCCGTCAGGCCGCTCTTCGGAGTTTTTCGCCCATCGGCAAGCGCTCAGCCCATATTTGGGGGCTGCGCCGCCATCTTCACAGGGCGTGCCCGTATCCGCGACCAGACCGCTGGCTCGAGCCGCAACGCGTGAGTGTTGAGCTGGCGGGTCGGGTTTGCGCGCTCGCCGGGCAAAGAGCGGTGCCACCCGGACACAACCCCGCACGCCCCGCAACATCAACGTTCACTGACGGAGGAAAAGGGCGTAAGCTTTCCGTCAGCCTGCGCATGACCGCAGGCAATGCTGATCGCGAAGCCGAGCAAATCGGTCACAGCACCCCAAGGAGGATGGGAAAATGCAAAAGCTTACGAGACGCAGGTTCTTCAAGGCTGCCGGCGCAGGCAGCCTCGGTGTCGCGGCTTCGTCGATCGCGGCGCCGGCTATCGCGCAATCTTCCCCAGAGATCAAATGGCGGCTCGCTGCCAGCTGGCCCAAGTCTCTCGATACGCTCTGGGGCGGCTGCGAGTACTTCTCCAAGCGCATCGCCGAGCTTACCGACAACCGCTTCCAGATCCAGCCTTTCGCCGGCGGCGAGCTCGTCCCCGGCCTGCAGGTGCTCGACGCCGTGCAGACCGGCACGGTCGAGATGGGCAACACGGCCATGTACTACTACTGGGGCAAGGACGCGGCGATGACCTTCGGCACCGCACTGCCCTTCGGCCTCAACAGCCGGCAGATGAACGCGTGGCTGCGCTTCGGCGGCGGCAACGAGCTGCTCAACGAGCTCTTGAAGAACTACAACTGCATCGGCTTTGCCGCGGGCAATACGGGCGCGCAGATGGGCGGCTGGTTCCGCAAGGAGCTCAACACTCTGGATGACCTCAAAGGTCTAAAGTTCCGGGTTGGCGGCTTCGCCGGCACCATTCTCTCCAGGGTCGGCGTCGTGCCGCAGCAGCTGGCCGGTGGCGACATCTATCCGGCGCTGGAGAAGGGCACGCTCGACGCGTGCGAATGGGTCGGCCCCTACGACGACGAGAAGCTCGGCTTCTACAAGGTCGCCAAGTACTACTACTACCCCGGCTGGTGGGAAGGCTGCGGCCAGGGCCACAACCTGATCAACCTCGCCAAGTGGAACGAGCTGCCGAAATCCTACCAGGCGGCCATCGCCACCGCTTCGGGCGAAACGTGGGAGTGGGTGCTGGGGAAGTACGACCATGGCAACCCGGCCGCCCTCAAGCGTCTCGTTGCCGGCGGCGCGCTGCTGCGCCCCTTCCCCGAACCCATCCTGGAGGCCTGCTACAAGGCAGCCAACGAGGTGTATGCTGAGCATTCGAAGAGCAACCCGCAATTCAAGAAGCTCTATGACAGCCTCATTGCCTTCCGCGGTGATTCCTACCAGTGGATGCAGGTGGCGGAGCTCGGCTACGACGCCTTCATGATGCGCATGCGCACCCGCACGTAGCAGCACGGCATCGTGCAGACAAACGGCCGCCCCGGAGCACTGCTCCGGGGCGTTCGCATTCCATCCTGAGCGATAGATCCATCGGCGACCGCCAGACCGTCGCGGCTCACGTGAAAATGCGGTCGCCTTGCTGGTCGATGATCTGCTTAGCCTTCGAGATCGTGAAGGCGATGGCGTCGTCCCTGCTGTGATACGTGTCCGCGCGGACGAACCGGTGCTCCTTGACGCCTTCAGGGCCTTCCTTCTCGATCGTCCCGGCGGTCTGGTAGTGGTCATTGCTTCGGTAGGGCGCCGGCCGGATGCGGTAGCCCTTGTACTCCACCGCCGGAATCTCCGGCCCCTCGGACGCACCGGCCGCGCCGGCTGCAAGACGAGACCACGCGGCCTTGAGTTTCCCAAACATTCGGTCGGCATCCAAGCTGGGTCGATCGGGCTGCCAGGCAATCCGTGAGGAGATCGGCCCGGCGCCATGATTGTCGCGCCTGCGATCCCTGATGTCCACCTGCCTCTCCGCGGCGGCAGAGTGCCGGCGCCGGGTGCCGGAAATATCACATCTTGTTCTTGAGCTCTTCGACCTTGCGCTGCTGCCAGTTGGCGACCGCACGCGGCAGCTGTCCGAACACGGCGAGGGCGTGGCCGAGGATGCCGATGCCCCACCCAAGGAACGGCCATTGCACCCACCAGATGGTGGGGGTCGCAACCCAGTTGATCGCCAGCAGCAGGAGCATCACGAGCACGAACACGATCAGGTGGATGTAGAAGCCGGTGATGGCCGCGACCTGCTGCTTCGCCCGAGCAAGCTTCTCGCTCTCGTCCATGTGACCTACTCCTTCTCAGCATCTTCGCCGGGCCGTACGGCCACGGCAGCATGACCGCAATCCTAGCACGACAGGGTGGGCGCCCGCCGCCAGCCCGCATCCGCATGCTTTGCAGTCACCAGCCTGCAGGCACTTGCACACAGCTTATTGACAGCCCGCATCGCGCGTTTGCCGGGCGGCATCCGCACCCCTAGATTGCCGGCCAGAAATTTTGGCCCGGAATTCTTACCCGGAGATGCCGATGCCCCAGCGGTGGCTCATTCTCGCAATCCTGACGTTCGCGCGCGCGTCCATCGGTTTCCAATTCCAGTCCGTCGCCACCCTCTCCCCTTTTCTCCTCGAGCAGTTCGACCTGAGCTATGGGGCGCTCGGCACGCTGATCGGCATCTACCTCTTCCCGGGCATCGCCGTCGCTCTGCCCGGCGGCGTCTTCGGTCATCGCTATGGCGACAAGACCGTCGCCTGCTTTGGCCTGACTGCGATGACGATGGGCGGCATGCTCATGGCGCAGGCCGAGGGAACGGCCTTGCTCACCTTCGGCCGCATCCTCTCGGGGACCGGCGCGATCTTCTTCAATGTCCTCGTGACGAAGATGGTGAGCGACTGGTTCAAGGGCCATGAGGTCGTGACGGCGCTCGGCGTCCTGGTCACGAGCTGGCCCTTGGGCATCGCGCTGGCCCTGCTGATCCTGCCGCCCGTTGCGGCCGCCACCTCGTGGCTGAGCGCCATGTACGTGACGGCGGCGTTCAGCGGAGCCGGCTTGCTGCTGACCATCTTCGCCTATCGCGATCCCCCCACCGGCCTCGCCGCAGCCTCGAGCAAGTTCGAGTTCGATCTCAGCGCACGCGAGCTCGCCCTCACCACGCTCGCGGGCCTGGTGTGGACCTTCTACAATGTGGGCTTCATCGTCGTGATGGCGTTCGGGCCGGACTTCATAGTCGCTTCGGGCCTGACGGCGGGAACGGCGAACGCCATGATCAGCACCATCAGCTGGGTGGTGATTCCGGCGCTTCCGCTCGGTGCCTGGCTCGCCGAGCGCATCGGCCGCCCTTACCGCACGATGGTCCGCTGCTTCCTGGCCGCTGCGCTCGCGATCTGGGTCGTGCCGATCACGAGCCCTTCCATCCCGCTGTTCACGATCATCGGCCTGCTGCTCGCGCTGCCGGCGGGATTGATCATGGCGCTGCCGGGCAAGTCCGTCAGGCCCGAGCGCCTGGCCATCGCCATGGGCATCTATTTCACCTGTCATTACGGGGGCATCGGCCTGCTCTCCGCGATCGCCGGCTATACCCGCGACGTGACGGGGAGCCCGGCCGCACCCATATGGTTTGCCGGCGCCATGCTGGTGCTGGCCACCATCATGCTGGTCCAGTACCGCTTTCTGCGCTCGCGCCCGTCACAGGCTGCCGGGGCCTGACCGCCAGACCTCGAGCGGTGCTTCGGCGAGCTCAGCACCGGGTCGAAATACGTGGTCGCACTCCGGCCCTCGCCCCGAACCCGGGCCCTCGCCCTGAGCCTGTCGAAGGGCGGTCAAGGACACTCCGCCGGGTGCTCTTCAAGAACGCCAAGACGCCTTCAGATCGCCGCCTCGGTCTCCGCGTCGAAGAAGTGCAGCCGATCCGGGTTGACGGCGAGCCGCAGCTGGTCCGACACCCTCGCGCGGACGGTAGGATCGACCGCTGCTACCATGGTGTCGTCGCCCACGCGCACATCGAGCAGGATCTCGGAGCCCAGCTGCTCCACCACCTCCACCTTCGACGGAAATGTCAGTCCCATCGGATCGGCGTCGCTCGCCACGCGCAGGTTCTCCGGCCTGATGCCGACCGTCACTTGGCGGCCGACATGGGCACGCAGACGCTCGGCATGCGCCGCGGGAACCTCCAACTCGAGGCCCGTGTTCTTCGCCGTGAGGCGGCCGTCGCCGTTGGCCATTGTGACAGTGGTGAAATTCATGGCCGGGGACCCGATGAAGCCGGCCACGAACCTGTTGGCCGGAGCGTTGTAGAGGTCGAGCGGCTCGCCCACTTGCTGCACCACGCCATCCTTCATCACGACCACTCGGTCGCCCAGCGTCATGGCCTCGACCTGGTCGTGCGTGACGTAGACGGCCGTGGTGCCGAGCCGCTGGTGCAGCTTCTTGAGCTCGACGCGCATCTGCACTCTGAGCTTGGCGTCGAGGTTGGAGAGCGGCTCGTCGAACAGGAACACCCTGGGGTGACGCACGATGGCGCGCCCCAGGGCGACACGCTGGCGCTGGCCGCCGGAGAGCTGGCGCGGCTTGCGCTTCAGCAGATCGCCGATGCCCAGGATGTCGGCCGCCTCCTTGACGCGCTTGCCGATCTCGGCGCGCGCGAATTTGCGCATCTTGAGGCCAAACGCCATGTTGTCGTAGACGCTCATGTGCGGATAGAGCGCGTAGTTCTGGAACACCATGGCGATGTCGCGGTCCATGGGCGCGAGATTGTTGACCACCTGCCCGTCGATGGAAATGTCGCCCGAGCTGATCGCCTCCAGGCCGGCGATCATCCTCAGCGTCGTGGTCTTGCCGCAGCCGGACGGCCCGACGAACACCACGAACTCCTTGTCGCGGATCTGCAGGTTGACGCCTTTGACGGCATGCACGCTGTCGTAGAACTTGTTGACGTCTTTGAGGACGACCTGTCCCATGCGCTATCACTCCATTTTTCCCTCTCCCGGCTTGCGGGGAGAGGGTCGGGGTGAGGGGACTTGAGCTACCCCTTCACGCTCCCGGTCAGTCCCGACACGTAGTGTTCCACGAAGAACGAGTAGGCGACCGCCACGGGGATCGACCCGAGTAGCGCACCCGCCATAAGCGGCCCCCAGAAGAACACGTCGCCGCGGATCAGCTCCGACGTCACGCCCACCGGTACGGTCTTCTGCTCGGGGCTCGACAGGAACACGAGCGCGTAGATGAACTCGTTCCAGGACAGCGTGAAGGCGAAGATGCCGGCCGACAGGATGCCGGGCACGGCTACGGGGATGATGATGTAGAGCATTGCCTGCCAGCGGGAGGCGCCGTCGATGCGCGCGCATTCCTCGAGCTCCTTCGGCACCGCCTTGAAGTAGCCCATCATCAGCCAGGTGCAGAACGGGATGAGGAACGTCGGGTAGGTCAGGATCAGCGACCACGGAGTGTCGCCAAGGCGGTAGTTGCGGATGATCTCCGCGAGTGGAATGAACAGCAGCGTCTGCGGCACGAGGTAGGTGATGAAGATGCCGGTGCCCAGGCTGCCGGCAAACGGGAAATTGAGCCGCGACAGCGCGTAGCCCGCAAACACGCCGCAGACGAGCGAGATGGCCGTCGACGCGAGCGCGATGAAGGTCGTGTTCCAGAGCCAGTCCGCGAACAGCGTTTCCTCGAACAGATAGCGGACATGCTCCCACGTGGGCTTCGTGGTCCAGAACGGGTTGTAATTGACCGAGTTCCAAGGACGATAGAGCTCGCCGTCGGGCCGGAAGCTGGTGATGATCATCCAATAGAACGGGAACAGCAGAAACAGCAGGAACAGCGCCATGGGCAGGTAGAAAAACGCCCAGCGTCTCCAGCGCGCGCCTTCGATCATGGCTCAGCGCACCTCCACGCGGCGGATGTAGAGGAGCTGCACGATGACGACCAGGAACAGGATCGGGAACATCGCCAGCGATATGGCGGCACCCTCGCTGAGCAAACCGGTGCCGACGCCGATCTGGTAGGCGTAGGTGGCGAAGAGGTGCGTGGCGTTGGCAGGCCCGCCGCCCGTCATGACATAGACGATCTGGAAGTCGGCGAAGGTCTGGATGACGGAGAACAGCACCACGACCATCGTCACCGGCAGGAGCAGCGGCCAGGTCACGTGCCAGAAGCGTTGCCAGGGCTTGGCGCCATCGATGGCGGCGGCCTCGTTGAGCTCGGGGCTTATGGTCTGCAGCCCTGCCAGCAGGCTGATGGCGAAGAACGGCACGCCGCGCCAGATGTTGACCACGATGATGGAGATCATCGCCAGGTCGGGATCGCCGAGCCAGTTGATGCGGCCGGTGATCATGCCCAGGTGGTAGAGGACCCAGTTCAGCACGCTGAACGTCGGGTCGAACATCCACTTCCAGGCGAAGGTCGACAGCACGGTGGGTATGATGAAGGGCAGCAGGATGAAGGCGCGCGTGAAGGCCTTCCCGCGGAAGTCGCGGTTGAGAAGCATCGCGAGCCACAGGCCGAGCGACAGCTTGAAGACCGTCGTGACGGCCGTGTAGAGGAACGTGTTGTAGACCGCCGTGCGGAAGATGCTGTCTTCCCAGATCTTGTGGTAGTTGGCGAGGCCGACGAAGTCGCCGGTCACGCCCACGCGCGAATTCGTCACCGACAGCAGGATGCCGCGCACGAACGGATAGGCGATGAACAGGCCGAGCAGCACCATCGTCGGCACCAGCAGCACGAAGGCGAGCCAGCGCTCGTCCTCGAGCAGCCGCTGACGCGGCGGCGGCGGTGCCTCGCCGAACGTCGTCCTGACTGCGGTTACCGCCATGAATGATCCTCGTTACCCCTGCGGCCTCCATTCGCCCAGGGTGGGTGAGACCCAGACCGGGGGCGCTCTCACCCACCTCCAGGCGGAGCCAGGGACAGGAACGTCCTAGGCGTAGATCTTCTTCAGCTCCGCCTCGGCCCACTTGACCGAGTCCTCGGGAGATGCGCCCTGGATTGCCTTGGCATACATGTCGACAACGATGTACTTGGTCAGCACCTCGGCAGCCTTCTTCCCTGCAGGCCCGGCATAGCCCGGCGCCTGGCCGAGCTTGCCCGCAACCTTGAAGGGCTCCATCACGGGATCTTCGCTCCACAGTTTGTGGCTTTCCCATTGCGCCGTCGGCGGTGTGGCAAAGCCCTTCTGCGAGATGAACCACTTCTCGTAGTTCGCGGGCGTGTGGACCCACCTCAGGAAGTCTTTCGCGGCCTTCTGGTTCTTCGAATAGCTCATCAGCATGTGCGAGAAGAACGTGTGCAGGCCGAATTGCCCCGCCGGTCCTTTGGGCAGAGGCGCGTGCAAGATGTCGGTCTTCAGCTGCGCACCCTTCTCCGTGACGTATTTGTCCGGGTTGCGCAGAGACTCGATGTAGATCGAGGCGCCGTTGAGCGTGGACGAGATTGTCTGCGCCAGGAATGCGCGGTTATTGCTGGTGTCGTCCCACGCCAAGCCACCCTCGTCGCAGGCGTCCTTGAAGAACGCGGTCATGTACTTGATGGAATCGATCGTGTTCTTGCTGTTGATCGCGACCGTCTTGCCGTCCGCCTCCACCTCCTTGCCGCCATAGGACCAAAGCAGGGGATAGACGAACGTCGGTGGATCACCGAACGAATGGCTCACGGCCTGGCCGAGCGGATGGCCCTTCGCCTTCAATTTCTTTCCGACGTCGTAGTACGCCTCCCAGGTCTCGGGAAACTTCGTGGCCCCAACCTCTTCGAACCAGGATTTGCGATACGCGTTCATGGCGCCGACTATGGCCCACGGCATCGCGTTGAATTTCTTGCCGTCGCTGGTCACGGAACGGGAGTATTTGTAGAGGCCGCCTTCCTTGCTCGAGATTTCCTCGGCGAGATCGGAGACGTCGACGACGCTCTCGGCATACAGTGCCGACTGGTTGTTGAAGATCATGATGAGGTCGGGACCGCTGCCCGACTGAATGGACGACGTCACGCGCGGCTGCAGATCGTTGCCGTTCACCGTCTCGAAGTTGATCTTGATGCCCAGCGCCTTCTCGGCCTCGGGCAGCAGCTCCTTGCGCAACAGCTGGTCGGATGCCGGGACGAAGTCGTTCCACCGCAGCCAATGCACCGTGGTCGCCTGTGCGTACGCGGGCGCCTTGCCGGCCGCCAGGATGGCAGCGATGCCGCCGGTCTTGGCCGCGAGCGCGCCCGCACCCGATGCCTTGATGAAGCCACGCCGAGTGACACGAGCCATACCAGTTCCTCCCACGTTGCTTTGTTTTGAGTGTGCAAAAGCGAATATGGGAAGTGTAAGTGCATATCCGGCCAGAGACAAGCTTGCCCGCAGGGTTGCGCCACCTGCATGCCCGCGGGCTGCCTGGGCCGAGGCTGTCAATGAGAACCGAGCTTCAGTGCTAACGGGGCCGGGAAGGTCGGCTCAGAACTCGACGTCGAGCTCTTCGACCTCGGCAGGCTCCGCCAGAGCGTCGGCCACCCACTCGGCCATGGCCGGCCACTCCATGATGCTGCTGCAGTAGGCGCTGCAGGCGGGGTCGAGCTTCACATCGTAGGTCAGGAAGCGCGTGCAGACCGGTGCATACATGGCGTCCGCCATGGTGAGCCCGCCGAACAGGTAGGGCCCGCCCGAAGCCTCCAGGCACTGGCGCCAGATGGCCACCACGCGGTCGATGTCAGCCTGCGCGCCGGCCCACACCTTGAAGCCCGGATGATGCGCCCTGAGGTTCATCGGCAGGGCCGAGCGCAGATTGTAGAACCCGGAGTGCATCTCCCCGCAGATTGCCCGGCAGAGGGCGCGCGGCGCACGCTCCACGGGCAGCAAGCCGGCTTCCGGGAAGGTCTCCGCCAGATACTCGGCAATGGCGAGCGTATCCCAGATCCGCACGCCGTCATGCGTCAAAGAGGGTACCAGGAACGACGGGGAGAGCAGCAACAGCTCGGCGCGCGCGGAGGGATCATCCAGCGACACCTTCTGCTCCTCGAAGGCGAGGCCCGCCAGCTTGCAGAGCAGCCAGCCTCGCAGGCACCAGGACGAGTAGTTCTTGCTGCTGATGGTGAGGACGGCCTTGGGCATCGACCTGGTCTCGTTGGTGCTGGTGCGAAAGTTGCATCCCCGAGGTGGGGGTGATCTTGGGAATCCCGATGCGGGGTGGCGAAACACTCCCTCGTCTGCAACCGCTTCTCCGGCGGTCTGACAACGGTTCGCACCCCGCTGTTTGCAACTTCCGTTCCACAGTTCCGCAGCCGCGGGGCCGCGCACGACCGATGCTCTACTTCGCCTACCAGACCCATGCCGACATGATGGCGCCGGTGCGTGTCCTCGCGGATGCGGGGCTGACCGCGCTGGCGCCGTGGGCCGCCACGGACGACCTGAAGGTCCTGCGCAACCTGACGGCGGCCTACGAGCTGATCACCCGGGCCGGATTGACGCACACGCGGCCGCCCTACGGCATTGAGAGCGTCCGGGTTGGGAATCGGGAGGTAGCCGTGCGCGAGGAACCGCTGGCGGTGACACCCTTCGGCACGTTGCTGCACTTCAAGAAGGATGTGGAGGTTGCGCAGCCTCGCGTTCTGGTCGTTGCGCCCCTGTCCGGGCACTTTGCCACGCTCTTGCGCAGCCTCGTCAGAACCCTCCTGCCGGATCACGATGTCTGCATAACCGATTGGCATAATGCGCGCGATGTGAGCACGAAACATGGCCGGTTCGGCTTCGACGACTACGTCGATCACTTGATCCGCTGGCTCGAGGACATGGGCGGCCGCTCACATGTCGTTGCCGTGTGCCAGCCCTGCGTGCAGGTGCTCACGGCCGCGGCCGTCATGGCTCAATCCGGTAGCAGCGCGCAGCCGCGAAGCATGACGCTGATGGCCGGCCCCATCGATACCCGCATCAACCCAACGAAGGTCAACGAGCTGGCCATGAGCCGGCCGATCGAGTGGTTCGAGCAGAACCTGATCGCCCGCGTGCCCATGCGCTATCCCGGCGGCGGGCGCAGGGTGTACCCGGGCTTCGTGCAGCTCACCGCCTTCATGTCCATGAACATCGACCGCCACCGCAAGGCGCACCTCGACCTCTACGAGAGCCTGGCGCGCGGCGACATGGAGAAGGCCAACATCACCAAGAGCTTCTACGACGAGTATTTCGCCGTGCTCGACCTCACGGCCGAGTTCTATCTGGAGACGGTCCAGTGGGTGTTCCAGGAGGCGCGGCTCGCCAAGGGAGAGCTGGACTTCCGCGGTGCGCGAGTCGAGCCGCGCGCCATCCGGCGCACCGCGCTCCTGACCGTGGAAGGCGAGCGCGACGACATCTGCTCGCTCGGCCAGACCTCGGCGGCCCACGACCTGTGCAAGGGCGTCAAGCCCTACATGCGCCGCCACCACATGCAGGCCGGCGTGGGCCACTACGGCGTCTTCTCGGGCAAGCGCTGGGAGGAGCAGGTCTACCCCATCGTGCGCAATATGATTCTTTCGAGCGAATGAGATTCGCCAGGCTCGCGCCTCCATCCTCATCGCGAGCGCCGATACCGCCAAATAACAAACGATAGTGAACTCCTTCTTGGCTTCCGCCATGGCCAATTCATTCGTGCTGTCCTTTCCCATCGCCGGGGATGAGGCCCATTGAGCTGTTGAAACGCGCCTCCCGAAGCTCCTTGGCGCTGCCTGGCAATGATAGGCTTTCGCCCGATGCACGCTGCGAGGAGGATGTCGGGTGAAGGTTTCGATCGCTCAGCACGGCAACGAGGTTCGCATCGTCGGCTCGAACGGGCTCGACATGTTCTTTCGCGTGTCGGGTATCGAGCTGCCACGGGAGATCGATCCGAGCTTCGCCGTCTGGGCGCTGCTGCCGCTCGCCATGCGGTCGGGCTCGAATGTCACGATTGCCGCGCAGATCGATCCCGAGGTGGAGCAGAACGCTCACATGCTCTCTCGCATCTGGGAGATCTGGGCGCCGCACGAGTTCCGCGAGGTTCAGATCGTCGGCGTAGGCCACCCCGCCTACGCCGCGCGATCGCTCGGGCGCACCGTCACCCTGTTCTCCGGCGGCATCGACTCGACGCAGGCCCTCTTGACCAAGGACCGTCGAGCCGGCGACCACGCTCTCACCATTTGCGGGCTCGACTACAAGCTCGAGACCGACAAAGGCAAGTTCGCCAGGCTGCTGCGCAAGACCGACCCTCTGCTCGAGGAGCTGGGCCTGCCGCGCATCGTCATCGAGACCAATGCGGGCCAGCACAGCAGAAATCTTCGCCTGACCCACGGCTTCGTGCTCGCTGCCTGCACCTTCCTCTTGCGCGACCTGTTCGATGACGCGGAGATCGCGGCCGACTTCACCTGGGAGCAGGACATGGTGGCCTTCCCCTGGGGGACAAATCACGTCACCAACCGCTATTTCGCGGGCACCGGCTTCGCGCTGAGAACCGTGGGCGCCGAGCTTTCCAGGACGCAGAAGATCGCGGCAATATCGGCGCGCCTGCCCGAGCCCCAGACTCTCTCCTTCTGCGGCGACCGCCAATACCGACCGGACAACTGCGGCCGCTGCGCCAAGTGCGTGCGCACCAAGGCCATGTTCATCGCCACCACCGGCGCGCTGCCGCCCATCTTCGTCGACAACTCGCTGTCCGAGAGCCTCATCGGAGCCGTCGACCTCAGCGATCGCAAGGAGAGGGCGTTCTTCGCCGAGCTGTTTGCCGAAGCCCGCGAACGGGGCCGGACCGACGACATTCCGGGGCTCGCCAGGCTGATGGCGAGGGGCGGCGTGCGGACACCGCGGCCCTGGGCGGTCCTGTCCGCGGCATTGCGCAGAGCGTCCTGAGTGGAGCGCCTCGTGCTCCTTGTGCTGGGCCGCAATGACCAAGCGACCGCCGTCACGCTGCACCATGGATTCGAGCAGGGGTTGCGGGGCGAGAACGGAACCCAGGGGCTGGATGGCAATTTCCCCTCGGAATATCAGGCGCACAGTGCAGTCGACGTCGCGCGAGCTTGTCGCCCGCCTTTGCCGTAGCCGGAGCAAGGCGACCTACATTGCCGTCACCGGCAGCAGCGCCAAGACGACGACGGCAGCCTTGCTCGCGCACATCCTCGCGGGCGCCGGGAGGGTCAAGAGCCAGCTCCTGAAGAACGCCGTCAAGAGCACATGCAAGACGTTGAGAGCCTCCTGGAGGGGCTACGATTACGTCGTGCTGGAGATCGGGACCAGCCGACCCGGCGATATCCGCAAGATGAGCGAGCTCATTCGTCCACACGTCGGGATCGTCACGCTGGTGGGGCTCGAGCACTACGGCGCGTTCAGAGGCAAGGAGGCGGTTGCGCGCGAGAAGCGGGCGCTGATCGACGCGCTGCCGCCCGACGGGCTCGCGATCCTCAATGGCAGCGACCCGAATGTGGCAGCGATGGCTGCGTCGTCGCGAGCGCGCGTGGTCACGTTCGGCGGCGCAGGGTCGAACTATTCGCCAACGACCTTGCTCTCGTCCGCACCCGGACAGCTGAAGTTCACGCTCGGCGGCGGGCTTGGCCAGCTCGAGCTCGAGACCCGGCTGACAGGCGCCCACAACCGCCTGGCCGTGTCGGCAGCGGTGGCCTGCGCCCTGGAACTCGGCATCCCCCGCGAGACGATCGTGCGTCGCGCCGCCAGCTTCGAGCCGATCTTTGGCCGCTGCACCGTGCACGAGTTCCGCGGCGGCCCGACCTTCATCGTCGATACCGCCAAGGCGCCGTTCGAGACTGTCGGGCTCGCTCTCGATGTGCTGCGCAACTGCGACGCGCCGCGGCGGCGCTTCGTATTGGGCCACATCAGCGACTACGCGGGCAATCCCACATCCAAGTACCGCGATACCTACCGCGCGGCCGCGAAATTCGCCGACCAGGTCATCTTCGTCGGCGAGCACTCGCACAGATCCAAGGCCACGCAGCAGGAGATCGCGAGCGGGAAGTTCGTTCGCCTGCCCAGCGTCGAAGCCCTTTCCAGGTACATCAAGTCTACCGCAGTGGCCGGGGAGGTGATTCTCCTCAAGAGCGCCTCGGCGATGCATCTGGAGCGCGTGATGCTCGACTGGAGGACCGACGTGCGGTGCTGGCCCGATGCGTGCGGCACGAAGTTCGACTGTCTCACGTGCGGCCGCTATGAGCATCCGTTCGCCGGACACCGCCGCCGGGGGCCCGGCGCCATCGAGCGCATGATTCGCGGGTTGCTCGGTTTGGCTGGGGCACAAGGCGACACAGGAGAAAGAGAAGCTCACTCGGGGCCACAGCCCGAGACGACGTGAGCCGTCCTCACAGCCATTCGGAATGGCTCACTGGTCTGGCACCCCAATATCGAAGCGATAATGTGGCGATCAAGCCATCATAACTCACCAGAGATAACGATTGTCAGTCAGTGAATATAAGCCAAGTCGGGGTTTCCACAGGATTGGCATGCATGCGATTGGCTGCCGGGTGGAAGCTGCCGTCCGCTCGTATAGGTTGCGTCCACTCGGTTCTTTCATCGGGTTCTCACGACCATGTCGACGTGTCGTCGCAAGCTGCGAGCCCTGCTCATCAACGATACGTCCTTGCGGGGCCACCACGGTTCCGCTCTTGCCGTGTCACAGCTCATCGCCCTCGCGGCCCAAGCCGGGATCGTGGTCGAGCACGGCTGGGAGTGGGACAGGGCGGCGGCCGAGGTCCTGGAGACCGACTGCGACCGATTCGATCTTGTCATCGTCAACGGCGAGGGATCGGTCCATCACAATTCCCGCTCGGCGGTGCGCATCGCGGCCCTCGCGAGCGACCTCGCCGCTCGCGGCCGGCCGGCGTATCTCGTCAACACCAGCGTGGAAGCGAACAGCTGTCCCGTCTTGGCGGGATTGAGCACTTTCCGCCTGCGCTTCGTGCGCGACTCGCAAACGCAAAGGCTGCTGGCCAAGGCCGGACTGAGCTCGCATCTCGTCCATGATCTGACGCTGACCTGGGCCGGGTTTCCGCGCGCGCGCTCTACCGGCAATCTCCTCGTCACCGATGCGTCCGAGCAGGGGAAGACTGCGCGCCTGCTCCAGCTGTCTCGCAGCTGGGGCGGCGCACGAATGATCACGTTTCGCACCAACCCGCCGTGGCCCGTTCGCGGCGGCAGAGTGTCACGCAGGCTCTCCTTCGAGGTGAAGCGGCTCGCTTCATCCTTCCTCCCTGCCTCGCCATGGACGTCTCGCTATGCGGGCGCGATCCGCAGTGGAGACGAGATCGTGCGCCTGATGTCCGATCGCGCCCGCGGCATCGTTTGCGGACGCTACCACGCGGTCTGCTTCGCGCTGCGCATGTTCCTTCCCTTCATCTCCACCGAGGGCAACACGGGCAAGATCGGGGCACTGCTCTCCGATGTCGGACTTGCCTCGCGGCTGGTGGAGTTGGAGACCCTGGAAAGCACGGATGGCCCGCCGGAGATCCAGCCGCTCTCGGCAATCGAGACGAGGCGGCTTGCGGACTTCCTGGAAGCGGTGACCGCAAGCGCCCACAAGATGTTCCGGACCATTGCCGAGGACGCTCGCCGTGTATCGGAGACCGGCATGGACGGCGGCCTCATCCGGTCCGGGGGCCTGTCTCATTGACGCTGGTCAAGCACCGGGAGCTGCGTCGGGTATAGTCCCCGTGCAGGCAGAGAGTTGGGCTCCGGCGAACGGTGCTCTGCCGCGAGCCAACATCGAGGCACGCGCAGCGGCAGATGGCTACAAGCGGCAGCGGGAACGCCGGGTCCGTCACCCTCTTTCTGGCTGGCGATGTCATGACGGGGCGTGGCATCGATCAGATCCTTCCCCACGCTGGTGACGATCGCCTCCACGAGGACTACGTCAAGTCCGCTCTGGACTACGTGCGTCTTGCCGAGCGGGCGCACGGACCCGTCCCCAAGCCGGTAGCCTTCGGCTACGTCTGGGGAGCAGCGCTGGCCGAGTTCGATCGCCGGAAGCCGGACGCGCGGATCGTCAATCTCGAGACGGCCGTGACACGCAGCATGCAGCACGAGCCCAAAGGCATAAACTACAAGATGAGCCCGGCAAACGCGCCCGTGCTGGCGGCGGCGGGCATAGATTGCTGCGTGCTCGCCAACAATCACGTGCTCGACTGGGGCCGCCCAGGCCTGGTCGAGACGCTGTCAACGCTCGAGCACGTGGGCCTGCGCTATACGGGTGCCGGCCGCAGCCAGGAAGCCGCATCGGCTCCGGCCGTGTTTGCCACGGCGAACGGAGCCCGCATCCTCGTCTTCGGCTTTGCATCGCCCTGCAGCGGCGTGCCGCGCGACTGGGCGGCAGAGGTTGGCGCACCCGGGGTCAATCTCATCCCGAGCCTCACGGTCGGCCACGCGGATGAGATCGCCGAAAGGGCGCGTGCCGCGCGCAAGCCAGGGGATGTGGTTGTCGCTTCGATCCATTGGGGACGCAACTGGGGCTACGAGATCCCCGAGTCCCAGGTCCGCTTCGCCCATCGCCTGATCGATAGCGGCGCGGTGGACGTCGTCCACGGCCATTCCTCGCATCACTTCAAGGCGATCGAGGTATACCGCAACAAGCCCATCTTCTACGGCTGCGGCGATTTCCTCGACGACTACGAGGGTATCAGCGGCTACGAGGAATACCGTGATGACCTGGTGCTGATGTACCTTCCGACGATCCGGACCGCCGATGCGGCACTCACCGGCCTCGAGATGGTGCCGCTGCAGGTGCGCAACATGCGCCTCAATACGCCTTCCGCGGCCGATCGTTCCTGGGTGCGAGACAGACTGGATCGGGAATGCCGCGGTTTTGGTGCACGCGTCCGCGTCAGCCCGGACAACGCCCTCAGACTGGAATGGTGCTGAGGCGCAGCAGGACGGCGACCGAGGAAGGTCCCCGAGCGGTCCCGCAGGCATGGGTGATCCCGCCGCTGCCATGAGGCACCGTCTGCTGCTTGATCCTGATCAAGGCACGTCGGGCAATTGGCGGCTGGGCTAAGCGGGAGGCCCACGAGAAAGCTCGACGCCCAATGCCGGTTCACAACGCCGAGATTGCGGCCGCTTTCGATCACCTCGCCGATCTGCTCGAGATCGAAGGTGCCAATCCTTTCCGCGTTCGCGCGTACCGCAGGGCCGCGCGAACGATCGAGGACCTTCCGCGCAGCGCCGCCGAGCTCATCGCCGGCGGCGAGGATCTCGCTGAGCTCCCCGGCATCGGCACCGATCTCGCAGGCAAGATCGCGGAGTTCGTCGATACCAAGCATCTCGCTGTTCTCGACGAGGCGAAGGCCCGCCTGCCGGCAGGCCTCGTCGAGCTGACCAATGTTCCGGGCATCGGGCCCAAGAGGGCACGGGCCCTCTATGACAAGCTCAAGGTCCATTCCCTCGCCGACCTCAGGAAGGCCGCGGCTGCAGGCAAGCTGCACGGCCTCGCCGGCTTCGGCGTGAAGAGCGAAGCCAAGCTCCTCGACGAGCTGAAGCGCCGGCGGGAAGTGCAGCGCCGCTTCCGGCTCGATGTCGCCGAGGACTTCGCGGAGCCGCTGCTCGAGCATCTGAAGCGCTCAAAGGGCGTCGTGCAGGCGGTCATTGCAGGCAGCTATCGGCGGCGAAAGGATACGGTGGGAGACCTGGATATTCTGGTCGCCGCGCACGCGGGAACGGATGTCATGGAGAGATTCGTCTCCTACGACGAGGTGGATGAGGTGGCGGCGTACGGAGAGACGCGAGCCACAGTCGTGCTGCGCTCCGGTCTGCAAGTCGACCTGCGCGTCGTGCCGGAGGAAAGCTACGGCGCAGCGCTGCACTATTTCACGGGCTCGAAGGCGCACAACATCGCCGTGCGCAAGCTCGGCCTCGAGCGCGGGCTCAAGATCAACGAGTATGGCGTGTTCCGCGGCGCCGGGCGCGTGGCAGGCGAGACGGAGGACAGCGTCTACGCCCAGGTGCATCTCCCGTTCATCCCGCCCGAGCTGCGGGAGGATCGCGGGGAGATCGCCGCCGCTGCCGCCCACAAGCTCCCGATGCTCGTCGCGCTCGAGGACGTTCGCGGCGATCTGCACGTCCACACGACCGAGTCGGACGGCAAGAACACGCTGCGCGAGATGGCGGAGGCGGCGCGAGCGCTAGGCTATGAGTATCTCGCCATCACCGACCACAGCCAGCACGTCACCGTGGCCAACGGGCTCGATGCCCGGCGCCTTGCCAGGCAGATCAAGGCGATCGACAAGCTGAACGCGCAGATGAGGGGCATCCGCATCCTGAAGGGCATCGAGCTGGACATTCTGGCGGACGGCTCCCTCGATCTGTCCGACGCGATCCTCGCCGACCTCGATTTCACCGTGTGCGCGATCCACTACAAGTTCGACCTGAAGGAGGCGGAGCAGACCGAGCGGGTGATCCGCGCCATGGACAATCGGCATTTCAACATCTTCGCGCATCCGACGGGCCGGCTGCTGGGCGAGCGCGCCCCATATGCCATCGACCTTGAGCGGATTCTCGAGGCCGCGAAAGCGCGGGGGTGCTGCATCGAGCTCAACGCGCACCCCACGCGGCTCGACATCGATGACCACTTCTGCCGGCTGGCAAAGGACTTGGGGGTGAAGGTTTCCCTTGGGACGGATGCGCACTCGGTCGACGGCCTGCAGTTCATGAAGTACGGAATAGGCCAGGCGCGGCGCGGATGGCTGGAGCCGAAGGACATCCTCAACACACGGCCGCTGCGCGAGCTGACAAAGCTGTTCGCGAGGAGGTGACGGTGCCGGCCGACCTCGATCCCTTGCGGGCAGGACCGGAGCGCGGCGACCCTGCCGCCGACACGACCGCCCCAATGGAGCGCGAGATAGCGGCGAGGTTTCTCTCGATCGTCCGTGGGCTCGTGTGGGAGCTGCACCCGCATTTGCGGCGTTCCACCCCCGTAGGCCTCGACAGCAATTTCGATAGGGACCTGGCGCTCGACAGCCTGGGGCGTGCCGAGCTCATCCTGCGCCTGGACAAGGCATTCAAAGTCCGGCTTCCCGACTACTTGCTGAGCGAGGCAGACACGCCGCGCGAGCTGCTGAAGGCCGTGCTCGCCGCACGCCCCGAGCAGCGGGCGATGCCCGAGGGTCCAGCCCCAGCCCCAGCCGCCCTGCCCGAGATCGCGGCGCCCACAACGGCAGAGACCATCATCGAGGTTCTCAAATATCACGTGCACGCACATGGCAAGCGGCCGCATTTGCGCATCTGGCATGGGGACGGCGACGAAGCCTGCCTGACGCACGACGATCTGCACGTGGCAGCGCTGAAAGTCGCGTCCGGCTTGCTCGAGCGAGGCCTGGCCATGGGCGACCGGGTCGCCATCATGCTGCCGACGGATGCGGAATTCTTCGAGGCATTCTTCGGCGTTCTCTACGCCGGCGGCGTTCCGGTCCCGGTCTATCCTCCCTTCAGGCGCGCCCAGGTGGAGGAGCACCTGCGCCGCCAGGCGGGCATACTGCGCAACGCCGAGGCCTCCTTCCTGATCGTGACGCCGGAGTTGCGCAACGTCGGCTCGCTCCTGTTTGGGCTGACCGAAAGTCTGCGGCACGTCGAGACGGTGCCCGCTCTCCAATCGGCAGAGGCGATCGACCATCCGGTCCCGGCCGGACCAGAGACGGTGGCGCTCATGCAATACACGTCGGGCAGCACCGGCGACCCGAAGGGGGTGGTTCTCACGCACGCCAATCTTCTCGCCAACATCCGCGCGATGGGCGAGGTTCTCGAGGCCGACTCCTCGGACGTCTTCGTCAGCTGGCTGCCCCTCTATCATGACATGGGGCTGATCGGCGCCTGGCTCGGCTCGCTGTACTATGGAGCGTTGGCGGTCATCATGCCTCCGCTCGCCTTCCTCGCCGATCCCGCGCGATGGCTGCGCGCGATCGGCAAGCATCGCGGCACCCTCTCGGCAGCGCCGAATTTCGCCTTCGAGCTGTGCTGCAAGAACATTCGCGACGAGGACGTGATGGGGCTCGACCTCAGCTCGATCAAGCTGATCGTCAACGGCGCCGAGCCCGTAAGTCCGTCCACCATCGCGCGCTTCACCGAGCGGTTCGCGCCCTACGGCTTCCGTCCTGAGATGATGGGCCCCGTGTACGGGCTTGCGGAGAACTCCGTCGGGCTCGCCTTTCCGCCGCTCGGGCGCACGCCCATCATCGATCGCGTCGACCGCACTGCCCTCTCCCGCGACGGCATCGCCACGCCTGCGCCTTCGACCGACCACACGGCGCTCGAATTCGTGGCTTGCGGCCAGCCGCTCCCGCGGCACGAGGTGCGGATCGTGGACGAAGCCGGCCGCGAGGTCGGCGAGCGAACGGAGGGACGCCTGCAATTCAAAGGCCCGTCGGCGACCAAGGGGTATTACCGCAACGAGGAGAAGAACCGCACGCTCTTCGACGGCCAATGGCTGGAAAGCGGCGACCGCGCCTATGTAGCCAAGGGCGACATCTACATCACCGGCCGCATCAAGGACATGATAATCAAGGCCGGCCGGCACATCTATCCGCACGAGATCGAGGAGCTGGTGGGTGGCATCGAGGGTGTGCGCAAGGGCTGCGTTGTCGCGTTTCCGACCGTGGGCCACGGCAGGGGAACGGAGCAGCTGGTGCTGCTCGTGGAGACCCGCATCACGGACGACGCCCAGCGGCAAGCACTCAAGCGGAAGATCGGCGAAGCCTGCGCCAGCATCCTCGACGTGCCGCCCGACGTCGTCGAGCTGGTGGCGCCGCGCACCGTGCCCAAGACCTCGAGCGGTAAGATCCGCCGGTCCGCCGCCCGCGCCCTCTATGAGAGCGGCTTGCCAACTCAACGCGAGCGCAGCCTTTGGTGGCAGGTCACGTGGCTGACGCTCGGCGGTCTCAGCACTCGCGCCAGGCGCGCGCGGCACAGGCTCATCGACCTGGCCTACGCCGGCTACTGGTGGGCGCTGCTCGTCGCCATCGCGTGCGCCGTCTGGCCGACCGTGCTCGCACTGCCCGGGCGGCATCGGCGGCAAGGAGTCGTCCGCAAAGCTGCGCGCTTCTTCCTGTGGGCGACGGGCGCGTCGCCGCAGGTCGAGCGGGAGGGTGAGGTGCCCGATGCCGGCGTCATGATCGTTGCCAATCATTCGAGCTATCTCGATGCCCTCGCCATCGTAGCCGCCATTCCGGGCCCGCTCGCGTTCGTCGCCAAGGAGGAGCTCGCGCAGCAGCGGATTGCGGGACCGTTCCTGCGCCGGCTCGGGACGCTGTTCGTGCGCCGCATCGATCCGAAGGGCGGCGTCGAGGACACGCAGCACCAGCTCGAGGCCGCCCGCGCCGGCGAGCGCATCGTCTCCTTCCCGGAGGGCACGCTCACGCGCAGGCCGGGCCTCCTCGGGTTCCATCTCGGCGCATTCCTGGTTGCCGGCCAGGCAGGCATTCCAGTCGTGCCGGTGACGGTGCGGGGCACCCGATCGATCCTGCGAGGCGATCAGTGGTTTCCGCGACGTGGCGCGATCGCCGTCCACATAGGCAAAGCCGTGACCCCGCAGGGAAGCGACTTCACGGCTGCGGTTCGGCTGCGCGACCAGGTGCGCGCAGTCATGCTCGAGCATTGCGGTGAGCCCGACTTTGCACGCGAGCAGTTCTCGCTCGAGGCCGTGTAGCGCGGCTTTGCCTTGCACCTGATAGCTGGTATCTCGTGGTGTAGCCTTGCCAAGGCGGCGACGGGATTGCCCTGCTCGGAGGGCATCTCCCGCGCAATCGATGCCGCGACCTTGCGATGAACGTCTCGATCAGACCCCCGCATACCGTGCCCGATGCCGCCCCCGGCAACTGGGTCGACCGGATCGCGCCTGCGGCCTGGCAGCCTTACCTGCGCCTTGCGCGCTTCGACCGGCCCATCGGCGCTTGGCTGCTTCTCTTCCCATGCTGGTGGTCGCAGGCGCTGGCCGATCTTTCGCTCGGCCATGCGTATCCCAGCCCCTGGCTCCTCGCGCTCTTCCTTGTCGGCGCGTTCGTGATGCGCGGCGCCGGCTGCACCTATAACGACATCGTCGACCGGGACTACGACGCCAGCGTCGCCCGCACGGCCGCGCGACCGATTCCCTCGGGCCAGGTGAGCGTGGCCGAGGCGGCCATGTTCCTCGCCGTTCTGTGCATCGCCGGCTTCGTCGTTCTCATCCAGTTCAACCGCTTCACCATCCTGCTCGGAGCGGCGTCGCTCGCGCTCATCGCCGTCTATCCCTTCATGAAGCGGCTCACCTATTGGCCGCAAATCGTGCTCGGGCTGACGTTCAAATGGGGCGCGCTGGTCGGCTGGTCGGCCGTCACCGGCTCGCTCGCGTGGGCTCCCGCGGCGCTCTACGCGGGCTCGGTGCTGTGGACCGTCGGCTACGACACCATCTACGCCCATCAGGACAAGGAGGACGACGCCCTCGTGGGCCTCAAGTCCACCGCTCTCAGGCTGGGCGACGCCACGCCGCGATGGCTCGTCGTCTTCTATGCCGGTGCCGTGGTGCTGTGGGGGCTGGCGGGGGCACTGGTCGGCGCGCACATCGTCTTCTTTCTGGCGCTGCTACTGGCCTGCGTGCAGCTCGCCTGGCAGGTAGCGACGCTCGATACCGCCGACCCCGCCAACTGCCGCGCGCGCTTCAAGTCCAACCAGCTCGTCGGCTGGATCCTGTTCCTCGGCCTGACAGCGGACATGGCCCTCGCCGCGTTCGCCGACGCCCATTCGTAAGGGAAGGGCTGCGACGAATGAAGGCGCACGGCGGCACGAGCCTTGCTGGTGCCGCCATGCGCCGACGCGCGAACCCTGCCAACTCCTGAGCAGCCGTCTAACCGCGACCTTGCACCTCCGAGTTCTGCCAGAAAAGGCTTCCGATCCACTTAAGTGAAAGGGTAAACGAACCTTTCGGGAGATTCGATCATGACCGCCGCAGATGTCACGAGCCGGCCCCCCAAGCAGCTGCTTCACCTTGTCTTTGGCGGCGAGCTCAAGTCGCTCGACGAGATGGAGTTCAGCGACCTCGACCAGCTCGATATCGTGGGTATCTATCCGAGCTACGCCGAAGCCTATAAGGCCTGGAAGGCCATGGCCCAGCGTACGGTGGACAACGCACACATGCGCTACTTCATTGTCCACATCCATCGCCTGCTCGATCCGAGCACCGCCCGGCCGCCAGGCGCTTGACGGGCCGGGGCGGGAAGTCCCGGCAGGGCCCCGGGCCTCACCGAGGTCGCCGGGGACGGCCGCCAGAAAGCCCATGGCGAATCAAAGCTTTCTTAGTAGGCTTTGGATCGGCTATAGAGACGCCGATCCCAACCCTTTCGCGGGGCGCAGACCCGCTCAGGAAAACTCCGGATGGCGGCCGCTCAGGAGAGAGCTCGGTTCATTGACAGGCTGGCAGGGGCATTGCTCGCCCGCTACGTCCGCTTCGTCCGCCGCACGTCGCGCGGCATTCCCGAGATGGATGCAATCGTCGCCGCGCATGTCAAGCATCACCCGTGCATCGTCGGCATGTGGCACGGCGAGTTCATGCTGCTGCCGTTGATCAAGCCCGCGGATCGCGCAACCGACGTCATGCTGGCCCGGCACGGCGACGCGGCATTCCTGGGCGAGGCGCTCAAGAAATTCGGCATGCACTTGATCCGCGGCGCTGGCGCGGCCGGCCGGAACAAGGACCGCGGCGGCAGCCACGCCTACCGCGCCGCGATCCAGGCCTTGCGCGACGGCCGCGCGGTGGCGATGACAGCCGACGTGCCGGGAGCGCAGGCGCGTCGCGCCGGCCTCGGCATCGTCATGGCCGCGAAGCAGTCCGGCAGGCCAATCCTTCCGGTAGCCATCGCCACCAAGCGCTACCTCGCCTTCAATACCTGGAGCCGGATGAAGCTCAATCTGCCCTGCTCGAGCCTGGGCTTCGCCGTGGGTCCCGTTGTGCACGTGCCGCGCGAGGCGAGCCCGGAAGAGCTGGAGCAGTATCGCCAGCAGGTCGAGGAGGGGCTCAACATCGCTACCGAGCAGGCCTATGCGCGCGCCGGCGGTGACGCCAGCCTCGCCGCGCCCGGCAGCCTGGCCGCGCGGCGCACCGAGCCGGGTCTGTGGCTCAAGACCTATCGCGCTCTCACGAGCTGCGCGCGGCCTATCGCGCCGCTGCTGCTGAGCCTGCGCGGCCGACGCGGTAAGGAAGAGCCGCTGCGACGCAACGAGCGCCTCGGCCGGGCGAGCGTCAAGCGACCTTCCGGGCAACTCGTCTGGTTCCATGCCGCAAGCGTCGGCGAAACCAATGCGATATTGCCGGTCATGAAGGCCCTTGCCGACAAGCGGCCGTCCCTGTCCTTCCTGCTCACCACCGGCACGGTCACCTCGGCGAAGCTCGCTGGACAACGGCTGGGACCGCGCGCCGTTCACCAGTACGCCCCCCTCGACGCTCCCGAATACG
>Ga0070741_10000812_pt1 | contig 104064 bp, 90 predicted proteins | sample Coa_R1_4_FD_66440 | JGI IMG/M metagenome (GOLD analysis project Ga0070741, IMG submission 66440) | Surface soil microbial communities from Centralia Pennsylvania, which are recovering from an underground coalmine fire - Coalmine... | ecosystem: Environmental > Terrestrial > Soil > Unclassified...
GCGTGTCCCGCCGACGCGTTCCAGTCGTCGAGCACGCCGTGCCGCGCCTCGGCGGGCGTCTGCGACGTGGCGGAGAACTGCACGGGCTCGAGTGCGGCCTGCCCGGCGGATGCCGTCCAGGGAACATCCGTCACGTGTCGCGCGGCCGCGGGCCCGTGTGACGCCGCCGAGAGCTGCAACGGGACGAGCGCGACCTGCCCGGCCGACGCGTTCCAGCCGAGCTCGGTCCCGTGCCGTGCGTCGGCCGGTACGTGCGACCTCGCCGAAAACTGCAGCGGCAGCGGCGCCGCCTGCCCCGCCGACGCCAAGAGCACCGCCGTCTGCCGCGCCGCCGCGGGCGTCTGCGACGCGGCCGAGAGCTGCGACGGCTCGAGCAACAACTGTCCGGCCGATGCGAAGCAGCCGACCACGACCGTCTGCCGCGCCTCGAGCGGCACCTGCGACGTCGCCGAGACCTGCGACGGCGTGGCGAACACTTGCCCCGCCAACGTGACCCAGCCCGACGGCAGCGCCTGCAACGATGGCAGCGCCTGCACCGGGCCCGACACCTGCCAGGGCGGCGTCTGCACCGGCACGCCGAACGCCGACAGCTGCGCCGACGACTTCCTCTGCTACAAGATCAAGCTCGCCTCGTCGTTCGCGCGGATCACCGGCGTGAGCCTCGTCGACGAGTTCGAGACCGCGACCGCGGACGTCCTGAAGGTGAAGACCCTCTGCCCGCCGGCGGACAAGAACGCCGAGGGCGTCTTCGACAACACGACGCACCTGGTCGCCTACCAGATCAAGCAGACGCCGCGACACGTCCGCCAGACGAACGTCCACGTGACGAACCAGCTCGGCTCGCTCTTCGTCGACACGGTGAAGCCGGACCTGCTGCTCGTCCCGACCGACAAGAGCCTCGTCGGGCCGACGTCGCCGCCGGGCGTCACGAACGTCGATCACTACAAGTGCTACAAGATCAAGGTGCATCCGGGGACGCCGCCGTTCCCGAAGGGGACGACGGTCAGCGCCTCGGATCAGTTCACGAGCCCGGCGAAGACCTTCGCGCTCAAGAAGCCGAAGCACTTCTGCACGCCGGTCAGCAAGAACAGCGAGATCGTGCCGGTGCCGGACGCCCACCTCGTCTGCTACCAGGCGAAGCCGGCCTCCGGGCAGCCGAAGCACGTCCGCCGCACGAACGTGAACACGAACAACCAGTTCGGCCCGCTCGTCATGGGCACCGTCAAGGAGAGCGAGCTCTGCATCCCCTCGCTGAAGGTCCCGTGACGGTCGGCGGCTCGTAGATCGCACCGTCGGCGGCGGCGGGAGGAGATGCCCGCCGCCGCTCCTGCGTCCTCGGCGCAAGCGCGCCGCGTAGGCTGCGGCGTCCCCCCGCCAACCGTGTGCGCGCGCTAGCGCTTGCGGAAGTCGGCGGCGGCGGGCACCTCCTCCCACCGCCGCAGTGCTTGGCCCTTCGACGCTACCGATCAGCGCGTGAGGGTTGCGAGCAGGGCGAGCATGTCTCCCAGATGGCGCGTGAGGAGGAAGTTCTGCCGAACGTGCTCGCGCGCCGCGGCGCCGAGGCGCGCTCGGAGCTCCGGGTCGGCGAGGAGCTGGCGCGCGCGGAACGCGGCGCCTTCCACCGAGTTCACGGTGTAGCCGGTGATCCCATACATGATCTGGGCGGTGATGCCGCCGGCGAAGCCGCCGATTACCGGCTTCGACTTCCACATCGCTTCGGCGACGCCGAGCCCGAACCCTTCCCGGGTCGACTTCTGGAGCACGATGGTCGCCGCACGCTGGAGGGCGTTCACCTCGAGCCGCTCGGTCGGTGCCAGCTCGAGGACGTGGAGATCGGCGTCGCGGCTCGCGGCCTCGCGCACGTCAGCCGAGAGCTCGACGCCCTCGGGATCGTCGCTCTCGGCGCCGCCGACGAGGACCAGCCGGCAGTCGTGCTGCCGCTTCACGAGGCGGTACGCCTCGATCACGCCGAGCGGGTCCTTGAAGCGGTCGAAGCGACCGACCTGGAGGAGGATCGGCTTGTCCTGCGGGATGCCGAGCCGCGCGAGAATCGTGTCGACCTCGCGCGCCGACAGCTCGCGGTTCTTGTCGCCGAGCGGATCGATCGCCGGGGTCAGCATGAACTGCGGGATGGGCAGCCGCTGCGCGAACGCCGGCAGCGAGAACACCGCGGCGTCGTACTTGACGACGTACTGACGCAGGAAGGTCCAGGCGCGCCGCTGCGGCCGCGAGACGTCGAGGTGGCACCGCCACACCCACGCGCCCTCCTGCGGACGCGACTCGACGAGCCCCACCGGCAGCACGTCGTGGGTCACCACCATGTCGGCGCCGTCCTCGAGCGCGGCGGCGCGCGCGCGCGTGAAGGTGCGGAACTCCTCGAAGACGTCCTCGGGGACGCGCTCCTCGTCGCCCTGGAGCGCGTGGTGCAGGCGGACGCCCATCGACGCCGCCGTCCCCTCCGTGTCGACGCTCTCCCAGGTCGATTCGACGCCGACCTCCTCGAGGAGCGGCACGAGGCCGCGGAGGATCTCGGCCACACCGCCGATCTCGCGGCTCGCGCTCACGTTGAGCAGGCGACGGCGACGGACCCGCTCCGACAGCCGCCGCAGGATGTCGATCGTTCCCGCCGGCGCGAGGGGCCGGTAGTCCTCGAGCGTCGGCTGCGCGGACGTCATGGGGCTCCCTCGAGCGCCGTGTCGCAGAGCGCGATGATCCGCGCGCGCACCCGCTCGAGCCCGAACGGAAACGGATTCAGCCGGCTGACGACTCCGGCAAGCTCCGGAAGCCCGAGCTGCTCGTCGATCCAGGCCGCGAAGTCGTTTCGGCGGCGACCCTTTCGACCGCGCGCCTCGATGACGTGGAGATAGACGACGGCCGCGTCGACGCGCGCCAGCGCGTCGCGGAACTCGCGCAGCGTGCGGACCTTGATGCCGGTCGGGATCTCGAGCACGCGCGACTGCATGAAGTAGAACGGCTCCCCGAACATCACGCGCGGCACCGACCCGATCTGCGAGACGTGATCGTCGATCAGGCTCACGACCTCGGTCCGCAGGCTCTCGAGGTCGGCGAAGTCCTGCGGGTCGACGATGCCGAGCTTCTCGCCGAGCACGCGGTCGCGCACCTGGATCGCGGCCCACGTCGCGAAGTCGTTCGGATACGTCCCCGGGAAGTTCCGCTCGCGAAGGAAGCAGCTGTGGGTGTGGAAGTAGATGCTGTCGACCGGAACCTCCTCCAGGTGCTCGAGCAGCTCGCGCTCGTCGTACGCGCGCCGCCCGAGCATCTCGCGGAGCTCCCAGCATCCGAGGAAGTGGAACGGCGTGCGGGCGGCGCGCTCGGTCACGCGTCCTCCGGCGCGAGGGCGAGTCGCTCGGCGAGCGCCGCCACGCTCGGTGCGATCCGTGCGGCCGCCGGCGCCGACCGCCGCCACGTCAACGCGAGGACCTGCGCCGGACCCAGGTCGAATCGGACGCCGGCGGCCGCGGCGACGTCGAGGACGCCGATCGCTTCGGCGGCCGCGTCCGGGAGCCGGCGGAGGCGCTCCTCGAGCGCGCGAGCCAGCCGCTCGCCGAGCCAGCGTGCGGGGACGATCGCCCCGCTCCGCCGGAGCGCCGCCGCGTCCGCGGCGAGCGCCTGCAGGTCCACGGTGCCGGTCGCGAGCGCGGCGGCCACGTGCTGCGCGCCGTCCCAGCCGACCAGGACGGCCAGCTCGAACGGAAGCCGGGCGTCGCGCCCGAGGAGGGGATCCACCGTCGCCCGGAGGCGCGCGACGACGGCCCGTGCGTCCTCACCCGCGGCCCGGGCGAGCGTCTGAAACAGCCGCTCGCGCTGGACGCCGAACAGGTCCGCGAGCGTGAACCGTTCGTCATCCGCTCGGCAACGGCCCGGCTCGGCGGCGATCGCGACGCGCGTCTCGGCGCCAGTCACGTCCTCGCGGACGTCGGCGTCCGCGACGAGCCGATCCGCCGTCGGCACGCACGAGAATGCGACGCCGTACCCCGGGACCCAGGCCGTATCGCCGGCAACGGCGAGAAGCGCCGCGGTGGCCGCGACCCGCTGCGCCGTCGCCGCCGCGCCCCGGGCGGCGCGACGGTAGACGTCCGCGCCGGTCTCGCGCGCCGGCAGGTTGCTCCGCGCGGGCTCGAGGCGGGCGACGAAGTCGTCCTCGAGCCGCCCGCCGAGCGCGCCCGCCAGCTCGATCGCCCGTGCCGCATATCGCAGGTTCTGGATCGGCTCGATGCGCGCGAGCTCGTCGAAGAACCAGCCACAGCTCGTCTGCATGAGGAGCGCGTGGCGCCCGAGCTCCAGAAGACGCCGTGCATCGACGGTTGCCGCGGCTGACAGCGGACGGGCAGCCTCCCGTGCGAGCCAGGTCGCCGTCCGGGCGGGCTCCAGCACGCAGTCGATGTAGCGATCGCGGGCGCCCCATGGCTCGCGCAATACCTCGCCCGCCCGCGCCTCGTAGAGCGTGGCGACCTCGTCACGTAGCCAGTCGATCGCCTCGCGGAGCGGCGTCCGCCACGCCTGCGACCACTCCGGCGGCCCCTCGACGCGGCAGCCGCAGTGCGCGCGCCAGCGGGCGATCCCGTGCGGGCAGCTCCACGAGGTGCCTTCCGCGATCTCGACCTCGTGCGTCGGCGGGTGGTGCGCGCGGAATGCCGCCGGACCCGCGAGCACGATGTCCGGGTCGCCGCGAAGCGCGTCCAGCGCGAACGCCAGCGCCATCTCGCCGAAGCGGTGGTGGTGGCCGTAGGTCTCGCCGTCGGCGGCGACGGTCACCATCGCCGCCGGACCCGCGCCGTCGAACGCGGCTCGCAGGCGCGCGGCGAGCGCCGCGCCGTCCTCGAGGAGGGCGCCGAACGGCACGTCGTGCGACAAGGCGGCGTCGCGGAAGACGACGTCCACCGTCCCGCCCCCGGGCAGGAGGCAGCGGTAGAGCCGCCGCGTGTCCAGGGCGGTGGGATCGGGCACGGGTTCCCACCGCGCGGCGCCGAGCCGCCGGATGCGACGCGCCTGGTGCGGCGCGAGCATCGTGAGGCCGATCCCGGCGTCGGCGAGCGCGGCGAGGCTCGTCAGGTCGACCGCCATCTCGGGCAGCCACATGCCGTCGGGCGCGCGTCCGAAGCGGTGCTCGAACTCACGCCGTCCCCAGAGGACCTGCGTGCGGACGTCGCGCGGCGTGGACAACGGGAGGATCGCGTGTCCGTACGCCTGCGCCCACGCGTTGCCGTATCCGGTGCGCTCGCGGCTCGCGCGATCCGCCCGCACGAGCGCCGCGGCAACCTGGGGTGCGTGCGGCGCGAGCCACGCGTGAAGCGTCGGGCCGAAGTCGAAGCTCATCCACTCGTAGTTGTTGACGACCGTGCGGAGGCGGCCAGCGGGGTCGAGCACGCGGCCCGCGGCGTTCGGCTCGTAGCACTCCGCGGTGATGCGCCTGTTCCAGTCGCGATCGGGAGCGGCGGACGCTTCCGGCTCGACGACGCCGAGCCAGGGATGCTCCCTGGGCGGCTGATAGAAATGGCCGTGCAGGCAGAGGACGCGCACGGGTCGCGAACGACGGTCAGCTTACCGGAGGGAACGGCCCGGCCGGCTCGCCCCGCGGCAGCACCACGATGCCGGATGCGTCGCGATGCATCTCGATGCCGGCCTCCTCGCTTCCCGGCTCGATCCGCGCCCCCGGCGGAATGACGTTGTACCGATCGACGACCGCACGCACGACCCGCGCGTCGCGGCCGATGTCGGTATGATCCATGACGATCGAGCCGGCGATGATCGCCCCCGGGGCGACGCGGACGCCGCGCCCGAGGATCGAGCGCACGATCCTGGCACCGTCGACCACGGAGCCCTCGCCGAGCATGCTGTCCTCGACGTCGCCCGACAGGATCCGCGCGGGCGGGCCCTCGACCGAGCGCGCGAAGATCGGCCAGCGCGGGTTGTCGATCTCGAACGCGGGCGCGGCGCCGAGCTGATCCATCTGCGCGTCGTAGTACGACTGGATGGTGCCGACGTCACGCCAGTACGCGACCTCCTCGTGCGCGCGCACGCCCGGGATGCGGTTGTCGCGGAAGTTGTAGGCGAACACCCGCGCACCCTTCACGAGCTCCGGGACGATCGTCCGCCCGAAGTCGTGTTCGGTCGCACGACCGGCGTCCGCGCGGAGCGCGTCGACGAGGACGTCGGTCGTGAATATGTAGTTGCCCATGGAGCCGAGCGCCGACGTCGGATCGCCCGGCGTCGACTCCGCGACGCGCGGCTTCTCGGCGAAGCCGGTGATCCGCCAGTCCGAGGCCGCGGTGATGATCCCGAACGAGGAGGCCTGCGCGAGCGGCACCGGTCGGGCGGCCACCGAGACGTCGGCGCGGCTCGCGAGATGGAACTGGATCATCTGGCAGAGATCCATGCGGTAGATGTGGTCGGCGCCGAACACCGCCACGATCTCGGGGCCGAAGTCACGGATCAGATTCAGGTTCTGGAACACGGCGTCCGCGGTGCCCTGGTACCACGTCTCGCCGCCGCGCATCTGGGGCGGGACGACCGTCACGAACGTCTCCGGCAGTCGTCCGCCGATCCGCCACGTTCCGCTCATGTGCTCGATCAACGACTGCGATTTGTACTGGACGAGCACGTACAGCGCGTAGATCCCCGAATTCGCGAAGTTGCTGAGGACGTAGTCGATGATCCGGTGGCGCGCCCCGAACGGGACCGCCGCCTTGCTCCGCGCACGCGTGAGCGGCTGGAGGCGGTCGCCCCGGCCTCCCGCCATGACGATCCCGAGCACCCGGGGCATTCCACGCCATTACGCGGCAATCCTTCTGGAGGGTCAAGACTGCGCCCCGCGACCCATGTCGCGGGGCGGAGCGGAAGCGAGCGTGTGGCATCCGGTGCTCTCTGCGAAGGCCGTGCCGCGGCCGGCAGAGCCGGCGCGGCATACGTGCCGGAGGCCGCCTCCAGTGATTCTAATATCCGGGAGCACGTCGGGAGCTCCGTCTGGAAAGCTTTGCCGCGCCGGCTTTTGCCGGCCGCGGCACGGCGTTCGCCAGACACACTCGACGCCACACTCTCGCCCCCGTTCAATACACACTGACCCGACACGAAGTGCCGGGTCAGTGTATTGAACGGAATAGGTTCTGTCGGTAAGAAGGCGCGGCTTTCGTCGACCGGCGCGGGAGGGGACATGCGACGACGCATCCTGGTTGCGATCGGGATCTTGAGCCTCGGCCTCATGGGAATGGGCGGCTTCGGCGGTGGGCGCGAGGAGGGATTGCCGGCACGCGACTTCCGCGCCACGTTCACCGACGTGGACGGTACGCGGATGGAGGTGAACCGCGTCACGAGCGGCGGCGACACGAGCCTCGAGGGCGAGCTCGGCCGCGGCCGGCTGCGGATCCCGTTCGACAACATCCGGAAGATCACGTTCCAGCCGACGGAGAACGAGCGCGATCGCGTGCGCGCGCAGATCGAGCTCCGCGAGGGGCAGCCGATCACGCTCACGCTCAGGAGCTCCACGACCTTCTCCGGCCGCACGCAGGGCGGCGCCTATCAGATCCGCGCGCGTGATCTGAAGGCGGTCGAATTCGTCTCGCAGGGAGGGTGACGCCTTCCCGCCGGAAGGCCCCCGGCCCCTCTCGCATCGTCCTCGGGGTCATTCTCGGCGCGCTCGTCGCCGCACCCGCCGGCGCGGTCGACGTGAAGCTCTGGCCGCTCTTCCGCTACGCGCACGACGCGAAGACCGGCGACCTCCGCTGGTCGGCGTTCGGTCCGGTCCTCGAGTTCCGGCGAACGGCCGAGCGGCGCGAGCTCTTCATCCGGCCGGTGCTCCATCTCCAGCAGGAGCGCGGCGTCGGGCACAACGACCGCTCGGAGATCCTCTACCCGATCGCGGCAACACGCTGGACCGACGAGTATCAGTCCTTTCGCTTTCTCCTTTTCACGTACCGAAGCCTGCCGCCGTCCGGTGCCCCGCACCCACCCGGCGAGCCGCCGCCGCCATCGGAGTGGACGAGCCGGTTCAACCTCTATCCGTTCATTTTCTACCGCCAGAGCCCCGAGTACGGGACGCGTCTCGGCGTGCTCCCGTTCTACCTCGATCTCGACGACGTCCTCGGCTACGAGCACATCCGGACGGTCATGTTTCCCGCGTATCTCCGGCTGACCGAGCCGCTGGTCGAGCGCCGCTACTACCCGTTCCCCTTCGTGTCGCGCGTCGGCGGACGCGAAGGCAGCGGCTTCCGGGTCTTCCCGTTCTACGGCACGACCGAGATCGCCGGTCGCGAGCGCAGCCGCTACGTCGTCTGGCCGTTCCACATCCGCACCGAGCGGCTCGTGCCCGGCTACGGCTGGGAGCGCCGGCGCATCAACTTCCCGTTCTTCTCGGCGATCGACGGCGCGGGACGGCGAACCCGCGCGTACGGCTTGTTCGCGTATACGCACACCGTCGACGAGCGGCGCGGGATCGAGCACACCGGCGCGCCCTGGCCGTTCGTCGTCCGGCAGCGGCGGCTCGGGGAAGACGAGTACCAAATCTGGCGAGCGTTCCCCGTTTACGGTAGGAGCGACGTGAACGGCATCTCCTCCCGTCTCTACGCCTGGCCGGCGTACCGGACGAAGTCGCAGGACGTGGACGACTTCCACTACGAGCGGCGCGACGTGGGCCTCGTGATCTGGCGGCGGCAAATCCGCTCCAACGAGGCGTCCGGCTACCACGAGCGGCTGCTGACGCTGTTTCCCGTGCTGCGCAGCGAGGAGCAGGACTGGCGACGCTTCGGCCAGACCCCGGCGTTCTTCGACAGCCTGCTCCCGCGGAACCGCGGCGTGGTCGAGAACTGGGCGCCGCTCTACGGCGTCTTTCGCTGGGACACCCGGCCCGACGGCGCCCGCGACTGGTCGCTCCTCTGGGGGCTCGTCGCGAGCGAGGACCGTCGGATGATCGCCCCCTGGCACGTCGAGCTCTCGCCGGACCCGACCGAGGACGAGGCCGATGGCGGTTGAGGCGGTCGGGAGGTCGGCGCCTCGCGTGCGACCGTTCGCGCGCCTCGGCACGGGCGTCCTCGACGTGTTGCAGGTGCTCGGCGAGGCGAGCCGCCTCTTCGCCGCGACGCTGCGAACCGTGCGCTTCGTCCCGATCGACCGACAGCGGGTCGTCGCGCAGATGGTCCGGGTCGGCGTCGACACGCTGTGGATCGGCGCGCTCCTCTCGCTCTTCGTCGGCATGGTGCTGGTCGTGCAAGCCGCGGAGCAGGTCGAGAACGTCACGCAGGAGATCCTCGGTCCGATCGTCGGTCTGTCGATGACGAAGGAGCTCGGTCCGGTGCTGATGGCGTTTCTGCTCGCCGGCCGGGCGGGCTCCGCCATGGCGGCCGAGCTCGGGTCGATGACGGTCTACGACGAGATCAACGCGCTCCGCACGATGGACATCGACCCGGTGCGCTTCCTCGTGATGCCGCGCTTTGTCGCGGCGACGATTGCGCTGCCGATCCTCATCCTGTACGCGGACTTCATCGGCGTGACGGGCGGCGCCGTGGTCGTCGCCGTCGATCCGGCGATCACGATCCCCGTCCGCTCGTACTTCGATCGCATGCTCGAGTGGGTGCACTTCAGCGACTTCCTGGTAGGCCTCGTGAAGGGGACCGTGTTCGGGATGGTCGCCTCGATCCTTCCCTGCACGTTCGGCTTCCGGACGCGCGGTGGCACCGAGGGCATCGCGTCGGCGACGACCTCGGCCGTCGTCTGGAGCTTCATCCTGATCCTCGTCTTCGACTTCCTGATCGTCCGCGTGACCTTCGCGCTCTGATGGCGACACCGGCAGAGAAGCGGGAACGCGGCGTCGCCGTCGACCTCCGTGGCGTGCGGAAGGCGTACGGCGACCACGTCGTGCTCGCCGGCGTCGACCTCGCCGTCCACCCCGGCGAGCTCCTCGCGATCGTCGGCCAGAGCGGCACGGGCAAATCCGTCCTGCTCCGACAGATCGTCGGTCTCGAGCGCCCGGACGCGGGCCGCATCACCGTCGGCGGGATCGAGCTGCCCCGCTACCTCACCATGCCGCCGGAGAAAAAGCCGTTCCGGATCGCGATGGTGTTCCAGAGCGCGGCGCTCCTCGCCTCGCTCACGGTCGCGGAGAACGTGAGCCTCCGGCTCCGCGAACGGCGCGAGAAGACATCCGCGGAGATCGCGCGGATCACGCGCGAGGCGCTCGAGCACGTCGACCTCGCCGGCACCGAGAACAAGCTGCCCGGGGAGCTGTCGGGCGGGATGCGGAAGCGGGTCGCCATCGCCCGCGCGCTGGCCGTCGATCCGGAGCTCATCCTCTACGACGAGCCGACGGCCGACCTCGACCCCCTCCTCACGGAGGAGATCGGAAAGCTCATCTCCCGCATCCGCGACCGGCGCGGCAGCACGCAGATGATCGTCACGCACAACCTGCCCTTGGCGCGCGCGATCTCCGATCGGATCGCGGTGCTCGCCGAGGGTCGCATCGCCGAATGCCTCGCGCCCGCCGAGCTCGCCGCGAGCCGTCATCCGCTCACACGCGAGTTCCTCCGGGCGTCGGCGCTCGAGCCCGGGAGTACGTCATGCTGACGAACGAGCAGCGCATCGGGATCTTCTTCGTCGTGGGGCTCGTCCTTCTCTTCGTCGCGATCGAGCTCACGCTCGGTCTCGGCCTCCTGCACAAACGCTACCCTCTCTACGCGACCTTCCACGACGTCCAGGGGCTCGACGTCGGCGCCGACGTTCGCCTCGCCGGCATCAAGGCCGGCCGGGTCGCGGGCATGAAGATCGAGAACGGTCTCGTCCGCGTGCAGATGGGGATCGACGGCGGGCTCGAGGTGAAGAAGGACTCGGTGGCGACGCTCGACTTCCGGGCGCTCAGCGGCGACCGCTACATCGCGCTCTCGCTCGGGACGCCGACGGCGAAGCGCGCGGAGCCGGGTGACACGCTCGAGGGCGAGACGCCGGCGAGCTTCACCGAGGTCGTCGACAAGATGTCGACGGTCGCCGCGAGCATCACGGACCTGGCCGACAACCTGAAGGAAGGCTCGCAACGGCTCCTCGGGAACCTCGCCGACCTGGTCGAGGAGAACAAGGAGGCACTCGGTCAGACGGCGCAGAACCTGGCCTCGATCACGGGGAAGCTCGATCGCGGAACGGGAACGCTCGGGAAGCTCGTCAACGACCCGGCGCTCTACGATCGCGTGACGACGGCAATGGGTGACGTGCAGCAGTCCGTCCAGGATCTGGGAACGGTGGCGCACAACCTGGCGAGCGGCCAGGGGACGCTCGGGAAGCTCGTCAGCACGGACGACGGCCTCTACAACCAGATGCGCGACACCGTCGACAGCCTGCAGGAGACGGCGGAGAACTCGGCCGACATCACGGCGAAGCTCCGCGCCGGCGAGGGGACCGTCGGGAAGGCGCTCACCGACGACTCGCTCTACACCGAGGCGCAGGACACCCTCCGCACCGTCAACCGCGCGACGCAGTCCGTCGAAGACCAGTCCGCGATCTCGCTCCTCGGCACAATCGTAACGTCTCTCTTTTAGAGCGTGCAACGATCGTGGGACGCGCGGGCGTCGTGCCGCGGCCGGCAGAAGCCGGCGCGGCAATGCGGGTACGCCCGCGTTTAGCCGCGCCGGTAGGTTGCGCGGAAGCGGCGGACGGGTGGGGTTTCGGCGTCCATGAAGTCTTCGAATGCGGTGAGTCGGAGGCCGTTGCACTCGATCGCTTCGATCTCCGTCTGGAGGAGGGGCCAGGGCATCGAGCCTTCAGGCTCGTCGGGCTCGCGACCACGCGCAATGACGAGGAGCGTGCCGGCGGGTGCGACGAGCTCGGTGAGCATGCGGGCGGCGGTCGCGCGCGGCGCGGCGGGGAGCACCTGCAACGTGTACGTCTCGGCGACGAGGTCGAAGGCGGATCGCCAGTCAGGAGGCGGCGCCAGAAGATCCGCGGTCGTGTAGTGGACGCGGGACGCCGGGAAGCGTTCGCGCGCGCCGGCGATCGCCGTGGGGGAGATGTCGAAGGCGACGACGTTCCAGCCACGACGCGCGAGCTCCTCGGCGTTGTCGCCGAGGCCGGTGCCGACGTCGAGCGCACGACCGGGAACGGGCGGCTCGCGGTCGAGCCACTCGACGAGGTGCGGGTTCGGGACGAGGTCCGCCCACGGGACGACCGCCGTGCCCGACGCGGCTTCGCGGTAGAGCTCCTCGAACCAGGCGACCGGCGCGCCGCGCTCGATCGCCTCGCGAGCGAGGGTCCGTGCGCGCATGCGGTCCACCATCGGAGTGCCTTCCTTACGGCGATGCCCCGGCCGCGAGCAAGCCGCGGCGGGCCGGCCGCGCCAGCCCTACTCGGCAGCTACCGCCCTTCTCGGCACGATCCCCGGATGGTATGCGGCCGCGACGCACATGGAAACGATGGAAGAGCTGCTGACTACCACGCGGGTCGTCCGCCGACGCCTCGACCTCTCGTGATCGGTCGAGCCTGCGGTGCTGGAACGATGCAACGCGCTCCGGCCGCACGGCATCGGGTGCGCCTGGACGACGAATCACCTGATGTACGAGCACGAAGCGGCGGAGGTCCTCGGCTGCCGGACCACGTGACACAGGCCGCACTCCTTGCTGTCGCGTACTTCACCGGCACGACCTTCAAGCCAGCGAAGCGGCTGCCCGCGAAGGAGCACGTCCACTGGGACGGCCGGGGACTGAACCGCGCGCGCTGAGGACGCGCCTACCCGACCATGGTGAGGCCGCCCGACACGCTGAGGACCTGCCCCGTCACGTACTCCGATTCCTCGGACACCAGATACGCGACGGCGCCGGCGACGTCCTCGGGCTTCCCGAGCCGACCGAGCGGGATCGTGCGCCGCATGCCGGCGAGGATCTTCTCCCCCCGGTCGCCCGTCATGACGTCGGCCAGGAGCTGCGTTTCGGTCGGCCCCGGGCAGACCGCGTTCACCGTGATGCCGTGACGGGCGACCTCGCGGGCGAGCGCTTTCGAGAAGCCGATGAGCGCGGCCTTGCAGCCGGAATAGACGGCCTCACCCGTGCTCCCTACCCGACCCGCGTCCGACGCGATCGTGACGATGCGGCCGCGCTGGCGCGCGATCATCCCGTCGAGCACCGTGCGCGTCGCGTTGAGCGCGCCCTTGAAGTTGACCGCGATCAGGCGGTCCCACAGTGCCGGGTCGCTTTCGACGAACAGCGCGAGCCGCTCCCATCCGGCGTTGTTGACGAGGACGTCGATCGGCCCGAGCACGCTCTCGATCGCGCGTACGGCGGCCTCGACCGCCACCAGGTCGCTCACGTCGCCGTCGACCGCCATGGCGTGGCCCCCCGCGGTGAGGATCTCGTTCGCCACGGCTCGCGCGCTCGCGGGATCGAGGTCGAGGATGCCGACCGCCGCGCCGCTCCGCGCGAGGCGCAGCGCGATCGCGCGGCCGATGCCGCGCCCCGCGCCCGTCACCAGCGCCGTTCTCGACGGCAGGGCGTCAGTTCCCCGACGGCAGCGCTGCGCTGAAGGTGCCGGTCACTGCGACCTCGCCCTTCTGCGTGATCGCCGCGACCTCGCCGTCGATGCGCCGCTCGCCGCTTTCCTCGTACTTCCGCGTCACCTTGCCCTTGCAGGTGATCGTGTCGCCCGGCCAGACGCGGGTCGCGAAGCGCACCTTGTAACGCCGCAGGTTCTCGGCGCCGACGAAGTCGGTCACGCACTTGGCGACGAAGCCGGCCGTCAGCATGCCGTGGCCGAAGACGGTTGGGTTGCCGGCCATCTTCGCGAACTCCTCGTCATGGTGGATCGGGTTGAAGTCGCCCGACGCGCCGGCGTAGCGGACGAGATCGGTCCGCGTCAGATTGTCGACGACGAACGGCGGGATCTCCTGGCCTTCGCGGACCTGCTCGAACGTGATCGCCATGGTCACCCCTGCACCGCGCCTTCGGTCTCGATCGCGGTGTTCCGCGTGTACGCGACGACCTCGCCGCGCTGGTTCTTGTACTCGGTCTCGCCGATGATGAAGAGCATCTTGCCGCCGCGCTTGCCGGCCTTCTCGAAGACGTCCTTGGTCCGCGAGCGGAACGTCAGCACGTCACCGGCGCGGATTGGCTTCACGTACTCGAACTCCTGCTCCCCGTGGAGGAGGCGGCGGAAATCGAGCTTCACGGCGCTCCGCGTCTTCCCGAGGTCGCCGATCCAGTGCGCGATCGTCATGAGGAACGTCGGCGGCGCGACCGGCGCGTCGGCCTGGTACGCGGCGTTCTCGTCCTTCACGGCGCGCGCGAACTCGCGGATCTTCCCGAGCTCGACGCGCATCGTCCCCTCGGGACCCCAGACACCGATCAACGAGCGATCGACTTCGGCCATGGCTATAACCCTATCAACTGGGCGACGAGCTCGCGGTTCCACGTCGCGTCACCGAACGTCACCTCGGAGCTCTTCGCGCGCTTGAAGTAGATGTGCATGTCGTGTTCCCACGTGAACCCGATGCCGCCGTGGATCTGGATCCCTTCGCCCGCGGTGTGCCGGTACGCGTCGGAGCAGTAGGCCTTCGCCATCGCGGCGGCGAGCGGCGCCTCGGCGACGTCGTTCGCGACCGCCCACGCGGCGTAGTAGGTCGCGGACTTCGAACTCTCGACCTCGACCAGCATGTTGGCGCACTTGTGCTGGATCGCCTGAAAGCTCCCGATCGGACGGCCGAACTGCTCGCGGACCTTCGCGTAGTCGACGGACATCTCGAGGACCTTCTGCGCGCCGCCGCACATCTCGCCGCAAATGCCGACCTTCCCGCGATCGACGATCCGGTCGAGCAGCTTCCACCCCTGGCCGGACGTTCCGAGAATGCGATCGGCCGAGACGGCGACGTCCTTCAGCACGACCTCGCAGAGCTTCCGCGTCTGGTCCATGGTCTTCAAGAGCGTCGTCGCGACACCCGGCGCCTTCGCATCGACGAGGAAGAGCGTCACGCCGTCGGGGCCCTTCGATCCGGGCGCGCGCCCGGCGACGATCAGGAGATCGGCCGTGTGGGCGTCGGGGACGAACAGCTTCGTGCCGGAGAGCTTGTACCCGCCGCCGCCCTGACGCGCTTCGAGCTGGATCCCGTCGGCGTCCCAGCGCGCGTTCGGTTCGAGCTGCGCGAGCGTGACCCGGAGATCGCCGGCGGCGAGCTTCGGCAGGAGTTCCTCCTTTTGTGCGGCGCTGCCGCCCTCGCTGAGGCCGACGCCGCCGAGGATCGCGGTCGAGAAGAACGGCCCGGGCAGCACGACGCGGCCCATCTCCTCGAGCACGACGATCATGTCGACGAAGTCGCCGCCCGCGCCGCCGTGCGCTTCCGGCAGGATCAGCCCGAGCCAGCCGAGCTCGGCCATCTTCTTCCACTGGTCGTCGCGGAAGCCGCGGTCGTCCTCCATCATCTGGCGGACGTAGGTCATGGGGCTTTCCTTGGCGAGGAAGTCGCGCGCGGACTTCCGCAGCATTTCCTGCTCTTCGCTGAAGCCGAAATCCATCGAGACCTCTCTTCTCGGTTACGACCGCGCCATCACGCCGGCCGCGCCTTCCAGAAGTAGTTGTGGAAGCCACCGCCGTCGTGCAGGCGACGGAACGTGAGCTCGAGCGGCATGTCGATCGCGACCCGCTCGGGCTCGCAGTCGGTGAGCTGGCAGTAGAGTCGCCCCCCGCCGTCGAGATCGATCACCGCATGCGACGTCGGAGGATCGGGCGTCTCGTGCAGGTAGTCGTTCGTGAAGGTGAACAGCGTGCCGCGGCGCGCGAGCTTCACCGCGTCGAGACCACCGGGATGGCCGCACTCGATGCACGCGCGATGCTTCGGGAACTGCACCGTCGCGCACTTCGGACACCGGCCGCCGTAGAGTGGCAGGACCTCCTTCCGGTCACGAAAGAGGACGACCGGCGACGAGACGTCGCCACCGCCGCCGTCCTTCCGGACGAGCTTCCGGAAGCGGGCGTAGCGGCCGTACGACGGCAGCAGGCGTTTCACCTCGATCTGCCGCGCGACGCTCGCGCCGGACCCCGCGCCGGTACCGGTCGCGCGCAGGAGGATCGCGTCGGCGCCGTCGCCGTAGCCCGCGACCAGGATCAGGTCTCCCGCCTTCGCCCGCTCGAGCGCCGCGGCGAGCATGAGAAGCGGCTGCACCGCGCCGGTGTCGCCGAGCGTCGTCCAGAAGCCGTCGACGAGCTGCGTCTTCGCATCGAGGCCGAACGTCTTCGCGAGCCCTTGCGGCGCGCGCGGGCTCGGCTGCGGGAGAACCACCGCGGCGAGCTCGCGCGGCGGGACCTTCGCTTTCGCCAAAAGACCCGTCATCGCCTCGCCGAGGACGCGCGCGTAACCGTGCTTCGCTTCGAAGGCACCGGGGAAGCCATGGGAGAATTCCTGCGCGCCGGTCCGCCACGTGCCGAGGAAGTCGTCGGCGATCGAGTGCGTGGCGACGACCTCCGCGCGGCCGCCTTCGCCCCCGAGCACGAGCGCGGCACCCGCGTCGCCGTAGCTCTGCTCCGTCATCGAGTCGGGCTCGCCGAGGCGACACTCGCCCGCCGCGACGAGCACCCGTTCCGCACCACCGGCGATCGCGTCGAGCGCGGCGAGGACGGCGGACGTCCCGGCGCGGAGCGTGTCCGTGAAGTCGAGCGTGCGCGTCGTCGCGGGGCGGTCGAGCACGGCGGCGATCGTCGCGGCACCCTGCTTCTCGGCGTACGGCGCGGTCGTCGTCGCGAAGAACACGGCGTCGACCGATGCGACGTCCTCGCCGAGCGCGAGCGCGGCGTTGACGGCGAGGGTCAGGCTGTCCTCGTCGTGGTTCGCGACCGCCTTCTCGCCGGGCGCCGCGCCGCTGCCCCACTCCTTCGCGATGAGCTCGCGCGGCAGGCGGTAGCGCGGGACGTATCCGGACGCGGCGAGGACGCCCGACATCAGCGCGCCCTCATACGACGCCGCGGGCGCGGAGCGCGGCGACGTCGCCGGGCGCGTAGCCGAGCGCGGCGAGGACCGCGTCGGTGTGCTCGCCGAGACTCGGCGGCGGCGTGCGGAGGGTGGGCGGCGTCTTCTCGAGCTTCACGGGGTTTCCGAGCGTCAGGCGTCCGTTCTCCTCGACCACCATCCGGCGGTGGCGGACCTGGGGGTCGTGGAGCATCTCGCCGAGATGCGCGACCGGCCCGAAGCAGATGTCGAGGTCGGCCAGGTCGCTCACCCATTCCGCCATCGTCCGCTCGCGGAACTTCGCGCGGATTCGGCGGAAGAGCGCGTCGCGCTCCTCGCCCTCCGCGAACTGCTGCCCGGCGAGCTCGGGGAGCTCGAGCCGCTCGCAGAGCGTGCGCCAGAAGTGGGGCTCGAGCGCACCGACGGTCACGTGTCGGCCGTCCTTCGTCTCGTAGATCGCGTAGCAGGGATGATGGCCGGTGAGCAGCGAGTCGCCCCGTGCGGGCTCGCGCTTGTCGGCGAGGAAGCGCATCACGTTGACGACCTGCCACGCGACCGACCCGTCCATCATCGCGATGTCGACGAACTGTCCCTCGCCCGTTTCCTCCCGCGCCCAGAGCGCGCTCAAGATTCCGACGGCCGCCATGAGCGCGCCGCCGCCGATGTCGGCGATCTGCACCGCCGGGATGACGGGCGGTCCGCCGGCCGTCCCGGTCAGGTCGATCACTCCGGCGAAGCCGAGGTAGTTCACGTCGTGGCCGACGCGGTCGCGGTACGGGCCGTCCTGCCCGTAGCCGGAGATCGAGCAATAGACGAGGCGCGGATTCAGCTTCCGCAGCGTCTCGTAGTCGACGCCGAGGCGCGCGGCCGCGCCCGGACGCGACCCCTCGAGCACCGCGTCGGCGTCACGCGCGAGGCGATGGAAGATCTCGCGTCCCTCCGGCGCCTTCAGGTTGAGCGTCAAGCTCCGCTTGTTCCGACCGAGGAGCGGGATGCCCATCCCCATCGGATCGGTCGGCGAGTAGACCGTGAGCACGTCCATCCCGAGGTCCGCGAGGAGCATCGAGCAGAACGGCCCGGGCAGCTGGCGCGACAGATCCAGCAGCCGGAAGCGCGAGAGCGCGGCCGGCATGATTCCGAGTCGAGTACTAAATCCCGCCAGCCGTGACAACCAAATCCGCCTTCGAGTGGACAAGCCGGAAGCGCTACGTTAGACCTCCCGCCCTGCCCGTTCCGCGACGTTTTCGCGTCTGCCGCTCCGCAGTCCTCGCGCTGGCGACCGTCGTCCTCTCGACCTGTGCCCGCCGGCCGCCGCCGTACAACGTCCTCCTGATCTCGCTCGACACCGTGCGCCAGGACGTTCTCGGCTGCTACGGGCGACGTCCACGGCACGCGCCCGCGCTGTCGCCGACCCCGGAGCTCGACGCGCTCGCCGCGGCCGGCGTCCGCATGGTCGACGCGTACGCGCCGAGCTCGTGGACGCTACCGTCGCACCTCTCGCTGCTGACGGGCCAGCCGCCGCTCGTGCACGGCGTCGAGACCGAGGTCGGGACGCTCGATCCTGCGACGCCGACGATGGCCGAGATCCTGCGTCGCCACGGCTACCGCACGGTCGGCATCTACTCGGCGCCGTATCTCGAGCCGCACTGGGGATTCGGTCGTGGCTTCGACCGATACGATGCGGTGTACGACGCCGGCGTCGTCGCCGCGTCGGATCGCGCGGCCGAGATCCGGAGGGTCGTCGACCAGGCCGTCGCTTCCGTGGACTGGAAACGCTACGACGACGTGAAGCGTCAGCAGGTCGCGATCGACGCCGAGCTGAACCGGCGATCCGAGCAGGCGGTCACGTCGGATCAGGTGACCGCGGCGGTCACATCGCAGATGGAGACGCTCGCGCGCGACGGCCGGCCGTGGTTCCTCTTCGCGCACTTCTTCGACGCGCACTGCGACTACGTGCCGCCGCCGCCGTACGATCGCCGCTTCGACCCGGACTATGCCGGAACGATCAGCGGAACCGCCTGCCTGGCCGGTCCCGAGATCGGCAGCCCGGACCCCGACCGCCCAGGCGGACTCGTTCGCCGGGTGAGCGATCGCGACCTCGAGCACGTCGTCGCACTGTACGAGGGCGAGGTCGCGTGGGTCGATGCACACGTCGGCACGATCGTCCGTGCGCTCGACGCGTTGGGCCTCGCGCAGAAGACGCTCGTCGTCGTCGTCTCCGACCATGGCGAGGAGTTCTTCGAGCACGGCGGCCTCGGCCATCGGCGGACGCTCCGCGAGGAGGTGATCCGCGTCCCGGTGCTCCTCCGCCTTCCCGGTGTGCTGCCCGCGGGCGCCGCGGTCCAGGGTCCGGTGTCGCTCACCGACGTCCTGCCGACCGTCATCGACGTCCTCGGGCTACCGGCAGAACGCACGCCCGGCGCCTCGAGCTTTCTCCCGTTGATCCGGGGTACCGCCGGCCCGGCGACGCGCGCGGCGCTCTTCCGCGTGGTCATGATGTTCGAGGGCGACGTCGAGGTGGACTCGACGCAGCACGTGACGCTCCGGCAGATCATGGTCGCGGACGGATACCGGACGGGAACGCTCAAGGTCACGCGGACGCGGCGCTGGCCGCAGTTTCCGGCCGACCTCCCCGCGGACTTGAAGACGGTCCTCCAGCGCGAGGCGGCCGCGCAGTACGAGCGCGAAGACATCCGCTGGATCGACGTCGCCCGGGCGCCGGCGGAGCCGGAGGCGGAGGAATCGACGGCCTTCGGCCCGCCGGCGCCGCGTGCGGCGCTCGATGCGTTCCGGCGCGCGTACGCCGCGCTCGCGAGCGGACGGAGCCGGCGTCATCACGGATCGCCGGTTCCGGAGAACGTCCGCCTGCGGCTCGAGAGCCTCGGCTACGTCGATACCGGATCGGGACCGGAGTTCCCCGAGCCCGACGTCCTGCTTCCGCCGCCCGGCGCCGGCTAACGCTGCAGAGGGCCGGGCGCAGCGCCCGGCCCTCCGGGATCAAATCGCTCGACGCTCAGTGCCCGGCGTTCACCAGCGCGGCGACCGTGAACCAGTCGTCGGTGATGCCGGCCTTCTCGCCCTGGTTGAAGTACCAGCCCTGCTCGCCCGGGAACCGCGGGCTCGGCAGCGACGCCTTGGTCGCGTGTTCGAGCTGCATGTCGACCATCACGATCGCCGGGATGAAGCCCATCTCGTCCGGGTACTCGATGACGTTGGCCCCGTCGAATGCCTTCTTCCGGAAGCTCATGTCGTTGATCCAGATCTTCCAGAGCTCGCCGGACCGGTCGTAGATGTCCGAGTACGGGATGACCCACGCTTCCTTGTCGACGAAGATGACGCGCTTGCCGTACGCGTACTGCGGAAGCTTCGACACGCCCTCGATCACGTACACGCGCCGCTTCTCCCACGGCTCGTCGAACGCCCAGTCGACCTTCTCGTGCCACTTCACCGGGTTGTTCTTCGCGTGGTAGCACGACAGCAGGTCGCGCTCGCCGAGGAACTTGAAGTCCATCCACGCGATGTGGCCGCTGTAGCCGTAGTAGCTGTCGACGTCGGTGTCCTGGCCGAAGAGCGCATCGGAGCGCTGCGCGGTCGAGAGACGACGGACCCGGCGGAGCGACGGCAGGTAGAGCCACGAGTCGTCCTGCTTCTCGGACGAGATGTAGCGGTTGCCGAGCGCGCCGACGCCCTTCAGGTCGAACGGCTCGAGGATCGGATAGAGGCCCTGCTGCGCGCGATAGCCGTTCGGATTCGGCTTCTCGGGCTTCGGGTCGACGTAGAGCCGTCCATTCCAGAAGAGGCGCCGGAAGTGATCGAGGAGGAAGTGGCGCTCGACCGTGAGCGGCCCGTGGTCGGCGATCGAGCCGGTGTCGGCGTCGAAGTTCCGGAGGTCGACGTCGTCGGTCGTGAGATACGTGTAGTTCCAGTTCCACATGATCTTCATCGCGGCCTGCGAGTCCTTCTCGTCGATGTTCGGGAAGGGCAGTCCGGCGACGTAGTTGTCGACCTTGAGGCCGTCGGGCGACAGCTTCACCTGGCCGGAATATTTCTCGGTCGCTTCCTTGTACGCCTTCGGCCACTCGATGCGTTTCGTCTCGCCGATCGTCATCGGCCAGCCGTGCTTGATCACCCACTCCATCCCCGGGGAGACGAGGTCCTTCACCTTGTCCATGTTCTGGTCGGTGATCCGGTCACCGACCGCGACCTCCGCGCGCGCGGACGCGACCACGAATGCGAGCGCACACGCGACACCGCTCGCCAGCGCGAGCCAGTAGCCGGGCCTCTTCGCCATTGTCCCGTCTCCTCTGGTTGTGACTCTTTTTTTGTGGAAACCCGGCTGGTCCTACAACGGGTTCTGTCGAACCGTCAACTAACCGGCGATCGGGGCGTCGCCCTCGGTTGCCGGGGCGCGTTGCGGCGACAGCGCCTGGAAGATGAGGTCCTCGTAGTACCGGATGTTCCGCCCGATCAGCACGACCTCGGACGTCCCCGGGCGGCGCGCGTACACGGCTGTGCCCGTCGGATTCGCATCGCCGATCGTCAGGAGGACGTGCTCCCCCGTTTCCGACGTCACTTCTACCCGCGCGGCACGGTCGTCGAGGCCGTAGGAGCGCGGATCCGCGTCGGCACGATCGATCGTCGCGATCTCCTCGGCGTCGGCGAGCGCGTTCGCGAACGCCGCGACCAGATCCGCCGGGATCGGGGCGTCCGAGGGCTCCACGACCGCCCACCCTGCCGCTTCGCGTCGCGATACGACGGTGCGGCCGCCGCGCGACACCCGCACCTCGCGCACGGCGCCCGGCGCGACGGGGACGAGGCGTGGACGGGCCGGCAGCGTCTCGGCGGCCGGCGGGGCGCGCCGTTCGAAAACCCAGTACTCGGCGCCCAGCACGGCAACGACGGCGTACAGAAAGATCACCTGGCGCCAACGCACGATCAGCCCCGTCGTCGCCGGATCACGAGCGCCACGCCGATCGCGGCGAACAGCGCCGGCTCGACGACGGCCGTCGCCCAGAACATCTGATTCCCCTCCTGCGCCGACACGTAGAACTGCTGCAGACCGAGCTCCTGGCGGCGCGGCCGGTGCGAGATGGTCTCGGGCTGGCGCGCGAGCCAGTTCACCGTGTTCACGAACAGGTCCTTGTTGCCGAGGTACTCGACGAAGAAGTTGTTCGCGAACTTGGAATTGCCGTAGACGACGACGCGCCCCTGCTGCGGCGGCGCTCCCGGCGGCGTCAGCGTCCGGAACGCGACCTCGAGCCCGACCGTCACCGGCCCGGCGCGATCGCGCGACGGCTGGAACGCGGGCGCGCCGGTGCGCAGCACGTCCGTGTCGGTGGTCGCCCAGCTCGTGCCGCTGGTCCGGAGGAACGGCACGGCCATGCTGCCGTCGGCGTCGTCGGCGATGGCCGTGACCGAGCGCGTGAGCGAGAAGAGCGGCGGGGCGTCGAGCGGCGCGAGGATCGGATGCTCGCCCTGGTCGAGCTGCAGCTGCATGGTGAGGAACTCGCCGCCGTAGAGCCGGGCCTCCGGGTCGATCACGACGTCGGGCGGCAGCCCGACGTCGTAGCGGGTGAGGAACGCCGCGAGCTCCGGGGCGCGCAGCGGGTCGATCATGATGAATGCCTGCCCGGGCCGCTGGAGATAGCGATCGAGTACGGCCAGCTCGTCGGGGAGAAAGCCCTTGTCCGGGCCCGCGATGATCAGTACGTCGGTCTCGACCGGCACCTCGTCGCCGATGAGCGAGACGGGACGCACCTCGTAGTACTCCTGCTCGAGCACGGCGCGCGCGGTGGAGAAGCCGTCGCGGCGGTCCGTATTGTTGAGGTCCCCCTCGCCGTGACCGAGGACCCAGGCGACCGTCTTCCGCTGCTGGCGCGTCACTTGGAGGAGCGCGGCCATCAGCACCTCCTCGCGCGGGTTCGAGAAGACCCGGCGCCGCCCCTCGCTCTCGACGACGAGCGCGCCGTAGGAGTCGACGCCGTACTGCCGCGCGAGCGCCGGGCTCCGGTTCACGTCGAGGACCTGGACGTGAACGCGTCCCGTGCGTGCCGTCACCTGGCGGAGCAGATCCTCGATCAGCAGGTTCCGCGGGTCCTGCGAGCGAAGGAACGCGAGGACGCGCACGTCGGCCGGGAGCGCGTCGAGGATCTTCTGGGCATGGTCGGACAGCGTGTAGCGGCGCTCGGAGGTGAGATCGAGCCGCACCGCCCGGCGGTCGAGGATCCCCTGGGCGAGGAAGAAGATCGCGAAGAGTGCGGGCACCGCGAGCACGATACGCACCGTCTGCGAGCGCGCCGTCATGCCGACGACCGCGCTCATCGACGCCCGCGCCACTGCCGCGCTTCGAGTACGCGGAGCGTCCCCCACACGAAGCAGCCCGCGACGAACACGAAGTAGAAGACGTCGCGCGCCTCGATGAGCCCGACGGAAAACGGTTGGAAATGGTTGAAGAGCGACACCGCCCGCACGAACGGCAGCGTGTCACCGCTCGACGCCGCCTCGTTCCACGACAGCAGCCAGAGAAGGAGCAGCGGGAGCGCAGTCATGAAACCGGCGAGCACCTGGCTCTCCGTCAGGGCGGAGATGAACAGCCCGTACGCCGCGCACACGCTCGAGAAGAGGAAGAGCCCGAGATACGCCGCGACGAGCGGTCCCAGCGAAAACGGTTGCACGTGATAGACCAAGGCCGGATAGACGAGCGTCCCCGCGAGCAGCGCGCCGACCACGACGAGACAGGCGCCGAGCTTCGCGGCGACGATCGCCCGGTCGCCGACCGGATACGTGAGCAGCAGCTCGAGCGTCCCGAGGCGACGCTCCTCCGCGAGCAGGCGCATCGTCAGCAGCGGGATCGCGAAGATCAGCACGAGCCGGATGTCGATGAACAGGATCGACCAGAAGTTCTCCATGATGTTCAGGCCGAACCCGAAGGTGATGAAGTAGATCAGGTCGGAGTGGAAGTAGTAGCCCGTGTAGGCGAGGAACGCGGCCGCGACGAGATAGACGAGCGGCGATCCGAAGTACGACCGGAGCTCCTTCCGGAAGAGCCCGACGAAGCTCCTCACGCCGTCCCTCCGACGCGCTCCGTCGCCGGCGCGACCAGCCGGACGAACAGGTCCTCGAGACTCGGCGTCGCGCGATGAACCTCGAGGAGCGTCCACCCGCGACTCACGACCGCCGGCCCTACGGCGCGCTGCACGGGGGCGGGATCGGCGGCGAAGACGGCATACGCGACGCCGGGCCCGTCGCCCGACGGATCGGCTTCGACGCGCAGCACGCCGGGGAGCGTCGCGAGCGCCGCCGAGACCGCGTCGGACGGCCCCTCGACCCGCACCGTCAGGCAGGCGAAACCGGCCATCCGGCCCGCGAGCCCCTCGGGCGTGTCCTCGGCGACGAGTCGGCCGCGGGCGAGGATCACGATCCGCGAGCAGAGCGCGCTCGCCTCCGAGAGGATATGGGTCGACACGAGCATCGTCCGACCGGCGAGCGTGCGGAGGAGCGCACGCATCTCGACCGTCTGCACCGGGTCGAGGCCGACCGTCGGCTCGTCGAGCACGAGGACGTCCGGATCCGCGACCAGCGCCTGGGCCAGCCCGACGCGCTGCCGGTACCCTTTCGACAGCTTGCCCGCCAGCCGGTCCGCGACGTCGGCGAGGCCGCACTCGGCGATCACCCGGTCGACCGCCGCCCGCCGCGTCATGCCCCCGACGCCCTTCACCTCGGCGACGAAGGTGAGATACCGCCGCACGGTCAGGTCGGTGTAGAGGGCGACCTGCTCGGGCAGGTACCCGATCCGCCGGCGCGCCGCCGCGGGCCGGTCCGCCACGTCGACGCCATCGATCCGCACGCGGCCCGCGGTCGGCGGGAAGTAGCCGGTGAGGATGCGCATCAGCGTGCTCTTCCCGCTGCCGTTCGGGCCGAGCAGCGCCGCGACCTCGCCGCGGCGGACCGCGAACGACACGTCGTCGACCGCACGCGTCGTCCCGTAGTACTTCGTCAGGTGCTCGACCTCGATCACGATGCGCCCTGGCCGGCCGCGGGTGTGCGCGCGAGCACGCCCGTCGTCGCTCCGGCCGCGGGCACCCACCCTGCGTCCGAAACGGCGCCGCGGTCAACTGGACGACGACGCGACGGCGTGCGTACTCGGTATGCCGCGCTGGCTTCGCCAGCCGCGGCACGGTGGCCGCGCGTGACGAAACCGGCACACTCTCGCGTCCTATCCGCGACCCAAGAAGTCTTGGGTCGCGTTAATGTCCGGCGCGCGCGGCCCCCGCGCCCTCGCGGCGCTTCCGCCGCCGGGCGTGGATGATCTCGTCGATCACGATGACCGCGATGCTGAACACCGTCACGATGGCGATCGATTCCCAGAGTCCCATGCTCGCCTCCTAGCTGACCGCCGCCGCCTGCGGCTGGACGACGGGGCGCCGCGACGCGCGCTTCGCCTCCCGCATGATGAAGCCGGGGCGGAAGTAGGAGATCATCACCGGCAACAGCGTTTCCGACGCGACGAAGCTGACGAACATCCAGATCGCGAGAAGGCCGCCCATCACCGCATTGAAACGGATGTTCGAGAACGTCCAGAGCGCCGTGCTGAAGACCATCACGACCGCGGTGAAGCTGACCGCCTTGCCCGAGGTGGTGAGCGCCTCGCGGATCGACAGCTCGAGGTCCCCGTTCACGCGGATCTCTTCGATGATGCGACTCAGGATGTAGAGGCCGTAGTCGATGCCGAACCCGACGCCGACGGTCACCAGCGGGAGGGTATTCACGTTGATGCCGATTCCCCAGACCGCCATCGCCGCGTTGATGATGATGTTCGAGATGACGAGCGGCAGCAGCAGGTAGATCCCGGCCGCCCACGAGCGGTACGTGAACAGGACGATGAGGTAGATGGTGAAGAAGCCGAGGAAGTTCATCAGGAGGTCGTTCCGGACGAGCTCCTCGTTCGCTGCCGCGAGCACTCCGATGAGACCGCCCGCGAGCTTGAACTCGGCGAGCGTCTCACCCTTCTCGTTCTTCATCGGGTTCGCCGCGATGAATTCCTTACATCGCGCAATGATGCGCGCAATGTTGTCGCCCTTGTGATTCCGAGCGAAGAACGTCACGTGTGCCGTCGTGTAGCTCGGATCGACCCACTTTGCCGTCTCGGTCGGCGGCGAGCCCGAGAAGAAGATGAAGAAGGTCTGCGCGACGTCGCGCGACGTGTTCGGGATGACCCCCCACTTCGGCTCGAGCTCGTGGAAGACCTGGTTCACGCTCCGCAGGATGTCGGTCAAGGACACGCTGTAGCCGATGTCCCGGTCGCGCTCGAGGTAACGCTGGAACTTCTCCATCGTCCGCAGGACCCGCGGCTCCTTCATGGCGTCGCGGTCCTTGCCCTCGGAGACCACGATGAGCGGCTCGACGCCGCCGAACTTGTCCTGGATGTGCGCGTGCGAGACGTTGTACGGCGAGTCCTCCCAGACCAGCGGCGAGGCGGACGTCGGATCGCCGACGATGAGGCCACGCATCAGGACCGCGCCGATGGCGGCCAGCACGAGCCAGAAGATCATCGTCGAGATCTTTCCGACCGGGGAGAGGTTCCAGTCGGTGACGCGGTTGATGAGCGCCTTGTACCAGCCCTTCTCGCGCGCCAGCACGGCGTCCATGTCGGGTGCGCGGAGATAATAATAGACGATGGGGTTCAGGAGCAGCTCGGCGACCGTGATGGCGAGGATCCACCACGACGCGACGATCGCCAGGTTCCGGAGCATCACGATCGGGACGAGAATGATGACGAGCACGCCGAGGGCGTCCGTCGCGATCCCCGAGAAGGTCGGAACGAAAAGCTCTGCGAAAGCAGCGACGATCGCCTTCCGCTGGTTCCAATCGTGCCGCTCGTACTCCTCGTAGTAGCGATCGTGCATCTGGATCGCGTGGCTCACGGCGCGCGCCGTGATGAGGAAGGGCATCACGAGGATGAGCGGGTCGAGCGCGAAGCCGATCACATGGATGAACGCGAGGCCCCAGATGGCGGCAATCACGCCGGTGAGGCTCGGACGGAGCGCCCCGCGCCAATCATGGAAGTACATCCAGCGCAGGACCCACTCGAAGCACCACGTGATCGTCAAGATCCAGAAGATGTCGTTCACGTAGCTGTAGACCCAGCCGTAGAGGCGCGGCTCGCCGGCGACGTACACCTCCAGGTCGCGATCGCCGATCGTGAGCGGCACGTTCTCGACCGCGTCGCCGCGCTTTACGCCGAGGGCGACCGTCGCGCCCGGCTGAAGCGGCTCGATGACCTTCGCGAGCTCGATCCGATCGGCGACCGGCTTCCCGTTGGCGGACACGATCGTGTCCCCGGTCTTGAGGCCCGCCTTGGCGGCCGGCGTGTCGCGGTAGACCGTCTCGACGACCGCGGGCGCCGCTTGCTCTCCCTTCAGCGCGTCGCGTCCCTTGATCAGAGCGCCGATCCAGCCCTTCTCGAAGGGGGCGATGACCCGCTCGTTGATCTCGCTGAAGGTGCGGCGGTGATCCAGGCGTGCCTCGATGAAATTCGCGCGCACCAGTGCCGCGCGGTCGTCGAGAGAGACGAGGAGGCCGTAAATGCTCTCCGTGTTGTGAACGATGCGTTTGATGTTGGCGGCGTCGTCCGCAGTCTTCGGCATCTGGATCATGACGGGCTCGGCCTTGAGGAACCCGCCAGCCTGGGCCCGTAGGTAGCGCGTCGTCCGATGCCCGATCGAATCGATCTGGTTGTGGTTGACGCCGTAGACGCGATCCATCTCCTCGGTGATCTTGTAGATGCGGTCGAGGGTCGAGACGGTGAAGATGTCGCCGTCCTTCACCTCGACCATCAGCTGGATGTTGTTCGCCCCGCCGAACGTTCCCGCGTACTTGTTGTGGATCTGCACGAAGGGATGGCTCTGGGGCAGCAGGTCGCCGAAGCTCGTCTCGAGCGTCAGCTGGGAGCACAGGTAGGCGAAGTAGGCCGTGACGACCAGCACGACGATCATCACCGGATGGCGATAGTCGATGAGCCGCTCGCCGAGCCAGTAGAGCGCGCGCTTGTCCTGTTCGCTTGTCGTTCCGCTACTCATGGCGGGTCTCCCGTCTCAGCCTTGTGACGGCAGCCACGTTTTGCCGCCGTCGGTGGTGCGGTAGATGAGGCCATAGCCGCCGACCAGCCACCCGTTCTGCGCGTCGGAGAAGCTGAGGCCGCGGAGCCAGGTGAGCACGTCCTGCCCGAGCTTCGCGCGCCTCCACGTGTTGTTCCCGGGCTCGTGGTGCATGACCTCGCCCGCCGCCCCGACCGCCCACCCGGCGCCCTCCGGGAACTCGGTCAAGCTGAAGAGCGGGTCGACGAGCGGGTATTCGACCTCGATCGGATCGTAGGTCCACCGCTGCCCACCGTCGTTCGTCCGCGCGATGTGCCCCTCGATGCCGGCGGCGATCCCGTGCTGTCCGTCCCGCATGTGGACACCGTAGAGCGTCGGCAGGTCCAAGAGGTCGAAGATCCCCGTGCCTTCGAGGAGGCTCTTCTCCTGCTCGTGCCAGGTCTCGCCCCCGTCCTCCGTGTGCATGATCTTGCCGAACTCGCCGACGATCCAACCGTGCTGCGCGTCGACGAAGCGCACGTCGTAGAAGATCGGGTCCGCGGCCGCGATGCTCTCGCCGCCGGAAATGTCGAGCTCCATCGGGACCTTTCGCGCGCGCCAGGTCTTGCCGCCGTCGCTCGTCGAGGTGAGGATCGAGCGGTCGCCGACGGCCCACGCGTGGTCGGCGTCGAGCGCGTACAGGCTGAACAGGAACAGCGACTGCTTCGAGCCGTCCTTGTCCTGGTAGATCGCGTTCGATTCCTGCTTCTGCCACGTCTTTCCGCCGTCATCGGTGTGGATGATGAGGCCGTCTTGCGCGGAGATGAATCCGTGCTTTTCGTCCGGGAACCTGACCGTGTAGAGCGCGACGTCGGTCCCGCTCGTCCGGTTCTCCCAGCTGCGGCCGCCGTCCGTGGTCTCGAGGATCTTGCCGCCGTAGCCGACGACGAAAGCGCGGTCCTTGGTGAGGGCCTGCACGTCGTAGAAGCGGTCGGTCGTGTAGATCGTCCGCTCCGCCAGCGGGATCATCTCGACCTCGTGATGACAGCCGAGCGCGAAGACGAGGAGGGTCAGTCCCCCCGGAACGAGCCAGCGACGCATGGAACCCCTCCTGCGGGATGAAACAGTGTCCCGCCGAGCGCCGCGTAACAGACCATCTCTCGAAATGTCAATGGGATGAGGCCGGACTGTCGCCTGCCCCCTTTTCAGCATCCGTGCGCTTCGGAAACCACTTCGGGACGTCCGTCGGCTCGACGATGATCTGCTGGTCGACCTTCCAGACGCCGTCCTCCTTCACCAGCGTGTAGAGCTCGTATTCCGTGAGCCCGAGCTGATTTACGAAGCGATCCTGCGACGAGAGCACGTCCGGCACGTGCGCGACGTCGCCCTCGATCTTCCCGGGGTAGACGTCGAACTCGAAGATCTTGACGTCGGCGACCGCCATTCCGGTCTTTTGCTCCTTCACCCAGACCTCGCGGTCCTTCCCCTGCTTCATCGCCTTCGAGATGAGATCGTAGGCGACGTCGAACTTCCCGTCCTTCAGCGCCTGCAGATAGCGACGGACGGTCTCCTCGGGCGAGATCGCCGCCAGCGCGCGACCCGCGAGCAGGACGGCGAGCACCGCGTCCGCCCACCAGGCGCGTCGGCGGATCATGTGCGGTCAGTAGCACAGCGCACGGCGGGGCCGGAAGCAGGCGACGAATCTCCGGCGGAGACACACTTTTTCGCCGCAGGTATCACAGCCGAACACGCGGAACGCCTCCTAATCTTTGCATGTGGCCGTGGCACGTCACTTGCTGCCCGACTCGCGCACCGCCGTTGGCGAGACCACGAGCAAAGGGAACCGGCATGGATGAGAATCCGGGAAATCTGATCCGCACGTTGCGCCAGAAGCTCGGCATGACGCAGGAGGAGTTCGCCCACGAGATCGCCGTCACCGTGTCGACGGTGAATCGCTGGGAGAACGCCCACGCCGAGCCGAGCAAGCTGGCGTGGAAGGCGATCTACGACCTCGCGCGCAAGCGGGGCCTCAACGACGACATCCTGCGGCGCTCCGGCGACTTCGCAGAGAACTGATCCGCGACCGCGCCGGAGCGTCGGATTGCGACGCTCCTGGCCCGGCCGGGTCACCCTCCCCGTGCCAGCCCCGGCGCACCGGCCCTTCCGGTGCTACCCCGTCGTCCGTGCGATGCGCTACGCGATCCGGACACCACGCGTTCCGAGAGACGAGATTCGGTCGGCCCGCCAATCCCGTGACACTCTCGGCCGCTCCGCCGCAGCAGGGTCGCGCATGCCCGACCCGATGGCAATCGCAGCTCGCCCGCGTGGATGCTCCGCTTTTCGGGTGTCGTGCCGCCGGCGCACACGCGCGCGCCACGAGGTCCTTCGCGGCACGCCACTTGCGTCACGGCTGACACACCCACGGCCACCGGCGACTCCGCCGGCACACGCACGGGTGGGGGCCACTCCATGACGTATCCGGAACCGATGTCACCCGATCTCCGCGAGCATCCGAAGGTCCTCGTCGTCGAAGACGACCCGGACATCCGGAAGATCCTCGAGATGTTCCTCGGCGAGAAGGGGTTCCGCGTGAAGGCGGCGGACGCCGCGTCGCGTGCGCTCGAGATGCTGGAGGAAGAGCCGATCGACCTGATCCTGTCCGACGTCCGCATGCCGGGCATGAGCGGCCTCGACCTGCTCCGTCATCTCAAGGAGCGCGATCCGGAGATCCAGCTCGTACTCATGAGCGCATACTCGTCGGTGAAAGACGCCGTCGAGGCGATCCAGCTCGGCGCCGCGGACTACGTCGAGAAGCCGATCGACTTCCGCCGGCTCGAGCGCGTGCTGCACGCGGTGTTCGAGAAGCGGCAGCTGCAGCACCGGACGCGCATCCTCGAGCAGCGGCTCCAGGGGTGCGTCACCTTCGAAGGGATGGTGGCGCGCTCGCAGCAGATGCTGTCCGTCTTCGCCTTCATCGAGCGGCTCGCGCGCTATCCCACCACGGCGCTCGTCACCGGCGAGAGCGGGACGGGCAAGGAGCTCGTCGCCCGCGCGCTGCACAATCTGTCGCCGCTTCGCGATCGGCCCTTCATCGTCTGCAACTGCACGACGCTCGCGCCGACGCTCCTCGAGAGCGAGCTCTTCGGCCACGTCCGCGGCGCGTTCACCGGCGCCGACCGCGATCGCAAGGGCCTCTTCGAGGCGGCGCACGGCGGGACCATCTTCCTCGACGAGATCGGCGAGCTGCCGGTCGGCGTCCAGGTGAAGCTCCTCCGGGTGCTCGAGAACCGCGAGATCAAGCGGATCGGCTCGCCCGACCCGTTGCGGATCGAGATCCGCGTGATCGCCGCGACCAACCGGGACCTCGCCGAGATGGTCCGGCAGGCGACCTTCCGCGACGACCTCTTCTACCGGCTGAACGTCGGAGCCATCCACCTCCCGCCGCTGCGCGTCCGGACCGACGACATCGAGCCGCTCGTGCATCACTTCACCGGCATCTTCAACGAGCGGCTCGGCCGCAACGTGACCGGCCCGACGCAGCAGGTGCTCGACATCTTCGCGCGCTACCCGTGGCCCGGAAACGTGCGCGAGCTCGCGAACGTGATCGAGCGCGCGATGGTCGTCTGCAAGGGCACGCTGATCCTGCCCGAGAACCTCCCCCCGCATCTCTTCGAGCCGCGCCTCTTCGACCCGCGTCCCGCGGCGCAGGGCGAGGTCGCGCTCGAGATGCCGGACCTGACGCTGCAGGCTGCCGAGCGCGAGCAGATCCTGCGCGCGCTGCAGGCGTCGGGCGGGAAGCGCGTCGAGGCGGCGCGCCGGCTCGGGCTGTCGCGGCGGACGCTGTACCGCAAGCTCAGCCGCTACGGGATCTCCTGACGGAGGCGCGATGGACGAGACCCTCGACGTACTGTGCCTGAGCAGCGATCCCGCGCCGTCGCGGCAGGTCGCCGGCCTCCTCGCGGGTCTCCCTGGTTTCAATATCTCCGTCCGTGAGCTCGACTACGCCGCGGGGCTGCGCGACCTCCGCGATCCGGATCTCGCCGTCGTCGTCCTCGGGGCGGATCCGAAACTCGGCCTCGGGGTGATCGAGGAGGTGCACCGGGCGGCGCCGTCCACGCAGGTCGTTGCCCTCGCGCCCCAGGAGAATCCCGACACGATCATCCGCGCCATGCGTGCCGGCGCGGACGAGTTCCTGCCGCTGCCCGTCGACCAGAACGGCCTCTTGAAGGTCTGTCTCAAGGTTTCGGCAATCCGGAAGAGCAGCCAGCCGAACGTCGGCCGGCGCGGCGAGGTGTGGGTCACGCACGGCGCCAAGGGCGGGATCGGGGTCACGACGCTCGCCGCGAACCTCGCGTTCGCGCTCCGTGCGGCGCAGAAGAACACGGCGCTCGTCGACCTCGACATCTACAGCGGCGACCTGGCGCTCTTCTTGAACGTCACCCCCGGCTACACGCTCCGCGACATCGCCAGCAACTTCAAACGGCTCGACTCGGTCTTCCTGCAGGGCACGATGATCCGTCACTCCTCGGGGCTCGAGCTTCTCGCCGCCCCGGCGCCCGCGGCCGGCGACGCCCCGTTGCTGCTCTCCGGCGAACAGACGCTCGGCATCCTGCAGCTTCTCGACGCGACGCACGACGTGACGCTGGTCGACACCCCGTCGGTGCCGACGGATGCCTCGCGCGCAGCGCTCGGCTGCGCCGACCGCATCCTGCTCGTCACCGAGCTCACGCTGCCCGCGTTGCGCGCGACGCTTCGCACATTCGAGTGGCTCCGCGAAGACGGCATCGACGCCGACACCATCGAGGTGATCGTGAACAAGCACGCGAATCGTTCCTGGGAGGTAGCGCCCGCCGAGGCCGCCCGCACGCTGCGGCGGCCGATCCGCGCGCTGCTCCCGCGGGACGATGCGGCGGTGTGCACGGCGGTGAACGGTGGGGTGCCGCTCGCGAACGGCCCGCTCCAGAAGGCGATCGCGAACCTCGCGGACACCTCGAACGCGGTGCAGGAGACCGGCGCCGTGCTGAAGGGTATCCGGCGCCTGTTCTCGGGCGCGGAGCGGAGGGCCTAGCGGTGAGCCCATCGTTCGGCACGCCCGCTCGGCCGTACTCCGCGACGAGTCGCGCCTTTCACGACCTGAAGCTCCAGGTCCACCGTCAGCTCCTCGAGCACCTGGACCTGGTGGCGTTGAGCTCGCTCGACAGCGTCCAAGCCGAGACGCAGATCCGCGCAGCGCTCCAGCGACTCCTGCCAGCGGATGCGAGCGCGCTGTCGGGCGACGAGCGCGAGCAGCTGATCGAGGAAGTCGGGTGCGAGCTGCTCGGGGTCGGCCCGCTCGACCCGCTCTTCCGGGACAGCGAGATCACGGACATCCTCGTCAACGGGCCGGCGGCCGTCTACGTCGAGAAGCGCGGCCGGCTGGAGCTGACCGACGTCAAGTTCCGGGACGAGAACCATCTGATGCGCGTGATCGAGCGGATCGTCGCCGGCGTCGGGCGACGGATCGATCATACGTCGCCGATGGTCGACGCCCGGCTGCCCGACGGCTCGCGCGTGAACGCGATCGTGCCGCCGCTCGCGCTCCGGGGCCCGTGCGTGTCGATTCGGCGGTTCGGCCACGACCCGTATCGGATCGAGAATCTGCTCGAGCTCGGAAGCCTCACGACCGAGATGATCCGCTACGTGAGCGCGGTCATCCAGGCGCGCCTCAACGTGGTCGTCTCCGGCGGGACGGGATCGGGCAAGACGACGCTCCTCAACTGTCTCACGAGCTTCATCCCGCATCACGAGCGCATCGTCACGATCGAGGACTCCGCCGAGCTGCAGCTCCAGCAGCCGCACGTCGTCCCGCTCGAGACGCGCCCGCCCGACCTCGAGAACCGCGGCGAGATCACGCAGCGCGATCTGCTCCGGAACGCGCTCCGCATGCGACCCGATCGCATCATCGTCGGCGAGGTCCGCGGCGCGGAAGCCCTCGACATGCTTCAGGCCATGAACACCGGCCACGAGGGCTCGCTGACGACGATCCACGCGAACTCGCCGCGCGAGTGTCTCCAGCGGCTCGAGGTCATGGTTCTCATGGCCGGCATCGACCTGCCCGTGAAGGCGCTCCGGCAGCAGACCGTGTCGGCGCTCAACGTGCTGATCCACGCGAGCCGCCTGGCGGACGGGTCGCGCAAGATCGTCAAGATCAGCGAGCTCGTCGGCATGGAAGGCGACGCGCTCCAGCTCCAGGACGTGTTCGAGTTCGTCCAGACCGGGATCGTCGACGGCCGGGTGACCGGCACGTTCCGCGCGACCGGTCTCCGGAGTCGATACTACGAACGCATGGTCGCATGCGGCGCGCGGCCCGAGGACCTCGTCCTCCCGCCGGGGTCACTCTAGAGATGTCGAGATCAGGGACCGCTACCGAGCCGATGGCCGCGCACGACGCGGCGGTGTGACGAGGAGGCAGAGGGCCATGGTGGATTCGGAACGGAAACCGCGCATCTTGATCGTGGAGGACCACCCGATCATCGCCGATCTCGTCGAGACGCGGCTGCGGATCGAGGGCATGGAGCCGATCAAGTGCCCCGGCGGCCGGGAGGCGCTCGCCCTCGTCGGCACCGAGCCGCTCGATGCCGTGATCCTGGACATCATGATGCCCGACGTCGACGGCTACGAGGTGCTCCGCTTCATCCGGTCACGCCCGAAGACGCGGACGCTGCCGGTCATCTTCCTCACCGCGAAATCGACCCCCGCGGACATCGAGAAGGGGCTCGCGATGGGCGCGAACTACTACATCACGAAGCCGTTCAGCGGTCTCGACCTGGTCCGGAAGCTCCGCATCTGCCTCGAGGAGCGGCGCGCGTCCGGTCTCGAGCCTCCCGCCGAGCGATGAACCGATGGCGCTTCCTGCTCGGCCTCGTGGCAGCGCTCCTGGCCACGCCGACCGCGGCGGACTGGGGCACGACCGAGGTCCCGCTCGACGGCAACGGCAAGAGCTGGCTCGTCCATGCGACTCTGAACGGCACGGTGACGGGCCTCTTCCTCCTCGACACCGGCGCGAGCTACTGCGTCCTGCCGCCCACCACGGCGCGGCGCCTCGGCATCAAGCCGACCGGGGAGCAGATGGACCTGCACACGGCCAACGGCGTGGTGCACGCCCCCGTCGTCCGGCTCCGCACGGTCCAGATCGGCAGCCACCGCGCCCGTGACGTCGCCGCCGTCGTCCACGGCGCCGTCGCTCCGCCGCTCGACGGCGTGATCGGCCTCAGCTACCTCAACAACTACAGCTACTCGATCGACCCCCGCCGAAAGACGCTCCGCCTGCATTGAGCTTCAAATCTCCTGGGGGCCCGTCCAGTGCTCGCGCGCTCCGCGCGCTGCGCGCTTCCGATACCCCCAGACCCCGACGCGCGGCTCGGCAAAGCCTCGCTCGCGCTCCGCATAACCTCCCGGGGGCCCGTGCGGTGCTCGCGCGGCTCCGCCGCGTTGCGCTCCTCCGATGCCCCCAGACCCCGACGCGCGGCTCGGCAAAGCCTCGCTCGCGCTCCGCAAACGCCGCAGCGTCGCGTACCCGCGCGGTCGCCGCGGTCGCCGGAAAATGAAATATGGTCGTGCCGAATCGGTAAAGCGCCGTAACGGATCGGCGCCGGCGCTAGGCGCGCGTCCGCGCCGCGCGTCCGATTCCGTTTTCGTTCTTCCGTGGAGAGAAGCATGGCGCGCGGGAGCGTTGTTGCGTCGCGGCCGACGGGCGGCGGCGGGGAGGGACCGCGGCGGCGACTTCCCGCAGGTCCGCGCGCGCCTGCGGCTGGCGGGGGGACGTCGCACGTTCGGGGGCGCGCGTGACCGAGGACGCAGGAGCCGCCGCGGTCCCTCCCCGCCGCCGCCACCGACGCCGCGGATCTACAGCTCGCCCCCCCCGCGCCTAAGCGCCGAGGATATTGATCGTGCACGCCGACCCGAGCCCGATCACGTGCGACAACCCGACCTTCGCATCCTCGACCTGGCGCGCCCCGGCGCGTCCTCGGAGGTGCGACGTGACCTCGAAGATGCCGGCGACGCCCGTCGCGCCGAGCGGGTGCCCCTTCGAGAGGAGCCCGCCGGATACGTTCACCGGGGTGCGCCCGCCGTGCGTCGTCTCGCCCTCGTCGATGAGGCGACCCGCCTCGCCGTCCTTGCAGAGGCCGAGGTTCTCGTAGTGAAGGATCTCCGCGGTCGCGAAGCAGTCGTGGAGCTCCACGAGGTCCAGATCGTCGGGGCCGATGCCGGCGCGCTCATAGGCCTGCTTGGCGGCGTTTCGCGTGAGCGTGTTCACGTCGGGGAGCGTCAGGTCGCGCTCGCTCCACGGGTCCGAGGTGAGGACCGACGCCAGCACCTTCACCGTCGCGCCGAGCTGCCGCGCCTTCTCCGGCGAGACGACGACCGCCGCCGCGGCGCCGTCGCCCGTCGGACAGCACATGTAGAGCGTGTTCGGGTACGCGACCATGCGCGCGTTCAGCACGTCGTCGAGCGCGACCTCGTTCTGGTACTGCGACAGCGGGTTCTTCGTCGAGTGACGGTGGTTCTTCACCGCGACCTTCGCGAACTGCTCGCGCGTCGTGCCGTACTTCCGCATGTGCTCCATACCCGCCTGACCGAAGACCGCCGGCATGAGCCCGCTGCCGATCACGCCCTCGGTGCGGATGCCCGATCCGCCGCCGCCGAGGAGTCCCATCTTCCCCATCTGCTCGACGCCGACGGCGACCGCGACGTCGTGCATGCCGGACGCGACCGCCACCCACGCCTCGCGGAACGCCGTCGACCCGGTGGCGCACGCGTTCGCGACGTTGATCACGGGGATGCCCGTCTGCCCGACCTCCTGCAGGATGCGCTGGCCGACCATGGCGTTCGCCTGGAAGAGGCATCCCGCCGCGAGCATCTCGACGTCGCGCACGGTCACGCCCGCGTCCTTCAGCGCGAGCAGGATCGCCTCCGCGCCGAGGTCGGGTACGTCGCGGTCGGGGTAGCGGCCGAAGCGGATCATTCCAACGCCGGCGACGTACGCGTCGCGCATGGGAGACTCCTAGCCCTTCGTGGGGCGGAAGTAGAAGGCGACCACGTCGTTCCCCTCCCGGTCCTGCTGGCTGACGCCGGTCGTCATCTCGACCGGCATGCCGAAGCGGAGCTTCGCGGGATCGGGCTCGACGTCGATCAGGTTGCTGCGGACGGATACGCCCTCGGGGAGGTCGACGATGCCGACCACGTACGGCACCGGCACGCCCGGCATCGATTGATGGACGATCGACCACACGTAGACCGTCCCCTTCCGTGAGAGCGGGATCTCCTCGAACGGGCCCTCGGCCGTGCACTTCGAGCACGCGCGGCGCGTCCCGAGGTAGACCGCGCCGCACTTCACGCACCGATGGCCGACGAGATGGGGATCGCCCTCGTCCGGCAGGCGGAGGAACGGGACGATCGGACGCCGCGCTCGCTGGGCGCTCGATGCCGAGGCGCTCACGCGGTTCGCGTACCACTCCCGCGCGGCCGGTGTCCAGCCACGTCGGGCGGACGCGCGTCAGCCGCCCTGCAGGTAGCGCGTCGGATTCTTCGCGAACGTCGCGAGCGTCTCCTCGGAGCTGAAGAAGAACGCCTTGCCGTTCACGGCGTAGACGGGTGCCGTCGCCTTGTCGACGACCGCCCCGCTCACCGGGTCCTTCGCGTGCGCGAACTTGTCCGGATCGGCGCTGAAGCTCTGGACGCACATCTGACAGCAGAGCCAGTACGTCTTGCCGCCGTACTCGTGGGCGAGGCCCGGCTTCGGCTGGACGCTGTCCTGCATCATGCAGATGCGGCTCCGGTCCTTGATCCGCCCCGTCAGCGGAACGGACGCGTCGTCCGCGTCGCCCGCGTGCGCGACGCCGACGAGCGTCGCGAGCAGAAGGGCACTCACCATCATTCGCATGGAAGCCGATACTACGTCAGCATGGGCCGGGCTCCAAGCACGAAGCGCGAAACGGATCGCGTGTCAAAGTCGTGACTCGCGACCTGGCGTTGCCTCATCCCGGCGCGTTGCATATGCGGGAGCGAATGCGAGCGATGGTGCTGGTGCTGCTCTCTCTCCTCTGCGGGACGGTCGCGCGTGCGGCCGATGCGCCGTGGGTCCTCGACGCGTCCACGGTCGAGCGTGGCAAGACGCTCCTCCCGGAAGCGGTCCTGAAGCGCGTCCAGAGCGGCGAGTACTCCTTCAAGGTCGTCCCCGCCGACCCCGCGCGCTTCCACGACAACTACAGCCGCCCGTTCTGGGACGCGAGCGCGGCCAACGAGGGCAAGTACGACCTCGACGCCGCCAGCTGCGGTCTCCGCGACAAGGCGACGGGCAAGGTCCCCGACTTCTACTTCGGCTATCCGTTTCCGACGATCGATCCGAACGACCCGCAGGCCGGCTGCAAGATCGCGTGGAACTTCACGGCGGCGAGCCTGATGGCCGGCGGGACCGGGGCGAGCTTCTACTTGACGGGGCTCGACCAGCACGGCGCCTACCGGACGATCCGGACGAAGCTCCAGGCGATGGGCTTCGTCGGCCGTCACGGCGGTGCGATCGACAACCCGGAGCATCTCGTCGCGAAGGCGACGTCGGTCGCGCTCGAGCCGCCCGACGTCGAGGGCGTGTCGACGCTCACCGTGCGGCACCTCGACTGGCAGAAGCCGGACGACATGTGGGCGTTCGTGCCGCAGACCCGCCGCGCGCGCCACATCAGCGCCGCGTCGCGCTCCGAGCCGGTCGCCGGGATGGACATCTTCGCCGACGACATCAACTGCTACGCCGGCAAGGTCGAGACGTATCGCTGGAAGCTCGTCGGCAAGGGCGAGATCCTCGCGCCGGTCGTGGCCGAGCCGTACGCCCTTCCCCAGCGTCAGGTGTCGCCGACGCGCTGGGTGATCGACACGCCGGCGCTGCCCGCCAAGTACGAGGACGGCGCGGGCAAGGGCGCGCCGTGGCTCATCACCGGCGGCCTCGTCTTCGTGCCGCGTCCGGCGTGGATCGTCGAGGGCACGTCGATCGATCCGTACTACAACTTCGGCAAGGTCATCATGTACTTCGACCAGGACATGTACCGCATCTACTGGAAGCTCGTGACGAACCGCGCCGGCGAGTACTTCTACAACGCGATGTGCGGCTACACGTTCGGGCAGACTGCGGACCGGAGCTTCTCGGCGGTGCTCCCGAGCCTGGTCGTCGGCGTGAACGACAAGACGAACCGCGCCGCGATCGGCGGGCGCCCGCGGGACCAGTTCATCGAGCAGCGCTTCAATCAGGACGAATTCACCCTCAAGGCGATTACCCACACCAGCGACTGACGTAGTAAAAGGAAGTCATGGACGACTTCCGGGGAAAGGTCGCGGTCATCACCGGCGGCGGCGGCGGGATCGGCGCCGCCATGGGACGGGCGTTCGCGGCGCGGGGCGCGCACCTCGTCCTCGCAGACATCGACGAGAGTGCGATGGCGACCGTCGCCACCGAGCTGCGGACCGGCGGCGCCGAGGTGCTCACGATGCCGACCGACGTCACCACGCTCGACAGCGTGCGGGCGCTCGCCGACGCGGCGGAAGCGCGCTTCGGCGCCGTCGACATCGTCTGCAACAACGCCGGTGTCGCGACGTTCGGCGAGATCGCGGCGTCGACGCACGCCGACTGGCTGTACACGATGGGCGTGAATTTCTGGGGCGTCGTGCACGGCGTCGAGACGTTCGTGCCGCGGCTGATCGCGCGGCGCACCGGGCACGTCGTCAACACCGCGTCGATGGCGGGGCTCGTCGGGATGCGATGGCTCGGGATCTACAGCGCCTCCAAGTTCGCCGTCGTCGGGCTCAGCGAGGCGCTCTACCGCGAGCTCGCCGACCACGGCGTCGGCGTGAGCGTCCTCTGCCCCATGATCGTGCAGACCGGCATCAACGAGAACTCGGTGCGCAACCGACCCGCGACCCTCCGGAACCCGGGCGAGCCGTTCGTACCCGACAACGCCGCCATGGCGGGCAGCGTCATCGCTCCCGAGGAGGTCGCGCGCCGGGTCGTGCGCGCGATCGAGCGGCAGGATCTCTACATCTTCACGCACCCCGAGCAGCGGGACTTCCTCCGACGCCGCTGCAGCCGCCAGGACCGCATGTTCGAGCCGGACCGCTGGTAGCCGTCCCGGCGGCCCAAAACCCGGCGCTGGAAAATACGAAAGGCGGGCCGCGCGAACCAATCATGGCTGCCGGCGTACCATCCGTGGTCACGTCGTCCCCGTGACCACGGCCGGCGCATCGGCCTCGCGCTTCCCGCCTCCGGTATCCTCCACATAGACCCGAGCTGCCCGGGGCGAAATCACCCTTCTCCGGTAGAAACGCAAAGGCAACATGTGATCGTCGCTGGCGTGGCGGGCGGCTTTCGCACTAAGGGGACGCATGGGCAGGATCAGCGACATCGGCGAGCGGCTCTGGACGGGCACGCTGACCCCGGCGGACCGTCATCCGTGGGCCGCCCTCCAGGAGCTCGAGGAGCTCGACGACGGCATCGCGTTCGTCTCGAGCTTCGCGAACGTCTGTGCGTTTGCGACCGATGCCGGGCTCGTCCTCATCGACAGCGGCGCCCCGCCCTTCGCGACGACGATCCATGGGGCGATCCGCGCCTGGTCGCGCGCGCCGCTCCACACCGCGATCTTCTCCCACGGCCACATCGATCACGTGTTCGGGGTGACGCCGTTCGAGGCGGAAGCGCGGGATTCCCACGCGCCCGCGCCACGCGTGGTCGCGCACGAGGCGGTGCCGGCGCGATTCGACCGCTATCGCCTCACTGCCGGCTACAACGAGATCATCAACGCGCGCCAGTTCAGCGTCCCGGGTCTCCGGTGGCCGACGGAGTATCGCTACCCCGACGTCACGTACCGCGACACGCTCGCCCTCGACGTCGGCGGCGTTCGCTTCGAGCTCCACCACGGCCGGGGTGAGACCGACGACCATACCTGGACGTGGCTGCCGGAGCGGAAGGTGCTCTCCACCGGTGATCTCTTCATCTGGGCGTCGCCGAACGCCGGCAATCCGCAGAAGGTGCAGCGCTATCCGATCGAGTGGGCCCGCGCGCTGCGCGCGATGGACGAGCTCGGTGCGGAGCTTCTGCTTCCGGGCCACGGCTACCCGATCCGCGGAACCGACCGCATCCACCAGGCGCTCACCGAGACGGCGGAGCTTCTCGAGTCGCTGCACGAGCAGACCCTCGGGATGATGAACGCCGGCGCGCCGCTCGACGAGATCATCCATACCGTGCGCGCGCCCGCGCATCTCCTCGCGCGTCCCTACCTGCATCCGATCTACGACGAGCCCGAGTTCGTCGTGCGGAACGTCTGGCGGTTCTACGGCGGCTGGTACGACGGCAATCCGGCGCACCTGAAACCCGCGCCCGCCGCCGCGCTCGCCGCCGAGCTCGCCGCGCTCGCCGGGGGCGCCGGCCGCCTCGCCGACCGCGCCGCCGCGCTCGCCGACGCGGGCGATCTCCCGCTCGCCTGTCACCTCGCCGAGCTCGCCGCCCAGGCTGCTCCGGACGACGCCGCGATCGCGACCGTGCGCGCCGGCGTCTACGCCCGTCGCGCGGACCACGAACGCTCGACGATGGCGAAGGGCGTCTACCGCTGGGCCAGCGATTCGCCGGTCAGCGGGCAACCGACCGCGCGATGAGGATCTGCGCCGCGTAGTACGTCGACATCACGATCGCATCCGCGGCGGGGAAGGTTCCCGCAAAGCGGTCGATCGAGAGGACGCCGTCGGACACCATGAAAAATAGCGCGCCGACGAGCACCAACACGGTGCTCGGCCATGGCGCGGCCGCGACGTCGGCACGGAGCGTCGCCCGCCACGCCATGGTGACGATTGCGGACACGTACACGATGACGGCGATCCGGACCTTCCCGAGGTGCGGCCACAGATAGACGAGCATCGCGACGCCGACGACGGCGAACGGCGCGAGGAGCAGCCACGGGCGCGCGTCCCCGGCCCCGCCCGGCGCGAACGCCGCGATGTAGCAGAGGTGCGCGACCAGGAAGCTCGAGAGCCCGGGGACGAACCCGCTCGGGAAAAGCAGCGCGACGTCACCGCCAATCGACGCGACGAGCCCGGCGACGACGAGCCATCGATACCGCTGGTCGACCGGTACCGGCTCGAGTGCCGCCCACGCGGCGAGGAGCGCGATCGGCATCGCCTTCAGGACGGCGGCCGCGGTCGACGCGCCACCGTAGCGCGCCACGATGTGCGCGGTTCCGAGAACCGCGGCGAGCGGGATCCCCCAGGCCCACATGTCCGCGCGTCTATCCGGGCGGCGCTGTTCCGGAGGGTCGGAAAAAACGCCGGCTCGCGACCGTCGCGGCTGCGAGCAGCACGGCGACGAGCAGCGCCGCAATCGCGATCTTCGGTGAGACCACCGAGGTCCCCGACGGCCGATTCGCGATCGAGTCGGCGAAGAAGACCGTCGTCGCGATCCCCGGGATCACGCCGAGCGCCGTGCCGGCGACGTAGTGCTGCAGTCGGACCCGCGTCGCGCCGAGGGTCCAGTTGACCGGCGGCGCGAGGAAGAGGACGAGCCGGAGCGCGAGGACGGTCGCGAACCCGCGACGCGCGAGGCGCTCCTCGAGCGCGCGCAAGCGCGCGAACCGGCCGGCGAGCGAGCGCTGGAACGTGTCGTGCGCGACGTAGCGAACGAGGACGAAGGTCGCCGTCGTACCGACCAGCGCCCCGATCCATCCGTAAACGAACGCCCGGACCCCGCCGAAGACGACCCCGCCGATCGCGATCAGCACGATCTCCGGCATGTGCAGGAAGATGCCGAAGACGCAGACGCCGATGAAGACGAGCGGGCCGTACGGAGCATGCGCATCGACCAGCGCACGCATGCCGTCGACGGTCATGTGCCCGAAGACATCGAAGCGGCGGTCGACGAGGACGAGGGCCGCGATGACGGCGACGATGACGATCGGGCGGACGGCGCGCCGCATTCGCGCCACTGAACGCCAGTTCGCGGCCGCAAGTCAATGCGTCGCACCTGGAATGCCGGCGAGGAGTCGTGCTAGCCGTCGCGCCGTGACGCCCGTTCCTGCCGACGTCGCCGCATTGCAGGAGGCGTGGCGACGCCGCGGGCGGTACGTCACGCTACCCGAAGGTCATCGGCTGTTCGCGCTGCAGGAGGGAACGGGGCCCGACCTCGTTCTCGTCCACGGCTTCCCGTCGTCGAGCCACGATTTCGCCGCCGTCCTGCCGCTCCTCGGCACGCGCTACCGCGTGACACTCTTCGACCAGCTCGGCTTCGGGTTCTCCGACAAGCCCCCGGACTCGTCCTACTCGCTGCTCGACCAGGGCCGGCGCGCCGGCGAGCTGCTCGCCGCCCTCGGCGTCGAGCGCGCGATCGTCGGCGGGCACGACATGGGGCTGACGGTCGCCGTCGAGATGCTCTGCCGGGCCGAGGAAGGGACGCTCGGCGTCGGCCTCGATGCGCTCGTCCTCACGAACGGCAGCCATCTGGTCGAGCTCGCCCAGATCACGCCGCTGCAGAAGGAGCTCCTGACGGACGCCGGCGCGGAGACCTTCGCGCGGACGTACGACCCGGAGCGCTTCGCCCTCGGGCTCCGCTTCGTCTGGGGCGATCCGGACCGCGCTCCCGAGCGCGAGCTGCGCGCGATCGCGTACTGGCTCGCGCACGGTGGCGGGCTCGCAATCATCGGCAAGATCGCGCGCTACAACATCGAGCGCGCGCAGTACGCCGATCGCTGGCGCTCGATCCTCGGCCGGACGAACGTGCCCATCCGGATCGTCTGGGGCGATCGGGATCCGATCGCCGTTCCCGAGATCGGGCGACGACTCGCGGCCATGTCGCGCGGGCCGCTCACCGTGCTCGAGGGCGTCGGGCACTATCCGCAGATCGAGGACCCGGCGCGCTGGGCCACCGCGATCGCCGGCGACCGCTGAGCCCTGAGACACGAAGGGCCGCCGGAGCGTTCTCCGGCGGCCCGTTCGTTTCAGGCTCCCCGGGCCGGACTCGAACCAGCGACCAATCGGTTACACCTGGTCCCGCCGTTTCCGACGGGGGTGGACTATCTCATCACCGTGGGCAGCTGCCTTTAGGTGGCGGGCGCTCGCGGGGAGATTATTCTTCCGTCACTCCCTAGTCTCTGCACCTTCCCTCCGCCCTGCGATCTCGGAGGGCTTGGCTCAGGGTTACCGTATGCCGACGGACGTCGCACTTAGGCTTCCCTGAATTCACCCGCTTGTTCACTCACCGGTTTCCCGGTGAGGCTGCGTCGACTCACAGCCGATCGCTCTACCGACTGAGCTACCGGGGAACGCGGGGGCTTATAACGAATGGCCCCCGGAGCTGCAAACCGTCAGGCGCTGGCGCGTGCGGCCGGTCCCTCCGCGCCGCGGAGAACGACCGCGAACTCGCTGCCGATGCCGACCTCGGAGCGCAGCTCGATCCGGCCGCCGAGCGCCTCGGCCATCTCCTTGACGAGCGTGAGCCCGAGGCCGATGCCCGGCGTGTGCTTGTGGTCGATCGGCTCGAGGTGCGCGAACGGCTCGAACACCGCGAGCTGCCGCTCGGGCGGGATACCGGCCCCCGAGTCGGCCACGACGATGCGATGCTCGCCGCGCTCGTAGCGCAGCGACACCTCGATCGCGCCCTGCTCCGTGAACTTGACCGCGTTGCCGACGAGGTTGATCAAAATCACGCGAACCAGGCGCGCATCGCTCCACAGCGGCGGGAGATCGGGCGCCGCGTCGACCGAGAATGCGAGCGCTTTCCCGTTCGCCTGCTCTTCCGCGTCGGCGAGCGCCTCCTGCGCGAGCGCCACGAGGTCGACCAGCTCGGTGCGGGTCTCGAGTCGGCCGCCGAGGATACGGGCCTGCTCGAGAAGCGCGTCGACGAGGCCGAAGACCCGCTTCGCGGAGACCACCATCGTCCGGACCATGTGCTGATGCCGCGGTTCGAAAGCCTCGGCGCCCTCCCGCGCGAGGACGTGGAGATAGATCTGCAGCGCCGTCAGCGGCTGGCGGAGCTCGTGCGACACGAGGTTCAGGAACATGCTCTTCGCCTTCGTCGCGCGCTCGGCCTGATCGCGCGCGACCGCCAGCGCGTCGCACGTCGTTTCGAGCGCCCGCTTCCGCCGCGCGAGCTCGCGCGCCATGTCGGCGAGGTCGCGGCCGCGGCCGGCGAGCTCCCCCTCGAGGACGTCGCGCGCCCGCTTCATCGCGATCAGGTTCCGCGCGCGCGCGCGGAGCTCCTCGGGCGAGAAGGGCTTCAGCAGGTAGTCCTGGGCGCCGGCGCGGAGGAGCGCGATGCGAAGCGCATCGTCCGTCTTCGCCGTGAGCATGAGGATCGGGACGTGGTCGAGCGACGGGTCGCTCCGGATGGCGCGCAGCATGTCGTCACCGGTGAGCTGCGGCATCATGACGTCGCTCACGATCAGGTCGGGCCGGAGCGCGTGCGCCTGCTCGAGCCCTTCGCGACCGTCGAACGCCGCCGCGACGCGATACTCCCCGGACAGCACGACCCCGATGAACCGATTCATCTCGGCGTGATCCTCGACGACGAGGACGAGCGGCGGGTCGGTCGCGGGCTCCGCGGCGGCGGCGGGCCGTGGCGGAACGTCCGGCGCGAGTGTCCGATGATCGACGAGCTCGGTCACGTCGTCGAGACGATGGATGAGGTACGCGACGGCGCCGTCGGCGCCGAACACGGGGGAATTTGCCGGACGGAAGCATCGCTCCGCGATCTTGCCGCCGGGACCGGAAACGGCCACGCGGCGGACGGGCATCACGCCCGCGACCCGGTGCTGCAGCACGTGCGCCAGCGAGGCGCGCAGCGCGGCGGCGTCGTCCGGGAGAACATCGAGCACGTGCCGTCCGACGACCGCGTCGCGGACCGTCGCCGTCAGCTCGAGATACGCGTCGCTCGCCGCGACGATCTCGAGCGTCGGCGTGACGACGAGGTAGTGACCGGGCGCCGCCTCGAACAGCGCGCGGAAATCGGGGGCCGACGGCGCCATTGCCGGGTTCCTCGAGCATGGTCGGCCCGAGGCTCCCGAGTGTCAATGACGCAGGCGCTTCACATCTCGCGGCGGCCCTCGAGCGCACGACCCACGGTCATCACGTCGACGTACTCGAGGTCGCCGCCGACCGGGATCCCGTGCGCGATGCGCGTGACGCGGAGCCCGAGCGGCTTGATGAGGCGCGCGAGGTAGAGCGCCGTCGCCTCCCCTTCCGCGGTCGGGTTCGTCGCGAGGATGACCTCGCGCACGGCCCCATCGCGGAGTCGCACGAGGAGCGGCTGGATCTTCAGCTCGTCGGGACCCACGCCGTCGAGCGGGGCGAGCGCCCCGTGGAGGACGTGGTAGCGGCCGCGGAACTCGCGCGCCCGATCGACGGCGAGGAGATCCGCCGGCTCCTCGACGACGCAGATCGCGTCGTTGGCGCGCGCGGGATCCGTGCAGATCGGGCACGGATCGGCCTCCGTCAGCGCGAAGCAGACCGAGCAGAGGCGGGTCTCGTCCTTGACCGCGACCACCGCCTCGGCGAGGGCCTGCGCGTACTCGCGGTCGGCGCGAAGAATGTGGAACGCGAGCCGGCCGGCGGTCTTCTCGCCGATCCCCGGGAGCCGCATCAGCTCCGCGACGAGCCGGCTCATGGACGGCGTCAGCGCCACCGCGTCATCCCATCCCGGGCAACTTGATGCCGAGGCCGCCGGTGAGCTTGCTCATCTCCTCCTCGATCAGGCGCCGCGCGGCGCGGATGCCCTCGTTCACCGCGGCGACCACGAGGTCCTGCAGCATGTCCGCGTCGGGCTGCTGGAGGAGCGACGGCTCGATGCGGATGCGGACCACCTCGAGCTTCCCGTTGACGACCGCCGTCACCATGCCGCCGCCGGCGCTCGCCTCGACCGTGCGGTCGCCGAGCTCCTGCTGTGCGTTGGTGAGCTTTTCCTGGAGCTGCTGTGCTTGCTTCAGGAGACCGCCGAAATCGAATCCCTTGCCCATGATTCAGGACCTCCGCCGATCGCGCACGCCGCGCACCTCGGCGCCGAAGATCTCCACCGCCGCCTGTACCATCGGGTCGGCGAGCGTTTCCTCCGTCCGCCGCCGCGCTTGGGCGAGCGGCGCGTCGGCCGCGTGCTCGTCCGGGAGCGGGCCGACCTCGACGCGGACGTCGCGCCCGGCGACCTCGGTCGCGATCGCGTGGAGCCGCGTGAGCACCTCGCGCCGCGACAGCTCGCGTCGCATCGCCTCGTTCTCGACACCGATGCGAAGCGCGTCACCGTCGGCCGCGATCAGCTTTCCGCTCGCGAGCTGGAGGTAGACCGACAGCTTCTCTTCCTTCACGCGCCCGAGGAACTGCTGCCAGAGATCGCTCGTGGATGCCGGCGCCGCCCCGCGCGTCCGCGGGGTGCTCGGCGCCGCAACCGGCGGCGCCGTCGGGCCGCCGGCGCCGACCATCTCGAGGCGGCGGAGGATGTCGTCCACCGGAAGGAGCGGCGGCAACGTCGCCAGCCGGACGACCGCCATCTCGAGCACGAGCTTCGGATCGACGCTCCGCGCCGGGGTGGAGAGCGTCTCGTCGGCCTCGAGGAGGAGCCGGAAGAAGCGCTGGAGGTCGTCGGCGGAGCGTCGCTCCGCCTGCGCCGCGAGCGCCGCCGCCTCGGCCTCGGGCAGGTCGGCGAGGAGGCTCCGGTCGCCGGTCGCGCGCAGCACCGCGAGGTTCCGGAAGTGCTCGAGGAGGTCGCGGCAGAAGCGCTGCGCGTCGTAGCCGTGGCCATGGAGCTCCGCAAGATGACGCACGCACGCGCCGGGGTCGCTCGCGACGATCGCCTCGGCGACCGCGATCACGAGGCGGCGATCGGCGGCCCCGAGAACTTCCCGTACCGTCGCGTCGTCGGCCGCGGTTCCAGCGACCGCGAGCACCTGCTCGAGGAGCGACTGCGCGTCCCGCAGGCTCCCTTCCGCCTCGCGCGCGACGAGCGCGACCGCCTCTTCCGAGAGCCCGATCCCTTCCGCGTCCACCGTCTTCTTGAGATGCGCGCGCAGCTCGCCGAGGCCGATCCGGCGAAGGTCGTAGCGCTGGCACCGCGACACGACGGTCGCGAGCACCTTGTGGGGGTCGGTCGTGGCGAAGATGAACTTCACGTGCGGGGGCGGCTCTTCGAGCGTCTTCAGTAGCGCGTTGAACGAGTGCTGCGAGAGCATGTGCACTTCGTCGATGATGAAGATCTTGAAGCGGCTCTTGATCGGCCGGTGCGCGACCGTCTCCATCAGGTCGCGCATCTTGTCGACCTGCGTGTGCGAGGCGCCGTCGATCTCGAGGACGTCGAAGGCGTTCCCGTCGGCGATCTCCTTGCAGTTGGAGCAGGCATTGCACGGTTCGGCGGTCGGTCCGCGCTCGCAGTTGAGCGCCTTCGCGAGGAGGCGCGCGGTCGTCGTCTTTCCGACGCCGCGCGGTCCCGTGAACAGGAACGCATGCGCGACCCGTCCCGCGTCGATCGCCGCGCGCAGCGTCCGGGTCACGTGGTCCTGGCCGACGACGTCCTCGAAACGCTGCGGCCGGAGCCGCCGGGCGAGTACCTGATATGTCATGCGAGCGGGGAGCGCCCGACGCGCGACGTCCGGCGATGACGGCTAGGGCGCCCTGCGGCACAGAAGGGCATTCGGTACCGCTGCTTCCTTCCGGACCTGACGGGGTTCGCGACGCCTCCTTGCGCAGGACCTAGCCGCCACCGCCCGACGCCCGCGGGGCTGTGGCACAGTACCGACGATCCCCCGAGGGCGCAAGGCAAATGACGCGATCATCCCGCGATGCGCGCGAAGCGCGCGAGCGCGATCTCGAGATCGCCGACGTCTCATCGCGATGGAGGCCGACCGCGAGAGCGGTCGCGCTGGCCGACGGGGGTCTGGGGGGCATCGGAAGCGCGCAGCGCGCGGAGCGCGCGAGCACTGGACGGGCCCCCCAGAAGATACGGAGAGGGAGGGATTCGAACCCTCGGTACCTTGTGGGTACACACGCTCTCCAGGCGTGCCCCTTCGGCCACTCGGGCACCTCTCCAGCGCGACAACCGTCGCAAATGCGCGCCGGGCACGCAAGCGGACGCTCCTCGCGCAACCGCGGACTGTGCTAGCGATGCGGGTACCGCCATGGCGACGATTCCGCCGCGCGATCGCACGCCCGGAAGCCGACGTCGGCGTGGCCGGCATCGCCGGCGCCGGCCGGAGGACACGAGCCGACCCGCGCCGCTCGTCCCCGAGGTCAGCACGCTCGCGGCCGGCCAGGCACCGCACGAGACGCTCAGCCCGTCGGAAGTCGCGGAGATGAAGGAGCACCTCGCCTTCCTTCGCCGCTACAAGGAGATCCTCCGACTGAAGCTCAACGCCGCGGAGGATCTCCTCGTGAACGGCCAGCGCGAGCCGTCCGAGCGCGGCGTCTGCCGACACCTCATCGGCAAGGTGGACCGCGCCGTCATCGATGCGGCGATCGGTCGCGAGCCGCTCCGCTCCGACGCCGCGGCACGCGTCCGCATGCTCGCGGGCGCCATCCGCCTCACGGCCGATCTCGGCGTGCTGCTCGCGTACCTCGAAGCGCTGACGCACGTCCGCTCCCGCGCCGAGGCCGCCCAGGCGTTCACCGAGGTCGTCGATCGCATCGACTTCGCGAGCCTCTCGGGCACGCGGCTCGCGCGGCTGCTCCAGGTCCTGATCGACACCTTCACCGACCACGAGCGCGTTCAGGTCCTCTTCAGCCTGCTCGCGTCGCCGGCGTTCCGCCGCGCGTTCGACGCGTCGGCGAACGAGTTTCCCGTCGCCGTCGCGGACGCGTTCGCGCCGCTCCGCGCCGTCCACCGCACGTTCCTCGAGCGCGGCGAGCCGGGTCCGCCGACGGTGCTCGCGCGCGGCGTCGAGCAGATATTGTGCGCGCCCGATCCGGTACTCCGCGGCTACGCGGAGCCGCTGCGCGCGGGCATGCTGGAGCTCGCGCTCCGTCCAGACATTCCGCGGGCCGTTGGTGACCGGGCCGCCGGCGTGCTGCTCTCGAGCCTGCCGCGTGCGAGCCAGACGTACGCGCGCCTCGCGATCCGCCGTGCCGCACAGCTCCTCGAGCGCCACGCGGACGATCGCGCGCGCGTCGTGCTCGAAGAGCTGCGTCAGGCACAGCCGGGAGCGCACGCCGCGAACCGCTGGCTCGCGGCGTTCGCGAGCCGCCGCCTCGGACGCGTCGCACTCGTCGGCGGCCTGCCCGAGCGCGGTCGTCTCGCCGCCGGCTTCTGGCTCGACGGGCAGCAAAGCGTGTGGATCCGGACGGCGACGGCGCCGGACGCCGCCCGGATCGCTGAGGAAGCCCGCCTTCAGGCGACCGTCGCCGTGCCCGGCGTCGCGACCGTCGTCGAGCACGGGATCGCGAGCGGTATCCCGTACGTCGCGGTGAGCGCGCCGGGCACGCCGTTCGCGATCGCGAACGATCTCGATCTTCCCCTCGCGTTGGCGATCGCCGCGACGGCCGCTCGCACGCTCCGCGGGCTGGCGCTCGCCGGGATTGCGGTTGCCGACGCGGCGCCGGAGCGGTTCCTGTACGCCGCACCTGCAGGGATCGTCATCGCCGACTTCGATCGCGCCGGCGTCGGCCCTCCCGGCGTCGCGGAAGCCGCCGCGGCGGAGCACGCCGTCACGCTCGCGCGCCGTTTGGTCCCGGCGGGGGCGGAGGCGAAGCTTCCCCCGGAGATCGGCGCTGCGCTGCGCTCCGCACTGGACAAGCCTGCCGGACTCGTACCGCTGATCAGCGTGCTCGAACGCGCGGCGCTCTACGCCGGGTCGTCGCGCCGTCGCGAACGCGAGCAACGCTGAAGCACGACGAGCGGAGAGGGGGGGATTCGAACCCCCGGAGCCACGAGGGCTCACACGATTTCGAGTCGTGCCGTTTCAACCGGGCTCACGCACCTCTCCGGAGCGGTGACTGCTACCACACGCGCGCGTCGTCGGCCACGACGGGTCAGCGCGCCGAGACGCGTCGAGCGCGAAAGAAGTCCTGCAGCAGCGCACGCGCCGCCTCGACCTCGACGCCGGGCGTGACCGCGATCCGGTGGTTCAACCGGACGTCGGCCGCGAGATCGAAGACGGAACCCGCGGCGCCACCCTTCGGATCGGTGCATCCATAGACCAGGCGCGCGACGCGCGCGTGGAGCGCCGCCCCCATGCACATCGCGCATGGCTCGACCGTCACGTACAGCATCGCGTCGGTGAGCCGGTAATTTCGGACCTCGGCCCCGGCGGCGCGAAGCGCGAGGACCTCGGCGTGCGCGGTCGGATCGTGGTCGGCGACGCTCCGGTTCCCCGCGCGTCCGACGATGCGGCCCCCGACCACGACGATGGCGCCAACCGGCACCTCGCCGCGCGCTGCCGCGGCATGCGCCTCGACGATCGCCTCCTGCATCCAGTGACGATCGTCGCGGATCGGGAGCCGCTCCGTCAGCGTCCTTACTTCGGCATGTCCTTGCTGCCGGTGTCGCCGGGCTTCTTCTCCCCCTCCTTGGCGCCCCCCGCGGCCCCTTCGCTGCCGGCCTCCTGGCACTTCTTCACGTCGGCCTCGTCGATCACCATCGTCTCGGCGACGTCCTTCACCGAGCGACCGGTCTGCAGGTACTTGTTCACCTGCTTGCAGTTGACCGCTCCGGCGAAGCTCGGGGCTGCGGTCCCGACCAGGAACATGACCCCGATCACCAGTATGCCTGACCTCATTCGTGGGCCTCCTTGCGCGATGTGCGCAGCTCTATGACGCAAACGCCACCACCGTGAATCGGCTGGCTCCTATACCAACCCACTTCCGGCAAGGAAAGTTATGGTGCGCCTGCTGGCTGGACACTTCCCCGGGTGCACCGTACATCTTGGACGATGCGCCTGGTGGCGACGCTGCTGCTCTCCCTCGTCGCCCCCGCCTTCGCGACCGCGGCCGTCCTCGAGCAGATCGACGTGGCCGGCGACACGGCGCCGTCGATACGGCTGCACGTCTCGTCCGCAGTTTCCGCGCAGGCGCATACCCTGGGCCCCGAAGGACGGGCGCCCCACCGGATCTATCTCGATCTGCCGCGGACGTCCGTGCCCCGCGACCTCCAGAAGACGACCGACGGCACGGGGCCGCTCGTCCGCGTACGCGCCGCGCAGTTCGACGACACGACCACGCGCGTCGTCCTCGACCTCGCATATGCCGTGGCGTTCACCGTCGAGCAGACGGACGGCGAGATCGTCGTCGAGCTGCACCCGAGCCCCCCCGTGCCGCCGTCGGACCGCCGGGCATCGACGGCGCCGGGGGAACCGGCGCCTGCGAGCGCTCCGCCCGAGCCTCGCAAGGCCGTTGCGCCCCCGGCGACATCGCCCGAGGTCGCGGACCGGCCAGCGCCGACCGTCACCGCTGCCGCGCCGGAGGTCGCCGCGCCGCCCGCGGCGGCACCCCGGACACCCGAGCCGCCCCCGCCGGCCGTCGCCATTGCCCCGCACGCCGCAGAGCCCGCCCCTCCGGCGCGGCTGCCCGCGCCGCCCGCGCCGGCCGTGGCCGCTGCGGCGGCGGTCGTCGAGCCGACCGCCGTGCCGCCGGACGCGCCGCACGCCGCCCCACCCGCGTCGCCGACGAGCGCGGCGGACGTCCCCGTCCGGGCCGTACCCGCACCACCGCCGGCCGTCGTGCGATCCGCACGGACGCCGCTCGTGGTCATCGACGCGGGACACGGAGGGCGCGATCCGGGGGCCGCCGGCGTGGGTGGAATCCTCGAGAAGGACGTCGTCCTCGAGCTCGCGCAGCTGGTTGCCAGCCGCATGACGGCGCGTCTCGCCGTCGACGTGCTGCTCACACGGAGCGACGACTCGTTCGTCCCGATCGAGCGCCGACTCGCCCTCCCGGCGGAAGGTGCCACCCTGTTCGTGTCGCTCCACGCGAACGCGTGCGCGGACCCGAGCGCCCGCGGCCTCGAGGTCTTCTACGGGGGCGGCAGCGTCCGGGCTGCGAGCACGCATGCCCGTACGGGACCGGCGGCCCTCCTTGGTCGCTGTCTCGACGAAGCCCTCGAAGCGCGCATCGGCGGCGTGCGAGGCGACGCGCGCCCCGGCACGTTCGGCGTGCTCGTTCGCAACCCGGTTCCCTCGGCGCTCGTCGAGATCGGGTACCTGACGCACCCGGACGAGGCGGCTCGCGCCCGCGACAGCCGGCACCTGGAGCTGCTCGCCGACGCGCTCGTCGACGGCGTCGCGACCTTCCTGGGCGCTTCCGCTCCCCCGCTCTAGTTCCCTGGTTTGACACTCGGGGACTTGCCCGGCAAGGTTTAGAAAGCATGAAACTCGCGACCTACGACGACGAAGAGCTGGTGCAGCTCGCCACGCGCATCCCGCGCCGTATCGCCCGCCGGCTCAAGGAATTCTGCGTGCGGAACGACGTGCGCATGCAGAACTTCGTCCGGACCGCCCTGGCCGAGAAGCTGGCCCGTTCCCGGACGGGGAGCCGTCAGCAACGCTCCCAGGCGTAGTCGTCCTCCCGTCCGATCCCCCCCGTCCGAACGGGCAGCCCGTCCGGCGTACCCCCGGGGATTCCCCTATGCCGCAGCGACGCCAGCTGCGGCGCCATCCGCCGGCTGTCCCGCGAGCACGTCCATCAGTACGCTCCGTTTGACCTAGGGCGACATCGCACGGGGACTTCGAATCAACGCTGAGTATAATCTTTCATTGCCATGCAGGAAATTCTGCCGACGATCGGGGTCAGCTTGCACTCGCTCGTCTGGCACGATAACTATGCGCCAACGTACCGAGTCCCCTAGGGCCGGTGGAGGGAGGAAAGATGGCAAGCGAAGGAGAGGTATGGGTCCAGCTCGCGACCCGCATTCCGAAGCAGCTCCACCGGGAGCTGAAGCTCTACTGCGTGAAGTCGGACGTCTCCGTGATGGACTTCGTCGTGAGCGCGTTACAGGACAAGCTCGCGCGTGACACGCGCGGCCGCGAGCGACGTCGCGCGCGCGCCTGATCGTCACCGACGTGGGAAGGGTCGCGACGCGCTCCGATCGCGCGTCGCGATTCTTCACGCTGTCGTCATCACGCCGCTCCCGCCCCGCGGCGTGCCCCTCCCCGTAGCACGATCCGATTAGCCCCGCGCCCCGAACCCATCGGCACCGCCCTTGCAATCCTCCGTGTCCGCTGCGGCCAGGCCGCCAGCGAGCGCGGAGGTCTCGATCTTCGAGCGTCACGAGATTGACGGTGTGTCACGTCCGGCGTACGAGCGGCTGCGCCGGCGGCTGCTCGTCGCCCGGCTCCGCGCCGCGATCTACGCCGGTCTCGTGGCGTTGCCGCTCGGCGCCGTGATGAACGTGCTCTGCGCGCCCGACCGGCTCGCGGAGCGGCTCGCGGGTTTCGCGTTGCTCTTCGCCGCCTACGCCGCGATGCTCGGGATCACGTCGTGGTCGCGGCTGGTGCGGTATCCGCGGGCGCTCGCCGTCGGGTTCATGGCGACGCTCGGCGCCGGCCTGCTCTACCTCCTGTCGCTCTCTCCGACCGATCTCGACGTGCTCACGGCGCCCGTAAGCTGCGTCATGATCGGCACGACGCTCTTCTTCCCGTGGGGAGCGGCCGCACAGCTCCTCGTCTCGGGACCGCTCGCGGTCGGCTACGCCGCCATTTTGTGGCCGCACGCGGCGTTCGTCGGGATGCGCGGCACGAACGTCGCGACGAGCCTCGCGGTGAGCGTCGCGCTCTCGGTGCTCGGCGCGATGGTACTCGAGCACTCGCGCCGGATGGCGTTCGCCGACCGGCAGCGGGTCCGCGCGCTCGCGGTCCAGCGTCGCCACCTGATCGACATCGGCCGCGACCTGCGAGGCACGCTCCACGCGGGACCCGTCGCGGCGCGCGTCGTCGCGCACGCCGAGCGGCTGATCGCCTGCGACGGCGCGGTCCTGATCGTTCGTCAGGAACGGACGGGCAGCTACCGGGTGGTGGAGACGGCCGGGAACCCGACGCTGCGTACGCTGATCGACGTCGAGTGGGCCGACGACTTCGCGCGCGCTCTCTGCGACCGGTTCGCGCCCGCCGAGGTGCGCGAGCTTCCGGGCTCGCCCGTCGACGAGCTCGTCATGCCGACGCTCCGCCAGCTCGACGTCGTTCGCGCGCTCGTCGCGACCGTCGGACCGCACCCCGCGCCCGCGGGCTTCCTGGTATGGGCCCGTCGCGCCGAGACCGCCTTCACACGACACGAGCGGTTGGCGGCGCAGGGCATCGCCGACCAGGCGCTGACGGCACTCACCGCCGCCCGCCTCTACGACGAGGCGGCGCGCGCGAGCCGTCTCAAGTCCGAGTTCGTCTCGACGATGTCCCACGAGCTGCGCACGCCGCTCAACGTCATCGTCGGCTACAACCAGATCCTCGGCGAGACGCTTCCCCCGGACCCCGAAACGGTGAAGGCCCTCGACGCCGTGCGCCGCGCGAGCGGCGAGCTCCTGGAGCTCGTCGAGGCGACGCTCGATCTCGGCCGGCTCGAGGCGGGACGCGATCCGCTCCACGAGGAGCGGGTCAGCGTCCGCGACCTGTTCGACCAGCTCGCCCGCGAGTTCGCGGCGCTCCCCCGCGCCCCCGGCGTGGCGCTGCAGTGGGACGTCGGGGAGGACGTGAGCCTGGTCGTCGACCGCCAGAAGCTCGCCCGCGTGCTGAAGAACCTGACCGGAAACGCGCTCAAGTTCACGCCGGCGGGGAGCGTCCGGGTCGAATGCCGCGCGATCGGACAGCACTGCCGCTTCCGCGTCATCGATACCGGGGTCGGTATCCGGCCGGAGGACCAGGCCGCCGTCTTCGAGATGTTCCGCCAGGTCGACAGCTCGGACACCCGCCGCTACGGCGGCACGGGGCTCGGGCTGTACATCGTCCGGCAGCTCGTCCGGCAGCTCGGCGGCGAGGTTTCGCTCGACAGCGCCCTCGGACGCGGGTCGACGTTCACGGTGACGGTCCCGCTCGCGGGCGTGGCGAGCAGCCGCCAGCGCTCGGCCGCGTGAGGACCGCAACCTCGGGCGGGCTCCGGTGTTGCACCGCCGCGTGAGGGTCGGGAGGCACCGGTCGATCGCCGTCGTGGCCCTCGCGATGGCCCTGGTCGCGACCCGCGCGGGCGCGGACGGCGATCCCCACGCCCCCGTCCGCGGCGGCGCCCATGCCCGGCCGCCGGCCGCGAGACCAGCACCCGCCCCCGCTACGGCGCCGGCGCGCCCCGGTACGGCACCGGCGGTCGCGCCTGCCCCCGCCCCGGCCCCGCCCGTCATCGCCGTCGCCGTGCCGACCGCCGTGGTGACGGACTGCTGGGAAGACGTCCGCCTGTTCTACAGCCTCGGCGGCGGCACCGTGGACTATTGCCGCGGGCACCTCGGCTACGAGCCCGGTGCGCTCGACTGCTACCAATTCGCCGACCGCGTCTGCTCCCTCGTATCCGTCGCGACGGGCGAATGGAGCGAGACGCGCTCGTCGCGGCCGGGCGCCGTCTTCCCCTGCCCCGACGAGTCGGCACCCCCCGTCTGCCCGCGCCTGACCTGGCGCTGAGGCGGGACGGGTCGCGCTACCGGACCGCCGCCGGGGGCGACGTCGGCTGCGCGAGGACGGCCTCGCGCAGCTTGGCCGGCCGTGCGACGCGCGGAAAGGTCTCGACCGTCCCACCCGTCCCCACGATCTGGACGGTGCCGTATCCGAGGATCCGGCCCGCGAGCCCCTGGTCGACACCGATCGCCTCGACCTTCGGCAGCAGCAGCTCGAGGGTGTGGACCGACAGCAGGCCGACCTTCACGAGCACGCGTCGTGTCGTGACCGCGAACTCCGACGTCCGCCAACGGACGAACGGCGGGGTGAACGAGACGAGCACGATCACCACCGCCCCGAGCCAGAGCCAGCGGACCGTATCGGGCGCGAGGTCGTTCCGCGCGACGATCAACGCCGCCGCACCGAGCACGAACGCGGCGAACCAGGCCGTCCCGGCGAAGATCACGGCGTGGAGGCGGGTGCGGAAGACGACCTCCTCCCCCGGAGCGAGGTGCCTGTCGACGTAGCTCATCGCGGGTCGGGTCGCCGGCTATACACCACGGAACCGCGATCGGCTATCTCGTCCCTCGGGCGAGGCCACCGGCGTGTACCGACGCGCGATCGCCTCGAGGACCGCCCGACGCGTCGCCTCGGCGTCGTCGTTCGACTCGAGCGCGCGGACCTCCTCGGCGAGCTCGGGGTCCTTGATCTCCTGCTCGAGCCAGCGGGCGACGTCACCGTTCCGGAGGTGGTGGACCCAGGTAGCGGGGTCGACCCCGTTCGCGAGCATCGTGAACGTCTCGAGGTTGTGCGCGATCAGGTTCAGCGCGTTCGCCGGGCCGCGGAATCGGAACGAGCGCTCGGGCGGCAGTTTTCCGGTGGCGTACTTCTTCACGTGACGCTTGTGCGCGGTCTCGCGACGCGCGACGCGGAATCGCCGGACGACGGGCACAGCACCCGCGGAGACATCGATCTCGAGGGCTTCGCCCGGCGCGAGCGGCGGACGGGCCTCCGCGGGATCGATCAGCGGGAGCGTCCGCGTCACCGCCTCGACCGACGTGGAGAAGACGTGTCGCGTGATACCGATCACCTCGGGGGCGACGTGTTCTGGCTCGTTCGTCACCAGGCAGACGCCGCGCCAGTCGAAGTCGAAAGACTCTTCGGCCGGGCTCCCGCCCGGCGGAAAGAGGTGATGCGCTTCGTCGATCACGACCCAGTGCGGCGCCCCGGTCTCCGCGCGCAGGCGTTGCACCGCGACGAGGAAACGGGCCGTCGCCCGGACCTTCTCCTCACGGTCGAGCGCAGAGAGGTCGATCGCGACCGACGTCGAGCGATGACGCAGCAGGCGCTCGACTTCCTCCGCGCGGGCCGCCGCGGTCCCCGCCTCGCTGCCGAGGACGACGATGCCCTCGTGCTCGGCGAGCGTCCGGTAATCGCCCTCGGGATCGAGAAGACAGATCACGTAGTCCTCGCGCACGAGCCGCTCGACGAAGACGCCGGTGAGCGTCGACTTGCCGCTGCCCGACGCGCCCGTGATCAGGAAGCTCGAGCCGAGGACCGGATACGTGACCGGCGTCCCGTCATCGGTGGTGCCGAGCTCGATCGTGCGCTCGAGGAGATGCGGGCGGTATTCCTCGAAGTCGTTCGTCAGGAGCGGCCCGACGACGAATTCGCGGACCCCTGCCCCGTTCACCTCCCGGGTCACGAGGTCCGCCGTTTCCGCGAGCGCCGGGACCGCGTTCGCGACCGCGACCGAGAAGCCCGTCCGCTGGAGGAACGCGTGATCGTTCTCGGCGTCGCCGACGCCGACCGTGTTGTGGCGCGACATCCCGAGCCGGCGGAGCGCCTCGGCGAGGCCGGTCGCCTTCGAGACCGCGCTCGGGAGGACCATCACCGCTTCCTTGTTGAAGACGATCTGGAGCTCGAGCCCGAGCCGCTTGATCGCCTCGAGCACCGCGATCTCGTGCGGGACGACGGTCGAGACGATGATCCGGCCGGTGGAGAACGGGACACCGCTCTGCTCGAGCGCGGTGAGGAACGGCGCGGGCGGCGGCGGTCCGAGATCGTCGACCTTGCGCGCACGGGGGTCGTAGAGGACCGCCCCGTTCTCCGCGACCACGAGGTCGAAGACGTCGAGCTCCGGGCAGACGGCGAGGAGGTCGGCGAACTGCCGCCCCGTCACCAGGACGACGCGCCGGCCCGATTCGCGGACCCGGCGGAGCGCGTCCACGGTCGCGGGCGCGATCCGGCCGGCGGTCGCGAGCGTGCCGTCGTAGTCGGCGGCGAGGACGTGGAACCACATTGGGTTCGATGGAGAGCGCGGGCCGACGGGACCGTCAATCCCAATTGAACAGGGCGAGCGCGTTCTCGCGGAGATACCTGGCGAGCACGCCCTCCCGGAAGGGCAGTGCCGCCGCCTCCGCGAGACACCGCTCGAACGACAGCACCGGGTGATCCGACGCGAACAGCACCTTGTGGCTCCCGCGTGTATTCATGAACTGGATCAGCTCCGCCGGCAGGTACTTCGGGGCGTAGGCCGACGTCATCATGTAGAGATTCGGGTACTTGAGGAGGAGCCGGATTGCCTCGCCCCACCACGGATCGGCGCCGTGGGCCATGACGATCTTCACCTCGGGCCAGAACAGGCAGACCTCGTCCAGATAGAGCGGCCGCTGCGGCTCCGCCGGCATGGGCGGGCCCGGAATACCCGTGTTGATCGAGATCGGGAGATCGAGCTCGATGCACTTCGCGTAGATCGGATAGTAGACCTTGTCGTTCGGCGGACGGTTCACCAGGAACGGGACGATGCGCGCGAGCCGGAGGCCGTGCTTCGCGACGAGCGTCTCGAGCAGCCGGACCGCTTCCATCCCGGTCGTCGGATCGATCGGCGCCGAGCAGATGAACTTCGCGGGGAACGCGCGTGCCAGCTCCGCGATCGGCGCGGGGTCGTGCGCGTTCATCGTGATGATCGCGCGCTCGACACCCGCGGCGTCCATCTGCGCGAGGAGATCCTCGATGGGCGTGTGCGCGAACATCTCCTTCTCGCGCTTGAAGTAGTCCCGCGCCACGCGGACGAGGAACTCCGGACGGTAGTCCGAGACTCCGACGCTCGGATTGAGCCAGCAGTCGATCGCCAGCGGTCGCTCGGTCATCGTCCGGACGGTCTATCACACCGACCGTGCAGTCGCGGCATACGGGGGAAGCCATGCTGGACTCGCCCCGGGAAGATGCTGTAACGCGAGGGGCACCAGGAGGGCACTGTCGATGAGGACCGCGTGGTGGTTCCTGCTCGGCCTCGGCTCGCTCCTCGGCGCCTGTGGCAGTGAGCCCGCCATCGACTGGAGCAAACCAGAGAACTTCCTCCTGCGCGAGAAGAGCTCGAAGACCGATGACGGCGTTCAACTAGACTACTGGTCGCTGGTCGATGCCGCATGCCAGCCCGTGTACGACGCGCTGGCGGACGTCGAGCACTATCCCGACTTCGTGCCCGGGGTGGATCGCACGCAGATCCTCGCCGCCGACGCCTCCACGAAGACGGTCCAGATCGCGCAGCGCGTGATCGGGCGCCAGTCGAATGCCAAGGTGACCTGGACCTTTCACCCGGAGAAGCACCAGATCGACTTCAAGACCGTCAGCAGCGACCTCAACTACAACGATGGGCACTACGAGCTCGACCCGTCGCCCGACGGCAAGCGCTGCCTCGTCCGGAGCAGGTTCATCGTGAAGCAAGGCCAGGGCATGGCGCAGGCCGTCCCGATCGGCGTGCTCGCGGCCGGGACGCGCGAGGCGTTCCTCGCGGCGGCGCGCGGGGTGAAGAAGCGGGCCGCACCGACCGGGTGACGCGCCTCGCGCATGGCGCGAGGCATGGGGATTGCTCTCGTCCCCGGGGAGTCCTGGTACTCACGTCTTCCGCGCGCGCCGGCATCCCGCACGCGTGTTGCCGTGACGACCCGTCGAAAAAATGTCGCTCGGCACTCGTCCTCAGACCTCCCCGCCGACCCCGATGCTGGACCGCGCCTACGTCGAGGAGCGCCGGCGCCTGATCGTCACGCGGCTCCGCTGGACGGCCACCCTCGCCTTCGTCCCGATCGGCATATCCGCCGTCGTCAACGTCGCCGTCTTCACCGACCGGCTGCCCGAGCGCCTCGCCACGTTCGGGGTGCAGACAGGACTCTGCGCCGCGGCGCTTGCGGCGACGGCCGGCCGCAGCGGCGAGCGGCGGGCGCTTCCCGCCGCCATGGGTCTCGTCATCGGCATGGGGACGTCGCTCTTCTGGTCGCTCTCGCTCTCGCCCGGCGACCTCGACGTCCTCGTCGGCCCGATCGGGACGGTCATGGCCGCATCCGCCTTGCTCTTCCCGTGGGGCTTCTGGCCGCAACTCGTCGTCTCGGGCTACGTCGCGAGCGGCTATCTCCTGCTACCGCCGTGGCCGACGCTCGACGCGGCCCGGACGGCGAACGTCCTCATCAGCCTGTCGCTCGGCGTGGCGACCTCCGTCATCGGCGCGCTCGTCCTCGATCGCTCGCGCCGGGCGACGTTCGTCGAGCGCGAGCGGGTCGCCTCGCTGGCACACCAGCGCGAGCTCCTCGTCGACGCGGGCCGCGAGCTGAACAGCACGCTCGAAATCTCCGAGCTCGTCGAGCGCGTGACGCGCCACGGCCATCGGCTCGTCGGGTCCGACGCCGCCTCGCTCACGCTGCACGACGAGCGTCGCAACGTCTTCCGCATCGCTGCGACGTCGACGGATCGTCTCGGTCGCGGCCACGAGGTGATCGGCATCGAGTTCCCCGCCGCGCGTTTCGACATCCTCGCCGGAGAGCTGGCCCGAGCGGGTGTCCTCGAGATCCCGGGGCTACCCGGATTCGACGGCCTCGCGACGTTCATTCACGAGACGTTCGGGTACGCCCGCACGATGTACGTGGCGATCCAGCGCGACGGCCGCCTGCTGGGGTTTCTCAACTTCAACCAGCGCGCGGCGGAGCCGGCCTTCGGGGAGCACCGGGTCCGCCTGGCTGCGGGGATCGCCCACCAAGCGGCGATCGCGCTCGCCAATGCCCGCCTCGTCGACGATCTCCAGACCGCGAACCGCGTCAAGTCGGATTTCGTGTCGACGATGTCGCACGAGCTGCGCACGCCGCTTCACGTCATCATGGGCTACACGGACATGCTCGAGGAGGTGGACGGCCTCGAGCGGACCGCGGCGCTCGCCAAGATGCGCCACGCGGGTCGGGAGCTGCTCGAGCTCATCGAGGCAACGCTCAACCTGAACCGCATGGAGGCGGGGAAGGACACGCCGACCTTCGAGCCGGTCGCCGTGCGCGAGCTCTGGGACGAGCTCGCGTCGGAGTTCGCCGCCCTTCCGCACCGGAGCGAGCTCGACCTCCGCTGGGAACCCGTGAACGGCGTGGAGCTCGTCACGGACCGCCGGAAGCTCAAGACCATTCTCAAAAACCTCGTCGGGAACGCGCTCAAGTTCACACCCGCGGGGCAGGTCGTCGTCGCGTGCCGTCCGAACGACACCGCGTGCGAGTTCACCGTCCGGGACACCGGCGTGGGGATCGCGGCCGAGCACCTTCCGATCATCTTCGACATGTTCCGCCAGGCGGACAGCTCGGACTCGCGCTCCTACGGCGGCGCCGGGCTCGGGCTCTACATCGTCCGTCGGCTGCTCGATCAGCTCGGTGGCGCCGTCGGCGTCGAGAGCGAGGTCGGACGCGGCACCCGGTTCCTCGTGAGGCTGCCGCTCGCCCCCGACGTTCCGCTCGCCGCCTGACGACGCGCCGGCTGCCCACCGGCCGACGCATGTGCCAGACTGCGCGGCGTGCGCGTCGACGTGAGCTGCAAGAAGTGCGGTGGCCGCCGCCGGCTCGAGGTCGGAGACCCGGGAGAGCGGCCGCTCCCGGAGTTCATCCACCTGGTCATGGAGCAGCTCTCCCACCGGCCGAGCTTCGAGTGCTTCGGCGGCCACCTGGAGCTGGCGCCGCCGGTGCCCCGCTTCTGGGACGTCCACTGGGACACTGCCGGTCCCTGACGGGGGTAGATGGACGCTGTCGGGCGCCCCGTGGTAGCGATTACGCCGCTCGCGATGCGGTGCACGGCGCTCGTCCTCGGTGGAGTCCTGCTGGCCCAGACGGCGCTCGCGAGCGAGTGGCGCACCTACGCCGGCGGGCCCCGACGGCTCTTCTTCAACCCGAACACGATCGTCACCCCGGCGAACTTCCGCGAGTTGCGCGTCAAGTGGAAGTTCCCGACGAACGCCGTCGTGACCGCCTCGCCGTCGATCGCCGAGCTCGACGTGCCCGGCGAAGGACGCATCCAGGTCGCCTACATCCAGTCCTGGGACCACACGCTCTACGCGATCCGGACGGGCAACGGCGCCGAGCTCTGGCACTTCGCGATGGACGACCAGCCCGGCGCGACGTTCCCCAACGCCGGCTCCGTCGACATAGAGAGCGTCGACGGCGCCGAGCGCGTCTTCGTCACGGGTGGCGAGAGCATCTATTCCCTTGACGCGGTGAGCGGCCAGCAGCTCTGGCGGTTCGACGCCGGCACCGGCTGCGGCTACGCGAGCCCGCCCGGCCTCTGCGGCTTCATGGGCGAGCGCAACGAGGTCGAGTCGTCGCCGATCATCGCCGGCAACGTCGTCGTCTTCGGCATGGACGTGAACGACGAGGGCGGAAACGGCGGCTTCTACGGCGTCGATCCGCGCGACGGCCGCCTCGTCTGGTACTTCGATCTCGAGACCGGGGCGACGTGCAAGCCGCTGCCGACCGACGACATCCGCCGCTTCGACGGCTATCACACCGAGACCGAGCTCGGTCTGCCGCCGGGCTTCCTCGGCACGCGTCCGGGGTGCAACTTCGATCGCACGCCCCACGGCTGCGGCAACGTCTGGTCGTCGGCGGCGGTCGACGACGCACGCAGCCTCCTCTACTTCACGACCGGCAACTGCGACACCGACAACGACCCGATGACCGCCGCGCCACCACCCCCCATGCCGCCCTTCGATGCCGCGATCGTCGCGCTCCACTTCGACGGGACGCCCGCCTGGCGCTGGCGTCCGCGCGACGTCGACCCGTCCGATTTCGACTTCGGGGCCGTGCCGAACCTGTTCTCGATCACCGTGAACGGGACGTCGCACGACGTGGTGGGCTCGGGCTGCAAGGATGGAACGTACTACGTGATCGATCGCGACGGCGTGAATCCGATCACCGGCGCGCACGCCGATCCGGTCACGTCGCCGAGCGACCTCCCCTACTGGACGCGCAACGTCGTCCCGGGCGGCGACGTCGGCGGGATCCTGGCGACGGCCGCCGTCGACGAGGCGGCGGGTCGGATCTACTTCAGCACCGCGCCGGGCACCGACATCTCGGCGCCGCAGCAGCCGAGCGTCCACGCACTCGACAAGAACACCGGCGCGATCCTCTGGGAGAACACCGGGGAGGCCAATCCGGACGCGAGCTTCGCGCCGACGAGCGCCGTCCCCGGGCTCGTGTTCATCGGCCGGAACGTCCTCGGCCTTCTCCGCATCTACGATGCGGCGACCGGGACCAAACTCCAAGGCATCCCGATCTCGTTCACACTCGCCTCGGCGCCGGCGGTCGTCGACGGGCTCCTGATCCTCGGCGCCGGCTCCGGGGCCCGCAGCTTCGACCGCTTCGACGAGGGCGACGCGACCTCCCGGACGCCGCAGCCGGTCACTGCGCTCTGCATCCACGGCTCGCCGTCGTGCGACGCGGATCAGGACGGCACGGACTTCGCGCAGGATTGCGACGACACGGATCCGAACACGCACCCGGGCGCCCCGGAGCTCTGCGACGGCAAGGACAACGATTGCGACGGAAACGTACCCGCGAACGAAATGGACGCAGACGGGGACGGCTTCCGCGTCTGCGACGGCGACTGCAACGACGCGGATCCGGCGATCCACCCGGGCGCGCGCGACGTTCCGGACAACGCCGTCGACGAGAACTGCGACGGCCTCCGCGCCCGCCATCGCGACCGGTGCGGCCGGGCGGGGAGCGGTCCCGACGATCAGACGGACCTCGCCGCCGTCGGCGCGACGATCGCGGCGGCGTGCCGCTGCGTGCGCGCCGGCCGCGGCCACGCGCGCGACGCCTACCTCGCCTGCGCGCGGCGCACGATCGCGACGGCGGTCCACGACGGCCACCTCCGCGGGCGATGCCGGCGGATGGCACGCGCCGCGGCGCGGGGCGCGACCTGCGCCCAACCCACGCCGTAGAGCGTCCGACCATGCGGACGCGGATGGCAATCGCCGCGTCGTCGTGGAACGATGCTCGGATGCGAACGCTCGCCGTCGTGACGCTCGTCGCGCTCGCCGCCGTCGCCGCGGCGCGCGGCTGGAATCCGAAGGTGCCGCTCCCGCCCGTCCCGTGCACGCTCTTTCCGGCCAACAACGTCTGGAACGCCGAGGTGTCGGCGCTCGCCGCCGATGCGCGGTCCACCGACTACGTGACGTCGATCGGCGCGAGCGCGCCGCTCCATCCCGATTTCGGGACGAAGAAGATCGGCATCCCGTACGCCGTCGCGACCTCCACGCAGGCCGCGGTGCCGATCGAGTTCACGGCTTATGGCGACGAGAGCGATTCGGGACCGTATCCCGTGCCGCCGAACGCGCCCGTGGAGCATGGCAGCGACCGGCACGTCCTCGTCGTTCAGGAGGGATCGTGTCGGCTCTACGAGCTCTTCGGCGCACACAAGAAGCGCCGCGGGGCGCTCTGGCGTGCCGCGAGCGGAGCGTTCTGGGACCTCGGTTCGAATGCCCTCCGGCCCGCCGACTGGACGTCGAGCGACGCCGCCGGGCTGCCGGTCCTCCCGGGGCTCGTCCGCTATGACGAGGTGCAGAGCGGTGCGATCCACCACGCGCTCCGCTTCACCGCGCCCCGCACGCAGCGCGCGTACGTATGGCCCGCGCGCCACTTCGCGTCCTCCAGCACCGACCCGACGCTGCCACCGATGGGCGTCCGCTTCCGGCTGAAGGCCGACGTCGACATCTCGGGCTTCTCGGCGACGAACCAGGTAATCCTGACGGCGCTCAAGACGTACGGGATGCTCCTCGCCGACAACGGCGGCGCGTGGTTCGTCACGGGCGCGCCCGATCCGCGCTGGGACAACGAGGACCTGCACGCGCTGACGACGATCCCCGGGTCGAGCTTCGAAGCGGTCGACGAATCGGGCCTGATGGTCGATCCGGATTCCGGCCAGGTCCAGTAGCCCGCGCGCGGATCGATCCCTAAGATGCCCCGCGTGGCGGGGGCTCCGATCGTCGAGGCGCGCGGGCTGTCGAAGGCGTACGGCGATCGCCGCGTCGTGAGCGACGTCACGTTTCGCGTCGAGGCCGGCGAGTGCCTCGGCCTCCTCGGCCCGAACGGCGCCGGCAAGACGACGACGATCCGCATGGTGACGTGCTTCACCGCGCCGAGCGCGGGCACGCTCGTCGTCCTCCACATGCCGGTCGTGCCGGCGAACCACGCCGCGATCAAGGCACGGCTCGGCATCGTGCAGCAGGAGGAGAGCCTCGACCCCGACCTGACGGTCGAGCAGAACCTCGTCGTCTATGCGAGCTACTTCGGCATCCCGCGATCCACCGCGATCCGCCGCGCGGACGCGCTGATCGACTTCGCGGAGCTCGCCGATCACCGTCGCGCGATGATCCGGACGCTCTCGGGCGGGATGAAGCGTCGGCTGATGCTCGCCCGCGCGCTCCTGAACGACCCGGCGCTCCTCGTTCTCGACGAGCCGACGACCGGCCTCGACCCGCAGGCGCGCCGGCTCGTCTGGGAGCGCATCCGGACGCTCAAGCGCGACGGGACGACCATCCTCCTGACGACGCACTACATGGACGAGGCGGCGCAACTCTGCGATCGACTCATCATCATGGACGACGGCCGGATCATCGTCGAAGGGACGCCGGAGGAGCTGATCGCGGCGCATGTCGGCACGGAGGTGGTCGAGGTCTACCTGTCCGGCGGGGAGCGCACAGACGTGATCGACCGGCTCGCCGCCGGCCCGTGGCGGACGGAGCGCGTCGGTCACGTGCTCTACCTCTACCTCCGTGACGGCCAGGCCGGCGCCGGCATGTTCGGCGCGCTCGACGGGCTCGACTTCACGCGCCGGCGCGCGACCCTCGAGGATGTCTTCCTGACGCTCACCGGCCACGCGCTCCGGGACTGACGGTGCTGCCGACGCGACGCGCGTTCCGGGTGTGGCGGCGGAACCTCGAGTCGTGGAAGCGCTACGCGGTCTCGTTCTTCGTCGCCGCCGTCGGCGAGCCGATCTTCTACCTCCTCGCGATCGGTTACGGGCTCGGCCGCTTCGTCGCGCCGATGGAGGGCGTCCCCTACGCGGCGTTCCTCGCGCCGGGGATGATCGCGTTCACGGCGATGAACACCGCCACCTTCGAAACGACCTTCGGCTCGTTCACGCGCATGACGGAGCAGAACACCTACGCGGCCATCCTCGCCACGCCCTGCTCGGTCGCGGACATCGTCGCCGGCGACGTCCTCTGGGCCGCGTCCAAGGGCATGATCTCGGTCGTCTTCGTCCTCGTCCTGACGGCGGCGTGCGGGCTCCTCGCGAGCCCGCTCGCCGTGGTGCTGGTCCCGGTCGGGTTCCTCGTCGGCCTCCTGTTCGCATGCCTCGGGATGGTCGTCACGGCGCGGGCACCGTCCTACGACTTCTTCAACTACTACTTCACGCTCGGCATCTCCGTGATGTTCCTCTTCTCCGGGGTCTTCTTCCCGCTCGACAGCCTGCCGGTCTGGGCGCGGTCGTTCGCCTGGTTCCTGCCGCTGACGCACGCCGTCGACGTCTGTCGCGCACTGGCGACGGGGACCGCCGGTCTCGCGGTCGTCGGCGATCTCGCCTGGATCGTCGTCGTCACCGCGGTCACGTTCGTCGTCGCCGAGCGCTGGATCCGACGCCGCGTCCTGCCGTAGCTCTTGACGTTCGGGCCGCGTCTTCGGCAGGAGTGCGTCATGGACGCGAGGGCCGCCGCCCGCGAACGACTCGACGCCGCCCGCGCGCCGCTCCTGGCGCTCAGCCACCGGATCCATGCACATCCCGAGATCGCCTTCGAGGAGGAGCGCGCCGCCGCGTGGTGTGCCGAGGCCCTCGACGCCGCCGGGTTCCGGGTCGAGACGAACGTCTGCGATCTGCCGACCGCATTCGTCGCGCGCGCGGGCTCCGGGCCGCTCCACGTCGCGCTCTGCGCGGAGTACGATTCGCTGCCCGGGATCGGCCACGCCTGCGGCCACAACGTCATCGCCGCGATCGCCGTCGGCGCGGCGCTAGCCGCTGCGCGCATCGCGGACGACGTCGGCCTCACCGTGAGCGTCATCGGTACTCCCGCCGAGGAGAGCGGCGGCGGCAAGGTCCTTCTCCTCGAGCGCGGCGCGTTCGACGGCGTCCATGCGGCGCTCATGGCCCATCCCGCGCCCGTCGACGCCGTCGAGCCGCCGACGCTCGCCTGGTCGCACTTCCGCGTCGCCTACACCGGGAAGGCCGCGCACGCCTCGGCGTTCCCCGACCGCGGGATCAACGCCGCCGACGCGCTCACCATCGCGCAGACCGCGATCGGTCTCCTTCGTCAGCACATCCGGACGACCGATCGGGTCCACGGGATCGTGACCGACGGCGGCGACGCACCGAACGTCGTCCCGGCGCACGCCGCGGCCGACTACATCGTCCGGGCACGCACGCTCGGCGAGCTCGAGGAGATCCAGACGCGCGTCGTCCGCTGCTTCGAGGCCGGCGCGCTCGCGACCGGTGCGACCCTCGAGGTGACGCCCGACGGGCCGAGCTACGCCGAGGTCGTTCACGACGGCGCGCTCGCGGCCGTCTACCGTCGGAATGCCGAGGCCCTCGGGCGGAGCTTCTTCGACATCGGCGTGCTGCTGGAACGCGCCGCCGGCTCGACCGACATGGGGAACGTCTCGCACGCGCTTCCGAGCATCCACCCGCTGATCGGCATCGCGTCGCTGCCCGCGGTGAACCATCAGCCGGAGTTCGCCGCGCACTGCGTCACCGAGGCCGCCGATCAGGCGGTCGTCGACGGCGCGCTCGCCCTCGCCTGGACCGCGATCGACCTCGCCACCGACGCGAGCCTCGCGACCCGCCTACAGCGACGACGCACCTGATATCCCACCTTGTCGGTCGCGGAGAGCCGGCGGTATAAGCGTCGGGTCCGGCCGCGCGCGAAAGGGGGCTCTCGCATGCGCCTCGCTCCGATGGTCATCGGTCTCTGGCTGGCGTCGACGGGATCGACGTTCGGCGCCTGTGGCGACGACCCGACCGACGCCGGCGCGATGGCCGACGCGCGCGACGACGTCGAACGCACGTGCCACTGCGCCAGCGCCACGCGGCACGGCGACTACGTGCGCTGCGCCGCCGGTGTCGCGAAGACGCATGCCCGCAACGGAGCGCTGCGCGCCACATGCAAGCGCGCCGTCACGCAGTGCGCCGCGCGCTCGACCTGCGGGAGATCCGGTGCCGTCGCCTGCTGCGTCACGAAATCCGACGGGACGCGGTGTCTCATCAAGCCGGATGCGAGCCGGTGCCGGGCCGCCGGCGGTGCGTGCGTCGCCGAGCACGCGAGCTGCTGCGACGCCTGCAACGCGACGGGCTGCGCGCCCACCACCACGACGACGATCCCGCCGTGCGGCGGTGGCCCGTTCGCGTGCGCCGGTGCGTGCGACCCGGGGCTCACCTGTCAGCCCGTGTCGGATTTCGAGCCGTACTGCGGATGCGTTCCGGACGGCAGCCAGGCCTGCGGCGACGCCTTCTATCCGTCGTGTAACGGCGTCTGCCCGAGCGGCTACTCGTGCGGCAGCACGAGCCACTTCCCGCAATCGGCGTGCTTCTGCCATCCGGATGCGACGCCGGGGTGCGGCGAGGCGGCCTTCCCAACGTGTGGCGGCGCGTGCCCCACCGGCCAGTCGTGTTACCCGCTCCGCTTCAGCAACGTGTTCGACACGTGCGGTTGCGTCACGACCGGGTCCTGTGGCGGACTGTGCAACGATGGCGGCGCCTGTCCCGCGGGCCAGGTCTGCCAGACGAGCGGAGGGCCGTGCGCCTGCGTCGACCAGTAGGCCCCACGTGACGACCGTCCGCACGCGCGACGCCGCGGGCGGCGTCCGCGTCGTCACGCTCGACCGTCCTCCCGCGAACGCGGAGGACGAGACGTTGCTCACGGACCTCGGGACCGCCCTCGACGCCGCGGCGACGGAGGACGGCGTGCGCACGGTCGTGCTCACCGGCGCGGGGAAGTTCTTCAGCGGCGGGTTCGACCTCGCGGCGCCGCGTCGCGACGAGGCGGCCGCGGCAACGATCCGCGCGCTCTATCGGGACACGCACCTCGGGCTCCTCATGCTGCCGAAGCCGACGATCGCATGGGTGAACGGCCATGCGATCGCCGGCGGCCTCGTTCTCGCGCTCACCTGCGACTACCGGCTCGGGGTCGACGGCGACTTCAGGATCGGGCTGAACGAGGTGGCGATCGGCGCCTCGTACCCGCGCGCCGCCCTCGAGATCGTCCGCCTCCGATTGACGCACGCCCGCGCGAGCGAGCTCCTCCTCGGCGCGGCGCTCTATCCGGCGAGCCAGGCCGTCCGCCTCGGCGTGGTCGACGAGCTGCTACCCGCCGACACGATCGAGGCGACCGTCCTCCGGCGTGCGGCCCGCATGGGCGCCTTCCCGCGCGAGGCGTACGCGCACACGAAGGCCGCGCTCGTCGCCGACGCGGTGGATCGCATTCGTGCCGAGACCGACGACGAGGCGGCACGCGCCGGCGCCGTCTGGACGACGGCAGAGAGCCGTGCCGCCCGCGCCGCGCAGCGGGAGCGCCTCCGCCAGCACCGATCCGCTCAGAAGTGACCGGCCGACGCCACCGTTGACGCGACGATGACCGCCGGCCCGACGCCGCAGACGACGCGCGCGAGCGCGATGACCGCCCCGTCGGGCGCGACCGTCGATCGCCTCTCTCCCGCCGCCACGCCCCGGCTCGCGGCGCTCGACTGGATGCGGGGGCTCGTCATGATCCTGATGACGGTCGATCACGCCTCGGGCGAGTTCAACGCCGGGCGCCTCATGACGGACGGACCGACGCTCTACCACGCCGGCACCCCGCTCCCGGCGGCGCAGTTCCTCACGCGCTGGATGACACACCTCTGCGCCCCGACCTTCGTCTTTCTGGCCGGCACCGCGCTGGCGCTCAGCGTCGACCGACGGCGCGCCGCCGGCGAGCCGGCGGCCGTCGTCGACGGGTTCCTCCTCCGACGCGGGCTCCTCATCGCTGCGCTCGATCCGCTTTGGATGTCGTGGGTGCTCGCCCCCGGTCTGATCCTCTTCCAGGTGCTCTACGCGATCGGCGGGAGCCTGGTCGCGATGGTCCTGCTCCGCCGGATCGACGTGCGCTGGCTCGCCGCCGGGGCGCTCGTCGTCGTCCTCGGGGGGGAGGCGCTCATCGGCGGGGCGCTCGCCGCCAGCGGCGGCACGCCCAACCTCGCCGTCGCGTTGCTCCTCACCGGCGGGCAGTTCGGGCGTCTGGTCATCGCCTATCCGCTCGTCCCGTGGCTCGCGATCATGGTCCTCGGCTGGTGCTTCGGTCGGGTTCTGCCGACGAACGCACCAGCGACGGTCGCGCGGCGACTCGTCGTTGCGGGCGCGGCCGCCCTCGTCCTCTTCCTCGCCGTGCGCGGGGCCAACGGATACGGGAACCTGCTCCTCCCGCGCGACGACGGCTCGATCGTGCAGTGGCTGCACGTGAGCAAGTATCCGCCGAGCCTCGCTTACGTCGCGCTGGAGCTCGGTCTCATGGCGGTCGTGCTCGCCGCTTTCATGGCGCGTGCACGTCGGAACCGCACGGCGGAGATCCCGGTGCTGCTCGTCCTCGGACAGACGGCACTCTTCTACTACCTGCTCCACGTCCATCTTCTCGCGCTCGGGGCGACCGTCTCGGGGCTGGAGCACCGAGGCGGCCTCGCGTCGACGTACGTCGCGACGCTGGCGACGGTCGCCGTCCTCTACCCGTTGTGCGTCTGGTATCGCGGCTACAAGGCCGCGCATCCGACCGGCTGGCCGCGCTACGTCTGACCGGCCGTACGCAGGACGACGAAACGGAGGAGCCCGCCGGCGTCGGGCGTGCGAACGAAGCCGGCCTTCGCGAGGACGCGCGCCGACGCGACGTTCGGCGCGTCGGTCGCGGCGACGACGCGATCAAGCCGGCACGCGTCGAACCCGTACGAGACGAGCGCGCGCGCCGCTTCCGTCGCGAGGCCGCGTCCCCACGCGTCCGGGACGACGGCGTAGAGTAGCTCGACGTCGTCGCCTGCGTCCCGAAGCCCACACCAGCCGACGAATGCGCCGCGCTCGCGGAGATGCATCGCCCAGTGGCCGAACCCGCGGCGCGCGAACGACGCGACGCTTTCCGCGACGACCGCGGCCGCACGGTCGCGGTCGATCACCTCGTCGTCCCAGAGGTAGCGTCGGACGTCGGGATCCGTCCAGAAGCGGTGCACCAGGTCGACGTCGTCCGGAGCGAGCGGCCGGAGCGACAGCCGGTCGGTCTCGATGACGCGCTCCGCCATGACGTTCTCGTAGCGGCCGTTCCACGCGGCGGCAAACGCTTGACGCTCCGTGGCCGCGTGCGCGACGCTTGCGGCTCGCATGACGCTGCCGCTCGGCGTTCGGCTGCTGAACGGTGCCGGCGGCGCCCTCCGCGCGGCCGGCGTGCCGCTCGTCCGGCTCGAGGCCGACTTGTTGATGGCCCGCGCCGCGCGCAGCACCGGCCTCGACGACTTCGGCGACGACGCCTTCCGCGAGCCGCTCCGCGTGCTCGCCGCCTCCTTCGAGGACGAGGCGGCGCTCACGATGCTCGGCCGGTTCATCGCCCGCGGCGACCTCGTCCGGCTCCTCGAAAACCGCCTCCGCATGACCGACGTCCGCAAGCGTCATCCGGCGATCGCGGCCGAGCCGATCCGGAGCCCGCTCTTCATCGTCGGCCTCCCGCGGACCGGCACGACGATCCTGCACGAGCTCCTCGCCGTCGACCCGGCGAATCGCGTGCCGATGACCTGGGAGGTGATGCATCCCTGGCCGCCGCCCGAGCGCGCGACGTACGAGACCGATCCGCGGATCGCCGAGGTCGAGAAGCACTTCAGCGGGATCGATCGCCTGATTCCGAACTTCAAGGCAATGCACCCGATGGGCGCCCGTCTGCCGCAGGAATGCGTCGCGCTCACCGCGCACGACTTCGCGACGATGATCTTCCACACGACGCACCGCGTGCCGAGCTACCAGGCGTGGCTCGAGCGTGCGGATCTCCGCTGGGTGTACGCGTCCCATCGCCGGCAACTCCAGTACCTCCAGTGGAAGTTTCCGGCGGAGCGATGGGCCCTCAAGTCGCCCGGTCACCTATGGGCGCTCGACGCGCTCCTCGCCGTCTATCCCGACGCGCGGATCGTCCAGACGCACCGCGATCCGCTGAGGGTGATCTCGTCGCTGACGAGCCTGATAACGCTCCTCCGGAGCCTCGCGAGCGACCGCATCGACCCGGACGAGATCGGCGCCGACTGGACGCGCCGGCTCGCGGCTGGCCTCGAGCACGCCATGGCCGTACGCGACCGCGGCGTCCCGGCAGACCGCGTCTTCGACATGCACTTCGCCGAGTTCATCCGAGACGAGATCGGGATGGTCCGACGGATCTACGCGCACTTCGGCCTCGAGCTGTCGCCGCAGGCGGAGACGCGGATGCGCGACTTCCTCGCCGCCAATCCGAAGGACAAGCACGGCGGACACAAGTACCGCCTGGCCGACGCCGGCCTCGACGCCGCAACCGAGCGCCGGCGGTATGCGGCGTACCAGGAGCGCTTCGAGATCGCGCTCGAAGCCGTGGACTGACGTCAGCGGAGCCGGATCACCGTCGACGTCGGCTGCTCGGGAAGCGTGTCGGCCTGGAGCCAGCGGCAGAACACGAGGCCCTCGCGATGGCCGGCGGTCTCGATCCAGTTCGGGACGCCGGGATCCCGCTGCGCGACGACGACGCGGAACGAGCCGTCGGGCTCGAGCGCGACCTGCTCGCGGTTCAGCGACACCCGATGGTGTCGATAGTCGAGCGACTGCATGTAGCGATTCCAAAGCTGGACGCCCCAGTACGTGCAGCGCGGCGAGCGTCCCGCGATGACGAGCGCCTCGTCGGGCTCGAGATGGAACGCGCCGAGCGCGTAGATGTTGTCGGGCGTCCCCCATCCGGGCACGTGCGGGCTCCACGGCATCGGCGGCCCGACCAGGTTCGGCGGGAGCGACGGCAAGGGCACGATCGCGAGCGTCTCCCGGACGAAGGTCGCGACCGCACGGAGCCGACGCGCCACCGCCACGTCGTCGAGCGGCGCCGGCGCCGGCGAGGCGACGAGCGGCTCGATCGTGAAGCGCGCCGGTGTCGGGGTGCGCGGATCCCAGTAGTACTCGCGGGAGATGACGCACACGGCGTCGGGGCCGAGCTCCACCCAGTCGCCGGCCACGTCCGGGCGGGGCGGCGGCGACAGGACGAGCGTGAAGGCGCCCGCGCGATCGAAGGAGAGGTCACGCTGCGACACGTTGGCGACCACGCGCTCCGACCACTCGCCGTCGGGCTTTCCGCCGTAGACGCAGAACGCGAGATAGACCTCGTTCCCGCGGACGCCGCGGATCCGGTAGCCCCGGTCGCCGCGCAGCGGCGCGAAGAAGTAGCGCGAGTCGACGTTGTCGCCGAGGATCTTCCGCGTCGGCGACGCGAGGGGCGTGAAGCTCGGCCACTCGGGATCGCCCTCGAGGTAGAGGTCGAGCCCGTAGCCGAGCAGGTGGGTCAGATGCCGGTAACCGTCGGCGATCGCGATCGGATCGTCGACCACACGCGGGCCGTCGCGGAAGGTCGCGTCGGCGTCGCGTAGCAGCCCGAGGAGCTCGCGGAACGCCCGAGCGCTCTCGGGTTCGGCCGCCATCGCCGCGGTCTAGCAGACCGAGGCCGGTGGGGAGAAGAAGACCCCGGTCTCCTCAGTGCACCGCGCGTCCCGGCGCCGAACGCGCCTGCGCTTCGTAGCTGTGCGACAGGACGAAGTGGAACGCGGCGACGCGGTCCGTCTCGGTCTCCGAGACCAGCTCGAAGACGTACTCCTCGTCTTCCTCGCCGGCGACGCCCTGGACGTACGCGATCTCACCGGGCGCGAGCAGCAGCTCGCCGACGAGCCGTTTCCCCCGCAGCACCTGGATGACCAGCGTCTCCGACTCGGCGGTGAAATGCCAGTGGAGCTCCTCGTCGTCGTAGAGGACGGTCTCCGGGGTGCCCGCACGGATGATGCAGTTCGGATGCGCCTGGAGCCAGGTCCAGAACGCCTCGAACGACAACGTGGTCGCCGCGTGCTCGACCCGCTTGTCCCCCACCATCCGGACCATGGTAGCGCCGCATGCGCCGTGTTGCCATGGCTCATGCCGCACTGCGCCCGAGCGGCCACGCTCCGACCGCCCGTCAGATCGGACCGGTCCCCGTCGCTGAGCGCTACAAGGCTCAGCGCGCGCGAACCCCGCGAAGGCCCGTATGCGCTTCCACTTCCCGCTGGCACGCCGTTCGCTCGGACGCGGTCCGCATGAAGGCCCATTTCCTTCAGAGGGCGCGCGCGAGACTCGAAACGATGCGTGCGGACGCCGTGAAGACCGTGCAGGCCGAAGTCGCGGCGAGCCGCGAGCCGACCGGCGCCGAAGCGGCGGACGTCCACGACACCGCGACCGACGATCGCGAGCGAGAGCTGCGACTTCTCCTCACCGACCGCGATCGTGGAAAGCTCGAGGCGATCGAGCAGGCGCTGTCGCGGATCGACGCGGGCACCTATGGGATCTGCGAGCTCTGCGAGGAGGACATCGCCGAAGGCCGCCTCGAGGTGCTGCCGTTCACGAGCGTGTGCGTCCTCTGTCAGGCGGACCGCGAGCGCCAGCGCGCGCAGCATGCCGCGGTCACGGAGGGCCGGTCGCTCACCGGGGCGCTGGCCGATTTCTTCGACGACGGCGACGCTCCGTCTGCGCGCGGCGCGGCGGTCGGCTGACGCGCATCCTTGAGCGCGGTCCGTCTACGTCCGGAATCGACCTCGGAGGCTGCTGAAAACCCCGCGTACTGCGGCGGCGGGTTTTTTCAGGAACCTGTAGTGTCACGATGCGGCACCGCACGCGCGCTCGCGGAGCCGCGCCGCACGCGCCGAGGCGTCCGGCTGATTCGCGCGGGCGTAGATGCGCGCGAGCCCCGCGAACGCTTCGCACCGATGGCGCTGCACCGTCGCGTCGTCGAGGTTGATCGTCACCGCGTCGGTCCCGGTCCGGACGACCTCGTGTCCGTGCGGATCGAACGTCTGATAGACCGTCACGAGGCGCGTCGCGGCGTCCCGGTTCTCGGGACGGATCGTCACCGCCTGGAAGAGCGCGATCGCCGCCTCCTCCCAGCGGCCGAGGTTGCAGAGCACGGCGGAGACGTCGACGTAGCGCGAGGGGTCGGACGGCTGGAGCTGGCGTGCGCGCTCCGCCGCAGCGAGGGCGTCGGCGTGGCGACCGAGCCCCGCGTAGGCGAGCGACAGGTTCTGGTAGAGCTCGATCTGCCCGATCTCGGGGATCCCCGCGGCGTCGTGGTGCGTCGCGACCATGGTCTCGGCGAAGCGGCGATTCGCCGCCACGTCGAGCGTCCGTCCGCGCTCGAGCACGGCGACCGCCTTCGCGTACCACGGCGTCGCGTCACCGCCGTGCGCCGCCACCGCGTCCCCCTCGACGACGTAGTAGCTGCCGAGGTCGATGAGCGCCGCCGTGTAGTCGCCGCGGATCGCGACCGCGCGTTCCGCCTCGGCAAGGATGCGCGCGAGCTCGCGATGTTGCGGGTCCGACGCGAAGAGCGCGGCGGCGTATGCCTTGCGGGCTTTCGCGCTCGCGGGCGCCGTCTCGACCGTCGCCGCCCAGAGTGTCCGCTCGTCGCGCCAGTCGGCGTTCCTGACGACCGTCCGCCACGAGAATGCGACGAGGATCGTCGCGATCGCCGCGAAGACGGCCCGCCGCGCTCCGCCGCCGCGACGCGCGATCCGCTCGACGAGCAAGCCAACGAGACCCGCGAACCCGGCGAGCGGGAGATAGAGGAAGCGGTCGGCCATCACGCTTCCGATGACGGTGAGGACGTTCGCGGTCGGGAGAAGCGCCACGAGGACGAACAGCGTGAAGAACGAGACCAGCGGCGCGCGCCTGCGTTCCCGGTACGCGATTGCGACCAGCGTGAGGATCGCCATGAGCGCCGGCGCGGGAACGACGTCCGGCCACGTCGTCGGTGGGAAACGGACGACGGGGATCTGCGCGTAGGAGTAGTCGGCGGACAGCGTCTGTGGCGACACGAGGAGGCCGAGCTCCCGTCCCATCACGGCGAGGCCGGTGAGGCGGCCGCTCCAGAACGCCGCCTCGACGATCGGATTGTCGACTGGCGACGTCGGATCGGGTGGGAGGCCGGCGCGCGCCACGGCCCATCGCGCGGCAACGTAGATCGCCGCGACCGCGAGCACCGTGACGAGTCCCGACCACGAGCGCTCGCCGCCTCGGAGCTCCCAGAGAAGGATCGCCGCGACGAGCACGACGCCGTTCTCCTTGCTGAAGAACGCGACGATCGCCGCGACGCCGAGCGCTACCGTCCACCGGACGCGGGCGACGCCACGAGCCGCCCGCGCGCGAACGTGGCAGACGAGCCCGCCCAGGACGCCGAGGGCCGCCAGCTGATCCGCCCGACCGACGACGTTCGCCACCGCCTCCGACGCGACCGGATGGAGCCCGAAGACGGCCGCGGCGACCAGCGCGGGCGTCTCGCGCGCGACCAGCGTCCGGACGAGGAGGTACACCGTCGCAACGCAAGCGAGATGCAGCAGCAGGTTCACGACGTGATAGCCGAAGGGACGGTCGGCGTTCCCGAGGACGGCATGGTTGAAGAGGTACGAGAGCGTCGTGAGTGGACGATAGAGGCCGTCGGTCGCGAGCGGCTGCCAGTAGTCGCGCGAGAGGGCGAGCCAGACGTTCCGAAGGCTCGCTTCCCGCAGGGCCGGGTTCTCGAGGACCAGAGGCCGCGCGTCGAACACGAGCTCGCCGTCGAGCGTGTTCGCGTACGTCAGCACCACCGCCGCCATCACGCCGCCGAGCGCGAGAAGACGTCCGAACCCGCCATCGCCCGCGCGCTGCGCCATCCGATCGCCTCGGCCCGCGTGAAACCACGCCGGGCGTGGTGAGGGCAAGCGAGCCGCGCGGTCAGTCGGAGCGCGCCGCGAACGCGCTCGCGCCGTTCATCGTCGCCGTACTGTAGCGCGCCTCCCAGCACTGGGCGGCGTCGTTCCGCAGGAGCTGGACGCGCACCGGCCGCGCGAGCGGCAGCGCGGGGATGTCGAGCGCCGCGCCGCGCCCGCGCAAGGCGATCTTTGCGCCACCCGCGCCCCGCACTTTCAGCTGTATCCTCGCGATGCCGTCCGGGCTGAGCGACGAATCGCGGTACTGGAACCCGCCCGGACGCGCGTGCCAACGCGGGCGCGCGGCGCAGTGATCGGCGGGTGCGAGGGCGCCGAGCGCGAGACCGTGTGCGTCGTAGATGCAGAAGAGGTAGTCGCTTCCGGCGGACGGATCTCCGAAGTCGGCGACGCTCCCGCCGCTCGGCTGCGTCCACTTCCAGACGACCTGATCGCGCGCCGCGAACGCGCCCTCGTGCACCAGCACGGTCGCGCTCCGCGGCGCCGCAGGCTGGCACCCGGGTCGCGGCGCCGACGGACACGCCGCCGTGCCGGGCGTACCCTTCGCGATCGTCATGGCGTCGCCGACCGTGCCGTCGTCGCGGATCATCCGCGCGGACAGGCTCGCGCCGTCGACCGAAACCTGCGTGAAGTGATGGCTCGACTCCGCATGGGCCGTGAAGCTGCTCGAGCCGACGGGATGCAGGTCGCGCCCGCCCCCGCCGGTCGTGACGTAGACCGTCCCGTCGCACGCCGAGACGATCTGGTCGGCGCGGAGCGGCTTCGTGCGCTCGTAGTTATGCTCGTGCCCCATGAAGACGACGTCGACGGCGTGCGCGTCGAAGAGCGGCACGAGGTTCGTCCGGAGCGTCGTGTTGCTGCCGTGCGTGGTACCGCTCGAGTAGATCGTGTGGTGGAAGGCGACGAGCTTCCACCTGGCGGTCGTCGCGCCGAGGTCCCGGTCGAGGAACGTGTACTGCGCGCTGCCCGGACTCGTGCTCGCGTTGCTGTCGAGCACCGCGACGTGCGCGTTCCCAAAGTCGAACGAGTAATAGTTCTCGGACCCGGCGGCGTTGTTGGCCGGCGTGTAGAACGCGTCGCGCCACGGCTGCCCGGCCGCGGTGCCGACGTCGTGGTTTCCGAGCGTCGGCCAGAAGACGAACCGCCGGATCAGGTCCCGATACGGGACGAAGAACTCGGGATCGAAGTCCGCCGCGCTCCCGTCCTCGTAGATCATGTCGCCGGTGCTGAGGACGAAGTCGGCCGGCAGCGCGACCATCCGATCGCGGACGGCGCGCTGCGACGCGTCGCCGGTGCCGTGATCGCCGACCACGAGGAAGGAGAAGGGGCGGCGCGGATCGTCGGTCCGGAAGATCGACTCGCCGCCGATCGCGACGCCGTCCGCGCGCGGCGTGTATCCGTACTGTACGCCGGCCGCGAGGTTCCCGACCGGGATCGCACACAGGGTGCCTCGCCCGCCGACGTACACCGTCGTCGCACCACCGAGCGGGCGCACACCGACCGCGCACGACGCGGCAACGTCGGTCTTCCAGACGACCGTGACACCGCGGGTCGTTAGCAGCTGGAGGTACGGGCCGCGAGTCAGCGTCGCCGCGGAGGCCGTGGTCCCGACGGAAGCGACGACGGCCAGGATGACGCATTGCAGCCGGCGGCGGACAAGCGACGCGTGGTCAGGATCGGATGACAAGACGTGCACGGCGACGAGGGCGCTGTGGCCGCTGGTGGGCCGGGGCTAGTGCGTGGCGTCGCCCTTCACGTCGATCGTGCCCTTCTCGGAAAGCGAGCCGCCCTGCCCCTTCTCGGCGCCGGCCCGCGCATCGACGTTCGCGACGGTGAAGGCGTAGTGGCCGGGCGGAAGCGGCCCCAGCTGCGCCGCCTTGCCGGGCGGGAGGACGGCGGTCAGCTTGTCTGCGTTCCAGCGGAAGTTGAGCCCCGCGCCGGCGGTCTCCTCACCCGGACGCTCGAGGAGCTTCGGCAGGCGTTCGCGGAGGTCGCTCGGGTCCGTGAAGGCGACCGTCATCGGATGGACGGAGTGATTCTCGAACACGACGAGCTCTTTCGGGCTGACGGTCAGGCGGTCCGGCAGAATGTTGTCGTTGTCGAGCACGACCGTGTTTCGGGGTGGCCCATTCGTCTTCGTCTCGAACGCGCAGACGGCGCTCCCCGTGAGGAGCACGGCAACCGACATCATCGCGGCGATCTTCATGCGGCTCACGTAAGCGGACCGTCCGAGGCGGTCAATTCCGTCTTCCCGCCGCACGACCGGCTCCCTCGCCGGGGATGGCAACAGGACCGCGGTCGCCGCGCAGGCGCTCACGACGCGGCCCCGGCGCCGTGTCGCTTCCGTCGACGCGGTACCCCACGCGACGGGCCGACGACGCGCGACAACCGCGCGGCGAGCGCGATGGCGAGTCCGTTGCTTTCCGCGCGTGTCTCCCGCCGACCGCCGGACGGCCGCTCGACTCGTGCCGGCGGCCCTCATCGCCACGATCTTCGCCGCCCGCACGACCTGGGCGCTTCCGGATCTCGAGCCCGAGCTCTACGGCGCAACGTTCGCGGCCGACCAGACCGTCGGCACGGGCGACGTCGCGGAGGGCTGCGCCGGCGGCACGACCGGTCGCCTGCTCCTCCGCTTCGGCGTCCGCTTCCACAACACCGGAACCGATCCGCTCGTGATCGGCAACCCCGGCTGTCCCGTCTGTGCCGCCAACCCGGGCGCGATCTGCGAGGATCCGCGATTCATCTGCAGCCCGGCGGACGGTCACAACCATCCGCACTTCATCGGCTTCGCGAACTACGAGCTGCGCGACTTCGAGGGGAACCTCCTTCGCCAGGGCGGCAAGAAGAGCTTCTGCGTCCGCGACAACCGGTGCGACAGCGGCACGCCGGTGTTCGACTGCAACAACCAGGGCATCTCCCCGGGTTGCGTCGACGACTACGATCCGTCGCTCGGCTGCCAATACATCGACGTGACGGACGTCCCGAACGTGACGTCGCTCGCGCTCCGCCTGCGCGCGACGCTCGACCCGAACGATCAGCTCCCGGACGCGAATCGGAGCAACAACACCGCCGAGCTCGACCTCCCGGGGTGCGGCGATGGGACCGTCCAGACGGGCGAGGAATGCGACGGTGCCGCGACGCCCGCCGGTCGGTGCTGCGACGCCGACTGCCAGCTGGCGCCGCCCGGGACGTCGTGCGGGCCGACGACCGGACCCTGCGGCGGACCGGACGCGCCCTTCCCGGACGGCACGTCCTGCGGACCGGGCGCGCCGCCCTGCATGGTGCAGGTCTGTCGGAGCGGGGTCTGCGCGTCGGAGACCGGAAGCGGCGGGTGTCTCATCGGCGCGACGTGCTTCCCGCCAGGCACGCCCGATCCGGTGGATGCCTGCCAGCGCTGCGACCCGAGTCAGCGCACCGACACGTGGTCCCGGAACGTCGACCCGGATCTCCCCGGCCTCCAGTGCGAGGCGTCCCGGCTGACGCGCGCCCTCGTCGGCAATACGTGCCGCGCGCGCGTGGCCGCGCGCCTCCAGCGCCCGCTCCTCCGCATCCACGAGACGCTCGATCGGCTCGACGGCGCCTCGAACGCCGTCACGGTGCGTATGGACCGCCGGCTCGCGCGCGCGGTCGCCCGGCTCGTGCGCGCCGAGCGCCGCGCGGCCCGGACGGGTTGCGATCTCGGCACGTTCTCGCAGGAGCTCGACGTCCTGATCGGCGAGTTCGACACGTACCGGGCCCTCCAGGCACGAAGTCGCTGACGGACGGCGTCGGCGACGGGACGCGTCCCCGACGTCACGGGCCTTGATCCCGAGCCGCTCGGCGACGCGGGCGGCCTCCGCGATCGTGAAGTTTCGCGATGCCGGGTGGGACGTATCCCTGGCGCCGGGTCGTCCGTCATGCAGAAGGAGGACCTGACATGGCCGACATCGATCTGCCGGACGAATTGCGGGACGCGCTGCGGGCGGCGTGGCACCGCTACGTCGACCTCCTCGCGCCGCTTCGACCGTCGCTCCACGGGTACTGCCGGCGTCTGACCGGCAACGTCTGGGACGCGGAGGACCTCGCGCAGGAGACGCTGCTGCGCGCGTTCGCGACGCTCGGGAGCGTCCACGTGCCGATCGAGAATCCCCGGGCGTACCTCCTGCGAACCGCCACCAACGCCTGGGTCGACGTCGTCCGACGCCGCGGGACGGAGGCGACGGCGCTCGCCGACCCGTCGGCGCTGCCTGCAAGCGCCGACGCGCCGACGGACGCGGTGCGCGACGCGGGGACCGTTCTCCTCCAGCGGCTCGCGCCGCAGGAGCGGGCCGCGGTCGTCCTGAAGGAGCTGTTCGAGTACAGCCTCGACGAGATCGCCGCGATCCTCGGGACGACGGTCGGGGCGGTGAAGGCGGCGCTCCACCGCGGCCGCACGCGTCTTCGCGAGCCGGAGGCGCAGACCACCCGGCGGCGGCCGTTGCCCTCCGTCGCGCTCGTCGACCACTTCGTCGCCGCCTACGCCGACGCCGATCTGCCCGCGCTCCTCGCGCTCATGCTGGACACCGGCTCGGTCGAGAACGTCGGCTCGAGCGTCGACGTCGGCCGCGCCGCGTTCGGCCGCGATCGGGGCTGGTTCTGGCACCTCGTCAACGGACATCCGGAGTGGCCGGCGGAGTTCGCGTACGAGGCGGCGCGTCTCGAGCGTCGCGAGGTCGACGGCGAGCCGGTCGCACTCGGATTCGCGACCCGTCGCGGGCGTGAAGGCCTCGAGCAGGTGCTCCGCTTCCAGGAGGACGACGGCCGGATCGCGCGCATCCGGGGCTACTCGTTCTGTCCCGAGACGATGCGGGAGGTCGGCACCATGCTCGGCCTACGCGTGCGAACGGGCCTCTACCGCTTCCCCACGCCGGCGCCAGGAAAGACGTGGGAAGGTGCATGACGAAAATCGCCGCCGTCGCGCACCGAGCGCGCGATCCGTCTTGACTGCGGAAACGTGCGGCACGATACCTGCGGCGCCCCGAAAAAATTGGAACGCGGAGGTGCTCGCATGACGAAGTGGATGCTCTTCCTCGTCGCCGCCCTCTTCTGCGCTTCGAGCGCCAGGGCGCAAACGCAGGGCCGCCTGGTGAAGTTCGGCCCGAACGGCACGCTGGTCGACGCCGGGATCACCGACGACGGCAACGGACAGATCGACATCCTGCCGGGGACGGGCGGGGTCTCGGCCCTCGTCATGGGGAACTACGGGCAACCGAGCGTCCTGCTCCTCCGCGTCTCCGCGAACTACGCGTACATGAAGTTCCCGGGCGACTACTTCAACTTGGAGAACCAGTCGTACCAGCCGGTCGCCTGGTGGGAGAGCGGCGGCGAGAGCTACGCCTACGGCCCGATCACCGTCGCCGGTGGCACCGCCGAGACGGTGCAGACGGTCACGACCGACTATACGGTGCAGAGCGTCGACAGCATCATCCTCTGCGACACGAGCACGCAGACGACGGTCGGGATCACGCTTCCATCGACCACGGATCAAGCCGGGCGGACGTTCCGGGTGAAGAAGGCGACGAGCGGCGGCTCGTGCGTGCTGCACGCCGCGGCGGGCGACACGTTCGACTTCGGCGGCGGCACGACCCTCTCGATCGCGTCGAAGAACGCGACCAAGCTCCTGGTGGCGACGCCCGGAGTCTGGGCGCTCTTCTGAGCGTCGGCCGTACGAGCCCCTGAGCGACGACCCCGGGTCGGGACCGTGGTAGCGTCCCGTCCGTGGTCGTCGCACTGTCGCTCTACTTCCTCGTCTCGGGCATCGCGAGCCTCGTCCTCGAGGTCGTCTGGCTCCGCGAGCTCCGGCTCGTCTTCGGATCGACGACCCTCGCGACGAGCACGATCCTCGTCGCGTACATGCTGGGGCTCGGCGTCGGCGCGCTCCTCGGTGGGCGCCTCGGCGGCCGCTGGGGGAACGGTGTCCGCGTGTACGGCGTGCTCGAGATCGCCGTCGGGCTCTCCGCGCTCGTGGTCCCGTTGCTCCTCGCTCGCTTCCCCGCGCTGAACCACGCCCTCCTCTACCGGCTGCCGTTCTGGCCGGCCGCGCTCGTACGCTTCGTCGTCGCGCTCGGGGTCCTCGCGGTGCCCACGCTCCTCATGGGCGCGACGCTTCCCGTCCTCGCGGGGACGGTCGCCCGTCACCCTTCGGCGGCAGGGCGCCTGGTCGGCGTGCTGTACGGGCTCAACACGCTCGGCGCGGTCGGCGGCGTGCTCCTCGCGACGTTCGTCCTCTTCCCGCGGGTCGGCCTCGGGGGGGCGAACGCCGTCGGGGCGGGGCTCGACCTCGCGGTCGGCGGGCTCGCGCTCATCGTCGCCCGCCGGTGGCAGGCTGCAATACCGCCGCGCCCCGCACGGCGTGCGACGACGCCATCGTACCGATGGCATCCGCTGCTTTCCGCGTACGCGGTGGTCGGCTTCACGGCGCTCGTCTTCGAGGTGTGCTGGACGCGCGCGCTCGCGATGATCCTCGGCTCGTCCGTGTACGCCTTCGCCTGCATGCTCGCCGCGTTCCTCACGGGCATCGGGCTCGGCAGCGTCGCCGTGGGGCGCTGGACCGATCGCCTCCGCCGGCCGCTCACGGCCGCGGCCGGCGCGATCGCGGTCCTCGGGGCGCTGTCGCTCGTCACGACGCTCGCCCTCCCCCACCTCCCGAACGTCTTCGTGCGCGCCGTCATCCGGTTCGGGACGGACGGCAGCCGACTCCTCCTCGTCCACTTCGCGATCGGCGCGCTCGCGATGCTGCCGTCGGCGCTCGTGCTCGGTGCGCTCTTCCCGCTGACCGCGCGCGCGCTCGCCGACGCCCGCACGACGACCGGCACCGCCGTCGGCGACGTCTACTTCGCGAACACGATCGGCTCGGCGCTCGGGGCGTTCGCCGCCGGCTTCGTCCTCATCCCGCTCGCCGGCCTCCGGGCGACGCTCGCGATCGCGTCCGCCGCGGACCTCGTCGCCGCCGGCGGACTCGCGCTCGCCGGCGCGGCGACGACGCGCCGCGGAACGGTCGTTGCCGCGGCCGTGTCGCTCGCGGCCGCCGTCGCCGTGGTCGCCGTCCCGTTTCCCTGGGATGTCGCGGAGCTGACGCGGGGCGTCTTCCGGTCGACCGCGAGCCGGCTCGACGTCGGCGTGAAGCCGCTGCCGCTCGAGGGCGTGCCGTTCGGCGACGTCCTCTTCCATCGCGACGGCGTGACGGCGAGCGTGTCCGTCTACGCCGAAAACAACTCGCTCTTCCTGAAGATCAACGGGAAGACCGACGCCTCCGTCCCCGATGACATGAGCACGCAGGTGCTCCTCGCCCACGTGCCCCTCCTCTTCGGCCCACCGGCCGAGCGAGTGCTCGTGATCGGCCTCGCGTCGGGCGTCACGGTCGGCGCGGCGACGCGCTATCCGGTCGCGCGCATCGACACCGTGGAGATCGAACCCGCCGTCGTCGAGGCGTCGCACTTCTTCGACGACTACAACGGCCGGCCGCTCGACGACCCGCGCGTCCACGTGATCGTCGACGACGGGCGGACGTATCTCTCGGGGACGACCGAGCGGTACGACGTCATCATCTCGGAGCCGTCGAACCCGTGGATCACGGGCGCCGCCGATCTCTTCACGCGCGAGTTCTTCCGGCTCGCCCGCGGCGCGCTCGGGCCGCGCGGGCGCCTCCTCCAGTGGGTCCAGGTCTACGGCCTCGAGCCGGAGAGCTTCCGGGCGATCCTCGCGGCGGTGCGCGCGGAGTTTCCGTCGGTCTACGTGTTCTCGTGGGAGCCGCGATACGGCGACATCCTCGTTCTCGCGGCCACGGAGCCGCTCCGACGCGAGGACCTTCCCGCGTGGGACCGACTTCCCGCGACGGTCCGCGAAGATCTACAACGGTTCCGAAACTTCTCGAGCGTCGATCTCTGGAGCCTGGTGCGTCTGCTTCCGGCGGACGTCGACCGCATCGTGAGCCAGGCGCCAGTCGTCAACAGCGACCGGAATCTCTTCGTCGAGCTCTCGAGCCCGCGCCTCCTCCACGCCGAGCAGCAGACCGTCGACGCGAACTGGGCGCTCCTCCGGCCGTTCGATCGCGGCGTCCTCCCGCTCCTCGAGGCGCTCGGCGTGCCGCTCGACGGCGACCAGATCGGCGCGCTCGCGCTGTCGTACGCGCAGGCGCGCGCAGACGGCGACGTCGCGGCCACGCTCGCACGCGTGGCGATGGCGCGCGGGCCGTCGCCCCACGCGGTCGCCGCGAACGTCGTCCTCGGCGCCGGGCGACCACGCGACGCGCTGCTCGGCGAACTCGACCAGGCGGTCGCGCTCGCGCCGGAGGCGGTCGAGCCGCGCATCCTCCGCGCGACGAAGCGACACGAGGCGCGCGCGGACGCCGACGCGCTCGCCGACGTCGACGCCGTTCTCGCGGTCGCGCCCGACGATCCGCGCGCGCACGTGCTCCGCTGGCAGGTGCTCCGCCGCCTCGGACGGCTCGAGGAGGCGACCGAGTCGCTCGATACCGCGATTCGCTTGCCGTATTTCCAGCTCCAGCCAGCGCTCTGGTTCGCCGCCGCGGACGTCTACCTCGCGGCGGGACGGCCGAGCGACGCCGCCGAGTGGCTTCGCCGCGTGCTCCGCGGGCGGCCACTCTGGGTCGAGGGATGGGACGCGCTCGCAACCGCCTGCGAGCGTGCCGGCAGGACCGCGGACGCCGCCCGCGCGCATCGGAACGCCGCCCAGGCGGCGCGCGATCAGGTGCTCTTCCTCCAGCGCGAGGCGCGCCTCGCCGCTGCGCGACAGGACTGGGGACGCGCCGTCGAGCTCGCGCAACAGGCGGCGGCGAAGGACCCGCGCTACGAGCCGGTCGCGCGCGACCTGGAACGTTTTCGCGCCGCGGCCAGCGACGGTCGGTAATGACGGTCTCGTAGCGGGCGTGCCCGCTCAGCGCCGGCGCGCCGCGCGCCGCTCGCTCCATCCCTGGAACACCACGTAGAAGACCGGGACGAACAGGACGGCGAGGAACGTCGACGTGATCATCCCGCCGAAGACCGCCGTGCCGAGCGCCCGACGGCTCGCCGCGCCCGCGCCCTGCGCGAAGACGAGCGGCGTCACGCCGAGGATGAACGCGAAGGACGTCATGAGGATCGGCCGGAAACGGAGGCGGGCGGCCTCGATCGCCGCGTCCTCGACGCTGCTCCCGCGCTCGCGATGCTCGCGCGCGAACTCGACGATCAGGATCGCGTTCTTGCTCGCGAGCGCGATCAGCAGGACGACGCCGATCTGCGTGTAGACGTTGTTGTCGAACCCCCGGACGACGAGCGCGATCACGGTGCCGAGAATCGCGAGCGGCACGACCAGGATCACGGCGATCGGGTTCGACCAGCTCTCGTACTGCGCCGCCAGCACCAGGTAGACGAGGAGGATGGCGAGTCCGAAGACGAGCGTCGCCTGGCCGCTGACGACCCGCTCCTGGTACGCGATCCCGGTCCAGTCGAAGCCCATCTCGGGCGGGAGCTTGCTGTGCGCCATCTCCTCCATGATTTCGAGCGCCTGGCCGGTGCTCCAACCGCGCGCCGGCTCGCCGGTGATCGCGGCGGCGGGATAGAGGTTGTAGCGCGGGATGATCTGCGGACCGGTCGCGTCGCGGACGTCGACGAGCGTCCCGAGCGGGACCATCGCACCGTCGCCGGTGCGGACCTCGAGGCGCCGGATGTCCGCCGGATCGAGCCGATAGCGCGCGTCCGCCTGGACGCGCACCTGGAACGTCCGGCCGAACAGGTTGAAGTCGTTGACGTAGAAGGAGCCGAGGAACGTCTGGAGCGTGTTGAAGACCGCGGAGAGCGGGATGGCGAGCGACTTGACCTTCGTCCGGTCGACGTCCGCCCAGAGCTGAGGGACGCCGGCGCGGAACGTCGTGTTGAGCGCGCCGAACGCCGACTGCCCGCGGCCGTCGGCGAGCATCTCCTCGACCATCTGCTGGAGCGCGGGGAGTCCGACGCCGGCACGGTCCTCGATCTCGAGCTGGAAGCCGCCGGTCGTGCCGAGGCCGCGGATCGAGGGCGGCGGAAAGACGAACGAGATGCCGTCCTGGATCTCGCCGAGGTCGTGGCGGAGGCGGGCGAGGAGCGCGTCCTGGCGGAGGCTCCGGTCGGTCCGCTCTTCCCAGTCCTTGAAGACGATGTAGAACGTGGCCGCGTTCGACTCGTTCGTGCCGTCGAGGATCGAGTTGCCGCCGACCGTGTTCCACGCCTCGATGCCGGGCGTCGCGGCGATGACCGCGTTGATCTTGTCGACCGCCCGTCGCGTCCGGGCCTGTGACGCCGCGTCGGGGAGCTGGATCCCGGCGATCACGTACCCCTGGTCTTCGACGGGGAGGAACCCCCCCGGCAACGACGAGAACGCCCAGAGCGTCAGCACCATGAGCGCGACGAAGGCGAGCATGGCCGCCCGGCGGCGGCGGACGAGCGTGCCGATCACGCGGGTGTAGCCGCGCTCGGCTCGCTCGTACACATGGTTGAAGCCGCGGAAGAACGCGTTCCGCGACCCCCGGACGGGACGGAGATACGTCGACGCCTGCGCCGGCTTCAGCGTGAGCGCGTTCACGGCGCTGATGAGCGCCGTCACGGCGATCGTGAGCGCGAACTGTCGATACAGCTGGCCGGTGATGCCACCCATGAGCGAGGCGGGGAGGAAGACCGCCATCAGGACGGCCGTGATCCCGATGACGGGACCGGTCACCTCCTCCATCGCGCGGATCGTCGCCTCGCGCGGCGGCTGCCCTTCTTCGATGTGCCGGGCGGCGTTCTCGACGATCACGATCGCGTCGTCGACCACGATGCCGATCGCGAGCACGAGCCCGAAGAGCGTCAGCAGGTTCACCGTGAAGCCGAACGCCGCGAGCCCGGCGAACGCGCCGATGATCGTGACCGGCACCGTCGTCGCCGGGACGAGCACGGCGCGCCAGTCCTGGAGGAACACGAGGATGACGACGAGCACGAGGATCCCCGCCTCGAAGAGCGTCCGGTAGACCTCGTGGACCGCCTGCTGGACGAAGCGCGTCGTGTCGAACGGGATGTCGTACGCGAGCCCCTCCGGGAACGAGGCCTTCAGTCGCTGCATCATCTCGCGGACGCGGGTCGCGACGTCGAGCGCGTTGGCACCCGGCAGCTGGAACACCGCGATCCCGGCGGCCGGCTTCCCGTTCTTCTGGAAGAAGATGTCGTAGGTCTGCGCGCCGAGCTCGACGCGCGCGACGTCGCGGATGCGCGTCACGCGCGTGTCCGCGGCCTTGACAATGATATCCTCGAACTGCGCGACGTCGCGAAGGCGTCCGAGCGTGTTCACGGTGTACTGAAACGTCTGCGACGGCGGCGTGGGTGGCGCGCCGATCTGTCCGGCCGCCACCTGGACGTTTTGCTCCTGGATCGCCGAGAGGACGTCCTGCGTGGTCAGGTTGCGCGCCTTCAGCTGCTCCGGGTCGAGCCACACCCGCATGCTGTAGTCGCCCGCGCCGAGCACGCGCACGTCGCCCACGCCGGTGATGCGACTGAGCTCGTCACGAATGCGGACGGTCGCGTAGTTGCTGAGGTAGAGGCTGTCGAAGCGGTCGTCCGGCGACGTCAGGACGACGAACAGGATGATGTTCGTCGACTGCTTCTTCACCGTGACGCCGAGCCGCTGCACCTCCGGCGGGAGCAGCGGCTGGGCGAGCGCGACGCGGTTCTGGACGAGCACCTGCGCGATGTCGAGGTCGGTGCCGACCTCGAACGTGACCGTGAGCGCGTAGGAGCCGTCGGCGGCGCTGGTGGACGACATGTAGAGCATGCGCTCGACGCCGTTCACCTGCTGCTCGATCGGGGCGGCCACGGTGTCCGAGACGACCTGCGCGTTGGCGCCCGGGTAGCTCGCCGACACCTGCACCGTCGGCGGCACGATCTGCGGGTATTGCTCGACGGGCAGCTGGCGGAGCGTCACGAGCCCGAAGATCACGGTCACGATCGCAATGACGTTCGCGAAGATCGGCCGGTCGATGAAGAAGCGCGAGATCACGACGCGGCGGGCTTCACCTTCGACCCGGGACGGGCCCGCTGGAGCCCGTTCACGATCACCCGGTCACCGGCCTGGACGCCCTCCTGAACGACGCGCATCTCGCCGTCGAGCTCCCCGGTGCGCACCCGGCGGTACTGGACGGTATCGTCGGGACCGACGACGAGAACGTACGTGCCGCCCAGGTCGTGGCCGATCGCGACGTCGGGCACGAGACGCGCCTGCTCGCGCGTCCGGGGGAGGCGCACGCGGACGAAAAGCCCCGGCACGATCTCGTGCCCGGCGTTCGGGAAAACCGCCCGCACCTCGATCGTCCCCGTCGCCGGATCGATGCGGTTCGACACGTAGTCGACGTTCCCCTCGTGCGGGTACCCGCCCTCGGTGAGGAGCCCCATGTACGCGGCCCCGTGCTTGCCGGTCTCCGTGATCGTCTGCCCCTTCCGCTGGAGCTCGCGGAACTCGAGGAGCGCGCGCTCGCTCGCGTCGAAGTAGGCGTAGATCGGGTCGTCGTGAACGATCGTCGCGAGGAGCGTCGCCTGCCCCGCGCCGACGAGGTTCCCGAGGTCGACGAAGTTCCGGTCGATGTGGCCGGCGACGGGCGCGTAGACGTGCGTGTAGGAGAAGTCGATCTCGGCCTGGGCGAGCGCCGCCCGGGCGGCGTCGACCGCCGCCTTGGAGAGATCTCGGGTTTCCTGCTTGGCGACGAGGTCGCTCTTGCTGCCGGCGTTCCGCTGGTAGATCGACCGCGTGATCTCGAGCTGGGCCTCGGCCGCCTGGAAGTTGGCCTCCTTCCCGGCGAGGTCGGCCTTGGCGGCGTCGAGCCGCGCGCGGTACGGATCGGGCTCGATCACGAACAGGAGGTCGCCCTGGTTCACGTTCGTCCCGGGCGTGAACGCGATCTGCTGGAGGTAGCCAGCGATGCGCGCGCGCACGTCGACCGACTCGACGGCGGCGGTGTGCCCCGTGAACTCCGACCACGACGTCACCTCGCGCTCGACGGGCGTCGCGACCGTGACCTCGGGCGGCGGCGGCGCGACGTAGCGGTTCCCGCCGCACGCGGCGGCGAGCAGCGCGACCAGGACCAACCCCTGCCGGATCACCATCGCGGCCACCAGAAGCGCCATTTCCAGAAGCGGCTCCCTTCCGTCCCGTGTTGCGCCTCGTCGATGTCCTTCGCCGGTCGGTCGTCGGCGAGGATGCTCCCATACCAGGTGCGCGCGCGCATCGTCCGCACCGTCTCCGGATGGATGAGGTCTTGTCCGTTGCGCACCTCCCAGCCGCCGCCGAGCGCGCGGTAGAGGCTCACCACGCTCTGCGCCACCCCGCCCCGCGTCTGCGCGAGGAGATCGGCCTCGCGGAGGAGCTGTTGCTGGGAATTCAGGACCCGGGTGTAGTCGGCGGCACCCTGGCGGTACTGGATCATCGAGAGATCGACGGCGCGGCTCGCCGCCACAACGCTGTCCTCGAGCCGGCCGACCTGGACGAGACCGTTGAGATAGCCGGCGAGCGCGTCTTCGACTTCCTGCTGGGCGCGCAGCACGGTCGCCGTGAAGTCGGCGAGGAGCTGCTGGAACGTCGCGTCCTGGAGGCGGACGTTGTTGATGATCCGTCCGTAGTTGAGGACCGGCCACTCGACCTGCGGCCCCGCGCTCGCCGTGAAGGATCGGCCCTCGAGGAGGCGTGCGGCGTCGTCGGCGCTGAGACCGACCGTGCCCACGAGGTCGACCCGCGGCAGCAGGTCGGCGAACGCGACGCCGATGCGCGCCGACTGCGCCGCGGCGGCGCGCTCCGCCGCACGGACGTCCGGGCGGCGCGCGATCAGGTCCGCGGGGATACCGACCGCGACCGTCGCCGGCGGGTCGGGAACCCGTCCCGGATCCCCGACGAGCGATCCGATCTGCTGCGGCGGCAGGCCGACGAGCGCGCTCAGGAGGTCCGTCGCCTGCCGTCGCTGCGCCTCGAGGGCGGGAATGGTCGCCTGCGTGTCGCGGAGGAGCGTCAGCGCCTGCTGCACGTCGAGGTCCGACGTCCCGCCCGCCTCGAACCGGACCTGCGCGATGTCGAGGCTGTCCCGCTGCGTCACGACGTTGTCGTGCGCGATCGCGAGGCGCGCCTCGAGGACGCGCTCCTGGATGTAGGTGCTCGCGATCTGCGCTTCGAGGCTCACGAGGACGTCGTCGTACGTCGCCAGCGACGCGAGCAGGTCGGCGTCGGAGGCCTCGATCCCGCGCCGGAACCGACCCCAGAGGTCGACCTCCCACGCCGTGTCGAAGCCGAGCTGCCAGTTGTCGAGCGCGCGGCTGCCGCCGGCGAGCGAGCCGGCGCTCGCGAGCGTCGGCGTGTTCAGGCTGAAGATCGTATGCGTGTAGGCGGCGGTCGCCTCTTGCTGCTGGGGATAGAGGTTGCCGATCGCGATGCCGCGCCGGGCGAGCGCCTGGACGACCCGGAGGCCCGCCGACTCGAGGGTCGGGTTCCGGGCGCGCGCATCGTCGACCAGTCGCGTGAGGACGGGATCGCCGAAGGCGGTCCACCAGCGCGGGTCGGCGGGCGCGTCGCTACGCAAACGGGGATCGGCGGCGTCGAGCCACTCGGGCGCCGTCGGCGCGCCGGCGCCGCGGTAATGCGGTCCCACCATGCACCCGGCCGCGAGCAGCATGGCGACGGCGTGCGCGCAGAGGAGGGAGCACGGTCGCGGCACGGCGCGTCCGATCTATCCAGAGAGCGCGCGCTACCGCAATAACCAGGCTCCGAGGACGTGCCGTCCGCGCCATTCGGCGATGCGCTCGGTCGGGGGCGCCGCGTCGAGGCTTGACAATCCCTTTGACGCCGAACTACTCGCGCGCATCGCAAGCTCGCTAGACTACCGTCCGCCACGATCGCCTCGTCGGCGCGCGACGATACGACGCCTTCCGTTGCTGGCGCTCGTCCTCACCACGGCGGCGTGTTCCGTCACGACGTTCACGCAGCGCGTGAGCGTCGGCTCGAGCGGCGTGGAGTCCAACGGCTACAGCGCCGAGCCGGTGCTGTCGGCGGACGGGAACCTGGTCGCCTTCCAGAGCCTCGCGACGACGCTCGTGACGGGCGACGCGAACGGCGTCTGGGACGTCTACGTCCGCGACCGTGCGGCGGGGACGACGGAGCGGGTGAGCGTTCGCGAGTATCCGCTCGATGGCAGCCTCGAGTTCAAGGGCGCGAGCGAGCTGCCCGCGATCTCATCGAGCGGTTCGCTCGTCGCCTACGTCTCCGGGGACGTGCGGCTGCCGTACTACCCCTACCGACAGGTCGCGCTGAACGAGCGGTCGACCGGAAAAGACGCGGAGGTGAGCTGGCAGTATCCGGTTCCGAACCCCGGCGGGGGGGGCTGGAACCAAGGCGAAGGGAACAACGAGTCGCTCAGACCGTCCGTGTCGGCGGACGGGCTCACCGTCGCGTACGAGAGCATCGCGACCGACCTGGTGAAGAGCGACAAGAACGGGCGTCAGGACATCTTCGTGACGACGTGCTCCTACTACGTATCGGCCGACTGCGCCGGATACCACACCGAGCGCGTGAGCGTCGGCGCCGCCGGCGCCGAAGCGAACGGCGACAGCGACTTCCCCGCCATCTCGGGCGACGGCCGCTTCGTCGCCTTCGACAGCGTCGCGACGAACCTGGTCGTCGGCGACACGAATACCGGGTTCGACACCTTCGTCCGCGACCGCACGGCCGGCACGATCGAGCGCGTCGACCTGACGCCGTCGGGCGGCCAGGCGACCGGCGCGACGATCTTCACGATGCCCGCGATCTCGGCGGACGGCCGCTTCGTCGCGTTCGCGAGCGACGCGCCGGATCTGGTCGCGAACGACACGAACGGCGAGCGCGACATCTTCGTGCGCGACCGGACCAGCGGAACGACCGAGCGCGTGAGCGTCGACTCGAGCGGCGCGGAGGCGAACGGCGCGAGCTACACGCCGGCGATCTCGGCCGACGGCCGGTTCGTCGCCTTCTCGAGCATCGCCTCGAACCTCGTCACGGGCGATACCAACAAGGCGAGCGACGTCTTCGTCCGCGACCGGAGGCTCGGACGGACGGAGCGCGTGAGCCTCGCGACCGACGGCAGCGAGGGCAACAAGGACAGTGGCGGTCGCCTGGCCATCAGCGCCGATGGCCGGGTGGTCGCGTTCATCAGCCTGGCGTCGAACCTCGTGCCCGGCGACACGAACGGGACGCAGGACGTCTTCGTGCACGTCGCATCCTGCGGCAACGGCCGCGTCGAGCACGGCGAGGACTGCGACGGCGGGTCGTGCTGCACGGCGAGCTGCCAGCCGATCGCAGCCGGGACGGCGTGCGACGACGGCAACAAGTGCACACAGAGCGACACGTGCGACGGCGCGGGGACGTGCGTCGGTGCCAACGTGGTTCCGTGTGCGGCACCGGACCAGTGTCACCAGCCCGGGGTGTGTCAGCCGGCGAGCGGCGTCTGCGCGTACGCGCCGAAGCCGAACGGAAGCGCGTGCACCGACGGGAGCGCCTGCACGATCGCCGACACGTGCCAAGGCGGCACGTGCGCGCCCGGTACGCCGCTCGTCTGCCCGACGCCGGACCAGTGCCATCTCCCCGGCACGTGCGACACCGTGAGCGGCGTCTGCTCGAATCCGCCGAAGCCCGCCGGAGCATCATGCAACGACGGCAACGCCTGCACCATGGGCGATCGCTGTCTCGGCGGAACGTGCATCGGCGTCACCGCCGTCACGTGCGCGGCCGTCGACCAGTGTCATGTGGCGGCCACCTGCGATCCGATGACGGGCTGCTCGAACACGGCCAAACCCGACGGCACGCCTTGCACCGACGGCAACGCCTGCACCGCGGGCGAGCGGTGCCAAGCCGGGGCCTGCGTCGGCGGGACCGCCATCACGTGTCCGTCACCGGACCAGTGCCATACGGCGACCGGATGCAATCCGGCGAGCGGATGTGCGTACCGAGACAAGTCGTGCCTCGACGGCGATGCCTGTACGGTCGATGCGTGCAGCGCGACCGCGGGGTGCCAGCATTCGGCACCGATCGTGGGCTGCGTCGCCCCGAGCTCGACCGAGGCGCTCGTCGGCGGACCAGACCAACGGTGCGACGGTGGCACGCAGCAGGGGCAGACGTGCGTGCTCGACGCCGGGACCGTCGAGCTTCGCGTCCCGCTCGCCCCGACGCCGGCCTTCGCGACGGCGACGTACGTCAACGTGACCGACCTTCCCGTCGCCGGGTGCACGTCGTGGAAGCTCCAGGGCGGCGCCTCGAAGATCGCGAGCTGCACCGCGTTCCGGCCGACCGGGGCGCTCGCCGGCCCCGTCGCGATCACCTTCGGATGGACGAACACGACCGCGGCGCCGGCCGGCTGCCAGGTCGCGTGGCCGACGGGGACGGACTTCCGCGAAGGCACGCTCGTCGTCTACCAGAACGCGACGCAGGCGCTCACCAGCCAGGACTGCGGCTCCGCGGAGGGCAAGAACTGCCCGGCGTCGATGCATACGTATTCGTGCGCCCCGGGGATGTGCTCGACCGCGACCTGCGATCCGAACGCAAACGACTGGACGATCATCGGCGTCCAGCAGTTCTGACTACGACGAGCCGGCACGCCGGCTCGTCGCGAGCGCGCCGTCGGGTGCTGCGATCGTCGAACCGTCGTCGGGGTGATCGGGCTTCTGGCGCGGCCGGAATTGCGACAGCCACCGCACGGACCGCCGGAACGCGCCGGGCAGCGGCTCGTCCTTCACGAGCCGGGCGCCGTCCTTGCGGTACTCGAGGACGAGGCGCCGCGTGTGGAACGCCTCGAGCTCGACCCGGTGCCCGACGCTGATGACGGTCGCATCGGGCAGCTGGTCCAGGACGAGCCGCATGACCATCTCCTGGCTGGGCGGGTCGAGCGCCGCCGTCGCCTCGTCCATCACGATGATGTCGGGGCGATGGATGAGGAGGCGAGCGAACGCGAGGCGCTGCTTCTCGCCGCCCGAGAGGATGCCCTCCCAGCGCGTGTCCTCGTCCAGCCGGTCGACGAAGTGGCCCAGGCCGACGTCGGTGAGCGCCTTCCGGACGGCCGCGTCGTCGACCTCGTCCGGCGACGCCGGATACGCCGCCGCGCGCCGGAGCGTCCCGATCGGGACGTACGGTTGCTGCGGCATGAGGAACAGCTTCGCCCCCGCCTTCAACGCGATCTCGCCCTCGCCCCACGGCCAGAGGCCGGACATGGCCCGAACGAGCGTGCTCTTGCCGGTGCCCGACTCGCCGACGACGAGCACCTTCTCCCCCGGCGCGATGTCGACCTCCGCTTCGTTCACGACCGCGCTGCCGTCGTCGAGCGTCACGGCGAGGCCGCGCAGACGGAGCGCGTGTCCCTCGACCTCGGTCCGCGTGATCCGCCCCGTCGTCTCCTCGACGTCGGCCCGATCGAGGCGCCCGAGCGACGCGAGCAGCGCGCCGAGCCGCCGGCCGGACGCCGTCCACTCGGCGAGCCGCGGGTAGTTGTCCACCACCCAGTTGAACGCGATCTGCACCGTGACGAACGCCGACGCCGCCTGCATCACCTGCCCGAGCGTCAGCTCCCCGGTGACGTACTTGGGCGCGCAGAGGAGAAGCGGAATGACCGGCACGAACGCCGAGCTCGTCTGCGACACGACCGTCGTCCGCATCCATTGGCGGAGCAGGTCCCGCCAGCGCGTCAGGACGACGCCGAAGGAGGCGTCGAGCCCTGCCCGCTCCTCCGCCTCGCCGCCGAGCAGCGCGATGCTCTCGCCGTTCTCCCGGAGCCGCGTGAGCCCGTAGCGGTATTCCGCCTCGGCCTGGTTCTTGTTCTCCGAGACGCGGACGAAGCCGCGCCCGATCGCGACCATCGAGCCGCTCGCCACGACCGCGTAGAGGACCGCCGCGACGACCAGGAAGCCGGGGACCGTGATCGTCGTCCCGCCGAGCGGCACGCGGAGCGCGCCGCCGATGAACCAGAGGACGCTGATGAACGTGATCGCCGAGAGGAACGCGTTCAGGATGCCGACCGCGAAGTCGACGAGCGCGTCGCAGGCGACGCGAAGATCCTCCGCGATCCGGTACTCGGGGTTCTGGTGGTCCCCGGACACCAGGTTCAGCTGGTAGTAGCGGCCCTTGTTCAGCCACCGGTCGAGGACGTGGCCGTTGAGCCACGCGCGCCACGCCCGCTGGGTCGTGAGCCGGGTCCACAGCGCGCCGACGGCGAGCGTCACGTTCGCCACCGTGAGCGGCAGGAAGATCATCGACTGCGTCCAGATCGCGCCGCCGTCCTTCCGGTCGATCGCATCGAACATCGCCCGGTGCCAGACGTTGATCCGGTACTGCACGCCGATGTTGACGACCGTGACCGTCAGCAGCGCGATCGTGAGCGGCCAGGCGTTCGACCCGCTGCCCGCGCGCCAGAAGCCGAGCGCGGCCTCCCAGAACGAGGCGAGGAAGTAGCGCCGCTCGACACGGTCGTCGTTCACCTCCGCCAATTACCCCTCCGCCACCATGAACTGCGCCTCGGCGAGTGCGGCGAACCGACCGCGGCGCGCGACGAGCTCCTCGAACGTGCCCCTCTCGACCACCCGACCGCCGTCGAACATCAGGATCCGGGTCGCTTTCCGGATGGTCGCGAGCCGGTGCGCGATGACGAAGGTCGTGCGGTTCTTCATCACCTCGTCGAGCGCCGCCTGGACCTTCGCCTCGGTCGCGGCGTCGAGCGCGCTGGTCGCCTCGTCGAGGATCAGGATCGGCGGGTCCTTCAGCAGCGCGCGCGCGATCGCGAGGCGCTGCCGTTCGCCGCCGGAGAGGAGGCGCCCGCGCTCGCCGACGCCGGCCGCGAGCCCGTCGCCGTTGCGCGACACGACCTCGAGCGCCTGCGCGCGGGCCGCGGCCTCGCGGATTTCCGCTTCGGTGGCGTCCGGCTTCCCGACGCGGAGGTTCTCGGCGATCGACCGGTTGAAGAGCAGCGATTCCTGGAAGACGACGCCGATGTTTCGCCGGAGCGCGGCGAGCTTGAAGTCGCGGATGTCCGTCCCGTCGATCGTGACGGCGCCGCTTTGCGGGTCGAACACCCGGTGGAGCAGCGCGAGCGCCGTCGACTTGCCGGCGCCGGTCGCGCCGACGAGCGCGATCGTGTCGCCGGGCTCGGCGACGAGACTCAGATCGATCACTGCTGGCCGCCGACCGTCGTACGAGAACGACACGTCACGGAACTCGACACGGCCGCGGACGCGTCCGGGGTCGATCGCGTCGGGGCGGTCGCGGACGACGGGGATCGTGTCGAGGACGTCGAAGAATTCGCGCAGCCGCGGCCCGTCGATCATCACGCGGTTCGTGAAGCCGACGACCTGCTCCAGCCGCGCGATCACCATGCCGGTGAAGTTCGTGAACGTCACGATCTCGCCGATCGTCGCGAGCCCCTGCACGTGGAGGCCGATGCCGAGGACGAAGATCGCGAGGAGCGTCAACGTCGTCGACGCACGCGTCAGCACCGCGGCCACCGCCCACCAGGAGAGGACGGGCATTTGCGCGCCGAGGAGCCGTCCGACGACCTCCCGGAGCGCGGCCACCTCCGCCTCGACGCGGGTGAAGCTCTGCACGAGCGCGACGTTGCCAAGCGCGTCGGACGTGCGCTCGGCGAGGTGGGAGTAGTGCCCCTCGACGGACCGCTGGAGTCCCTCCGCCTTCCGGATGACGAGCGTCGTCAGCGCCGTGAAGACGACGCAGAGTCCGATCAACAAGAGCGCGAGCCGCCAGTTGAGGAAGACCGAGAGCGGCAGGAGCACGAAGAGCGACACGAACGCGATCAGGTGCTCGCGGAAGAACGCGAGCCAGAGCCACCAGAGGGAATCGGTCCCCGCGAGCATGACCTTGAGGAGCCGGCCCGAATGCGTGCCGCCGTGAAAGCTGAGCGGGAGCTGCAGGATGTGCTCGAAGTAGTCCGTGAGGACGGCGTGGCGGCGCTGGTGCGCGAGCCGGTCGGCATGGAACGCCGCGAACGCGCCGCAGACGATCGTGAAGAGCCCGAAGCCGGCCCACGCGCCGAGGAGCGGCACGAGCGCCGCCCGTGACGGCGGCGCGCCGGCCGTCTGCGCCCGCGCGAGCGTGTCGATGATCCGCCCGAAGAGGACCGGCTCGGCGAACTGCGCCGCCGCGAGCGCGACGTTCGCGATCGCGAGCATCCACGCGAGCCGCGCTACCGGACCGAGCAGGCGGAGGACGCGGACGTAGAGCTGCAACAACGACGTCATGGTCGACGATCGCGGAGACGCCGCTTATCTTGCCCACACCACCCAGGCGACGACGGCGATCAGGAACACGAGGACGACGCGAGCGCCCGTCATGAGGTGCGTTCCCTCCACCGGCCGTCCGCCTTTCGGGCGCACGCCGCTCACCGCGATCAGCGCCACCGCGAATGCGACCGCGATGAGGATGCCGAGCCAGCTCACCGGAGCCCCTTTCGTGTAGGCCACGACCTCACCACACCGCCACCTGTAGGGACGTGCGACACGTTCGATGCGCTTCTTTGCATCTACGCTCCTTCTACCAACGTAGTGCAGGAACCGCGCCGGCATCGATCGACCTTTCTCGCGGTGCCTGCGACCCGCAGTGCTAGGGTTCGCTGCCCATGGAAACGGTCGTCGATGGGCACGGCTGCCTCACAGGCAGCGGCGCAGGACGACGCCGCGGCGATCCGCAGGGCCGGCGCGGTCGTGACTGCCGTGCGGCGTCGCGGCCTCCGGGTTGCACCGCTTCGCGGCGATGACGTCGACGCGCGAAGGATCGTCGCGGCCGATCGCGGCCTCGACGGACCGCCGCCATGCGGCGCGCGGTGGCGGTCGTCTCCACGGCGCACATCTTCGCGCGATCGGCGTCGCTCGCGCGGCGATCCGGACGATCGCCGCCGTGGCGCTCGCCGCCGCGATGGTCGCGGCCGGTGCGCCGGCGTCGGGCATGACGGCCGCGCCCTGTCCGGGCACGCGCTTCCTGGTCGACGCCCCGCTCGTCCCGGGAACGACGCTTCACCGCGATGCCGTCGTCGTCGACGCCGCCGGCGACGTGTCGATCGCGAGCGGGTGCTCCGCCGCCCACGCGCGGGTCGCGCACCGTGCGAGCGGCAGCTCCGTCCGCGCGCACTGGACGACCTGCGGCCCGCTCCGGAGCGTCCGGTTGACGGCCCGGATCGACGATCCGGCGTGCACGACCCTCACCGCGACGTTCACCGCGCGCGGGACGAAGCGGCGGCGCTTCACCGCACCCGCCTCCGTCTGTGGCGACGGCGTCCTCGATCCCGACGCCGGCGAGCAGTGCGAGAGCGCGGCCGACTGCGCCGGCGGTACGCCGTGCACGGGCTGCGTCTGCGGCACCGCGCCGGCGACGACGACGACCGGCGTCGCGCCGACCACCACGTCGACGACGCGGACGACCACGACCTCGACCCGCACGACGACGACCGCGCTCGCGACCACCACCACGTCGCGCCCGCCGACGTCGACCAGCACGTCGACGACCGCGCGGGCGTCGACGACGACCACGACGACTGCGCCGGGCGGCGGACTCTTCGAAGCGCCCAATCCCTGGAACACCGACGTGTCGGCGCTGCCGAAGAGTGCCACCTCGGACGGCATCATCCAGGCGCTCGCCGGCGCGGGTGGCTGGGGGACCGGCACGTTGCGCATCGACTTCAGCATCACGCTCCTCGACGCGGACTCGAGCACGCCGTTCCGCACGTTCACCCCGACGGACGACTTCTACACGCCCGACTGCGACCACGTGCCCTTCCCGGTCCCGCCGGGCGGCGCGCTCGAAGGCGAGAGCGGCTACCAGTGCGCCGGCGATGGCGACTGCCACCTGCTCGTCGTGCATCGGCCGACGAAGACGCTCTACGAGATGTGGCGCGCGAACATCGTCGGCTCGAGCTTCATGGGCGGCTGCGCCGCGGTCTGGGACCTGACGCGCTCGTACCCGGCGACGCTCCGGGGCGACCAGTGCACCTCGGCCGACGCCGGCGGCTTTCCGATCGCGGCGATGCTGTTCTCGGCCGACGAGGTCGCGCGCGGCACGATCGATCACGCGATCCGTTTCATCCTGCCGAACAGCCGCATCCGAAGCGGCGTGTTCGTGCGGCCCGCGACGCACGCGGGCGGCCCGTCGGGCGGGAGCAACCTGCCGCCCTACGGCGTGCGGCTCCGGCTGCGGTCGGACTTCCCGATGGCGTCCTTGCCCTCGGACGGTGCGCGCGTCATCGCCCGGGCGCTCCAGCGCTACGGCATGATCCTCGCCGACGGGGGCAACATCGCGTTGACCGCGACCAGCGACCGGTTCACGACGCACACGTGGAGCGAGGTCGGCGTCGACACGCGGTCGCTGCAGGCGATCCAGGTGACGGACATGGAAGTCGTCGGGATGGGAACGCCGGTCCCGCTCACCTACGATTGCGTCCGGAACCCGTGACCTGACGGCGCGAAGCGCGGTATCGTCCAACCATGACGATTCTCCGCGCGCTCGCCATCGTCACCCTGGTTTCCGCCGGCGTGGCGTCGGCGGGGCCGGTGAAAGACCGTCCCTGCCGTGACGACCTCCGCCGCTTCTGCAGCGAGGTCGAGCCGGGACACGACCGGCCGACGGAATGTCTCCGCGCGCACTGGAGCGAGCTCTCCGATCGCTGCCGTGACGCGCAACGCCCGCGCGCGTCCGCCGGAGAGCTGAAGGGGTGCGAGGCCGACCGGCAGCGGTTCTGCCACGGCGTCCGGCTCGGCGGCGGTCGGGTGAAGGACTGCTTGGCCGCACACGTGAACGAGGTCTCGGCGGAGTGCCGCGCGATGATCCTGCCGACGCGCCGTTAGAACGGCGTCAGGCCGCGCAGTAGTCGGCGACCGCGCGGAGCAGGCGCTCGACGCGTGGGCCCTTCGGGACGAGCGGCACGCCGAGCCGACGCGCCGTCTCCCGCGCGTCCCAGCGCGCCGAGAACATGATGAGTGGGATCGAGGCGATCGCCGGCTCGCACGCCCGCTCGCGGATGAACGTCGCGCCGTCCATGTCCGGCATCATGAAGTCGAGAATGATGAGGCACGGCGAGCAGGCGGCGGAGCGCAGGAGATCGAGGGCCTCACGGCCGTGGCCGCACGCCCGGACGACGTACCCGAACGACTCGAGCATCGCCGTCGTCGCCTCGCGAACCAGCGGCTCGTCCTCGATCAGCAGGATCGGCCGCACAGCCATGGTCGTTGTTACTGACGTGGCGCTTTCGTGGACCATCCCGCGAAGTCGGGAGACGTCGCTATTGTCACGTTGCACGGGGGTCTAACCGGATCGCGCTAGGCTGATGCTACACTCGGGGCGATGCCCGACCCCGTCGACGAGCTGTATCTGCTACCGCGCGAGGAGTTCACCGCGGCACGGGATCGGCTCGCGGCCCGGCTTGCCGGCGCGAAGCAGCGCGATCGGGCGCGCGAGGTGAAGGCGCTCCGCCGGCCGACCGTCGCGGCCTGGGCGGTGAATCAGCTCGCGCACCGGCACGCGGGGGCGCTCCGTCGCCTGATCCAGGCCGGCGACGTCCTCCGCCGCGCGCAGCGCCGGGTCCTCCGGGGGGCGACGGCCGACGAGCTGCGTGCCGCGGCCAAGGACCGGCAGGACGCCCTCCGGGAGCTTCGTCGTCTCGCCGGGCCCGTCCTTCGCGAGGCGGGCGGCGCGACGCACCTCGATGACGTGCTCGCCACGCTCGAGGCGGCGTCGGTCGATCCGGTCGCGGCGAAGGTGGTCACCGCGGGACGGCTGCCGCGAGAGCTCCCGCGGCCCGCCGGCTTCGGCGAGACGTCGTCCTTGAGGCTCGTCGCGACTCGTGAATCACCGCCAGCGCGTCCGACGCGCGAGCCGAAACGCCGCGACGCCGACGGCACCGCGGAACGACGCCCGCGCCGCAGCGACGCCGGTGCCGAGAGGCGCCGCGCGCGCGAGCGTGCCGCCGAGGCGAAGCGTCTGGCGCGAGACGCGGCGCGACGCGACGGGGCGGCGAAGCGCGCGGCGCATCGGAGCGAGCGGTTGAAGCGCACCCGCGACGCCGAGGACGCACGCGTGAAGGCGCTGCGCGCGCAGCTCGACGCGGCGGAGCGTCGGCTGCGCGAAGCGGAGGCCGACCTCGCACGTGCACGGACCGAGGAGGCGCACGCCGCCGAACAGGCGGCGGAGCTCCGCCGAATGGCGGAGGCGGCGCGCCACCAGGGACCGAACGCAGACTGATACGTCGGTCGCGCATTTGCGCCCTCGTCCGCAGGAGGGACTCCCGGTCAACCAAACGCGACGCCGCGACGTCCTCCATTCGTGGACCGCCGACAGCGCGACCCGCAGACCGTCGACCGCGAATCCGAAACCCGGGCGCCGGCGGAAGAGCGTCCTGCCGCCGCCATGCCGTGGGATGTTCCCTCGCCGGCCGCGGCCGCCGTCGCGCCGATCGTGGTCTGCGCGTCTCTCTCCGTCGCCGGGCTAGGAGGTCTGTAGCGCTCGATCGGGGGCGTGTCGGGTTCGTCGGGACGCGACCGGCGCCGAGCCTCCGCCGGGCCGTGGCTTTCTTCGTGACGTTCTCGCGGCGTCGTGATGGTAGCCGCGATGTCACAATCCCCCGAAGCTGTTCCGGTCCTCCCGTCATCACGGCGTAGAACCGCCGCAGGGTGCCGAGTAGAGAGATGCGAGTCGGAGGGCGGGGCGCGAGCGGGTCGCGCGAACGAGGGGGCACGGCTGCCGCCGACGAGGCGGCTCTTCGAAACGGGCCCGTTCCGCCCCACCTCCGTGTATCCCGCGCGCGTGCAGCGCGTGCCCGAGGCTACCCCGGCTCCGAGGAGTCGGTGTAAACGTGCCTGGCCATGAAGCGGCTGGCGCTTCCAGTCTCGCTCGCTCTTCTCTTGGCATGGCAGGCGATGTTCTACCGTGCCGGTGTCACGCTCGACGGTACCTACCACGGCGCTGGTGTCGGACTCTGCCCCGATCTCGCGAACTTCTTCCCCTTCCTCTTCCACGGATACGGCTTCCCGATCGGGAGCGCGGATCTCTGGAAGTACGGCGCCGGTAAGGACGACGTGGCCAAGCTCGTCTCCGAAGACGGCAAGAGCCTCGTCAACGCGCTCGACGACATCCGCAGCTCGAGCCGATTCGGCGATGCGTGGAAAGTGCTCCTCTTCTATCCCACGGCTTGGTGGCGCGGATCAGCGGCCGCACCGGCGATGCAGCCGACGAACGTT